>Ga0302299_10002860_pt1 | contig 10505 bp, 5 predicted proteins | sample III_Fen_N3_4_FD_198795 | JGI IMG/M metagenome (GOLD analysis project Ga0302299, IMG submission 198795) | Peat permafrost microbial communities from Stordalen Mire near Abisko, Sweden - III_Fen_N3_4 | ecosystem: Environmental > Terrestrial > Soil > Wetlands > Permafrost | place: Sweden: Abisko...
TGCGCCGCGCCCACGCCGCGGCGGCCCTCGACCAGCACCTCGACGGGGCCCACCTTCACCCGCCCGCCGGAGTCCCCCACCAGCTCGAGGGTCCCTTGGAGGTCGAGCATCCCGGACAGCACGAGGTCGCCCATCACGCCCCCTTGATCTCGTGGCCGCTGATGGTGGTGCTCCCGCCGGCGCCGGACACCTTGAGGTCGCCGTCGACCTCGACGTCCCCCTGGACGGTTAGCTTGCTGTCGCAGGTCACTTTGAGGCTGTCGCATTTGATCGTGAGCGGTTTGCCGTCGCAGGTGATGAGCAGCTCGGTGTCGTGCTTGAGCTCCACAACGATCTTGTCGCCGGCCCTGATCAGCACGTCGCCGCTGGCGCCGTCGATGCGCACGCTCGTCTTCGCCTCGCTGTTGTCCGCCGGCTTCGTCACGTCCCGCTGCAGGTAGATCGTGCCGTCGTCGGTGAACCGCAGGTGGTTCAGCGTGCCGTCCGGCACCCGCTGCTCGAACAGCACCTCGCCCTCGCGGTGCAGCGGCGGCCGCTCGTCGGCGTGGTAGAACCGCCCGGCCACGAGGGGCTGGTTCAGGTCGCCGTCGACGAACTGCACGAGCACCAGGTCACCCACCCTGGCCGGAGCCGCCACCGCGACGTGCGGCACGGCCAGGGGCACCTTGCGTAGCTCGAGGTCCTCGTGCTTGAGCCGCAGGTCCACCTCGTAGTTGTTGTCGTCGTCGGTGGCGGTGTGCGCGTAGACCGCGGTGACCACGCCGAGCAGGCTGGTGCGCCGCCGGGCCAGCTCCTGGCGGACGACGCGCTGGATGATCTCCACCATGCCCGTCATCCGCCGGCCCCCACGCTGAACCTCAGGTCGGTGACGAACCCGGTGTCCGGGCCGAAGCGGTGGCGGAGGGCACGCACGTAGCCCTCGCCCCCGGCGAGCGCGTCCGGAACGTCCGCCGCGCTCCCGTCGGCGCCGAGGTCCACCGTGGGCCGGCCGAGCACGCTGACCCACACCTGGTTCGCGGTGCGCCGGGCGAGGGCCAGCCGGCCGGCGGCGAACCGGTCGGCCAGGTCCTTGGTCCGCGCGGCCGGGTCGAGCAGGGTCAGGTGCGGGTCGCCGGAGCCGGCGCTGCCCCGGTAGTCGGAGTCGTCGACGGTGAGCCAGTGAGACGTCCGGTCGCCCTGGCCGGACATCGGGCTCTCCCCGCCGACGTCGACCGTGCCCCAGGCGGCCGGTTCGCGGGTGGCGGTGACGTCCAGCAGGTGCGCCCCGAACCGGTAGGTCTCCCCGCCCGCGCCCGCCGCGCCGGCCGAAGCACTGCTCAGTGCCCCGCTCAGTGCTCCGCCCGCGCCGCTGTCCAGCCCCGCCGCCGGGCCGAGCGCGTGGAACATCCCCGATCCCTGCGCATCGGCGTACAGCTCGAAGCCGAGCCGGTCGGCCAGGCCCTTGACGTGGGCGTACGCGCTCAGGCGCCCGTCGACGGCGTAGCGGGGAAGCACCGGCCCGTCGTCCACGGTGCCGGCCGTCAGCCCCGCCCGACCGAGGAGATCACGGGCGATGTCACCCGCGCTCTGCCCTTCGTAGACGGCGGCGGTACGCAGGTTCAGCAGCTCGCCCACCGTGCCCAGGGCGAGCACCTCCACCCCCTCCAGGCCGGGGCGCAGCACGGCCACCGTTCCCGTGAACACGCCGGTCTCGCCGCCGTCCTCGCCCAGCGCCAGGGCCACCTGATCGCCCAGGCTCACCCCCGATCGATCGGCCAGCCGGACCCGCAGCGCGTCGGCCGCGACGTCCATGTCCCGTTCCACCAGCAGGCGCGTCGGCCCGCCGACCGGGTCCGCGGTGGTCGACCGCAGGGCTCCGATCGTGAGTGTGAAGGTCGGGCGGCTGGCCGGCATCTGGTCCTCTGGTTGTTCGGGCGGTCCTCTGGTTGTTCGGGCGGTCCTCACGTGTACGGCGGGGCGGGTGGCAGCCCGGACGCGTCGAACTGGAACGAGCCCGCGGTGGTGGCGAGGTTGCCGACGGACGGCGAGAGCGCGTACCGGCGCGGGTTGGCTCCCCCGACCCACGTGGGCCAGTCGTGCACGTACCGGATGGTCGTGATCAGGTCGGCGTTGCCGACGGCGTCCACCTCGTCGAGCAGGCCCTGGATCAGTGCGATCTGGTGCGCGTCCGTCCACCGCGTCGGGTCGCCCGCGGAGGCCGGGACGCCGGCTCGCGCGAAGGCGGCGGTCAGCCGCGCCCCGGTGCTCCCGCCGAGGACCACGTGCGCGGGGAAGCGGATGTGCCAGCGCTGCAGCATGGCCGCGGCGCGCTCGCTGGTGTACACGTCGCCGATGGTCGCCGGGCGCGTGCCGCCGTGCCCGTCGGGGACGGCCGGGACGCCGGCGGCCGCCGCCCAGCCCGTCGCCCGGACGTCGCGCAGCCGAACGCGAGCCATCGGCCACATCCGCCGCCGGAAGCCCTCGACGGTCCGCCCGGCCATGACGAACCGGTAGAACCAGTGCCAGGACTTGAACCAGTCGCCGTCCGCCTCGGTCTGCGGCATCCGGGCGTAGGTGCCGTCCTCCTGCTGCAGAGCCACCCACCCGACGTACTTGCGCTGGCCGCGGTCGAACAGCCGCTCCCCGTTCGCGACCCCGGCGGCGTTGACCCAGTCCTCGTCGACGCGCACCCCGAAGGCCTCGACCGCCTGGTGGAAGGCGTCGGGATCGGTGGCGCGCAGGTAGGCCAGGAAGCCGCAGAGCTCGCCCTCGTCCACTACGCCGCCGGGCCGTACGACGCCCACGGTCCAGTGGCACGGGCCAAGCGAGGCGAAGGCGTTGTCATAGCCGTTGAGGCTGTCGAAGTAGCCGAGGCACTCCACCTCCGCGGCGGCCCGGACCACCTTGAACGTGGAGCGCTGGGCGGGCGTCAGGGCGCCGAGGGCGGACCCGAGAAGGTGCTCGGGCAGCAGCTCGGCCTCCGGCCAGGTGTGCAGCGGGGGCAGCGAGCGCGGACCGTTCCAGGACAAGTACGTGGCGTGGTCACCCAGCACCACAGGATCGTTCTCGGAGTGCCCGGCCGGGAAGGTGTAGCGGCCGCTGAAGTCCCGCGCGTACATCCGTGGCCCCGGTGACGTCACCTCATCGCCCGCCCAGATGTTCTCGTGGCCCTGGAACACCGAGACCGGCCCGCCCGCCGCCACGTCGAAGGCGCCGATGACGACGGGGCAGCGCCAGCGGTCGGTCAGCCACGCGGCCAGCGCCTCCCGGGTGGCGGCGTTGACCGTGCCGCTGACCGGTCCGGGGTAGCGGGCCGTGTTCGGTACCCGGGAGAGCCGGTCCAGGTAGGTCCCTCCTGCGCCGCCGCCCGCGGCGGGGGCGGCGGCCTCCTGGGCGAGGTTGTCCATCGCGGCGTGCGCCTGGAACTCGCGCACCGCCCACTCGACGCGGCGCCCGAAGCTCCCGTCGGCAGGGCCCACGATGCCGAAGCCCAGCTCGAGCAGGTCCTGCTGCAGCTGGCGGACGTACGGCGTCTCGCCCGTCGCCGGCAGCCGGTCGCCCGCGGCCGTGGAGCGCGCGGCAGCGCCGTACCGGCCGGCCGCGTCCCGATCACCGCGGCGCAGGTCGTAGCCCCCGTAGCGGCGCTGCCCCTGGCCGGGCGAGGTCGGCGCAGGCGGCGGCGTGGGCGGAGCAGGCGGAGCCGCCGGCCCGCCGGCGTCCAGGCCGTCGTGGTCACGGGCGTCGCGCTCCAGTCGCGAGCCGGAGTAGCCGTTGAGGATGACGTCCCACTCGTAGACCCCGAACAGCGGCAGCCCGAGGTGGAAGAACGGGCCGAACCAGCCGTACTGGTTGGTGTGGCGCAGCTCGTGCTCGTAGAGCGCCTCGTTCTTCGGGATCGCCACCTTGCCGCCGTAGGCAGGCGGGAACACGTCACCGGGGCCACTCGCGTAGGCGCTCTGGTCCCAGTGCTTGTAGACGAAGACGACGTTGCCGAAGGTGATGCCGAGCAGGCTGGGGAAGGAGCCCAGCCAGCCGCCGGAGAACACCAGCGCGAACGCGTTCAGCCGCGCCGAGGCGGCCACGTCGAAGCCGGGCGTCTCCCAGGTGGCCGCGCCGCCGGTGACCAGCCAGACCAGCCACCGCACCACCTCCCCGACCAGGCAGGTCAGCTCGACCAGCAGGCCGAACACGGTGTTGGGCAGCGTCCACACGGCCCCGAGCAGGGTGAGCAGGACCCCGCCGAACGACCAGTGGCCGGTGGGGTCCACCCGGTTCGGCGGATCGTTGCCGCAGTAGGCGTAGCGGTTGCGAACCCGTGGCCGCCGCAGCCAGTCCCCGAGGATCTGCGCCCGGTCCTGGGGCTGCCGCCCGGCCGGCCACAGCGGGTGGACCAGCCGCTCGTCGTCGGGCGCGCCGGTGTAGCCGTCGGGGGTGAGGAACCGGGCCAGGGCGGGGTCGTACCAGCGGGCACCGAGCAGGTACAGCCCCAGCTCGCGGTGCCACGGCCGCCCGCCGAACAGGGGCAGCGCGTCGCCCGGCCCGGCCAGGGGCAGGCCGAACGGGTCGTAGCGCAACGCGGCGACCACGTCGCCGGTTCGGTCCGTGACCAGGTGGCACGTGCCCTGGTGGTCGAGGTGCAGGTAGAGCAGGTCGCCCGCGCCGACCGCCGCCGGTGCGCGCAGCTCGGCCAGCGGGCCGAACGGCGTCCGGACGATCAGCCGCAGCGGCCGGCCGGCGGCGTCGGTCACGGCCAGCAGCTCGTCGTCGGCGCCGTAGACGTAGCGCTCCAGCTCGTGGCCGGCGAACCGGGCGAGCACGAGCCGCCCCTTGTGGTCGTAGCCGAGGCGGGCGACCCGCTGCCCGCCGCGGCGCGCCTCCACCAGCCGGCCGGCGTCGTCGTAGCGGTAGCTCCACGCCCCGCGGCGGGTGAGCCGGCCGAGCCGGTCGTGCCGGACGGGGCCGACCTCGGGCGGCGCCTCGACCAGCCGGTCCTCGACGTCGTGGCCGTACCGGCCTTCTCGATCGGGCCGGCCTTCTCGATCGGGCCGGCCCGCGGCACCCGCCGCGAAGGCGACGAGGTTGTCCCGCTCGTCGTAGCCGTAGCGCCACCAGGCCCCGCCGGCCGACGGCTCCCGCGCCGACACCAGGCGGCCCAGCTGGTCGTAGTCGTACTCCCGCGACCCGTCGGCGACCAGCTGCCCGCTCACGGAGCCGTAGCGGTAGTCGCGCCGCAGGAGCACGCGCGGGCCGCGCAGCACCTCGCGCCGCAGCGGCCGGGCATCCACCGGGTCGGCCACGGTCCGCTCCACCACGCCGTTGGCGTAACGCACCGTCTGCTCCCGGCGCGCGTCGTCGTAGGCGTACCGGGCGAGGACCTCGTCGCCGAGCGCCACGCTCGAGGGCCGGCCGCGGGCGTCCCAGCGGTACCCGACCGCATCGACGCCGCCCGGCAGCCACATCCGGGCCAGGCGCCCCTGCTCGTCGAACTCCAGACGCACCTCCAGGCAGACCCCGTCCACGCTCTGCCGCACGCGCACGAGCCGTCCGGCCGCGTCATAGGTGTGGCTGGTCGAGACTGCCGCCGTCCGGGCCTCGACCACCCTGCCCAGCGCGTCGTACCGGAACACGCTCGCCCCGGCGTCCCCGTGGGCGATCGCGGTGACGCGGCCGGCGTCGTCGTGCTCGAAGCGCCGCACCACGCCCCGGTCGTCCACCCGGACCAGCCGGTCGTTCGCGCCGTACACGTACCGCGCGGTGCCGCCCGGCCGCTCGACGCCGACGAGCCGGCGCAGCGCGTCGTACTCGAACCGGGCGTACCCGCCGCCGCCACCGGCCTCGGCGATGGCCACCAGGTCACCCCGACGGTCGTAGGTGTACTCGCAGCGACCGCCGCCCGCCTCCGTCACCGCGGTGACCCCCGGCGCCGGCGTCTCCACCCGGCGCCGCGCGCCGTCGTGGCGCAGCCAGCTCTCGAGCCGGTCCAGGGCCTGCGCGGCCGGTGGCGGCCGGAGGGTGGTCTCAGGCGACCGCAGCGGCGGCATTCGTCCCCCCTCCCCCCAGCGGGATCGCGGCGAGCATGTCGTCGAAGGCGTTGCGTACCCGGTCCAGCTCGGCGCCGAAGCTCACGCCGAGGTTGGCGACGAGCCGGTCGAGCCGGTCCAGCACCTCCACCAGCACGAGCTGCTCGACCTGCTCGAGCACGGCCTGCAGGTCCTGCCGGGCCTTCTGGAGCGTCTGCCGCACACTGCCGATCACGTGCTCGACGGCGGCCCGCACGGAGGCGAGCTTGCCGTCCACCGCCCGGGCGAGCGCGTCGAGCACGGCCCGCGCGTCGTCGTGGACGGCGCTCACGGCGCGGCGGAAGCTCTGGTCGAGCCGCTGCCCGATCGCCGAGGGGTCGATCGCGTTCAGCGGCGCGAGCAGCGGGGTGAACGTCTCCCGCAGCGACTGCGCGAGCGCATCGGGGTCGATGACGTGCGCCTTGTCCCGCAGCGCCTGATAGATGGCCGCGACCTTGTCCCGCAGCGACAGCGGGTCCACCAGCGAGAGCAGGCGGCCCAGCGCGCCGAACACGGCGGCGACGGCGTCGCCGATCGCGTCCTGCAGGGACTGCGCCCGCACGAGGAAGCGCCGCACCAGCGCCTCCACCGGGGCCGCCTTGGCCGAGGGGCGCATACTCGCCAGCCCCGCCTGGATCTGCGCGGGGGTCAGCGGCTGGGCGCCGCGCAGGAAGTCCGGCACCAGGTGGTCGAGGTCGCCGCGCACCCTGGCGTAGGCGCCCTCGACGCGGGCCGGGTCGAGGGTGGCGATCCCGCGGGCGAGCCGGTCCGTGACGTCCTGCTGCGCCCGGGACAGCCGGCTGGTCGTGCTGCCCGGGGCGCTCGGGTCCACCCGGGAGAAGCTGGCCTCGAAGTGGGCCCGGACGGCGGCGACGGCGGCGACGCGTTCGGGGGGCGCGGCCGCCACCCGCACGTCGAAGGCGGCCCGTACCGCCGGAAGGCGCAGCGGCGCGGCCAGGACCACCGGGGCGGCGAGCGCGGCCAGGCGTCCCTGCCCTTCGCGCAACCTGGTGAGGATCGCGCGCGGGTCCAGCGCGTCCAGCCCGGTGCCGATCGAGGTCCGCAGGGTCTCCAAGGCCTCCGCGAGCGCGCCCTGCGGGACGGCGTCGAGCATCTGCAGCAGCTCTTCGAACGGGGCGTCGAGCAGTCTCAGCGGGGCGGCGAGGTCGAGGCCGGCCTGCAGGTCGGCGCCGAGCGCCGGCACCGCCGTGGCGAGGTTGCCGCCGAGCAGGGCGCCGGTGATGGCCTCGACGAACGGGCGGACGGCGTCGAGCACGGCGCCGAGCGGCTGGGGCAGGTCGAGGCCGCTCAGTGCCTCGAGCAGGGCCGAGCGCACGTGGGTGAGCAGGTCCGTGCGCCGGCGGTCCAGCTCCTCGAACAGCGGGGTGACGTCCACCAGCCCGATCAGCCGGTCGATCTCGGCGTAGAGGGTGCGCAGCGGGGCGACCCACTGGCCGGGGTCGATCCGCCCGACGGCCGCGAGGAGGGTGTCGTACGGGGCCTGGAGCGGCTGGAGCAGCCGCCCCGGAGAGACGTCGTCGAGCGTGCTGACCACGTCGTCCACCACTTGGTACAGCGGGCGCAGCAGCACCGTCGCGTTCACCCGGTGCACCTGGTCGGTGGCCTCGGCGAGCAGGGCGTCGAGGGGTTGCAGCGCGGCGTCGGGGCTGAACTGCTCCACGTGGGCCCGCACCCGGGCGACGATCCGGCCGAGCTGGGCCAGCAGGTCGGTCACGCCGCCCTGCGCCGTGGCGAAGCCCTGCTTGAGCCCGGTGACCACCGTGCCTTCGAGGTCGATGCTGCGCAGCACGGCGAGGGCGGCCTGCAGGGCGAGCCGCTCGGGTTCGGACAGGGCGTTGGGGTTGATCTCCTGGAGGCGCCCCTTGACGTCGTCGATCTGCGCGATGACGTCGTCGGCGACCGGCCGGAAGCTCAGGGTGTCGAGCTGTGCGGCGAACGCCGACACCTGCCCGAGGGGTCCCTGGAGCGCCTGGGTGATCTCTGTGATCAGGTCGCCGAGCTGCTTGAGCACGGCGTCGAGCTCCCCGGCGAGGGCGTCGACGGGCAGGCTGCCGACGGCGTTCACCGCGGCGTCGAGGGCTGCGGTGACACGGCCCACGAGCTGAGTGGTGAGGACCTGTCCGACCACTTTGTCCACCCGGGCGAACGCCGCGTCGAGCTGCTGGGTGACGGTGTCGATGCCGAGCTCGTCCAGCGCCGCCTTGACCCGCCCGAGCATCGTCTGCACAGCGTGGGCGATCTCGTCGGTCGGCACGGACATGACGGCCTGGCGGATCTCGTCGAGGAAGTCGCCGACGGCGTCCCGGGCACGCCCCAGCCCGGTGGTGGCGACGGTGTCGTCGATGCTCTGCACCAGCAGGCCGACCCGGGCGGCGAGGTCATCGGCGTCCAGCACAACGAACAGCCGCCCGAGCAGTTCCTCCAGCGCCCCGGTGATCGTCGCGACGACGTCGTCCACGGTGGGTACGTGGCCGATGTCCACCGCGTCGAGCGCGGTGCGGTAGGCCGCGAAGACGGTGTCCCAGTGGTGGGCGTCGACGAGGTCGCCCAGCGCGCCGTACACCCCGGTGAGGCCGCCGTCGATGGCCTCGACCGCGGCGTCGAGGTCGTCGAGGCGGGCCCGGATGGTGGCGTAGCCGCCGGCGGCCGCCGGATCCAGGGTGTCGACGGCGGCGAGCAGGCCGGTGGTGGCGTCCGCGATGGCGGCGCCCGCCGGGCCGACGGCCTGGCCCAGCGCGGCCGGGTCGAGCGGGGCCAGCACCGCCACGCAGGCCTGCACCTGGTCCAGCGGCCCCTTCAGCACGTCGGGAGCCACCCCGAGCAGGTTCTCGGCCAGGAACGGCAGGAAGGAGTCGCGGTTGCCGGCGTAGTCGGTGCGGAAGCGCTCGATGTCGGCGAAGGCGCCGCGCACGGCGTCGAGCGTGTGCGGGTCCACGAGGTTGCCGGCCAGGTCGGTGAGCCCGGACTCGAACCGGGTCAGCGCGTCCTGGATGACCGCGAGCGCGGTGTCCTGCAGGCTCGCCCCCTGGCCGATCTGCTGCACGAGCGGGCTGTCGGTGAGGAAGTCCTGCGCCGCGGTGTAGGCCTGTTCGATCCCCTCGACGTACTCCAGGGCCGAGCTGGGCAGGGCGGCGCGCAACACCTCCAGCGCATCCGGCAGCCGGGTGGTCAGGCCGGTGACGTCGATGTCGGTCGCGGCCCGCACCTGCCCGAGAGCCGTCACGACGCCGGCCAGGGGCGAGCCGTCCCGGTCGGCGGCGAGCGAACCGAAGACGTCGAGCAGGCCGTGGACGCCGACCGCCGCGTCCCCCTGGAGCCGCAGCAGCGGCCCGGGGTCGGGGAAGCGTTCGAGGAAGCCGGTGGTCACCTCGGTCAGCCCCCCGCACCGAACAGGTCGCGAACTCCGGACAGCGCCGTGACGCCTCCGCCGGTGAGCGAGGTGAAGGCGTCCAGCATCGACGGGAGCTTCTCGGTGGGGTCGGCGAAGTTCGGCACGGCCGCGAGCAGGCCGGTCAGCTGGGACACCTGCGCGAGCGCGTTCTGGGCGTCGTCGACGAAGCTTCCGGCCTCGGAGACGAGGTCTGTGTCGAGGGAGCCGAGCACGTCCGTGGCCGTGGGCTGCGGCGGTTCGACGTACTCGACGAGCCGGCAGGTGAAGTCGAACTGATCCGGGTAGGCCGCGTGCTGGGCGACCTCCAGCGCGGCGATGAGCACCTGGGAGAAACCGAGGGTCTGGGTGAGGTCGCTGTCGTCCACGGCCTGGACGACGACGTCCACGGGCTCGACGGCGAGGTGGGCCTCGCGGAGCCGGCGCAGGTCGTCGGTGGCGCTCGAACCGTAGAAGATGCCGCTGAGCTGCACGTCGACGGACGGGCGCCCGAGGGTCTGCAGCAGGTCGCCGCTCATCCCGGGTACCGGGTGGCGCGCCGTCCGGGCCTGCTGGGAGGTCACCACACTGGTCAGGTGGGCCAGCGTGATGCCTGCGAGTTCGACCGGCATCGCCTCACCGCCCCGAGGTTCCGTAGGCGCGGAGGTACTCCGCCTCCAGTTCGGTGACGAGCTGGTCCATCAGGTGGCGGACGTCGACGGCCGAGCCTGCGTCGCGCCGGGCTGCTGCCGGCGGATCGGCTGTTCCCTCCTCCGGGTCCGCCCTCACCCCGGCCCGCGACGCGGGTGCCTCAGGCGAGGGCTGCGAGGCCCTGACCGCAGGCGTGAGGTTCGTGCGCAGGGCTGCTACCAGTTCGGCCATGCCCTGGGCCAGCCGGGCCCCGGCGGCCGGTTCCGTCGCTGCCTCTGCCGCCTGCGTGGGCTCCCCGGACGCCCCGTGCGCACCCGCCGTCCTGGGGCCGCCGCGCGGCACCTCGCGGGTTTCACGGGCGGAGTGGTGCGTGAAAGGTGGGGACCTCCTGATCGCCGCGGGCCGCTGGGCAGCGCTGTGCTGGGCAG
>Ga0302299_10002861_pt1 | contig 10504 bp, 8 predicted proteins | sample III_Fen_N3_4_FD_198795 | JGI IMG/M metagenome (GOLD analysis project Ga0302299, IMG submission 198795) | Peat permafrost microbial communities from Stordalen Mire near Abisko, Sweden - III_Fen_N3_4 | ecosystem: Environmental > Terrestrial > Soil > Wetlands > Permafrost | place: Sweden: Abisko...
GGCCCGGAAGTACTGCCGGCGCTTCGCCCACCTGTGGACCTGGCTGGACACCCTGTCCCTGGACATCCAGGATTCCCTCTGCGGCTTCCGCATCTACCCCCTGGCGGCCACCGTGGCCCTTCTGGACCGGGTGGCCATCCCCGAGCGCATGGCCTTCGACACCGCGATCATCGTGCGCCTGCACTGGGCCGGCGTGCCGGTGGTGAACGCGCCGGTGGCGGTCACCTACCCCCCGGACGGCGTCTCCCACTTCCGCCTGTGGGAGGACAACGTCAGCCTGGTGTGGATGCACACCCGCTTCGTGCTGACCATGGTGGCCAGGCTGTTCACAAGGCCCAGGACCGCGGTGCCCTGGCACCGCATCCGCGAGCGGGGCACCGCCTTCGCCTTCCGGCTGGTGCTGGGCCTCAACCGCGTGCTGGGGCCCAGGGCCATGCGCTGGGTGTCCGAGGTGGTGGCGGTGTACTTCTACCTCACCTCCCGGCGCGCCCGGGCCGCGTCCCGGGACTACCTCACGCGCCTGCACGGCCATTGCGGGCCCCTGCCCGGGCTGCCCGGGCCGCCCCGCACCCGCGACACCTTCCGGCATTTCCGCGCCTTCACCCGGTCCACCGTGGACAAGGTCCTGGCCTGGTCCGGCCGCCACGAGGGCATGACGGTGGAGTTCCCCGGGATGGAGCAGTTCCTGGCCCTGCGCCGCGGCGGCAAGGGGGCGGTGTTCCTCAGCGCCCACCTGGGCAACCTGGACCTCATGCGCGCCGTGGGCCTGGCCTCGGGGCTGCAGGGCCTGAACGCCCTGGTCTACTCCGAGAACGCCGTGCGCTTCCATGAGGTGCTGCGCAGCGTCAATCCCGACTTCGCCCTCAACCTCATCCAGGTCTCCCAGGTTTCCCCGGACACCGCCATCGGCCTGCAGGAGAAGGTGGACCGGGGCGAACTGCTGTTCATCCTGGGAGACCGGCCGCCGCCGGTGGCCGCCGGCCGCACCGTGTCGGTGCCCTTCCTGGGCGCCCCGGCGCCGTTCCCCATGGGCCCGTTCCTTTTGGCGCGGCTCCTGGATTGCCCCGTGTACCTGATTTTCTGCTGCCGGGAGGGGGACCGCTACCGCGTGCACCTGGAACTCCTGGCGGAACGCCTCGTGTGGACCCGGCCCCAGCGGGATCAGGCCATCGCCGCCTGGGCGCAGCGGTATGCTCAAGCCCTGGAGGCCCGGTGCCGGGCCACCCCCTTCGAATGGTTCAATTTCTTCGATTTCTGGTGCTCCCATCGACCCCAAGCCTGAAGCCCCCCCAACCCCGCTGAGCATCGGCGGCGCCCGCCTGACCCTGGAGGACGTGGCGGCGGTGGCCCTGGGCCGGCCCGTGGTTCTGTCCCCGGATCCCGCCTTCCGGGAGCGGGTGCGCAGCAGCGCGGCCTTCCTGGCCGACCTGCTGCGGGACGGCGCCGAGGTCTACGGGGTGAACACCGGCTACGGCGATTCCTGCACCGTGGCCATCCCGCCGGCGCTGCTGCTGGAACTGCCCGGCCACCTCACCCGCTACCACGGCTGCGGCCTGGGCCGGTTCCTGGAGCCGGAGGAAGTCCTGGCCGTGCTCACCGCCCGGCTCACCTCCCTGGCCCAGGGCTATTCCGCGGTGCGCTTCGAGCTGCTGGAGGCCCTGGCCGCCCTCATCAACCACCGCATCCTGCCCCGCATCCCCGCCGAGGGCTCCGTGGGCGCCAGCGGCGATCTCACGCCCTTGTCCTACCTGGCCGCGGCCCTCATGGGCGAGCGGGAGGTCCTGGACGGGCGCCCGGCCATGGAGGCCCTGGCCGGAGCCGGCCTGAAGCCCCTGGTGCTGGCCCCCAAGGAGGCCCTGGCCCTCATGAACGGCACCGCCGTCATGACCGGCCTGGCCTGCCTCGCCTACCGCCAGGCGGAGTACCTGAGCCGCCTGGGCTGCCGCCTCACGGCCCTGGCCGTGGCCGGCCTGGGCAGCCACCGCGGCCACTTCCATCCCCGCCTGTCCCAGCTCAAGCCGCACGCGGGGCAGGGGGAGGCCGCCGCCTGGATCTACGGGGACCTGGACGGGGATCTGGAGGCCCAGGAGGCCGCGCGCCTCCAGGACCGCTACTCCATCCGCTGCGCCCCGCACGTGCTGGGGGTCCTGCGCGACGCCCTGCCCTGGATCCGCCGGGATCTGGAGAACGAGCTCAACAGCGCCAACGACAACCCCCTCTTCGACGGCGAGGCGCGCCTGCTCCTGCACGGCGGCCATTTCTACGGCGGCCACGTGGCCTTCGCCATGGACGCCCTGAAGGTGGCCGCGGCCAACGTGGCCGATCTCATGGACCGGCAGCTGGCGCTGCTGGTGGACCCCCGCTACAACAACGGCCTGCCCGGCAATCTCTCCGGGGCCGAGCCGGAGCGGGCGCCCATCAACCACGGCCTCAAGGCCGTGCAGATCGCCGCCAGCGCCTGGACCGCCGAGGCCCTGAAGCTGACCATGCCGGCCTCGGCCTTCTCCCGCTCCACCGAGTGCCACAACCAGGACAAGGTGAGCATGGGCACCATCGCCGCCCGCGACTGCCTGCGGGTGCTGGAACTCACCGCCCAGGTGGCCGCGGCCCTGACCCTGGCCGTGACCCAGGCGGTGGCGCTGCGCCGCCGCCAGGGGGCCCCGGAGCGCCTCTCCGCCGAGGCCCGGGCCTTCGTGGCCGGGCTGGGCGCCGTCATCCCGTTCGTGGCCGAGGACCAGGCCCTGGACGGCGTCCTGGGCGAACTGGCCCGGGGCATCCAGCATTGCCGATGGAGCGTGTACCCGTGAAAGCCCTCTGCCTGGCCCTGGCCGCCCTCTCCCTCAACGCCGCGCCCCTGCCCGCGGCCCTCACCGCCCACCTGAAGGAGGCGGCCCTGGTGCACGTGGACTTCACCCAGACCCGCACCCTGGCGGCCCTGTCCCGCCCCCTGAAGGCCAGCGGCAGCCTGGTGCTGGCCCGGGACCTGGGGGTGATCTGGGCCCTGCGCAAGCCCGTGGCCCTCACCTACGTCATGGGCCCCAAGGGCCTGCTGGTGGTGGACAGCGAAGGCCGCAGGTCACACCGCGCCGCCCGGGAGGCGCCGGTGGTGGCCCAGATGGGCAAGGTCTTCGGCTCCCTCATCCAGGGCGACTGGAAGGCCCTGGACGAGTACTTCACCGTCACCGGTTCCGGCACCCCCGAGCAGTGGCAGGTGGTGCTGGCGCCCAAGGCCCAGACCGCGTCCTTCCTCAAGCGCGTGCAGCTGAACGGCGGCCGCTTCATCCAGCGCATCAGCATCCTGGAGGCCGCCGGCGACCGCATGGACCTCATGTTCGAGCACCAGCGGGTGGACGCGCCCCTCACCGAGGCCGAAGCCCGCCTCCTGGCCCAGGACTGATGCGCCTGCGGGCCTGGCTCTGGATCCTGGTCCTGGCCGTGCTGGCGGGACTGGGCGGCCAGCGCCTGGCCCGGGGCGGGGCCCTGCAGACCGATCTCCTGGCCATGCTCCCGGAGACCGAACAGAACGCCGTGGCCGAGCGGGGCGTGCGCGTCCTGAGCCAGGCCACCGGTGACCGGGCCATCTTCCTGGTGGGCGGCCCCGGCGCCACCCTCGCCCCGGGCCGCCACTTCGCCCAGAGCCTTACCGCCTCCGGCGCCTTCGCCTCGGTGCTGGGCACCCTGCCGCCCGTGGACCCCACCCTCATCTTCCGCTTCTATGCCGAGCACCGGTTCCGCCTCCCCCATCCCTCCCCGGGCGCGACGGTGGCGGCGGTGCGCGCCGCCGTGGAGACCCGCCTCACCGCCCCCATGGGCTCGGCCCTGGGCCCCGAGGCCGACCCCCTGGGCCACGTGGCCCGGTTCATGGACGGCCTGCCCCTGAACAGCCTGCGCCTGGAGATCCAGGAGGGCATGCTCACCCTGCGCTCCGGCGACGCCCTCTACGTGCTGGTCACCGCCAACCTCAAGGGCTCCGCCTACGACCCCGCCGTGCAGCGGGTCAGCCTCGCCGCGGTGCGCGCCGCCGAGACGGCGCTCCGGGCCGCTGAACCCAGGGCCGAACTGCTTCGCGCCAGACCTGAGGTGCTTCGCACTGGTGCCCTGTTCTACGCCGCCGACGCCCGGGAAAGTGCCGAGTGGGAGACCGGCATCATCGGCTGGGGCTCCCTGGCCGCCATCGTCGCCCTGTTCCTGGCGGTGTTCCGCTCCGCCCGGCACCTGCTGCTGGGCCTGGCATGCGTGGGCGCCGGGCTCATCGCCGCCACCGCCGTCACCCTGCTGGTGTTCGGCAAGATCTACCTGCTCACCCTGGTGTGCGGCTCCTCCATGCTGGGGGTGGCCGTGGACTACCCGCTGCTGTACTTCGCCAACCAGCTGGGGGCCGGCCCCGCCTGGAACCCCCGGGCCGCCCTGGCCCGGCTCATGCCCGCCCTGCTCCTGGGCGTGGTCACCACCCTGCTGGGCTACGCCTGCCTGGGTGTGGCGCCCTTCCCGGGCCTGCGCCAGATGGCGGTGTTCTCCATGGCCGGCCTCGCCGCCTCCTTCCTCACCGTGCTGTTGGTGCTGCCCGACGCCCTGGGCCGGCCCCTGCCGGAGCGGCCCCGCCTGATGGCGGCCCTGGACCGGGCCGGACTGGCCTGGCTGGCCCTGGGCCGCCGTCCCGCCTTCCGCGTGGCCCTGGTGCTGGCCACCCTCCTGGCCGCGGCCGCCCTGCTCCGCCTGCGGGTGGACGACGACGTGAAGAGCCTCATCCAGCCCTCGGGCACCCTGCGCACCCAGGAGGCCCGCATCCGCGAACTCACCGGTTTCTCCAACTCCGGCCGGTTCTTCCTGGTGGAGGGCGCCGACGAGGGCGCCGTGCTGGCCCGGGAGGAGGCCCTGCGCGCGCGCCTGGAGCCCCTGTTGCGCCTGGGCGCCCTGGAGGCGGTGCAGGCGGTGTCGGCCTTCGTGCCGTCCCCGGCGCGCCAGGAGGAGGCCCTGCGCGCCAGCCGCGCCGAGGCGCCCCTGCTGGCCCAGGCCCTCACTCAGGTGGGCTTCAGGCCCGGAGCCGTGGCCCGCCAGGGCGAGGAACTCGCCGCCCAGCGCCCCCTCACCGTCGCCGCCTTCCTCAAGACCCCCTTCGCCGGCCCGTTCCGCATGTTCTGGCTGGGCGCCACCGTCCACGGCTGCGGCGCCATGGTCTATCCGGTGGGGGCGTGCCCTTCGGCGCAGCTGCGGGAGGCCGCCGCGGGCCTACCGGGGGTGGCCCTGGTGGACAAGGCCCAGAGCGTCTCCGGGCTCCTGGGCCACTACCGCGGCCTGGCCAACGGCGCCCTGGCTCTGGCCTGCGTCCTGGTGTGGCTGATGCTGCTCTGGCGCTACGGCCTCCGGAGCGGCACCGCCATCCTCCTGCCGTCCCTGCTGGGCATCCTGGCCGCCCTGGCCGGCCTGGCCCTGGTGGGCAGCCCCCTGACCCTGTTCAACACCATCGCCCTGGTGCTGGTGCTGGGCTTCGGCGTCGATTACGCGGTCTTCCTCGCCGAGGGTGGTCGGCAAAGCGCCCCGGCCCTCCTGGGCGTGCTGCTGGCCAGCTTCGCCACCCTGCTCTCCTATGGCCTCCTGGCCTTCAGCCACACCCCGGCCCTGCGGGGCTTCGGCCTCACCCTGGGCCTGGGCGTGCTGGCGGCCACCCTCCTCGCCCCCTTCGTCCCCGCCCCGAAAGCCCAGCCATGACCCCCTTCCGGTCCACCCTCGTCCTGGCCTCCGCGCTGCTCCTCGCGGGCTGCCAGAAACCCCAGCAGGTCTACCTGGCCCCCGGCGTGCAGTTCACCGTGTGCGCCCCGGAGGACGGCCCGGAGCTGTTCGTCACCCAGGAGGTGGTGTTCCAGCTCCCCGGCGGGCGCCGGGAGACGGCCCTGGCCGCGGTGGAGAACCGGGGCGGCACCTTCAGCCTGGTGGCCTCCACGCCCCTGGGCCAGACCCTGTTCGTGGTCAAGGTGCGGGGCGCCCAGGTGACCGTGGACAAGCGCATCCCCCTGCCCGGGGACCTGGATCCGCGCATGCTGCCGGCCCTGGTGCAGTTCACCCTCTGGCCCGCCGCGGCGGTGCGGCGCAACCTGGCGCCGGGCCTGGAACTGGTGGAGGACGGCCCGCGCCGGTCCCTGCTGCGCAAGGGCCGGACCGTGTGGACCGTCCTGCGCGACGGGGCCGCCCCCCCCTACAAGACTCTGGTCCTGGAAAATCCTTCCCTGCAATTGACCGTGAACATCCGTACGCTGGAACCATGAGCAGCCGCGCCGAACCCGTCCATCTCTCCGCCCTGGGCCTGGTGAACGCCCTGGGCCGGGGCAAGGCCGCCGTGGTCCGGGGCCTGTTCGCGGGCGACACCTCCGGCCTGGTACTGGAGGAGGGCTGGGTGCCGGGCCGGGCCGTGCGCGTGGGCCGGGTGGCGGGAGAGCTGGCGCCGCTGCCGGCGGCCCTGGTGCGGGACGATTCCCGCAACACCCGCCTGCTCCTGGCCGCCCTGGAGGAGATCCGCGACGACGTGGAACGCGAGCTGTCCCGCGTGGGCCCGGCGCGCATCGGCGTGGTGCTGGGCACCAGCACCTCGGGCATCGAGGCCGCGGAGCGGGCCATGGTCCACCACCTGCGCGAAGGGGCCCTGCCGGACTGGTTCAGCTATCCGTGCCAGGAGATGGGCCGCCCCGCCCTGTTCCTGGCCCAGTACCTGGGCCTGAAGGGCCCCGCCTACACCGTGTCCACCGCCTGCACCTCCAGCGGCAGGGCGGTGGCGGCGGCGCGCAACCTGCTGCGCCTGGGCCTGTGCGACGTGGTCATCACCGGCGGCGCCGATTCCCTCTGCAAGCTCACCCTCAACGGCTTCACCGCCCTGGAGGCGGCCACGGCCGGACTCACCAACCCCATGAGCGCGGCCCGGGAGGGCATCAACATCGGCGAGGGCGCGGCGCTCTTCATCCTGCGCCGGGAACCTTCCGAAGTGGCCCTGCTGGGCGTGGGCGAATCCAGCGACGCCCACCACATCTCCTCCCCGGACCCCACCGGCGGCGGCGCCGAGCGGGCCCTGCGCGGGGCCCTGGACGAGGCCGGCCTGGATCCGCTGGCGGTCACCGGCTACCTCAACCTGCACGCCACCGCCACCCCCCTTAACGACGCCATGGAGAGCCTGGCCGTGGCCCGGGTGTTCCCCCAGGGCCTGGCCTGCAGCGGCACCAAGCCCCTCACCGGGCACTGCCTGGGCGCCTCGGCGGCCACGGAACTGGCCTTCTGCTGGCTCACCCTGCACCCGGCCTGGAACCCGGGGCGCCTGCTGCCCCCGCACCGCTGGGATGGCCAGGCCGACCCGGAACTGCCGGCCCTGGCCCTGGTCGGCGAAGGCGAACGCCTGGCCCCGGGGGGCGTCTGCCTCAGCAACGCCTTCGCCTTCGGCGGCAACAACCTGACCCTGGCGGCGGGGCTCGCGTGAGCGCCGGCCACCCCCTCCACCCGTGGCTGCCGCACCGGGCCCCCATGCTGCTCCTGGACAGCGTGGAGCAGGTGGATGCCGAAGGCGGCCTCGCCCGGGCCCGCATCGATCCCAACGCATGGTACGCCGACGCCCAGGGCGCCATGCCCGCCTGGATCGGCCTGGAACTCATGGCCCAGGCCATCTCCGCCTGCCGCGGCCAGCATCTGGCCCGCTCCGGACAGCCCGGGGCAGGGGGCTATCTGGTGGCGGCCCGGGGCTTCTCCAGCGCCGTCAGCGCCTTTCCGTCCGGATCCGAACTGCAGGTGCGGGTGACCCTCCTGGAGGCCGACCCCTCCGGCCTCTGCACCTTCCAGTGCGCCCTCCTCCTGGCCCAGAACCCGGTGGCCACCGCCACCTTGAAGGTGATCGTGCGATGACGACCCCGCCCCTCCAAGTCCTGGTCACCGGCGCCACCGGCCCCATCGGCCGCGCCATCGCCCTGCAGCTGGCCCGCGACGGTTTCCGGGTCACCGTGCACTGCCGCCGCCGCGAGGCCGAGGCCCGGGCCCTCTGCACCGAGATCGAGGCCGCCGGCGGCAGCGCCGATTGGCTGGCCTTCGACGTCACCGACCGGGCCCAGGCCCTGGCCTCCCTGGAGGCCCATATGGAGGCGCACGGCGCCTTCTACGGCGTGGTCTGCAGCGCCGGCATCGCCCGGGACAACGCCTTCCCCGCCCTGTCCGGGGAGGACTGGGACGAGGTCATCGGCACCAGTCTCGACGGCTTCTTCAACGTGGTGCAGCCCCTGTCCCTGCCCATGATCCGCCTGCGCAAGGGCGGCCGCATCGTCTGCATCGCCTCCGTCTCGGGGGTCATGGGCAACCGCGGGCAGGTGAACTACAGCGCCGCCAAGGCCGGCCTCATCGGTGCCGCCAAGGCCCTGGCGGTGGAGCTGGCCAGCCGCGGCATCACCGTCAACGCCGTGGCCCCCGGCCTCATCGAATCGGACATGCTCCTGCACGTGGCCGTGGAGCTGGCCCTGCAGGCCGTGCCCATGGGCCGCGTGGGCCGCCCCGAGGAGGTGGCCGCCCTGGTTGCCTTCCTCTTCACCGAAGGGGCCGCCTACATCACCCGCCAGGTCATCGGCGTGAACGGGGGCATGGCGTGATCCTCCAGGCGCTCCTCGCCGCGCTGCTCTGCGCCGTCCCGGCCCGGGACCTGCTCACCGCCACCGCCGCCAACGCCCCCGCGCCCCTGGCCACCCCGGTTCCGTACGCCGGCCGTGAGCTGGTGCACCCCTCGGTGCTGCACCAGGAGGGCGGCTGGAACGGTTTTCCCTACTGGATGGCGGTGACGCCCTATGCCGGGTCCGACGCCGCCCTGGAGAATCCCTCCCTGTACTGTTCCCTGGATGGCCAGACCTGGACCACCCCCAAGGGCGTCACCAATCCCCTGGTGAAGAAGCCCGCGGCCCCCCGGCGCTACAACTCCGACTGCCACCTGGCCCTGGGCCCCGACCGGGTGCTGCGCCTCTTCTACCGCGCCGCCGGGGGCGACGGCAACGACACCCTCTACCTGATCTCCTCCAAGGACGGCGCCTCCTGGAGCGCCCCGCGGGTGATCCTGGACGTGCCCCTGGCCGACGAGCGCCAGCTGTCCCCCGCGGTGCTGTTTGACGGCACCCACTGGCAGATGTATTACGTGGACAGTTCCTCCTACCCGTACGCCATCCGGCGCCGCGCTTCGGCCAGGCCTGAGGGCCCCTGGTCCGAGCCCTCGGCGGTGACCGGCATCGCCCCCCCTGCCGGCCGCATGCTTTGGCACCTGGACGCCTTCCGGCACGGGGACGCCACGGTGCTGCTGGTGAACACCACCGAGATCTACCGCACCCAGGAGGGCGGGCAGCTGTTCTTCGCCGTGGCCCAGGACGGCGCCCACTTCACCCGGGCCGCCCAGCCGGTGCTTTCCGGCAGCGACCGCTGGGACCGCTCCCTCTACCGTTCCTGCTGCGTGCCCCTGCCCGGCGACCGCTTCGCCATCTGGTACTCCGCCTGGGGCCCGGACTTGGGCTGGCGGCTTGGTTGCACGGAAGTGACCCTGGCCAGATAGTGCCGGTTTTTTCCGCCAGAGGGAGTATAGCTGTAGGCATGGACCTGCCCGGCATCGCCTTCTTCGACACCAAACCCTACACGCGCAAAGTCTTCACCGAGATGAACGCGGGCTACGGCTTCCCCCTCAAGTTCTTCGCCCACCGCCTCGACGCCGACACCGCCGTGAAGGCCAAGGGCCTTGCCGTCGTCTGCGCCTTCGTCAACGACCGCCTCGACCGCGCCGCCGTGGACGCCCTGGTGGCGCAGGGTACCGGCCTCCTGGCGCTGCGCTGCGCCGGCTTCAACAACGTGGACCTGGCCGCGGCCAAGGGCCGCCTGCAGGTGGTGCGGGTGCCCGCGTACAGCCCCGAGGCCGTGGCCGAGCACGCCGTGGCCCTCATGCTCTGCCTGGACCGCAAGCTGCACAAGGCCTACGCCCGCACCCGGGAGGCCAATTTCAACATCGAGGGCCTGCTGGGCTTCAACCTCAGCGGCAAGACCGCCGGGATCATCGGCACAGGGCGCATCGGCCAGGCCCTGGCGCGCATCCTGCGGGGCTTCGGCATGACCGTCCTGGCCTACGACCCCTTTCCCGACGCCGAGGCCGCCGCGTCCCTGGGCATGGCCTACGTGGCCCTGGAGGAACTCCTGGGCCGGGCCCACATCGTCTCCCTGCACTGTCCCCTCACCCCGGACACCCATCACCTCATCGACGCCCGGCGCCTGGCCCTCATGCGCGACGGCGTCATGCTCATCAACACCGGCCGGGGCGCCCTCATCGACAGCCCCGCCCTCATCCAGGCCCTGAAGGCGCGCAAGGTGGGCTACGCCGGCCTGGACGTGTACGAGGAGGAGGAGGAGTGCTTCTTCGAGGACAAGTCCGCCACCGGCCTGGAGGACGATGTGCTGAGCCGGCTGCTGAGCTTCCCCAATGTCCTGGTCACCAGCCACCAGGGCTTCTTCACCCAGGAGG
>Ga0302299_10002862_pt1 | contig 10502 bp, 6 predicted proteins | sample III_Fen_N3_4_FD_198795 | JGI IMG/M metagenome (GOLD analysis project Ga0302299, IMG submission 198795) | Peat permafrost microbial communities from Stordalen Mire near Abisko, Sweden - III_Fen_N3_4 | ecosystem: Environmental > Terrestrial > Soil > Wetlands > Permafrost | place: Sweden: Abisko...
CCTCACGGCAGCCGGGGCCCATCACGCGGTAGCCACTGTGAACCCTGCCCGTGTGCCAGACCCGAGCGGGCTGGTTCCGGAACAGACGCAGCTGCCAGTCCGGATACCAGGGCGCCGCGTGCAGATAGGCGGCCGGGGCGAGGTCCACCAGCCATCGGCGGGGGAACCAGTAGTGGCTGTAACGCGCATCCTCGACGAGCTCACCCAGAAGGGAGCCGAATCGGTCGTCGAGTCCCTCGTCTTCGTCCAGTGAGAGGATCCAGTCACCGGTCGCGTAGCGCAGCGGCAGCAGCCGGGCGCGTACGGGTGGACCCACGTGCTCGAAGCGGAAGACGACGTCGGCCCCCGAGCGCGCCAGCTCCAGCGTGTCGTCCCGCGACGCGGCGTCCACCCCCATCACGATCTCGTCCACGAGGCCATCGATCTCCCCCAGGAGGCGCGCGAGGCCACCGCGCGACGAATGGGCGAGGATGCAGGCGGTGACCGTCGGCCGCCGGCCGCTCATGCGCGGGGCGGATCGCCGAGGCCGATGCGTCGACGCGCCTGTGCGCACGTCGCCAGCGGACGTCCCATGGAGCGTGCGATCCCCGCGACACGCTCGACGAGCAGGACGTTGGTGGCCGGCTGCTGCTTCGCGCCGTCGAGGAAGAGATTGTCCTCGAGGCCGACCCGCACGTGGCCACCCATGGCCACCGCCAGGGCGTTCATCGGAAGCTGGAAGCGGCCGATGCCCGCGGCCCCCCAGGCGGCCCCTCTGGGGACCGCCGCGGCGAGTTGGGACAGGTGCAGGGGCGTCGCCGCCAGCGTGCCGAGGGATCCGAGGAGGAAGTTGAAGTAGAAAGGCTCGCGCAGGATGCCGCGCTCGATCAGGTAGTGGGCGTAGTCGAGCATGCCGAGGTCGAAGACTTCCAGCTCGGGCACGATGCCGCGCTCCCGCATCCGCTCGGCCAGGCCCTGGATGGTGCCCGGGGCGTTGACCGAGACCTCGCGTGGGAAGTTCATCGAGCCCAGGGTCAGCGAGGCCATGTCCGGCTTCAGCGCGCCGTCGAGGTCCAGGACCTCGGCCCGCTGCTCGAGCTCGCCGAAGACGCGGCCGCTCGTCGTGACGCAGACGACGATCTCGGGCACGGCCGCCCTGACCAGGGCGATCGTCTCGCGGAACACCTCCTTTCGGTAGGTGGCCCGTCCTTCGGCGTCGCGGGCGTGGAGATGGACGGTGGTGACGCCCGCGGCCGCGCAGCGGCGACAGTCCTCGGCGATCTCCGCCGGCGTGAGTGGCACGGCGGGATTGTCGGCCTTCATCGGCACCATCCCCGTCGTCGCCAGGTTGATGATGAGCGGCTCGCCGGTCATCGGCCTGGCTCCGTCAGCGCCTTGACGACCCGGGCCGGTACCCCCATCACCTCCACGTGGTCGGGGACGTCCTTCGTGACCACCGCGCCCGCGGCGATGACCGCCCCCTCGCCGACGCGGATGCGATCGAGGACGATCGCGCCCATGCCCACATACGTCTCCGCCCCGATCGACACGGCGCCCGCGATGTTGGCCCCGGGGGAGAGCGTCACGTAGTCGCCGATGACCGTGTCGTGGCCCACGAGGACTCCACGATTCGCCACGACATGCCGACCGACCCTGGTGCCGGCCGATACCGCGACACCGACACTGACGAAGGAACCGGGCCCGACGACTGCGCGACGCGAGACGCGGGCGGTCGGGTGGATGACGGTGGCGAAGGCGAAACCCATGGCTGCGACGGCCTCGATGAACGGCCGCCTCTTCGTCGTTCCGAGGGAGCATAGCGCCTGATGTGTCGCCGCGAGGGGCGCCGCATCTTCGAACCAGATGATCGGGCAGCCGAGGAGCGCCCCGGACGTTCTCGCCCGGTCCCAGTTCTCGATGAACACCGAGACCTCGAACTCGCCGCAGTCTTCTGCGATGTCTGCGACCTCGGGAGCGAAGAGACTGGTGCCGAGGATAGCGAGCTTCTGGCGCCTCCGCCGCGACGGCCCGACGCGCTGAACCCGCCTTGGCACCTCGACCTCCCTGCCTTCGAGCGAGCGGCATTCTACGGCCAAAGGCCGGCGCGCGCGTTTGGGACCCCCTCCCCGGCTCGCTGCGATCTGCGGTCCAATAGGGCATGACCGAGAAGAAGCACGCGGACGCGTTCGCCGCCCTCGGGCTCGACAAGCGGCTTACCGCCGTGCTGGCCGAGCTCGGCTACGAGGAACCGACGCCGGTGCAGGCGCAGGCAATCCCGGTGCTGCTCGAGGGGCGCGACCTGCTCGGGCAGGCCGCCACGGGCACCGGCAAGACCGCCGCGTTCGCGCTCCCGCTGCTGCAGCGGCTGTTCGTCGAGGCGGAGGACCGCAGCGCGGTGGCGGCGCTCGTGCTCGTCCCCACGCGCGAGCTGGCGATGCAGGTGGCCGAGGCGCTCCACCGCTACGGCCGGCCCTTGCAGCTGCGCGTGCTGCCGATCTACGGCGGCCAGGCGATCAGCCTCCAGCTCCGCGCCCTGCGCCGCGGCGTCGACGTCGTGGTGGCCACACCCGGACGCGCGCGCGACCACCTGCGCCGCGGCACGCTGGTGCTCGGCGGCATCCGCGCCGTGGTGCTCGACGAGGCCGACGAGATGCTCGATATGGGCTTCGCGGAGGACCTCGAGGCGATCCTGGAGACGGTCCCGAGCGAGCGACAGACGGCGCTCTTCTCGGCCACGCTGCCCTCGCGGATCGCGGCGATCGCCAAGCGCCACCTGCGCGACGCCGTGCGACTGACGATCCAGGAGGAGCACACGAAGGCGGGCGCGCTGCCGCGCGTCCGGCAGGTGGCCTACATCGTGACCCGGTCGCAGAAGGTGGACGGCCTCAGCCGCATTCTCGACCTCGAGAACCCGACGTCCGCGCTCGTCTTCTGCCGCACGCGCAACGAGGTCGAGGAGCTGGCGCAGAGCCTGGCCGGCCGCGGCCAGCGCGCGGAGGCGCTGCACGGCGGGTTCACGCAGGCGCAGCGCGACCGCGTGATGCGCCGCTTCCGCGACGGCTCGGCCGACCTGCTGCTCGCGACCGACGTGGCCGCGCGCGGGCTCGACATCAAGCACCTCACGCACGTCGTGAACTTCGACGTCCCCTCGGCCCCTGAGTCGTACGTGCACCGGATCGGCCGCACTGGGCGCGCCGGGGCCGAGGGCGTCGCGATCACCCTGGTCGAGCCGCGCGAGCGCTCGCTCCTGAAGAACATCGAGCGGCTGACCGGACGCAAGATCGAGGTCCAGGCGCTGCCGACGGTTGCCGACCTGCGCGCGCGCCGGCTCGAGCTGACCCGGGCCTCCCTGCGCGAGGCGCTCGTGCGCGGGGGCACGGAGGGCGCGCGCGTCGTGGTCGAGGCGCTCGCGGCCGAGTTCGAGCTGTTCGAGATCGCGACCGCTGCGGTCCATCTGATCCAGGAGGCGAGCGAGCGCGACGGCGCGCGCGCGGCGACGGACGACACGCCGCCCGAGCCGCGCAGCGCGACGCCCGTCGAGACGGCTCACACTGCCCGGCACGCGACGGCGAGGCCGGCCGGAGTGACGAGGCCGGCCGGGGCGACGAAGCCCGCGAGGGCGGCGAGCGCGGCGAGGCCGTCCGGGGCGGGGCAGGAGTTCACGCGCGTCTACGTCTCGGCCGGCCGCGAGGCCGGGGTACGGCCGGCCGACCTCGTCGGCGCGATCACCGGCGAGGCCGGCGTGCCCGGAGAGGCCGTCGGCGCGATCGAGCTGGCCGACCGTTTCGCGCTCGTCGAGGTGCGCGAGGGCGAGGCGGACGCGGTCGTGGAGGCGTTGCGCAAGGCCACGATCCGCGGGCGTCGCGTGACGGCGAGCCGCTATCGCGACCCGGGCGCGCGGCAGAAGTCGGCGCCGGCAGCGAAGCGCAAGGCGAGCATGCGCTAGGCCGGCGACGCAAGGCCCGCCGGCCGAGCGCACGGCGGGCCTGCGACCGGTCGCCGGCGGGCTACGTGGCGAGGACCGCCTTCGCTCGGGCGAGCCAGGTGTCGGCTCCGCCGGGCGCAAGCTCGAGCCAGTCGTGGCCCTTCTCCGCGAGCAGGTGCCACTCGTCGCGCGACTCCGCGCAGTGGCGTTCGAGCCAGGCGAGCGCCAGCGCGGTCGCGAAGGCGCGCTCCTCCGGCTCGCTCGCGGGCGGAGGGCCGAGCGACGCGCGGAGCTGCTTCGCACCGGCCCAGCCGAGCGCGCGCGCGAGGTCGTCGTCGAGGTTCCACGCGCCGTCGGCTCGCTGCAGGGCAACCAGGCTGTCGAGCGGCCGCTCTCGTTCGTCGGACGGCGCGAGCGGACCGCTCGCAGGGGCCGGAGAGCGCTTGGCGAGGCCGCCCAGCGCCTTCAAGAGCCAGCTCGAGCGCGGGGCCGCCGGGGAAGAGGCGGCCAGGGGTCGGCTCGCATCGCGATCCGAGAGGACGGCAGGCGCGTCGCGCAGCGCGACGCGCCTGATTTCCGCGAAGTCCTCCATGTAGCAGTCCTCGATGGCGAGGGCAGGCGAGGGAGCGAAGAGCGGCCCGCACTGCTGGGGCACCTCCTGCACTCCGTGCCAGCCATTCGTGATCGCCACCGGGATCCGCCGCAGTTGCGCCTCGGCCTGCGTTGGCGTCTCGCGCGTCTCGACGGCCACGAAGGACGTGTACCGCGATGCGAGTCCCCAGGTGGTGCCCAGCCGCACGATCTCGGCCTTGACCGCGTCGGCGTTCGGCGCGACGGCACGCGCCTGCTGCGATCCGCGCCGGGGATGGAGCGCGCTGCGGCCCTCTTCGAGATCGCGGATCCGGCGGCGCGCCCACAGCGTCGCGACGAGCGAGCCCTCGGGCGCGGTGGCGAGGGCGAGCGAGAGAGGGAACGCCAGGGAGCCCTCCGCGCCCGTCGCCCGCAGCGTGACGCTGCCGGCTCCCGCCTGCTCGAGCCGACCGAACACGAGCACCCTCCCGTCGGCGAAGACCGGCGGCACCTCGAACGGCGCCTGCTCGACGCCCAGCCCGCCCCAATCGAGCGTGACCTCGGTCAAGGCCGCGGTGAGCGCGCGAGAGAGCTGCCGCATCACCTTGGCCTCGATGCGCTCGCCGGGGGCGATGAACTCGGCCTCGCCTTCTCCCGCGCGCGCCAGACCCTGCACGAGGTGGTGGCTCGCGCCGGCGCCGATGCCGAACGTGAAGACGCGCGTGTGGCCCGCGTGCCGGCGGGCGAGCGCGATCACGGCGTCGGTGTTCGAGACCTCGCCGTCCGTGAGCACGAACAGCTGCCGGGCGAGGCCCGCCCTGGGTGCGCCGGCGAGCACGTGCTCGAGCGCCGGGAGGATCTCCGTGCCACCGAGGTCCGCCTCGAGGCCCTTCACGTGCGCCGTCGCCTCGGCGAGGCTGGCGTCGTCGTAGGGACGGCTCTCCGGGAACAGGGCCTCATAGCTCGAGCCGAAGCCGAGGATGTTGAAGCAGCAGCCGGGGCGCAGGCTGCGCAGCGCGAGCTGCAGGGCGTTGCGGGCCTCGGCGATGGACGTGCCCTGCATCGAACCCGAGCGGTCCACGACGAACACGACCTCCGCCGCCGCGGCCTTCGCTTCGAACCGCGGGCGGAAAGAGAGCAGAGCGTACGCGGCGCCGTCGGCACCGCGCTCGACGAGTCCCCGAGGCTGGTGCGTCTCGGCGAGCGTGATCTTCACGACCACGTCGCGATCGAGCGAGGCCTCGCGCGTGGAGAGGGTGACGGTGGCCCGGCCGTTCTCGATCGTCACGGCCAGGGGATGCGAGGGTGACTCGACCAAGCGCACAGGCGCGCTCGTCTCGACGTCGAGCTTCAAGTGCAGGCCGTAGGGAACCTGGAGGGCGAACGGCGGGCTGACGCGCGCGGCCTCCGTCTCGCCGACGCCCTTGCAGTCCTCGGCCGGCGCGTAGCGCGGCGCGACCGTGGTGGGCAGCGTGAAGCGGATCGCGTCGCCCTCCAGCGGCAGCTCGCAGACGGTCGTGATGCGCAGGACGGCCTCCTGGCCGGGGGGCAGGTTGCCGACGCTGGCGGTGAAGACGTCCGCTCGCTCCTCGTCGAGCAGGTACGCGCCGTGGCCCTCGGCCAGGGCGTCGTCGTAGGCCGCGAAGGCCTGCTCCCGCTCTTCGGCACGGCCCACGACCCGCCGGCCATCGATCTCGACCTCGAAGCCGCAGACGGCGGCGCCCTCGTCGAGCGGGAACTTGTAGACCGCCTCGATGGGTTGCGGCTCGTCGTTCCGGAAGCGCTGCGAGAGAACGACGCGGCAGGCGTAGTCGCGGAGCTGCACCTCGGCACTCACACCCAGCAGCGGGACCGGCGTGCCCTTCCTGGCCAGCAACCCGACGGACGCTGTCAGCGTCTGCGGCATCTGTTCATCTCCTCGTCCCTTGCGTCGCCTGTCCCTCGCATCTCACTCCTCGTCGTTCCGACGGAAATGCCCCTCGCACCACTCCACCAGCTCGTGCAGCCGTCCCGGGGGCGGCAGGCGCCGCTGCCCGGAGACGTGTAGCTCGATCCCCGGGGCGATCTCCAGCCGCGTCCACGCCGAGCGCGTCACCGGCGTCACGCTGAGCGCCGCCGCCGCTGACCGCAGCTGCCCGCCCGTCGGCCTCGCCTGCTGCCGCCGGATCTCTTCGAGGCTGCGCCCCTGCTCCTGTAGCGCCTTCAGCGCCTGCAGCCGCGCGACGTGCTCCGGTCCGTAGTGCCGCCCTCGCCCCACGCCGAGGGGCGCCGGCAGCAGGCCCTCCTGGACGTAGTAGCGGACGGTCCGCCGCGTGACCCCGCCCAGGGCCGCGAGCTCCTCGACACCGTACCGCGCACCGTCGCTCACGTCGGCATAATGTGACAGTTGCTGTCACTTTGTCAAGTGGCTCATTCGCAGACGCCGTCCGCCCGAGATCGACGGCGCGCAGCGCCATCCGCACCTATGATGGCGACCGTGCCGGGAGGTTGGCCGATGCGACGCTTCACCCTGCTCCTCTTCGCAGCCGTGGCCCTCGCGACGCCCCCTGCGGCGAGCGCGCAGTTGACGGAGCGCCTCTGCCTCTCGGGCGCCGACAAGGACCACACGGTCCCCTGGGACTTCATGGTCACGGGAGGCCGCCGGGCCGGCGCCTGGAGCACGATTCCCGTGCCGTCCAACTGGGAGTTCCAGGGTTTCGGCAGCTACAAGTACGGCGGCCCCGCGCCACGCCCGAGCGAGCAGGGCCGCTACCGGCGCCGCTTCGACGTCCCGCGCGCGTGGGGCGGCCGGCGCGTCTTCCTCGTATTCGAAGGCTCGATGACGGATACCGAGGCCTGGATCGACGGCAAGACCGTGGGCCCGAAGCACCAGGGCGCCTTCTACGAGTTCCGCTACGACGTCACGCCGCTGCTGCGCATCGGCGCACACCAGCAGCTCGAGGTGCTCGTCAGCAAGGAGTCATCGAACGAGTCGATCAACGAGGCCGAGCGTCACTCCGACTTCTGGATCTTCGGCGGGCTCTATCGTCCCGTGTACCTCGAGGCGAGGCCGGCCGAGTCCATCGCGCGCGTCGCGATCGACGCGCGCCACGACGGCGCCTTCCGCCTGGACGTCCACCTGGATCACGTCGCGGGCCCGGCGGCCGTGACGGCGCAGATCGAGACGCTCGACGGCAGGCCGGTCGGCGCGGCCTTCTCCGTCCCGGCCGCCGCCGGCGCGCAGAGCGTGACGCTCGAGACTCGCGTGCAGAGCCCTGCCGCCTGGACGGCCGAGTCGCCGAACCTGTACCGCGTCGCCGTCTCTCTCGAGCGCGCTGGCAGGACGCTCCACGGGACCAGCGAACGCTTCGGCTTCCGCAGCGTCGAGCTGCGCCCGCGCGACGGCCTCTACGTCAACGGCGTGAAGGTGCGTCTCAAGGGCGTGAATCGGCACAGCTTCTGGCCCGACTCCGGGCGCACGACGAGCCGCGCGGTGAGCGAGCTGGACGTGAGGCTCGTCAAGGACATGAACATGAACGCCGTGCGCATGTCTCACTACCCGCCGGACCGGCACTTCCTCGAGACGTGCGACGAGCTCGGCCTCTACGTCCTCGACGAGCTGACCGGCTGGCAGCACCGCTACGACACCGAGGCGGGCCGGAAGCTGGTGCGCGAGCTGGTCGTCCGCGACGTCAACCACCCGTCGGTGGTCCTCTGGGACAACGGCAACGAGGGCGGCTTCAACCACGACCTCGACGGCGACTTCCAGCTGTACGACCCGCAGCAGCGCACGGTGATCCACCCCTGGCAGAACGAGGCCGGCAAGATCAACACCACGCACTACCGCCCGTACGGCTGCTGCGCCGGGAAGTACCTCGACGGGCCCGAGCTGGTGATGCCGACGGAGGTGCTGCATGGCCTCTACGACGGCGGCCACGGCGCGGGCCTCGCCGACCTGTGGGGCCGCATGCTCCAGAACCCGCTCGCGGTCGGCGCGTTCCTGTGGGTGCTCGCCGACGAGGGCGTCGTCCGCTCCGACAGGGACGGCGCGCTGGACACGGACGGCAACCACGCGCCGGACGGCATCGTCGGTCCGTACCGGGAGAAGGAAGCCAGCTTCTACACGATCAAGGACGTCTGGTCGCCCGTGTTTCTGGAGACGGGCAGGCTCGATCGCCTGCCGCCCACGTTCGACGGGCGGCTGCGCGTGGAGAACCGCTACGACTTCACCAACCTCGGCCAGGTCTCCTTCGAGTGGCGCCTCGAGCGCTTCGCGGGACCGGACGCGGCGACAGCGGGCCATACGGACGTCGCGCGCGGCACGCTGCCCGCGCCGTCGATCGCCCCCGGCAACCGCGGCACGCTCGCCCTCGCCCTGCCTGCCGACTGGCGCGAGGCCGACGCGCTCTCGCTCACGGCCCGCGACCCGCAGGGCCACGACATCGACACCTGGACCTGGATGACGAAGGGCCCCGACGCGATCCGTCCGCGCATCGTCGCGCTGGGTGGACGCGCCAGCGGGCGCCAGATCGACGGCCAGGTGGTGCTGGAGGCGAGCGGCACGCGCGTCGCGATCGACCGCGCCAGCGGCCAGCTCGCATCGGTCGAGCGCGACGGCCGGCAGGTGTCGCTCGCGAACGGGCCGCGCATCGTCGAAGGCAGCGCGAGGCTGACGTCACTCGCGCACCATGCCGACGGCGATGGCTACGTCGTCGAGGCGGCGTACGAGGGCCAGCTGAAGCAGGTTCGCTGGCGCCTCGACGGCAGCGGCTGGCTCGAGCTGTCGTACCGCTACGAGAACCCCGGCCGGCACGCGCACCTCGGCGTGACGTTCGACTACCCGGAGGGCCAGGTCACCGGCCTGCGCTGGCTCGGGCGCGGGCCCTATCGTGTCTGGAAGAACCGCCGGCAGGGGCCGACATTCGACGTGTGGCAGAAGGCGTGGAACGACACGCGCACCGGCGCCGATTGGGTGTACCCCGAGTTCAAGGGCCACCACGCCGAGCTCTACTGGGCTGTGCTGCAGACGAAGGAGCTGCCGATCACGGTCGTGACCGACACGGAGGACCTCTTCCTGCGCGTCCTCACGCCGCGCTACGGCGTCGACCCGACGTTCACCGCCGTCGCGTTCCCGGAGGGCGACCTCTCCTTCCTGCACGCGATCGCGCCGATCGGCACGAAGTTCGCGGGGCCGGAGACGCTGGGACCGGAGGGGCAGCTCAGCGAAGCCGTCGGCGACAGCCCCACGCAGCAGATGGGCGGCTACGCGGCGCGGCTCTTCTTCTTCTTCGGCGACCGCCTGCCGGCTGCGAACCCGCCGTCCCGCTGAGCAGGGCGGGATCCGGCGGCGCGACCCCGACGATCTCGGCCGTGGCAGACTGCTGTACGCCCGAGCTACCGCAGAGCGGGCTTCGGCTTTCGTGTGACGGTGTAGGTGCCGTCCTTGTCCCGCGTCACATCCTCTCGCGCGAGGACGCGCTCGTCTGCGAACAAGGCCTTCGTCCGCTCGGGGCCGGCGCCCCACATCACCAGGTTTCCCCAGGGCATGAACCAGGTCCAGTACGGCTGCGCGGCGAGCGTCTCGAGCGCGGGCGGAGGGGCCACCTCGCCGATCGCGATCGGCTTGCCCTGCCCCAGCTTGCGCAGGTCGTCGTGGCTCGACTGCTTCCAGTCGTCGCGGTAGACGTCGGCCGCGAGCACGTCGACGACGTCGAGGCCGGGCCAGAAGTCCTCGTACGCGAACGCCTCGTCCCCGGGCCGGTCACGCGGCGCGTTCGTGTCCCAGACCCAGATCAGGTTGTCGAGGTGGTGGTGGTTGACGTAGCGGTCGTACATCATCCGCCACAGCTTCCGGAAGCCGTTCGGACCCTTCTTGTCGCACCACCAGAACCACACGCCGTTCATCTCGTGGTACGGCCGCCAGAGCACCGGCACGTGGGCTTCCTTCAGCTGCTTCAGGTAGCCCGCGATCACGTCGGCTTGCGACTTCCACGCCGTGTTCAGCTTCGACCCGTCGGTCGTCAGCTCGTCCCACCACTCCTGCGACGGC
>Ga0302299_10002863_pt1 | contig 10495 bp, 11 predicted proteins | sample III_Fen_N3_4_FD_198795 | JGI IMG/M metagenome (GOLD analysis project Ga0302299, IMG submission 198795) | Peat permafrost microbial communities from Stordalen Mire near Abisko, Sweden - III_Fen_N3_4 | ecosystem: Environmental > Terrestrial > Soil > Wetlands > Permafrost | place: Sweden: Abisko...
CTGCTGGTGGCGGCCTTCGACGTCGTGGTCGACGGCCCGTTTGTGACCCTGAGGCGCCTGTTGCCAGCCCCCGGGGCCTCCGTCTGGGCCTGGCTCAACGGTGCCTGCGTCGCCTTGGCGGTCGCCGCCTGGTGCATCGGCATCGGCGTCGCGGTCGCCCTTGCCCTGCGACGGTCCGCCGCCCGCAGGACGTAACCCGGGCTCCTCCGCCGCCCGCGATCGCCGGACCCCACTTCGATCAGCGCCCTCCGAAATCGGCGCCCACCCCCTTGACAAAAGACATCAGAATGATATCATATTGATAGACGGACGGAGACCCACATGGAACACCTGACGCCTTGCCCCAACTGCCAGGGAACGACGCTGTACGAGAGCGGGCCGATCAGCTCGGGAGGCGGCCACGCCCCCACCTACCTGCCCGGCCTCGGGCACTGGTATCGCTCCGCGCGATTCGTGCTGGTCGTGTGCCGCGACTGCGGCCTCGTCCGCTTCTTCGCGCGGCCGGAGGCGAGGTCGAAGCTCAAGGAGTCGCGTCGGTGGAAGCCGGTGACGCCGTCCGATCGAGGAGGAATCCGATGATCCGGGAGAAGGAGACGAAGACCGCGTCGGGCCTGATCATGCTGCTGTTGTTGCTGGTGCTGCTGCTCGCGGCGGTCGCGGGGCTCGTCAGCGCCATCCGCCAGCAGGAAGTGAGCTGGCTGCTGGCCTCGATTGCGGTGATCGTCGTCGACACCGTCGCGCTGGCCGGCCTGTTCACGGTCGCGCCGAACGAGGGCCAGGTGCTGCAGCTGTTCGGCTCGTACCGCGGCACCGCCAGGGAGGAGGGGCTGCGCTGGGCCAATCCCTTTCTCACGAAGAAGCGCATCTCGCTGCGCGTCCGCAACTTCGAGAGCGCGCACCTGAAGGTGAACGACACCGACGGCAACCCGATCGAGATCGCGGCGATCGTGGTCTGGCGCGTGGTCGACACCGCCGAGGCCGTGTTCGAGGTGGACGACTTCGAGCACTACGTCAAGGTGCAGACCGAGTCCGCCGTGCGCAACCTCGCCACGCACTACCCGTACGACGCGCACGACGGCCAGCTGTCGCTGCGCGGCAGCACCGACGAGGTCGCCAAGCGCCTCAACGACGAGATCCAGGCGCGCCTCGCCAAGGCCGGCGTGCAGGCGATCGAGGCGCGCATCAGCCACCTGGCCTATGCGCCGGAGATCGCGGCCGCCATGCTGCGCCGCCAGCAGGCGGGTGCCATCATCGCCGCGCGCCAGCGCATCGTCGAGGGCGCGGTCGGCATGGTCGAGATGGCGCTCGACCTGCTGCAGAAGAGCGACAAGGTGCACCTCGACGAGGAGCGCAAGGCGGCGATGGTCTCGAACCTGCTGGTCGTGCTGTGCGCCGACCGCGAGGTCCAGCCGGTCGTCAACACGGGAACGATCTACCACTAGGGCGTGGCGCCATGGCCGAGCGCAAGCCGTTTCTCCTGCGGATCGACAGGGACGTGCTGGAGGCCGTCCAGCGCTGGGCCAACGACGACCTGCGCAGCCTCAACGCGCAGATCGAGTTCCTGCTGCGGCGGGCGCTGCAGGCGCAGGGGCGCGGTGGCCCCGCGCCGGGCGCCCGCCGCGCCGCGCCCCCAGCCGAGGAGTGAGCGGCCGCACGCCGGCCGTTGACAAGCCTCGCCCGCAGCGCACAATGGCGCGATGCCGATCCCGACCTTCCGCGAGGTCCAGCAGGAGATCGGCGCGCAACTGCGCGACCAGGGCTACCTCGCCGCGATCCTCGTGGACCTCGGCTCGCTGGCGCAGGTCGAGCGCAACTTCGGCGGCGCGGCGTTCCGCAGCCTGCGCGAGCAGGTCGATCCGCTGCTCGAGGAGATGCGCGCGAGCTTCCGGCAGGACGACGTGCTGACGCGCGACGAGCGCGAGGGCGACCGTTTCCTGCTCTTCCTGTCCGGGCCGCGTCGGGGCGAGACGCCGTTCCGCTCGGACAACCTGCGCAAGCTGGTGGACCGCGTCGAGGAGTACCTCACGCCTCGCGTCGGCCGCCTGACTCTCGCCTACATGCGCGAGCGTCCGCTGCTGGGCACTGGCTACGGCGTCGTGCTGTGGAGCCCGCTCGAGAGCCCGGAGCGCCAGGTGCTGCGCCTGGTCGAGGACGCGGCAGCGTCGGCCGAGATGCGCGGGCGCCTGCGCGACCGCGACCAGCGCGAGCGACTCACGGAGATCATCCAGAATCGCGAGGTGTGGACGGCCTTCCAGCCGATCGTCGACCTCGACGGCGGCCGGCGCATGGGCTGGGAGGGCCTCTCGCGCGGGCCGCGCGGCTCCGACGTGGAAGGCCCGACGACACTGTTCGCACGCGCGGCGCGCTACGGCGTCACGGAGGAGCTCGAGCGCGCGTGCCGCCGGCAGGCCTTCATCGACTGGAAGCTGCTCGGCCAGAGCGGGCGCCTGTTCCTCAACACCGTGCCGGCGACGGTGCGCGACACGAGCTTCATTGGCCGCGGCGTACTCGACTACCTCGGCCCCGACCTCGAGCCGTCCAACGTGACGCTCGAGATCACCGAGCGCCAGGTGATCGAGAACCTCACCCTCTACCGCGAGGCGATGCACTCGTTCACCGACCTCGGCTTCTCGTTCGCGATCGACGACGTGGGGGCCGGCTACTCCGGCCTCGAGACCTGCGCGGTGCTGCGCCCGGCGTACCTGAAGATCGACATCGCGCTCGTCCGGGACGTGCACCAGAAGCGGATGAGCCAGCAGGTCGTGAAGGCGATCCTCGACATGGGAGAAGGGCTGGGCGCCGAGGTGATCGCCGAGGGCATCCAGACCAAGGACGAGTCCGACGCCCTGCGCGCACTCGGCGTGCGCTGGGGCCAGGGTTACTTCTTCGCGCGGCCGGTCGACCCGTACGCCACCCCCCCCGCAGGGGCGCCGAAGCCTGCGGTCGGCTAGCGCTGGCGCCTCGCGCCGCTTCCCTGCGGCATCCCGGGCACGATGCCGTGCTCGTCCCTCAGCCGCTCGAGCGCCGCGATGCGCACGGGCCGGCGCACGTCGTGGTCGACGGGCCGATAGCCGGCCTCGTGCTCGACCAGCTCGCTGCGCGCCATCAGCCGGTCGCGGTCGATCAGCAGCTCCTCGCGGCTGGTGCCCACCAGGTTGTTCTCGCCGCTCATGATGATCGCCTCCTCCGGGCAGGCGTCGACGCAGAAGCCGCAGTACACGCAGCGCAACAGGTCGATCTCGAAGCGCGTCGGGTACTTCTCGATCGTCTTCTCGGGGCGCTCGCCCGCCTCGATGTAGATGCACTCGGCCGGGCACACCGTCGCGCACATGTAGCAGGCGACGCACTTCGGCGTGCCGTCCTCGCGCTGGGTGAGGATGTGAATCCCGCGATAGCGCGAGGACACCTGGCGCTTCTGCTCCGGGTACTGGATCGTCGCGGCCTTGCCGAGGAAGGCGCTCTCCACGAAGTTCTTGAACGTGACCCAGAAGCCCTTCAGGATCGGGCCGACGCCCGGCCTGAGGTTGCGGTCGACCACGACGACGCTGACTGCCATGCCTGTCCCGCCGCGCCTAGGCGCGGGCCTCCTGTGCGCTTCCTGCGACGCCGGAGCCGGCGCCGGGCAGCACGCGGCCCGAGCCTGCGAGCGCGCGGTAGTCGAGCCCGGCGTAGTCCGCGTGCGCGGCCGCCACGCGCACGAACAGCTCGCGCGCGCTCGTCGCGCCGAGCGGCCGCCCGAAGGCCTCGAGGACCGCGGCCGCCAGCTCCCAGCGGGCCCGCGCGTCGCCCGGGGGCGGCACGGCCCCGCGGAACCGCTGCACCCGCCGCTGGTAGTTCGTGAAGGTGCCCTCCGCCTCGGCCCACACCGCCGCAGGCAGGACAACGCTCGCGCGCTCCAGCTCCGGTCCCTCGTGCGTCGCCATCACGACGACCAACGGCACCTTCGCGAGCGCGTCCGCCGCCTCGGGGACGCGCAGCAGCTCTGGTCCCTGCAGCACCAGGGCCTTCAGCTGGCCCGCGGCGCAGGCCGCGAGGATCGCGCCCACCCCGTCGCGACCGAGGCCCAGGTCCAGGCAACCCTGCGTGTTGGGGTTGCGGTCCGCGCGCTGCAGCACGTTGTCCAGCCGCTCGCGAAGCCTCGCCTCCGGGCTGCCGACCCTGAAGTCGAGCCGCCCGCCGGCCGCCTCCGCCAGAGCGCGAAAGGCGAACAGGTCCTCGTTCGAGGCCTGCGGCGAGGCGAGGAAGGCCGAGGCGCCGGCCGCCTCCTTCAGCGCCGCGGCCACGCGCTGCGCGGCGTCCGCGAGCGAGACGCCCTCCCAGACGGCTCCCTTCACGCGCGCGCCCGTCACCCGCGTCTGCGAGCCGATCGCGTGGTAGAGGGCGCGGCCGGGGTCGCACAGCCAGGACTTGTTCACGTCGGGGTTGCGTCGCGGCCGCAGCCGTTGCACCTCGCCGTCGCGCTCGTCCACGAACAGGTTGCAGCCGGTCGAGCAGCCGGGGCAGACCGACTCGTGCGACTTCAGGAACCAGACGCGCATCTTGAAGCGGAAGTCGTGTGAGAGCAGCGCGCCGACCGGGCACACGTCGGCGAGATTACCCGCGTACTCGTGAGTGATCGGCCGGTTCTCGAAGGTCGAGATCTGCGTGTTGTCGCCGCGGTTCACGAACTCGAACGAGTTCGTGCCGGTGACCTCCTTCTCGAAGCGCAGGCAGCGCGAGCACAGCACGCAGCGCTCGGCGTCGAGCATGATCGGCCCGAGGTCCACCACCTTGCGCTTCCTGACCTTGTCCTCGAGCTCCACCTTCGACTCGTGGAGGCCGTGGGCCATGTAGTTGTCCTGCAGGTAGCACTCGCCGGCCTGGTCGCACACCGGGCAGTCGATCGGGTGGTTGACCAGCAGGAACTCGAGCGTCGTACGGTGCGCTTCCGCGGCCTTGGGCGACTCGGTCTGCACCACCATGCCGTCCGTCACCTGCGTGTTGCAGGCGATCTGGAGCTTCGGCATCTTCTCGATCTCGACCAGGCACATGCGGCAGTTGCCGTCCACCGGCAGGTCCGGGTGCCAGCAGAAGTGCGGGATGTGGATGCCGAGCAGCTCCGCCGCCTGGATCACGGTCGTCCCGGCGGCGACCTCGATCTGCTTGCCGTCGATCGTGCACTTGGGCATGGGCTTACCTGTCGAGCTCCCCGGCGATCACGTTGAGCCCGCCGATGATGGCGACGGCGTCCGCGAGCATCGCGCCCTTGATCATCTGGGGGAACGCCTGGTAGTTGTTGTAGCAGGGCGGCCGCACCTTGACCCGCCAGGGGTTCTTGCTGCCGTCGCTGACGATGTAGTAGCCGAGCTCGCCGTTGGCCGCCTCGGTGTAGCCGTAGACCTCGCCCGGCGGCGGCAGGATCCCCTCGTAGACGAGCTTGAAGTGGTTCATCAGGGCCTCGATGTTCGAGTACACCTCGGCCTTCGGCGGCAGCGCCACGCGCTTGTCGTCGGTGATCACGGGCCCGCCCGGCAGCTTCGCGAGCGCCTGCTCGACGATGCGCAGGCTCTGCGAGATCTCCTCCATCCGTACGAGGTAACGGTCGTAGCAGTCGCCCAGCGTTCCGACCGGCACGTCGAAGTCGTACTGCTCGTAGCCCGAGTACGGGTGGTCCTTGCGCACGTCGTACGCGACGCCCGAGCCGCGCAGGCACGAGCCGGCCCAGCCCCAGCTGAGCGCGTCCTCGCGCGAGAGCACACCGACGTCCCGGAAGCGCTTGCAGAAGATGATGTTGCGCGTGAGCAGTTCGTGCCCGGCCTGCCAGGCCTCGCGGCAGCTCGCGAGTGCCTGCTGGCAGCGCGCGGCGAAGTCCTCCGGCACGTCCTGCGCGAGCCCGCCGATGCGCACGTAGGAGACAGTCAGCCGCGCGCCGCAGCAGGCCTCGAGCAGGTCGTAGACGGCCTCGCGCGCGCGGAACATCACGAAGAACGGCGTGATCGCGCCCAGGTCGACCACGTTCGTCGCGATGCAGACGATGTGGTCCATGATCCGCGAGAACTCGGACAGGATGACGCGCACCGCCTCCGCGCGCGGCGGCGCCGGCACGCCGAGCAGCTTCTCGACCGCGAGCGCCCAGCCGTGCCCGTTCATGAACGACGAGCAGTAGTTCAAGCGGTCGGTGTACGGGATCACCTGCCAGTAGGTCCGGTTCTCCGCCATCTTCTCGAAGTTGCGGTGCATGTAGCCGAGCTCGGCCTCGCCGTCGACGATCGTCTCGCCGTCGAGCAGCGCCTGCACCCGGAAGGTGCCGTGCATCGCGGGGTGCGAGGGACCGATGTTCACCAGCAGGTGCTCCGAGCCCGCGGGCACGTTCAGCAGCATCTGCTTCGGGCTCTTCAGCACGTGACGCTGGCCCTGCGGGTAGTCCTTGCGCAGCGGGTGGCCGACGAAGGCGTCGTGCGTGAGCAGGCGCGAGAGGTTCGGGTGGCCCTCGAACACGACCCCGTAGAGGTCCCAGGCCTCGCGCTCGAACCAGTTGGCGCCCTTGAACAGGTGCGAGATCGTCGCCAGCCGGGGGTCGGACTCGGGCACCGGCGTCTTCAGCCGCAGGTGGTGCTTCTTCGAGACGGAATACAGGTGCAGCACCACTTCGAAGCGCTCCGGCCGGCCCTCCACGTCGAGGTAGTCGGCCGCGCACAGGTCGAGGAACATCTCGAACGCGAGCTCGGGGTGGTCGCGCAGCAGGCGCACGGCATCCACCCAGGCACGCCGGTCGACCGTGATCGCGAGGTCGCCGCGGAAGTCGCTCGCCGCCCGCAGCCGTTCGCCGAGCGCCTCCTGCAGCAGGCGCACCGCGGGACGGGCGAGGACCTCCGGTGCGATCGCCATGGCCGTGGCGCTAGCCATGCGACTCCTCCTTCGCGTCCGGCGCGGCGGCCTTCAGGCCGAGGACGCCGCGGGGCGGCAGGCCCTGCGCGGCGCGCGCGGCGTCGTCGCTGGCCCAGGCCCCGCGGCGCGCGCGGCGCTCGAACTGGCCCTCTCCGTTAGCGCCCAGGCTCGCGGCCCGCTGCGGCTGCTTCGCCTGCCTGCCGGTCTTGATCAGGTCCTGGATCTTCATGATGCCGGCGATCAGCGACTCGGGCGCGGGCGGGCAGCCGGGCACGTAGACGTCGACCGGGATGATCTCGTCGATGCCCTGCATCACGCCGTAGGAGCGGTAGAAGCCGCCGCTCGAGGCGCAGACGCCCATCGACAGCACCCACTTCGGCTCGGGCATCTGGTCGTAGATCAGCTTCAGGATCGGCGCTTCCTTGTCCACGATCGTGCCGGCCACGAACATCAGGTCCGCCTGGCGCGGCGAGAAGCGCAGCACCTCGGCGCCGAAGCGCGCGACGTCGTAGCGCGAGGCGGTGAAGGCCATGAACTCGATCGCGCAGCACGCCGTGCCGAACGGCATCGGCCAGATCGAGGACCTGCGCCCCCACTTCACGACCGCGTCGAGCGTCGTCGTGATCACGTTGCCCCGCAGGTGCACCCCGGGATACGTCGGATCCACGAACTTGCCTTGGAAGAGGTCCAGGAGGCCCATGAACAGCACCCTTTCCGGTCTGTACGGGATCTTGAGGCCGCCGGTCGGCACCCAGCCGCTGCGGGGCTCGTCGCACAGGCGTCCGGATCGCCATCATATCGCAGCTAGTCGATGACGCCGAGCATGCCCTCGAGGTCGCGGCCCAGCCGGATCACCTCCGCGACCAACGGCCGCAGCTCGTCCCGGCGGGCGCGCAGGGTCTCCACCTGGACCCGTCTCAGGGTGTCCAGCAACGCGCGCAAGGCGTCGATCGGCGACTGGTGCCCCCTGTGGCTGAAGTACTCGAGCTCGATCTCGGCCATCGGTCGGGCGCTGGCGGGCTGCTCCGGGTCGAGCCAGCCGGCGAAGGCGGTACCGTGCTCCTCGTCGTAACGGGCCAGCCGGTTCCACAGCGCCACGTCGTCGGGCGAGCGCCAGACGTTGCGGTTCTCGGCGCCGTCGCCATGGCGGCGCGAGAGGCGGAAGGCCCAGAGAAAGAGCGCTTCCTCCGCGTCCGGCGACAGCTCGAGGTCGCCCTCGGCGACGCCGAAGCGGTCGCGGGCGTGGCCTGGCTCGAGCACGCGCGTGAAGAACGCCTGGTCGTCCTCCGCGAAGGTCTCGCCCGCAGGCAGGCGCCGCGCGAAGCGCGCCTTGAACCCCAGGAAGGCGGCGGCGGTCTGCACGCCCCGCCGCGCGCGCCATACCGACACCGCCGTTCCCTGCGCCACTCGGGCCAGCAGGTCTTCGTCGAAGCGCAGTGGTGCGTCCCCCTGGGCGTCGGCAAAGGCCTCGCGGTAGAGCGCCAGCAGGTAGAGGTTCACCGCCGGGGCGCGCCAGTTCTGCGCGTGGCTCAGGTGGCGCACGCCGAGCAGGCGCGGCAGGCGCTCGGCCAGCTCGGCGGGGTTCGCCGCCGGCACGGGGTAGACCTGCAGCCGCTCGCTCGCCCGCACCACCGCCTCGTGGCGGGCGAGCCGCTCGCGGGCCTCCGCCTCGGCTCGCGCGTCGCCTCGTGCCTGCGCGCGCAGCAGGCGGGCCGACTCGTCCTCCCAGGCTTTGCGGATCGTTCGCAGGGCCACGACGCGCGTGTTTCCCTCCACGACCAGGTAGTGCCCGGGCAGCTGCGGCAGCTCCCAGACCAGGATCGCGTCGACGGGGAGCCAGCCCATCTTCAGGATCGTGCTCACCAGCCCCGTCACCCGGTAGCGGTGGCGCAGCTGCCGCTGCAGCTCCGCCTGGACCTCGACGCCCAGGAACTCCTGCGGATGCCCGTAGCCCGGCCGCACCTCGCGCGCGAGCCGGGGGTTGTTCGGGTCGAGGTAGAGCTGCTCCAGGGATACGGTGATCGGGGCCTCGAGGATCGCGCTCATCTGAGACACCTCCGGAGCAGGGCTGCCGTCAGGCTCGCCGGGGCACGGTCCGCGCGACGGTCGCACGCCGGCTCGATCGATCCGGGCCGTCGACCCGGCGGTTTCGAAAGCGTGCAGTCGTGGCCGGGTAAGCTCGAGGCGGTTCCGAGCATGATACGCGACCGCCGCGAGCGTTCGCCACGATGGCGTCGGCCCCGGCGTAGAATACCGGGTAGGGGGACCCATGGCCGATCAGCCGAAGAAGGACGAGGCAGCAACCTCGTCCGCTGTCGCAGGCGCCGGGGGCGGCGGGCCGGACCGGGGTGTCCCAGAGAACGAGCGGCTGAACGCGATCCTGCTCGGGATCATCGAGCGGGAGGTCGGCCGCGGCGAGCCGCGCCGGGTCGAAGACTGGAACACGCTGCGGGAGATGGCGGTCACGCACGGCGCGGGGATGGAGCTGGTGACCACCTTCGAAGGCGTCATCGACCGCTGCAACCGGGAGATGATCGGCCGCTTCGGAGGACACGGGGTCGATCTCACCCGCCTCCGCGAAAGCGTGGTCATGCTCATCCGCGTCTCGCTGGCCAAGAAGCTCGGGCTCGACGGCTCGACCACCCGGGAGAGTTGAGGGCCGGAGCAGTGCGCGAGGAGGTCGATGTGAAGAAGACGACACGGCGCAAGGCCACGCTGAAGAAGGCGGCCCCGGCCAGGCCCGCAGCGAAGAAGACGCCGCCCGCGCGCGCGACCCGCGCCGCCGCGAAACGCCGGGCGCCTGCACCACAGTCCCACCGCGCCGCGCCGCCGCTCGCACGCGCGCTCGCGCAACTGGAGGAGAGGCTCGCCCACGTCGAGCAGCGCTTCGAGGACGCCAAGCGCAGCTTCGAGGGCGCGAGCCAGGCCCGCACGGCCTCGGCCGGCGTACCGGACCGTCAGGCCCAGAAGGACCTGAGCGCTCACGCGATCGACCTGCGCCTGCTGGTGGTGCGCCGGACCGAGCTGCTGTGGCTGCGCCGGCTCCTGCAGGAGGGCGGCCCCGCCGCCGGCTGACCGGGCGTCAGGCCTCGGCCAGCTCCCCCTGGATCCGCACCCGCCACTCGCGAGCCGGCGCGTAGGTGCCGTTCAGGCCGAGGGCCCTCTCCATGTAGGCCAGGGCCTCGCGGCGCCGCTGAAGCCGGTAGAGGCAGAGCCCGATGTTGAACAGGGTGGCCGGGTGCTCGTGGTACCGCTTCAGGGACTCCAGGTAGAAGCGTAGCGCATCGGCTGGCCGTTCGAGAGCCGCGCTGATGCGGCCGAGCTCGAAGGGCAGGTCCTTGTCCATGGGATAGAACTGCTCCCAGCACTTCTCGAGCGCGCGGACCAACTCGTGGCGCAGCGGCTCGGGCGCGCCGCGGGCCTGCTCGGCCAGCGGACCCGCGAAGTGGAAGACCAGGTGGGGGTCCCAACCGCCCAGCTTGACCAGCGCGAGGATCACCTCGAGCGGGGCGGCGGGCAGTTGCTTGCGGATGCCGGCGGCGAGCGTGTAGTACTCGCACGGGCCGAAGCCGTCGATCTCCCGCCGGAAGGCCGCCTCCGTCTCCGGGCATGCGTTCTCGGCACTCCC
>Ga0302299_10002864_pt1 | contig 10494 bp, 14 predicted proteins | sample III_Fen_N3_4_FD_198795 | JGI IMG/M metagenome (GOLD analysis project Ga0302299, IMG submission 198795) | Peat permafrost microbial communities from Stordalen Mire near Abisko, Sweden - III_Fen_N3_4 | ecosystem: Environmental > Terrestrial > Soil > Wetlands > Permafrost | place: Sweden: Abisko...
TCTCGTTGTGGCGCGCGAGGTGGTCCGCCTCGGCGTTCGTGAGGGTGATCACGGTGGTGAGCCTCCGGGGCTGTCAAGGTCGGGGCGTTGTACGCCGATGCGGTACACGTGAGCATGGACCCCTGGATGCGGAACCGGTACGCAGGGGCCGGCGACCGCGGGTCGCGTGGTCGTCTCGGCGGCGCCGCCCCGCGTGCCGTGCCGGCGCGGACGCTGACTCGCCGCGAACAGCGGGACGCGGAACGTCTGCTTCGGTCGGTCGCGGTACCGCGCCGTCGTCGTCGCATCGTCGCCGTGGTGGCCGTGCTGGTGGGACTTACGTCCGCGCTGGTCGTAGCCGTTGCGCTGATCGGGTGACACCCGTGTAACTCGCTTCCGGCGTGTCGTTGCGCTGGGGGTGACGCTCTGCCATCGTCGCTATTGCAAGACCCGGCTGGAACCGGGAACAACCACTGCTGAAGGAGAGTCGAAATGGCGTCATCGCCCGCACCTGTGCTGCTGATCCAGGGAACCGCCCGATCCGTCGAGCTGTTCGAGCGCGTCGAGAACCAGGAGACCGGCGAGAGCCGGCAGGCCGCCCGTGTCCAGGTGTTGACGGACCTCGGCGGCTTCGCTGAGGTCTACCTCAACCCCGATCAGATGGACGTCCTGCCGGCCCGCGTCGAGGGGCAGCCGTTCGAGCCCTTCGACCTGCGCTGGTTCGTCGAGGCGCAGGCCTGGAACCGGGTCGCGTTCGGCCAGGACGACAAGCCGCCGGAGCAGCGTCGCCGCTACGCGGTGCTCAGCCTTCGGTTCCTTCAGGTCGCCCCGGACGCGCTCCACGCCGTCCGCGCCGCCTGATCCCCTCCCCCGTACCCGGTGGAAGCGGCCGAACACGCGGAAGGCCGAGCGCTGGAACGCTCGGCCTCCCTGGCCGCCCCGCCCGCTGAAGGAAAGGCGGTAGGCCTGATGGAAACGATAGCAGCAGCCGATACCACTCTTTATGTCACGCTGTCAAGCGGGCGTGACATTCCCGTGATCTTCACGGGTACTCCCCCGGTGTGCCACTGCGGCGAGCCGGCGGCCTACGTGCTGCTCATGGGCGCGTTCCGGATGTGGAACGAGAACATCCCGGAGCGCGCAGTTCCGCAGTGCTTCGCGCACCTGATCGCCGCGACGCGGTTCGGCTACGCGCTGGGTCGTCGGATGTGCGTGTTCGGCCTCGACGGGCAGGACGTCAGCGCGCTGATGCTCGGCCCGTCGTCCGACCTCGTGGCGGTGCGGTGAAGTGGCCGGGCACCGCGTCCCGCGCCCGCGTCGTCGCGCTGTTCGCGCTGTGCCTGTGGCTGCTGCTGGCTACCTCGGCGCGTGCGTCGGCACTGCCCTCGGCTCAGCCGCTGCTGGCTGGGTCGTCGCTGTCGGTCTCGGTGTCTGCGTGGTCGCCGTCGATCAGCTCGTCGGTCCGGGCGCTCGATCCCGAGCCCGTGCCGTCGGAGAGCGCGTCACCCTCGCCTACATCATCGGTCGAGCCGACGGTCGTCAGTCTGTCCGGGGAGGACCGGATGTGGCTGGGGACGGTGCTCCTGCTCCTGCTGCTGGTGACGACAGCCGGCACGACGCGGCTTCTCCTGCGGTGATCCGATGACCGGCGTCCTGCTGTCCGTCGCCGGCCTGCTGGTCGCTCCCCTGCCGGTCGTCCTGGCCGGCCACCTGATCTCGCGGGCGCTGGGCAGGACCGGGCTGTGACCCCCGCAGAGATCGTTCAATCGTGCATCGTCGCCATTTCCCTCGGGGTCGTGGTGGCTGCGGTGTACCTGGTGCGCGACTGGTCGAGCTAACCCGCTCAACGGTCGTACACCAGAAACCCCAACCTCACGACCTCGAATCACAGAAAGGCAGTGATATGGACCCCGTCAACCCGGTGACCGCTCTGTTCACCGCCGTCCAGGGCGGCCTGGACGACAACCTCCCGCTCATCGTGGGCGGCATCTCGGCGATCGCCGTCGTGGCGTTCTCCATCAAGGGCCTGTTCGTCGCGTGGCGCGCGGCGGGCAAGGCCGTGGGCAAGACCGGTTCCTGATCGGTCATCCCAGGGTGCCCCGCCCCGGCCGTGGTCTAGTCGGCCGGGGCGGGACACCCCGCCCCAAGCATCACCCCGCCCGGCGCGAACGGAAGGACCGAACGGTGAACACTCCCGCTACTGGCCGCACCGCCCGGGCGCAGCTGCGCCGGCTGGGCGCGGTGCTCGCCGGCGTGCTCGCGCTGAGCGCGGCGGCCCTGTTCTCCCCGGTGGGCGCGTCGCCTGCTGAGGCTCTCGTCTGCCCCCCGCAATCCTCGCTCTGCAACCCGATCGGCCTGGCGATCCTGGCCGAGTCGGACGCCATGGCCGGGGGGTCCGCCGCGGTGAGTCTCGCGGTGAACACCGCGGCGACCGGCGGGGTCGCAGCGGCCGGCGTCGGCCTGTACGGGTGGAAGGACGGCTGGTTCCAGTCCGACCCCGGCGTGCTGACGGTCGTGACGAACCCGGCCGGGTTCCTCGACGGGGTCAACTCGTTCGTCTCGCCGATCTACCGGAAGTGGGGGGACTGGCGCTTCGACGGCGGCGGCGCCGTGATCGTCTCAGTGACGGCCCCGCCGGTCGGCACCGAGGGCACGATCGCGGTGTTCCTGTCCATGGCTGGCTACCCCGAGGGCACCGACTACGTCCAGGTGTCCTACCGGTTCGTCCAGGACTCGGGAGCCTGCTACTCGCAGTCGGGCGGCGGCGGATTCGTGTCGGGGGCGTCGTTCTCGATCCCCGTCGGGACGGGCTGCGTCTGGCACATGGAGTTCGGGTCGGACACCGTGGGCGCGGTCAAGTTCTACCCCGTGGGCCACGTCCTGCGGCCGGTGGACGCTGCGGCGGGGTCCGGGGTGGTGACCCGCAACATCACCTGTCGCGACGGTGCGGGGGTGGAGTCGACGTTCACGGACACGACGCCGGGAACGGCGTCGAGCCGCTTCGCCCTGCCTGCGCTGGCCTGCCCGGACGGGTCGGTGCTCGTGGCCTACTCGTCGACGTGGACGCCCACGGGCGGCGCGCCGCAGACCGTCATTCCCGAGACCGAGAGCGCTATCCCGTCGATCCCCGAGGAGTACCCCGCGTGCCTGAGCCCGGGCGCGTGCGCCATCACGCTGTGGCAGGTGACGCCGAGCGGCCTGCTGTCCTGCGGCGCCCTCGCGGTCGCGTGCCCCGAGTGGTACGCCGACCCGCTGCGCTCGGACAATTTCGAGTGCCGCTGGGGCCCGTACACGGTGGCGCTCTCGTACTGCTCGACGATGCGCACACCCGGCGAGGTCCGCCCGAACACCCGGCTGAACCCGGACGGCTCGCAGACCGTCGTGGAGTGGCCCAGCGCCTCCCCCGACCCTCAGATCGACGGCGACACCTACACGGGCACCGATCCGGTGCCCGGTCCCGACGACCTGCCGGCGCCGTCCGACTCGGAGAGTTCCGACTGCTTCCCTCGCGGCTACGGCGCCTTCAACCCGGCGGAGTGGGTCGTCAAGCCGGTCGGCTGCGCGCTGGCCTGGGCGTTCGTGCCGAAACTCGCGGGACCGCGCGTGGAGGCGCTCGGGGCGACGCTGACGACGGTGGCGCCGTTCCCTGAGTTCGAGTCGGTCGTCCAGTGGCTGTCGCCGCCGGCGGACACCTCGACGGGCTGCCTTGACCTGACGCTGCCCATCTGGTTCGTCGATCAGGACGTGCCGGTGCTCGACTCGTGCGACCCGTCGGACCCCATCGTCAAGGCTCTGACGCCGGTGCGGACGCTGCTGGGGATCGCGGTGTGGGTCGCGGTGCTCGGTCCGCTCGCCTGGTGGTTCTGGCGCGAGTACGCGCCCGGCTCGAAGGGCGTCGCGTGATGCCGTCGACGTCGACGACAACGTGTCCCCCGGTTGACGGGCGGACCTCGACGAGAGTTTCGGCCCGCTCGGGTCGCACCCGCACGCGCGGTCTCGTGCTGGTGCGCGCGGACGGGCGCAGCGAAGCGAGCACGGCCGCACGCACCAGCACGACCCGCCCGGAGGGGGTGGCCTGATGGTCCTGGACTTCCTGCTGAATCCGATCCTCAACGCGGCGGAGGCGGTCACTGGGCGGATGCCGCAAGGGCAGCCGCTGACCCTGCCGTCACTCGACGGGCTGTGGTCGCAGCTGCGCGGCTTCGACTCGCTCGTCCCGGTCATGGGGCCGCTGTCCCTGATGCTCGGGCTCCTGGCGCTCGGCGTGGTGTTCGTCGCTGCGCGCCTGGTGCTCACCGTGTGGAACCTGATCTGGCCGTGACCGCCGCACTGGTGGTCCTCGGCATCGTGCTCGTTATCGCGGTGCGCGCTCGTCGACGTCGCCGGCCGGCCGAAGCGCCGCGCGTGGCGGAGTGGTTCGACTCGTGCGCGCCGTCACGTTCGCGTGACCCGGAGACGGGCCGCGTCGAGAGGGGTCGACTGTGAACGCGGACATTCGCTGGCGCTGCGAGCGGCCGGCGACGCTGGCCACGCGGCTGCATGTGCGCTGGGTCGGCGTCGACAACGCGAAGTGCGCGCGCGCGATCGTCGACCGCCAGTCCATGCCGATCCTGGCGTTCGTGGGCACGAACGGCGGCGGCAAGACGATGGCGGCCGTCTACACCGTGCTACCGACACTGGCCGGCCTGCGGTGGGAATGCGCGAACCCGGACCACCTGCACACGCACGGGACCGACTGCGCGGCGCGGCGCTACCTGGCAACGGAACCCACGGAGGTCTGCGACTGCTCGACCACCTGGACGACCGTGGACGGGCAGGGCGTCGTCGTCGAGCTGGCCGACGGTGGCACCGTCGAGGGTTGGCGGCGGGTGCTCTCGACGGTGGCGCTGCACGACCTCGAGGACACGGACCGGCCGTCGCCGTACTTCGAGCGGCTGCGCTCGTTCGTGCAGCTGCTCGGCGTCGAGCACACCGATGTCCTGATGGATGAAGTCACGGGGATCGCGTCGTCCCGCGCACACCAGAGCCTGCCGGTGCAGGTGGAGAACCTGATCCAGCAGCTACGCCGGCGGGATGCGCGGCTGTTGTGGACGACGCCGGACTTCGGGAACGCGGACAACCGGATCAGGTCGGTGACCCAGGGCGTCGTCCACTGCAACGGGTACTCGCGGGTGCTGAGCCGGCTGCCGGGCTGCGTCTGGTGGGAGAGCCGGCTGCTGCGGTGGAGCCTGTACGACGCGGCGGAGTTCGACCTGTTCACGGTCGGCAAGCGCGCCTCGCTGCGGCCGGTCTCGCGTCAGTTCCTGTGGGGGCCGGGCCACCTGGTGCGCCGGGCCTATGACACGTTCGCGGCCGTCTCGCAGCTCGGCGTGGCCGCTGAGGGCGGCATGTGCCTCTCGTGCGGCGGCCGGCGCTCGGCGCCGTCGTGTACGTGCCCGCCCGACCCTGATCGGCTGCCGCCGGGCGTCGTCGAGACGATCACGGCCACCGGTTCGCGCCGGCGCCGGTTCGACTCGGGCAGCGTCGAGTGAGCGTGGCGACCGGTGCCCGGCATGTGGCGGAGCGCGTCCGGCGCGACGATGCCCGCCGGCGCCGGTTGCGCGACGCTATGGCCGTCGCGCGGCTGGACGCGGCCGCGTGCGGGCGGGACGTGTCCGTCGCTGAGGTGCAGGCGCGTCGACGTCGCAACGCCCGCTATCAGCTGCGCGACGTCATGCAGTCGATGACGTCCCGGGATCGGCTCGCCACCTGCGGGCGGAAGCGGATCGCGCCGGAGGTGTCCCTCCGGCTCGGGTCGCGCGGCGCCGGGTTCGCCGGCCTGGCGCACTGCGAGTCGATCTGGTCGTGTCCCACCTGCGCGGCGTCCATCCGCAACGTGCGCGCGCAGGAGATTCAAGCGGGCGTCAGCGCGCACATCGCCGGCGGCGGCGGCGGCCTGTTCGTCACGCTGACACTCCCCCACGGCAAGACCGACCCGCTGCGCGGGCTGCTGAAGCAGATCACCCAGGGCTGGGGCGCGATGCTCCGCGACCGCGCTGGGCGGGCCTGGCGTGGCCGGCTCGGGATGGTCGGGTACGTGCGCGCCGTCGAGGTGACCCACGGGGCGAACGGCTGGCACCCGCACCTGCACCTGCTGGTGCTCACCAGCGCGCCGGTGCTCGACGACACGCGCGAGGCGTTCGCCGGCTGGCTGCAAGCCCGCTGGATGAGTTACGCGAGCGACCGGGCCTGGAAGGGCACCGGCGGCCAGTTCGGCGCCACCGTGCAGGACGTCGTGGCCGACGACGGTCTGTCGAAGTACGTCGCCAAGGTGCAAGACGAGGCCGGGATAGACCGCGTGCTCGGCGTCGAGCTGGCGCGTGGCGACATGAAGTCCGGCCGGGGCAGCTCGACGCCGTTCGAGCTGCTGGCGCAGGTCGTCGAGCTGCGGCGCTCCGGGCTCGACCACGATGGGCGCCACGAACGGCGGCTTGCCGGCATCTGGCGCGAGTACGAAGCCGAGACGGCCGGGCTCTCGGCGCTGCGCTGGTCGAAGGGGCTGCGGGCGCTGCTCGGCGTCGCGGAGGTCAGTGACGCGCAGATCCTGGCGGAGCAGGACCTGGGCGACGACGCCCGCACGGTCGTGGCGATCAACGCCACGGACTGGATGGTCATCTGTCGCCAGGGGGCGCGCGGCGAGCTGCTGGACGTGGCCGAGCGCTCCGGTGGGAAGGCGGCGCGCCAGTTCATCGCGGCGGTGGTGCTGCGCGACCTCAGCGAGTGGGCGGCCGGTGTCGAATCCTCGTTCGAGCCGGAACCTCCACCGCCGGCGTAGCGGCCTCGCGCGCGGCCCGAAGGGATCGGGCCATCACATGCCGGGCCAGGGCGTCGAGCCAACGGGGGTCGGCCGCCTGCGTGTCGGACAGCAGCGGCACGAGCCACCACGCTGCGTCCTGCTCGGCCGTGTAGGGGCGCGGCGGTAGGTGCTGGTCGCCGGCGAAGAACTCCCGGCACGTGGCCCCGCACTGGTAGCACCAGTCAGCGGGCCGCGGCGTGTGCTGCATCGAATCTCCCTGGTTGGGGCCGGCCCGTACCTCGAGGGGGCGTGTCGGCCGGTTGACGGTGTCGCCGGCTACTGCGTGTCGGCCGGTTGACGGGTGCTCGAGGTGGACGGCACGAGCTCGGCCGGCCCGTAGCGCTTGTGGGCGGCGGCCTTGGTCACGCCGAGTGCGTGGCCGACGACGGCCCACGACGCACCCAGGGCGCGCAGCTGCTGGACGATGTGGCCCACCCTGGCCTCTGCGGCTTCTCGGGCCTTCTGGGCCGCGTGGAGGTCGCTGTAGAGGTCGCGTAGCTGCGTCTCGACGTCGCGGCGGCCGGGCGACCAGTAGGCCACGGCAGGGTGGGCCGGCCTGCTCCCGTAGTCGGTCTCCATCTGGATGCGGGGGCTCATCGCGCGGCCGCCGCGTCGATCCGGTCCGGTCGGTACCCGGCCCAAGCCTCTCCGAAGCCGTCGAGCCGGTTGTCGTGCAGCTGCACCCACGGAAGGCCGGTGCCGGCGACGCGGGAGGCGAGGACGTCGACCATCTCAGGCCGGAGCGCGGCGACGTCGTAGAAGACCACGTCAACGCCCGCGCGCTCGAAGCGCCGGCAGGTGGCGGTGCACGGCTGGCAGGTCGGCCGGCCGTAGACGATGACTTCCATGGGGTCCTCCCTCGTGGTTTGCAGCTGCGCGCTGCTTTCGATAAGGGGACCGACCTCGTCTGACGGTGGAACGGAAAGGCTCGCAGGCTCCATCGTTCGGAGCCGGGGAACCCGGCGCGTCGACCTGCGCAGCAGGTCGGCCCGAACGGTGGGGCCGGAGACCGGCGTAGCCGGCGCGCAGCGGCCTTGGAGTGCAGCCGGCAGGCGTGGACGATGGCCCGTCGAAAGCACCCGGCCTGGCCCGCGACGGGCTCGGCCGCCCGGAGGGCGGACGACAGGGGCCGCGCAGCGGTCCCCCCTTGGTACAACGCGAACTTTCGTGTCCGCCGGCCCTCGTCGGGTGGTGCGAGCCCACTCCCCCACGTGAGGCACGGCCGGGGTGGAGGTCGATCGCCCATACCCCCTGGGGGTATAAGCCCTGGATGTGGGACCGTCGCGACGGCTCGGAGCGTGCCGACCGGCGAGCGAGTGGAGCGCGGCGCCCGGCCACGGCCGGAGCGCAGGACGCCGACGGTCGGCCCGAGGGCCGGCGCGTAGCGGGAGGGCGGGTCAGGCGGCGTGACGGGCGTGGCGCCGGGTGCGGTGGAGGGACCGGCGGGTGACGCGGGTCGCCCACGGGTCGGGCTGGCGGATCGTGCCGGGCTCGAGGTCGTAGCGCAGGGCGGCGAGGGTCCCGCGGGCGACGCGGACTGCGGCGGTGACGTCGGCCAAGACGAAGCGGACGTCTGCGCGCTGGTCGGAGAGGAAGTCGCCGAGTGCGTCGTCCGCGATCCCGGAGGCGTAGTCGTCGACGAGGCGGTCGAGTTCGTCGCAGAGGGCGACGGCGGAGACGGAGTAGTTGTTGTTCGACATGGCGGGCCCTTCCTGGGCGTCGGTGGAATCGGACGCCGGAGCAGAAGCGCGCCGGAGCCGAAGGCGGAGCGGGCTCGGGCGGCGTGGATATCCGCGCAGCCCGCAGGGTGGCGCGTGCGGCAGTCAGAGACCGGAGCGGGGATTCACCCGGCCGGGCCTGCGTAGCCGTAGGCGGAGGGGTGCTGACGTGAAGGTGGCCGGGTACGCCGACACCCGGGGAGGGTGACAGGGCGGGCGACAGCTGCGGAGTTGTAGCCGGTGACCGGCGCGGCGGGCTTGGCCGTCGCGCCGATGGCGGAGCCGCAGGGTGAGCGGGCGTCGTGCTCGGAGGCGGACGCGGAGACCAGCGCGCAGGCGGGAGCGGAGTCGCCGGCCGGCGGCGCCGTCGTGGGCCGTGGCGACGGCGGGGCCGGAGCCAACCGGAGCGGAGAGCGCGTGCCTGGTACGGGACGACGGGTCGGCGCGTGGGTGGCGCGTGGCGCACGGTGGGCCGGGGAGCCGTGCCCGGTGCCGCGACGGGCGCGACGTCGGGGCCGTCCGGGAGCGAAGTGGCGGCGGAGGGCTGGCCGGTGGTGGCCGGAGCGTAGGACGGGGCCGGGCGTCGGCGCGGAGCGAGGCGAAGCCGGGCGGCAGCGCGAAGCGCGGCCCGCCGATCACCCTGCCGGTGGCTGTACCGCGCGGGGGGGTGGTGTGTTCGCTTCCTCGATCGCCTGCCGCCGGTGGTGGGTGGTGCGGCTCCGCGCGGGGGCGGGCCTGCTGTTCGGCGTCAACCCTGGTGGACTGTTGGGGACCTTGGGCTTGCGCCGTTCGCGCAGGGCCCGCGCGTCGTCGTCCAGGTCGTCGAGTGCGTCGAGGACCATGGCCCGGCGCGTCTCGTGGTACCACTCCATCAGCTGCTCCCCGATGACGTGCATGGCGTCCTGCTGGCTCCGGTGGTACCCGGCCAGGTCCCGCAGGAGGCCTACAGCGGTCTCGTTGTGGCGCGCGAGGTGGTCCGCCTCGGCGTTCGTGAGGGTGATCACGGTGGTGAGCCTCCGGGGCTGTCAAGGTCGGGGCGTTGTACGCCGATGCGGTACACGTGAGCATGGACCCGTGGCTACGGAACCGGTACGCAGGCGCTGGTGACCGGGGGTCGCGTGATCGAGCGGCCGGCTCGGCGCCGCGTGCCGTGCCGGTGCGGACGTTGACCCGCCGTGAACAGCGGGAGGCTGATCGCCTGCTCCAGTCGGTCGCGGTGCCGCGCCGTCGTCGTCGCATCGTCGCGGTGGCCCTGCTGCTGGTGGGACTTACGTCCGTGCTGGTCGTAGGCGTTGCGCTGATCGGGTGACACCCGTGTAACTCGCCTCCGGCGTGTCGTTGCGCCGGGGTCGGAGGTCTGCCATCGTCGCTATTGCAGGACCCCGCGCCAACGGGGATCAACCACAATGCTGAAGGAGTCGAAATGGCGTCATCGCCCGCCCCTGTGCTGCTGATCCAGGGAACCGCCCGATCGGTCGAGCTGTTCGAGCGAGTCGAGAACCACGAGACCGGCGAGAGCCGGCAGGCCGCCCGTGTCCAGGTGTTGACGGACCTCGGCGGCTTCGCTGAGGTCTACCTCAGCCCCGAGCAGATGGACGTCCTGCCGGCCCACGTCGAGGGACAGCCGTTCGAGCCCTTCGAGCTGCGCTGGTTCGTCGAGGCGCAGGCCTGGAACCGGGTCGCCTTCGGCCAGGACGACAAGCCGCCGGAGCAGCGTCGCCGCTACGCGGTGCTCAGCCTTCGGTTCCGTCAGGTCGCCACGGACGCGCTGCACGCCGTCCGCGCCGCCTGATCCCCTCGCCCGTACCCGGTGGAAGCGGCCGAACACGCGGAAGGCCGAGCGCGCCAACGCTCGGCCTCCCTGGCCGCCCCGCCCGCTGAAGGAAAGGCGGTAGGCCTGATGGAAACGATAGCAGCAGCCGATACCACTCTTTATGTCACGCTGTCAAGCGGGCGTGACAT
>Ga0302299_10002865_pt1 | contig 10493 bp, 10 predicted proteins | sample III_Fen_N3_4_FD_198795 | JGI IMG/M metagenome (GOLD analysis project Ga0302299, IMG submission 198795) | Peat permafrost microbial communities from Stordalen Mire near Abisko, Sweden - III_Fen_N3_4 | ecosystem: Environmental > Terrestrial > Soil > Wetlands > Permafrost | place: Sweden: Abisko...
CGGCGTCGGCGATGGTGGCCGAGCCGAGGATGGCGCGCGTGCACTCCCGCACCTCGCGCCAGACGGGGGCGACCAGGGCGTCGGCCTGGTCGCCGCCGTGCATTCGCCCCTTTCCGCCGTTGGATCCGGGGGAGCCGGCGCGCCCGCTCAGCGGGTCGGCGCGCCGGCCGTCGATGAGGTCGATCACGTCGGCGAAACTCAGACTCGCGGGGTCACGGGCGATGACGTACCCGCCGCCCTTGCCGCGCTGGCTCTCCACCAGACCGGCCTGGCGGAGGTCGTGCATGACCTGCTCGAGGAACTTGGGCGGGATGCCGGTGAAGGCGACGATGTCGCGGGCGCTCACCGGCGACGTCCCGTCCGCGAGCGCCAGCCGGACGAGGGCCTTGATGGCGTAGTCGCTCTTGGTGGAGAGGTGGATCACGTCGCTCCCGTGGGCGTCAGGCTAATTCCTACTTCTCACTAGGGTTAGGGATTTTATTGACGGGGCGACCGCGTGTCAAACGCCACCGGAGCGTTCTTCCCGCGGGCGCGCCACGCCACGCGGCGGCTCCTGTTACCATGGCGGCCATGACCATGCCCGACGATCAGGCCGCCGACGCTCGGCTGCAGGAGCTGCTGCGACGCGAGCTGCCCGGCCTCGAAGAGGCCGTCCCACTTGCGTCGTTCACCGCGTACGGTGTCGGCGGCCCGGCCGAGTTCCTGGTGCGCGCCCTGACGACGAGTGTGCTCATCCACGCCGTGCTCACCGCACGCGAGCTCGGGCTGCCGGTCACAGTCCTCGGCCGCTGCACCAACGTGCTCGTCGGCGACGCCGGCGTGCGCGGTCTCACAGTCCTCGTCCGCACCGAGGGCACCACGCTGCACGGCAACGTGCTGCGCGCGGAGGCCGGCGTGGAACTGCCCGCCCTGGTCGCCGATCTGGCCGGGCAAGGACTCGACGGCCTCACCTTCGCCGCCAACATCCCTGGCTCCGTCGGCGGCGCCATCGTCGGCAACGCGGGCGCGTACGGGGAGTCGGTGAGCGACTGCCTCCTCGACGTCCACCTGCTCGAGGAGGGTAAAGAGCACGTCGTCGAGCCCGGGCACCTCGGTTTCGGCTACCGGGATTCGCTGCTCAAGTCCCGCCGGGACATGATCGTCCTCTCGGCCTCGTTCCAGCTCCGCCACGGCCAACGACACGATCTGCTGGGGCGCATCGCCGAGGACGCGGCCCTGCGCAAGAGCAAGCACCCGCTCGAGTACGCGAGCTGCGGCAGCTACTTCAAGAACCCGTCGCGCGAGCTGCCGGCCGCGCGACTGATCGAGGACGCCGGGCTGAAGGGCCTGCGCGTCGGGCGCGCGCACGTGAGCGAGAAGCACGCCAACTTCCTCGTCGCCGAGCCGGGAGCCACCGCGGACGACATCACGGTCCTGGCCGCGGAGGTCGTGCGTCGGGTCAAAGAGACGAGCGGCTACGAACTGCACGAAGAGGTGCGCCGCCTCGGCTTCGCCTGACGCCGGCGCGACGGCGGCGGGACGGTCGACCACGTCATCGACCCGGCGGCGGCCGCCCCCCGCCGCGCTATACTTCTCGCGTCCGGCGCGGCGAACCCGCCTGGCAGAACGGGCGTCTCTCACCCAGGAGGAAGGCAATAGAGGAACTGCCGCACGGTCTGATCGACCGCTTGCGAAGGGGGCAGCCCGAGGCGCGCGCCGAGCTCTTCCGGCGGTACGCGCCCCAGGTGCGGCGCATCCTCTACCTCCAGGGGTTCTGTGAGGAGGTCGACGACGCCGTGCAAGAAGTGTTCATCAAAGTCTACCGGGCCGAGATCCCTCGCGAGGAGGCGTTCCTCGCGTGGTTCTACCGGGTGATCCTCAACACCGGCCGCGACGCAGGTCGCCGGCGCAAGACCCGCTTCGGCCTGATGGACAAGCTGCAGCAGATCACCCCCCAGGCGACGGTGGACCCGCCGTCGGAACCGTCCGACCCGGCCCTGCGCGACGCGCTCGCGACGTTGCCGGATGAGCTGCGCGAATGCGTGGCGCTGCGGTTCTTCGCCGACCTTCCGCTGGATGACATCGCCAAGGCCCAAGGCATCCCCGTCGGCACGGTGAAGTCGCGCCTGCACGGGGCGGTCAAGAAACTGAAGCTCGCGCTGGACGCCGGCGGCTACGAGCGCGACGCGTGACGATCGACCATGGGTGATGACGGACGATGACTGACGAGTACGCAGAGCGTGACGGGATGAAGCCGGACGGCTTCGACGACGACCGCCTGCTCGCCCTGGCGCTCGGACTCGACGACGATCCCGAGCTGCTGGCGGCGGCGGCGGGCGACGCCGCGCTGGCCGCGCGTCTCGTGGCGATGCGCGCCGACGTCGCGGCGATCGGCGCGCAGGTCTCGGCAGCCGTGCCGGCGCCGGAGGAGAAGTACACCGACCTCTCCGGCGACCGCTGGAGCGGCCTCAGGGAGTTCTTCGAGCCGGCGCCGGCCGCAAGACCGCGCCGCGAGCGCCGCTGGTGGCGTGTGGTCGCGCCCCTCGCGGCGCTCGCCGTCCTCGCCCTGTTCGTCGGCATCATCGCCGTCAACGGGGGCGGCGGGTCCTCGGGCAGCTCCTCGTCCGGAGCCGCGCAGACGGCCGACCAGGCCGCCGGCGCCCAGAGCGGCTACGGGGCAAGCGCCACGGCGGTGGAGCCACAGCCCGAGACGGCCGCCGAACGCCTCGTCGACCAGCTCAACCAGTTCGGCGTCGTCGTGCTGGCCCGGGCGCGCCAGGCCACGGGCGTCCTGCAGCGGTTCGCCGTGCTGCGGATCTTCAAGGGCGACGCCCCCAAGGTGGTGGAGCTCGAGGTCGACGGCAGGCCGGCCGACGCCGGACGCCTGCACCTGCTCATGCTCGACCCGACCACGGCCACACCCGAGGACTCGGTGTCTCCCGAGCCCATCCCGTCGCTGGCGACGACCAAGGGTGGCGACCTCGGACTCGGCGAGCCGCTGAACGTGGCGTATACGTACCAGGGCAAGCCGACGATGGTCCGCGAGTTCGCCGCCGGCACCGACCCGAGCACCGTCAGCCTCCTGGTCCCCTGACCGGAGCGAGGCGCGTCCGCCGGCACCGCCAGCGCACGGCGGCCTCCCGCCGAGGCTGTATGATGCGGCGATGGACGTACCCGCCCGCTATTTCCGCGACGCCAAGCCCGCCTTTCTGCGACTGATCGACCCGCGCGGCCTGCGCGTGCTCGACCTCGGCTGCGGCGGCGGCCACAACGGCGCGCTCCTCAAGCAGGCAGGCGCGCGTGAAGTCGTCGGCGTCGAGCTCGACCCCGGCGCCGCCGCGGAGGCGCGCAAGCGGCTCGACCGGGTCGTCGAAAGCGACCTCGCGAAGCTCGACCCGGCGGACCTGGGCGACGAACCGTTCGACGCCATCCTTGCCAGCGACGTCCTCGAGCACCTCCTCGACGCCGAGGGCGTACTCGCCCGGGCGGTCACGACCTTGCGCCCGGGCGGCGCCGTCGTCATCTCGCTGCCCAACGTGTCCAACGTGTACGTGTTCTCACAGCTGCTGCTCAAGACGTGGCCGCGACGCGGCTCGGGGCTCTTCGACCGCACCCACGTGCGCTGGTTCGCCAAGCGCGACATGGTCGGGCTGCTGCAGAGCGCCGGGCTCCGCGTCCTGCGCGTGGAGCCGTACTTCACTCGCTACCGCGCGATCAGGGCGGCGGCGCTGGTCCTGTCGCTGTACATCTTCCGCGACTACTGGGCGAGGCAGTTCCTGCTGCTCGCCGTCAAGCCGGACTGACCGCGGGAGGGACTCGTGACCGGATCGACCAGCGAAGCCGGGTCGACTGGGGGGGCACCGCGGGCGCGCCCTCTCCTGCTGGACGGCAAGAACTTCCTCGTGACCGGAGCCGCCAACTCGCGCTCGATCGCCTGGGCGGTGGCCAAGGCCGTCAAGCAGCACGGCGGCGAGGTCGCGCTCACCTATCAGGCGGAACGCCTGAAGCGCCGCGTGCAGCAGCTCGCCGACGAGCTTGGCGGCGCCCCGATGATCGAGCTCGACGTGGGCAGCGACGCGGCTGTCAAACACGCGATCGACGAGCTCCAGGAGCAGATGCCCGTGCTCGACGGCCTCGTGCACAGCATCGCCTGGGCGCCGGCGCACGACCTGCAGGGCAACTTCGTGGAGACCACGCGCGACGGCTTCGCGCAGGCCAACGACATCAGCTCCTACTCCCTGATCGCGACCGCGCGCGAGGCGCGCCGCCTGATGACGGGCGGCGGCGCGATCGTCACCATGACGTACGCCGGCTCCTGGCGGGTCGTGCCCAACTACAACGTCATGGGACCCGCCAAGGCGTCGCTCGAGAGCGCCGTGCGCTACCTCGCGGCAGACCTCGGGCCGGAGGGGATCCGCGTGAACGCGGTGTCCGCAGGCCCCATCGCCACCGTGGCGGCGCGCACGATCAAGGACTTCAGCGGCATGCTCGAGCTCCTCGAGAGCCACACGCCGTTGCGCCGCAACGTCACCACCGAAGAGGTCGCCGACGCCACGGTCTTCCTGCTCAGCGACCTCAGCCGGGCGATCACCGGCGAGGTCGTCCACGTGGACGCCGGAGCCCACGCGACGATCTGAGGACGGGACCGCCCCGGCGGGCGGCGGGCGGTACCTCTCGCCCCTACTTCACGACGAGCGCGTTGCTCGCAGGCTTCACCTGGACGTTGCCGGCCAGGTCGACCGCGAAGACGACGAAGCGGTAGCTGCCGGGGGCGAACGTGCACGCGAAGGAGTCGTCCCCGGCCCCGGTCGGCACTGCCCCGAGCCTGCGGGTCAGCAGGACCCGCCCGCCTTTGGTCGTCAACTTGATGGTCACCTTGACGGACGGGCTGAGCTTGTCGCGGACGACGAAGGGCAGCAGGACCGTCCCACCGGTCGAGCAGCTCGTGGCCGTAGGGGCGCTGACGACGGGCCCGGTCCTGTCCACGACGACCCGCGCCTTGCCCGCCGGCCCGGTGCCCAGACCGTTCGTCGCCCTGGCCGCCGCCGTATGGGACCCCTGCGCGTACTTGCCGGTCACCTTGACGGCCCAGCTGCAGGTGGCGCCGGCGGTCGCGGCGCCGACGGCCTTGCCGTCGACCGCGACCCGTACCTTGGCGTCGGCCTGGGCCTTGCCCTTCACGACGCTGAGCACGCGCACGTAGGAGGTCTCGGCGCTGAAGACGGGCGCCACGGGAGGCCGCATGGCGGCGTCGATGCCGGGCGTGGTGACGTCGGCCGCGACGCTGACCGGAGTGCAGAGCGACATGATGTCGACGTTGTTCCAGTACTGCTGCCCGTAAATGACGCCCTGGTCGCCGAAGATGACGCAGTACTCGCCGGCCGGGAGGCCGCCGATGACGTAAGTGCCGTCGGCAGCGCTCTTGCCGAAGCTCATGGTGCCGCGATCGATCGTGACCCCGGTCCACAGGTACGCCTCGACATCTGTCTTCCCGAGCGGCTTGCCGGCGACATCGGTGATCGTGCCGGCGATCTTGCCGCCGTGCAGGGCGTGGAAGTCGCAGGTGGACGTCTGACCACTCGTCACCGTGACCGGAATCGCGGTCAGGCGCGAGATCGTGCCGCCCGAGTACTGCGTCGCCCAGACCTTGCCGAGTGGGTCGACCATTCTGACCTTCCACGTGCCGGCCGGGACGTTGCTGAGGACGTAGGTGCCGGAATCGCCATCGACGTAGGCCATCGGTCCGCCGGACCACTCCTTCTCGACGGGATCCCAGCGCGTCACCTCCACGATGATGCGCGAGCCCGTGACGGGCTGGTCGGTGGACGCGTCATAGACGGTCCCCGAGATCGTGCCGTCGCTTGCCCTGGCCGCCGGCGCCGTCGCGACGGCGACCGCCAGCGTCAAGGCCACGGCCAGCGTGATGATGAGCGCAGCCGCGCTCCTGCGTACGGTCATGAGACCCCCCCTCAGGACTCTCGCGGCGCCGGCGCCGCAGTCATTGCCGCCAGACTAGCAGACGCCGTACACGTGCTCAGGCCCGCGGCGGCGAACCGGCGGCGGCACGGGGTCGGCTCCAGACCGCCGCCCGAAGGACTCTCCACACGGTATGATCGGAGGCGATGATCGCGTACGTCGCCAGGGAGCTCGGCACCGGCAGGACGCTCAGCGCCCGGGAAGACGTACAGCTTCCCTCCTATTCGACGATCAAGGTGCTGCTCGCGGCCACGTTCTGGCGTCTCGTGGCCCGTGGCGAGCTCGACGAGGCGACCCGGTACAGCTTCGAGCCCGGGGCGTGCGTGGGTGGGAGCGGCGTGCTGAGGGGACTGCGGCACGCCGCCGAGTTCAGCCTCGCCGACATCATGCATCTGGCGCTCGTGGTCAGCGACAACGACGCGACCAACATCATCGCGTCGGTCGTCGGACTCGAGCGCGTCAACGAGCTCGCCCGGGAACTGGACCTCGCGCAGACGCGCATGCAGCGGCTGATGATGGACCAGGAGGCCGTGGCCGCCGGCCGCGAGAACTACACCTCGGCCGGCGACTTGGCGCGGCTGCTCGAGGAGCTGGCGACGGGCGAGGCGCTCGAGCCGCTGGTCGGCGAGCGCGTGCTTGCCTCCCTGGCGCTCCAGGAGCACCTCGACGGTATCGCCCGTTACCTGCCGCCCGAGGCGTGCTACGCCGGCAAATGCGGCGACGACTCGCCGGTGCGGAGGTTCGCGCACGACTGCGCCGTCGTGTGCGCCGGCCGGCGCCGGGCGGTACTCGTCGTGATGACGCGCGACGCCGGAGGGTTCGAGACGGTCGCGCGCACCAGCGCCGCGCTGTACGCGGCCCTCGACGACGCCCCGCTGTAGCCCCAACGAGGGCGCTACGCCCCGACCGGCCGCACTCCCAGCCCGGGCTCCTCGGAGGCCGTGAGCGAGTCGCCCTCTACGCCGATCCCCGTGAATGGGTCCTCGGCGAGGAGCAGCGCCCCGTCCAGGTCCACCCAATCAGCGAGGCCGGCGAGCTGCAGGGCCGCGGCGATCCCCAGACTCGACTCGACCATGCACCCGATGAGCACGCGCAGGCCGAGCTCGGTGCACGCGGAGATGAGGGCGAAGGCGGAGGCGATGCCGCCCGCCTTCGCCAGCTTGACCACGACGCCGTCGTAGGCGTCGCCCACGGCGTCGAGATCGTCGAGTGTCAGCACCGCCTCGTCGGCGAGCAGCGGGACGTGGGTGCGGTCTTTGAGCCACGCCATGCCCTCGGCGTCAGCGGCCGGGAGCGGCTGCTCCACAAGCTCGGCGTCGAGGTCCTCGAGGACCGCGAGGGCAGAGGCCGCCCGCTCGCGGCCCCAGCCCTCGTTGGCGTCGTAGCGGAACGTGACGTCCGGCAGTTCGAGCTTGAGCTGGCGCGCCACATCCAGGTCGCCGTCGAACCCGAGCTTGACCTTGAGCGTGCCGTACGCGGACGCGGCGCGCGCCTGCGCCAGCATCTCGTCGGGCGCGCCGATGGCGATCGTGTACGAGGTCCGTACGGACGGACGCCCGAGGCCCAGCATCCGCCACACGGGCTCGCCGGCCTGCTTGCCGGCGAGGTCCCAGGCGGCGGCGCTGAGGCCGGCCCGCAGGGCAGGCACGCCCGCGGCCGCCAGCGACTCGCAGAACGCCTCGACGCCGGCGGGACCCTCGAGGTCGGCGATCTCGGGTGCGAAGTCGGTCAGCAGGGCAATGTCCGGTTCGCGCTCCTCCCCGTAGCGGGCGTTGGGCGCGCCCTCTCCGAAGCCGACGAGGTCTCCCTCACGCAGCTCGACGACGAAGCGCGCGAACTCGCTGTGTGTCCAGCGCGAGATGCCGAACGGCGCCGCGGTGTGCAGGTCGACGGCGCGTGTGGAGACGTGAGCCATGTGCTTCATCCTTCCCGGGGAGAGGGGATCGCCGCGCACAGCCCATGCTTACCAGCCTGGCGTGCCGCGGTCAAAGCAGCGCTCCAGATTGCAGCCGACTTCTCATCCCCTCGTGCGATACACTGCCTACGATGGGTGCTGTGGGTAACACGCTTCTCCGTCTCACCGATCTGACCGTCGACTTCGATTCTCAAGAAGGCACGGTCCACGCGGTGAACCGGGTCAGCTTCGAGGTGGCGCCGGGCGAGCTCGTCGGGCTCGTCGGCGAGAGCGGCTGCGGCAAGAGCGTCACCGCCAGCGCCATCATCGGGCTCACCGGCATGGTCCCCAACGCCACGATCAGCGGCCGGATCGAGTTCATGGACAAGGAGTTGCTCACCCTGCCGGAGAACGAGGTCCGGGCGATCCGCGGCCGCGACATCGCGATGATCTTCCAGGACCCGGTCACGAGCCTGAACCCGGTGCTCAGCATCGAGCGTCTCATGACGGAGGGCCTCGAACTGCATCTGGGCATGAGCCACTCCCAGGCGGTCACGCGCTCCATCGAGCTCCTCGGCGAGGTCGGCATCCCCAAAGCGGCCAACCGCATCAAGGACTACCCACACCAGTTCAGCGGCGGCATGCGCCAGCGCGTGATGATCGCCATCGCGCTCAGCTGCAACCCCAAGCTGCTCCTCGCGGACGAGCCGACGACCGCCCTGGACGTGACCATCCAGGCGCAGATCCTGCGCCTCCTCAAGAAGCTCTCGCGCGAGCACGAGGCGGCGGTGATCGTCATCACCCACGACCTCGGGGTGGTCGCGGGCATGTGCCGCAACATCCTCGTGATGTACGCCGGCCGCATCGTCGAGAGCGGGCCGGCCAAGCTGCTCTTCGCACACCCGCATCACCCGTACACGGTCGGGCTGCTCAAGAGCGTGCCGCGGCTCAACGAGCCGCGGCGCGACACGCTGCAGACCATCAGCGGCCTCCCGCCGGACCTCGCCCACCTGCCGCCCGGCTGCTCCTTCGCGCCGCGGTGCTACCTCGCGACCGACGACTGCTGGGCGTCCGGGCCCGAGCTGGAGCCGACGGACGCCGGCCGCCTCTCGGCGTGCTTCCACCGCGACCGGCTGCGCGTGGACTCGACGACGCAGGAAGCAGCGGAGGTCACGATGTGAGCGGCGAGACGCTGGTGCGCGTCGAGGACCTGCGCGTCCACTTCCCGATCACGAGCGGCGTGGTCTTCCAGCGCAAGGTCGGCGCGGTGTACGCCGTCGACGGCCTCACGTTCGACGTGCTCCGCGGCGAGACGCTCGGCCTCGTGGGCGAGAGCGGCTGCGGCAAGAGCACCACCGGGCGCGCGATCCTGCAGCTCATCCGTCCGACGACGGGGCGCGTCCTGTACGAGGGCGGCGACCTCGCCAACCTCAAAGGCAACAAGCTCCGCCAGCAGCGCAAGCGCATGCAGATGATCTTCCAGGACCCCTACGCGAGCCTGAACAGCCGCATGACCATCGGCGACATCATCGGCGAGCCGCTGCTGGTCCACAAGATGGGCAGCAAGGCCGAGCGCAAGGCCAAGGTGCGCGAGCTGCTCGAGACGGTGGGCATCAACCCGAACACACTGAACCGCTACCCGCACGAGTTCAGCGGCGGCCAGCGCCAGCGCATCGGCATCGCCCGGGCGCTGGCGGTGGAGCCCAACTTCATCGTTTGCGACGAGCCCATCAGCGCCCTCGACGTTTCCATCAGGGCGCAGATCATCAACCTGCTGCAGCAGCTGCAGCGGGAGTTCGGGCTCACCTACCTGTTCATCGCGCACGACCTCTCGGTCGTGCGGCACATCAGCGACCGGGTAGCCGTGATGTACCTCGGGCGCGTCGTCGAGCTGGCCGAGAACGCCGTGCTCTACGAGCAGCCGATGCATCCGTACACGCAGGCGCTGCTCTCCGCCGTGCCGATCCCGGACCCGGAGGCCGAGGAACGGCGGCGCCCGGTCGTGCTCACCGGCGACGTGCCCAGCCCGGTCGAGCCGCCGAGCGGCTGCCACTTCCACACGCGCTGCCCGGCGGCTCAGGACGGCCTCTGCGACGTCGAGGATCCGGAGCTCAAGGAGGTGCGCCCCGGCCACTGGGCCGCGTGCCACCTCATCACCGGCGGCACGTACCCGCACATCCGCGCCGGCGAGGACGACCTCGCCGTGGTGGCCGGAGGAGGTGAGGCGGCGTGAGCCCGAACGACATGGGTCACGGCTACGACAAGATGATCCACGGCCTCGAGCCGGAGACGGAGATCGACCTCGGGCTCGGCTCCACCACCTCCGGCGCCTCCGAGATCGGCACGGCCATCGGCGCCGCCGGCATGTGGAGCCCGGACGCGCTGCTCATCGAGCACCGCTCGCTCTGGGGCGAGATCTGGCGGCGCTTCCGCCGCGACAAGTTCGCCATGGTCGGCGTGGTCGCGATCATCATCCTCGTGCTGGTCGCGCTCCTGGCGCCGTGGATCGCGCCGCACGACCCCACCAAGCAGTACGACGAGGGCCTCACCATGCAGGGCATGCCCGTCGGCCCGTCGCACGAATTCTGGCTGGGCACCGACACACTCGGCCGCGACCTGCTCAGCCGGCTCATGTACGGCGCCC
>Ga0302299_10002866_pt1 | contig 10488 bp, 11 predicted proteins | sample III_Fen_N3_4_FD_198795 | JGI IMG/M metagenome (GOLD analysis project Ga0302299, IMG submission 198795) | Peat permafrost microbial communities from Stordalen Mire near Abisko, Sweden - III_Fen_N3_4 | ecosystem: Environmental > Terrestrial > Soil > Wetlands > Permafrost | place: Sweden: Abisko...
GCCGACCCACGAGCTCGACGACGTCGCCCAGATCGTGGTGCTCGATGTACTTCTCGAGCGAGGCCCGCTCGGGGCCCTCGCCGACGATGACCAGCTTGATCGAGCGCCCGACGGGCAGCTGCTCGCGCACCCGGCGGATCATCTTGAGCAGGTGCTGGGGGCGCTTGCGCGGGGCGAGGCGCATGACCGATACCAGCGTGACGTGGTCGAGGTCCCGGGGCACCGGCGTGACCCGCCAGGACGCGTTGTCGATGCCGTTGGGCAGCACCTCGACGGCCACGCCGGGTCCGGCGATCTTGCGGATCGGGGCGGCGGCCACATCGCTCACCGAGGACAGCACCACTGGCCAGTCGGACCAGTGGAAGCCCTTGTCGAGGAGGTTGAACACCGGGGTCGCGTAGCTCCACAGGCAGTGGGTCGTGATCACCGAGGGCACGCCGTCGGCCTGGGCGTTGGCGGCGCCGATGTAGGCCAGGGGCGACGCGATGCCGCCGGCGAAGTGGGCGACGTCGACCCGCTCCTTGCGCAGCAGCTCGCTGACCTGGCGGAACGTCGCCGGGGTGAACGGGATGTCGAAGGGCAGCAGCGGGACGTCCATGCGATGGACCCGCACGCCGTCGACGATGTCGGGGCCGGGGGTCGGGGTGATCACCACGACGTCGTGGCCGGCGAGCTGCAGGTTGCGGGCCAGATCGTGCACCTGCATCTCGATGCCGCCGAGCCGGGGCACGTAGCAGTCGGACACCAGACCGATCTTCAGGGGCCGGGTGGTGCGGGTGGGGTCGGGGTGGTGGTCGGCCTCGACCGGATCGGGACGGATCGGTTCGCTGAACGCCATGGGCCGACCTCCCCTCTGTTGTCGCGGCCGACATCTGACCGGCCTCGACCGGCCGGAATCCAGCCGCCAACGCTAGCTCGTCGTCCTCGGGACGAGCGGCAGGGCCCGGTCAGCGGGCGGGTCGTCTTGGCCGCGACGAATTCGGCGCGTCGGGGTGGCTGGCGGCGGATTGCGGTCACCACCGGTCAGCGACCCCGACCCTCCCTCAGTGACCCTTAGGCGCCGAATCGGCACCGATTCGGCGCCGAAGGGCGCCGAATGGACCCGGGCCCGGTCGAGGGGGCGCGAACCCGTCGGCCCGGGGCCGGCGGGCGAACCGGTCATCGCCGATCCGATGAGGTGGATTCGAGGTGCCTGGCTCGCACCGGACCACAACCGATGGCCGGGACCACCGGGCCGCTGGGGCAAGATTGCGGCCATGGCCAAGACCCTCGTGTGCTTCCACGCGCACCCCGACGACGAGGCGCTGCTGACCGCCGGCGTGATGGCCGCGGCCGCAGCCGACGGCCACCGGGTGGTCCTGGTGGTCGCCACCCGAGGCGAGGTCGGCCAAGTGGCCGACGACCTCCTGGCCGACGACGAGTCCCTGGCCGACCGCCGCTGGCACGAACTGGCTCGCTCCGCCCTCGAGCTCGGGGTGCGCCGGCTCGAGTGGCTCGGGTACGGCGACTCCGGCTCCGAGCCCACCCCGACCGACGAGCCCACTCCGACCACCGAGCCCGTCCCGAACGAAGCCATCGGTGACACGGCCGACCCCGAGGAGTCCGGCCCGGCCGAGCCCTTCGCCCGCGCCGACGTCGAGGAGGCAGCCGCGCGGCTGGCCGAGATCCTCGAGGAGGAGCACGCCGACGTGCTCACCACCTACGACCCGAACGGCGGATACGGCCACCCCGACCACGTCCAGGTGCACCGGGTTGGCCAGCGGGCCGGCGAGCTGGCGGAGACCCCCATCGTGCTCGAGGCCACCATCAACCGCGACCTCATCCGCATGGGCGTCGACCTGGCCGGGTCACTCGGCTTCGAGCTGCCCGCCGAGTTCACCCCCGAGTCGTTCGACGGCTGGTACACCCCGGCCGACGAGCTCACCCATGCCGTCGACGTCCGCTCCCACCTCGCGGCCAAGCGGGCGTCGATGGAAGCCCACGCCAGCCAGGCCACCAGCGCCGAGCCGGGCGCCACCCGGAGCTTCGCGTCGTTCCTCTCGCTCCCTCCCGACTACTTCGAGCTGGCCTTCGGCACCGAGTTCTTCGTCGATCGCAACCGTGCCCCGGGCATCGCCGCCACCGACATCTTCGAGCCCGGTCCGGCCTGACCCTCGTGCCCGACGACCCACCCGAGCCGGACGCCCCACCCGAGCCGGGCGCCCCACCCGAGCCGGACGCGCTGACGGACGTCTCCGCCGAGCTGCACAGCAAGTCGGTCGGCCGTCGCGCCGTCGAGGCCCTGGTGTCGCTGGTGGCCCTCGTCGTCATGTTCGCCCTGGTGCTGCCCAAGGTGACCGGCTCGACCTACCACGACGTCGCCGACCAGCTCGGGCACCTGAGCGTGGCCAAGATCGGAGCCCTCGCCGCGGTGTGGGTCATCGGCCTGTTCGCCTACGCCGGTGTGCTCACCGCCGTTCTGCCCGGGCTGCGACGGGTGCAGGGCGTGGTGCTCAACACCGCGACGAGCGCCGTGTCCAACGTGGTGCCGTTCGGCGGCGCAGTCGGCGTCGGCGCGACCTACGGCATCAGCCGCTCGTGGGGCTTCGGCGCTCCGGCGATCACCCTCGCCATCCTGGTGTCCGGCGTGTGGAACGTCTTCCTCAAGCTCGGACTCCCCGTCATCGCCCTGGTCCTGCTCGTGGCGGCCGGTGAGGCCCGCAGTGGACTGGTGATCGCCGCCGCCGTCGGCTTCGTGGCCCTGGCCGCGTCGGTGCTCGTCCTCACCCTCGTCATGCGCAGCGACACCCTGGCCTCGGCCGTCGGACGCGTCGCCCAGCGGGTCATCTCGTGGGGACTGCGCACCCTGCGCCGCGACGACCGCCCCGGCATCGAGCAGGCTGTGCTCGACTTCCGGCATCGCAGCAGCGGCCTGATCTCGCACCGCTGGCCGCGCATCACCTTCTGGATGCTCACCTACTCGCTGCTGCAGTTCGCGCTGCAGCTGCTGTGCCTGCGGTTCCTCGGCGAGACCACGCTCAGCACCGTCGAGGTCTTCGCCGGGTTCGCCTTCGGCCGCCTGCTCTCGACCATCCCGATCACCCCGAGCGGCGTGGGCTTCGCCGACACCGGGGCCGTCGCGTCGCTCGTCGCCTTCGGCGGGGACCCGGCCATCTGCACCGCCGGCGTGCTGCTCTTCACCGGCTTCATCTTCTTGTTGGAGATCCCCATCGGTGGGGTCTCCTGGATCATCTGGGCCCGCATGAGGAGCTGGCGTCGCCCGGCCGGATCGATCCCGCAGCCGGATTTCTCGGCATCGCCCTCCTAGGCTCGACGCCGTGCAGACCGACGACCTCACCCTCGACCATCCCGACGGCGCCATGCGGCTCTACGAAGCCCGACCCGACGGTGAGCCCGGCCCCTCGGGCAACGCTCGCGCCGCGGTCATCGTCATCCAGGAGGCGTTCGGGGTGAACGACCACATCGAGGACGTCACCCGCCGGTTCGCCGACGCCGGCTACCACGCGGTCGCCCCCGATCTGTTCCACCGCGCCGGTGGCGGCACCGCCCCCTATGACGACTTCAGCAAGGTGATGCCCCTGTTCGAGGGGCTCGACGGCGACGACGCCCTGCTGCGCGACGTCGATGCCGCGCTCGACCACCTGCACGCCAGCGGCTGGGACGACGCCCAGATCGGCATCGTCGGCTTCTGCCTCGGCGGTCGCATCAGCATGCTGGTGTCGTTGCGACGCCCGCTCGGCGCCGGCGTCGGCTTCTACGGCGGCGGCATCATCACCGGTCGCTTCCCGCAGTTCCCCCCGCTCGTCGACGAGCTCCCCACCCTCACGGTGCCGTGGCTCGGCCTGTTCGGCGATCTCGACGGTGGCATCCCGATCGACGATGTCGAGCAGCTGCGCGGCGCCCTCGATCCGCTCGAGACCGACACCGAGATCGTCCGCTACCCCGACGCCGACCACGGGTTCCACTGCGACGTCCGCGCCTCCTACAACCAAGCCGCGGCCCGCGACGGTTGGGCCCGCACCCTCGCCTGGTTCGACTCCCACCTCGCCCAGTAGCGGCGGCTCAATCAGTAGCGCCGGCTCGATCAGGCCGGCTCGATGAGTCTGCGACCCCGGACCAACACCAGGGCGGTGGCCACGATCCAGGTGTCGCCGATGGTGAGGCCGAGTCGCTGGAACAGCCCGTGGGCCGGCCCCGCCACCGTGGCCAACAGGCACAGACCGGCCGCGGCGGCTGCCACCAGCGACCACGTCGCCGCCGATCGGCGTCCGTGGCGCCGGAGCTCCACCGACCCCAGGGCGGGTGCGAGCGCCAAGGTGATGTAGCCGACCGTGGCGAAGGCCCCGTGCAGCAGGTCGACCCCCCACCCGAGCGGCACGGCCGCCACCCCGAGCGTCGACAGCCCGGTCACTGCCAACGAGATCCAGGCCCGGCCGGGCAGCGCCGACCGCAGCGCGGTGGCGTAGATCGGCACCGCCACGCCGAACACGACGAACCCGACGGTCATGATCCACCGCGTCGACGCGCCCGCGGCCGCCAGCTCGCTGATGGCGTCGCTCACCGCGCTGTAGCCGTCGGTGGCGAGGCCGCACCCGACCCACGCGCCGAGGAAGACGACAGGCCCGACGATGCCGGCCCAGGCCGCGGCACCGACCTCGTTCGGGCCAGGCGTTTCGTTCGGTTCAGGCGGTTCGGGAGTCGTCGGTCAGCCGACCGTCGAGCGCACGACGGCGGCGAAGCGCTCGAGCTCACCGGCCGGGTCGGCGCCACCGGGGTGGAACACGACCTCGGTGGCTCCCTGCGTGACCAGCTCCTCGATCCTCGGCGCCAGCTCGGCGGCGGTTCCGGTGAGGGTGAGCGCGGTGATGGTCTCGGCGTCGATCACGGGTCGGTCCCACTCGTTCACCCCGACGAGGTGTTGCTCGTGGACCCGCAGGTGCCGCTCGGCCTCGGGGAACGCGTCGATGCGCTCGCGCCACTGCTCACCGCCCGGCAACGCCTCGGGCATGCCCATCTCCCAGAGGGCGTGGTACATCACCGACGCCCCCGGACCGGCGGCCGCGACGGCCCGATCGCTGGCGGCGGACTCCCCCTCGGCCAGCACCGTGCCGTAGACGAGCACCGCCGACCAATCGAAGCCCGACTGGGGCTGGCCCACCGAGAACACGCCATCACCGATGCGGTGCGCGATCTCGATGCCCTTGGGCCCCATGGCCGAGACGAGGATCGGCACGTCGACCGGCCGTGGCGTCGAGAAGCCGTCAGGATGGATCAGCTGGATCTGCGATCCGTCCCACGCCACGATCTCGCCGGCCAGCAGGCCCTTCAACCCCTCGACGTAGGCGGTGACCTCGGCCCACGGCAGTGCCCGCTGACCCAGGACGTTGCGACCGGTGAAACCCGTGCCGATGCCGAGCGCCACCCGTCCCGGCGCCTGGGCGACCAGGCCGACGGTGGCGGCCGCGGTGACCATCACATGGCGCAGGCTGGGCACCAGCACCCCCGGGCCGAGGCCGATCGTCGAGGTGCGATCAGCCGCCCGCGACAGCGCCACCCACACATCGGGATAGAGCGCCGGCGAGTCGTACATCCAGGCACGCCGATAGCCGAGCTGCTCGGCAGCGACGACGAGGTCGGGGGCGTGCACGGACGGGGCGAAGCCGCAAGACAGATCCATCGGCCCAGCCTGTCAGATCCCGGGCCATCGACCTCCCACCATCGACCGCCGACCAGCGACCTCCACCAACTCGACTCCGAGGGAACCAAACGGGCGTCGGCGGAGTCTCATCACATGGGCATCGACGACGTGACGTCGACGATGTAGAGGAGGGCGAGGTGGACATGGGCGACATCGACATCCAGCCGTCGCATCGGCGACGGCTCGTGCGTGGCGGCGAGGCCGTGCTGGCGATCGGCATGGTCCTGGTGATGGTGGGCCTGCTCGAGCTGGGGCCCGGGTCGGGCGGATCCTCGGGATCCTCGGGATCCGCCGCGAGTGGACCCGGCGCTGACGGTTCGGGACCGACGGGCAGTCGTGCCGCGGCGACGCGGGTGATGGTGATCGGTGATTCGCTGATCGCCGGGTCGTCGGCTGAGAACGTCGACGAGCTCACCGCTCGTGGCTATGACCCCACGGTCGCCGCCAACCCGGGACGACCGCTGTCGGATCCGTGGACCCAGTCCAAGGTGACCGAGGCCGCCAAGGACCCGACCATCGCCATCGTGGTGCTCGCCACCGCGGCCAACGACAACATCCGCAACTTCGACGGGGCCAAGCTCGGCGGCGACGCCCAGGCCCTCGCGGTCTACCGCCAACTGCTGCGCTCGACCATGGCGCAGCTCCAGGGACGCTGCATCGTGCTGGTCGACGCCCGCGACGTGCGCGCCCTGTACTACCGGTCCGACTACGCGCCGAAGACCAACGACTCGCTCCGCCAGGTCGCCGCGACCCGACCCGGCACCGAGGTCGTGGCCTGGTCGACGACCTCCCGGCCCCACACCGACGACTGGTTCATCTCCGACATGGAGCACTTCCCCGTGCCCGAGCTCCACCAGCCCCGGCCGGGGGCCGAGGCCTACGCCCGGGCCATCGCCGACGGCGTCGACCGGTGCGCCGGTCTGCTCGAGCCGACCGTCACCGAGGCCCCGTCGTCACCTCCAGCCTGATCACCTGGGGTCGCGGCCCGGCACCTGACCGACGGGTTCGTCCGCCCGACTCAGGCCGCGGTCGTGCTCGGGCGCGCCCGTTCCCTGGAGCTGAGACCACCCCAGGTGCCGACCTCGTTGCCCTCCTGGCCGAACGCCAGGCACTCGGTCCGCACGGGACAGCCGACGCAGATGGTCTTGCCGCTGTCGGATCGCACGCCCTGGGCGGGGACGAACAGGCGGCTCCCCATGCCGCGACACGCGGCCTGCTGATGCCAGCCGGGTCGGGCGAGCATGGTGCTCAGGTGCTCGGCCAGGGTTTCGTCGGAAACGATGAAGTTGTACACGTCGGCGGTCATCGGCCTACCTCGGGTCGAAGGGGCGCCCCGTGCATGGGAGCCGAGGCGGAGGCGGCGCCGTCCTTGCGTCGCCGGACGAAGCGTCGCAGGAGCCGCCCCGGCCGACCAGGTCTGATCGGTGAACACCTCCCGAACAGACGGTGTGCGGGGTCGCTGACGACCTGGGTCCGTGACCGATCCGGACACGGTGCGTGGGATCAGGGCGCGGTGCCGGCCCGAATCCGAAGGTGTTGGCCGTTGTTCACCCGGACGTCGGGTGGCGTTGACCGGGCGGTCAACCGGGGTGCCCATCCTTCTCCCAGGACTCGACCCACCACCGCGGAGGCTTTCCCTTGATGTTCACTCGCACCCGACGGAACCAGGTTGCAGCGATCGGCCTGGCGGTCGCCCTGGCGCTCGTCGCCGCCGCCTGCGACCTCAGTGCCGACACCCCCAACCCCCCGGTCAAGATCACCGCGACGAACACCAACGGGGTGGCACCCGGCACCGTCGTCACCATCAGCGTCGACGCCCAGAGCCCGCCCAACACGACGGCGAGCGCGGTCTACGGCATCGACGCCCGGCTCTGCAAGGCGAACGTCCCGATCCTGAACAGCGCGGACTTCGCCCCCACCCAGGGCGGCAACTGCATCGCCCACCCGCTGTCGGCCGGCACCGACGGGTTGGCCTCGATCGGCTTCGCCCCGCCGTACAAGACCGGCACGCTGACCTACAAGCTCGGCGCCGGGACCGATCACTACACGATGGGTGACGGCACGGCCGTGACCATCACGTGCAACAAGGCCACGCCGTGCCAGCTCGTGGCCAAGGTGCTGGTGCCGGCCAGCGCGGCGATCCCCAGCGGCCAGGTCTACAAGCACTTCCCGGTGGTCTTCTCGTCCTGAGCCGGTCCCTCGCCCAGGTCGGGGGAGATCAGGCCAGCGAGGTCAGCGCGACTGTTGCTCGCGGATGAAGGCGATCAGGCCTTCGACGTCGCCCTGGTCGACCCCGCCCTCGGCCTGGGTGTAGTAGGTCCTCACCCACCGATCGATCTCGGGGTCGGTGAACCCGTCGGCCCGCAGCCGGTGGCGCGCCTCGTTGGCCAGCAGGCGATCGCCCTCGATCTCCTCCTCGGAGAGCTCGGGCGTGGTGAGGCCCTCGGCCTCGGGGTTCTCCGGTTCGAGACCGTCGGGATCGCTCATGGCGTCAACGTAGCGCGGAGCCGCGACCCGCCCGCCGTCAGCCGTCGAGTGCCTGGGGCGAACGATGTTCGTCGAGGCGGTCGGCCGGGGCCTGACCTGAGTAGGTGGCGTCGAAGGTCCAGTCGGGCTGCTTGTCGCGGAAGCGCTCGTCGAGGATCGGCGTGCCGTCGTCGATGGTGACCAGTTCGGCCACGAGGGCCGGCTCGACCCCCGGGATCGAGCGGTCGAGGTGGCCGTCGACCAGCTCACCGAAGCGTTCGAGCAGGCTGCCGACGACGACCTCCTGCTGCGAGGCCAGGAAGCACCGGGCCCCGTCGGCCACCGTGGCGACGCGCTCGCGGATCTGGATGAGGTCGCGCTCGTCGGCGGTCGAGCGGCTGAGCTTGCCGAGCAGGTCGGCGAGCACCAGGCCTCCCTGCTTGCACGGCGTGCACTGGCCACACGACTCCACGGCCAGGAACCGCGATGCCCCGGCCACCACAGCCACCAGATCGTCGGTGTCGTCGAAGACGGTGAAGCTGGCCGAGCCGAGCCCGCTGCCGATGGCCGCCATGTCCTCGTACGTCAGGGGCGTGTCGAGCTGGTCGGGCGTGAGGAGCGCGTTGGACACCCCACCCATGACCGCGGTGATGGTGCGGCCGGCCTTGATGCCCCCGCCGATGTGATCGATGACCTCGCGCAGCGGCGTCCCCATCATGAACTCGGCCACACCGCTCGTCTGCACGCTCCCGGTGACGGTGCACACGATGGTGCCCGGCGACTCGGCGGTGCCCTCGGTGCGGAACCACGAACCGCCCCGGGCGATGATGCCGGGCACGTTGGCCAGGGTCTCGACGTTGTCGACCAGGGCGGGCGGCGCCACCGCATCGGCCCCGGGCCCGGCCATCTCGACGTGGCTCGACTGGCCGCTCCCCGTGTTCACGTCGCCCGCGGTCTCGACGACCTCGTCGACGCCGCGGCGGAACGGCGGTGCGATGCGGGGGAAGGGATAGCGCCCGTCGATGGTCTCGAGCAGCGCGGTCTCCTCGCCGTAGAGGTACTCGTCGGGGCCCTCGAACACCACGATCTCGACCCCCTCGGCCCACCCCGCCGCCTTGACCTCGGCGATGGCGCTGCGCACCCGCTCGACGACGGGACCGAACGACCGCTTCAGGCCGAACACGACGCGATCGGCTCCGACGGCACGGGCCGCGATGAGCGCGCCCTCGATGACCTCGTAGGGGTCGAGCATCAGGATCGTGCGGTCCTTGAACGTGCCCGGCTCGCCCTCGGCGCCGTTGACGACGACGGTGGTCGGTTCGAGACCCGACGCGTTGTCGCGCACCGTGCGCCACTTGATGTGGGTCGGGAACCCGGCCCCACCCCGACCGCGCAGGCCGGCGGCCTCGAGCTCGTCGATGATCGCCTCGGGCTCGACGGTGGCCGCGATCTCGACGCCACGACCGCCGCGACGTCGGAAGTGCTCGTCGAGCGATCGAACCGGGGACGGGGGCAGAACTCGGTGCACGAGGGTCATGCCGGCGAGTCTTCCCCAACTCCGGTGGACCTGTCAGCCTCCTCCGGGAGGCTCGGTCAGGTAGCCCTGATCGACGGCGTCATCGATGACCGCCGCCGCCGCGCCCCAGAGGTCGGGCGCGCCGAGCCGGGCGTCGTCCATCACCAACTCGAGAGCAGCGGCAGATCGGGCGGTTGGAGCCGTCCGACGATCCACGCCAGCTCGTCGCGGGGATCGACGCTTCCCGGAGGCGGAGCCGACGCGCCGTCGGGCAGACGGGGCGCGAGGCCGGCGCGCTGCAGGGGCAGCCACACGTCGACGAAGTCGTCGGACCAGTCGGCCTGTGTCGGATCCCCCGGACGGCCGAGGTCGATGAGGTGGATCTCGACCTCGAGCCACCGGCGGCCCGGCAACTCGAACAGCGGCCGCTCGTGACCGGAAAGGTCACGGGTGAGGTTGGACCACGCGTCGGCCGGCACCCGCGGCCACGCCTCGTCGACCGCGAGCGAGGTGAGGTGCACATCGGCGACCAGCTCACTCGCCGGGCGGGCGGCACCGGCATCGATCTCCCCGGCGCGCCCCGCCGCACCCGCCGGGTACTGGTCGACCACCTCGCCGGCGATGGCCGCGTCGATGCGCCGCAGCTGGCTGTCCGCGTTGCGAGCGACATGGGTGAGCAGGTGACCGATGCTCCAGCCCGGCAGCCGACTGGGTGACCGGGCGTCGTCGTCGGAGAGCCCGGCGATGACCAGATCGAGCTGGGCATGGGCCGCCGCGACCCGCCCGATGTCGTCCACCGGCGGAGCCG
>Ga0302299_10002867_pt1 | contig 10483 bp, 10 predicted proteins | sample III_Fen_N3_4_FD_198795 | JGI IMG/M metagenome (GOLD analysis project Ga0302299, IMG submission 198795) | Peat permafrost microbial communities from Stordalen Mire near Abisko, Sweden - III_Fen_N3_4 | ecosystem: Environmental > Terrestrial > Soil > Wetlands > Permafrost | place: Sweden: Abisko...
CCCCGTTGCCGTCGCGCCCGAGAGCCCGCCATGAGCCTGGGATGAACTGCATGGGCCCGACGGCTCGGTCGGTGGTGGGGTCTCCGTCGAGCGCTCCGCCGTCGGTGTCGGCGACCACGGCGGTGCCGTTGGAGCCGTCGAGGGGGATGCCGATGATGGGCTGGCTGGTGGTCCCGTCGGCCCCGAGCCGGGCGCCGCCGTAGGTGCCGTGGCCGCTCTCGACCTTGCCGATGCCGGCGAGGCCCCACCAGCGGATGCCGCACTCGGGGTGCTCGAAGGCCGTGCGGGCCGCGGCCTTCACGTAGGCGTCGAGGGCGACGAGCGGCAAGTCGCTGCCGGCGATGTCGGCGGAGAGGCGCCAATCGGCCAGCGAGCGGCGCGCCCCGGCCGTCGACGTGCGCAGGCCGTCGACCTCCGTGCTCGCCTGGTCGCGGACCGTGGTGGCGTCGGTGAGCCGATCCTCGACGCCGTTGAGGGCGTCGGTGTCGCGGGCGATCGTGCCGTCCGTGTCGTCGATGGTCGCCTCCGCGTCGCGGACCTGCTGGGAGCGGCGCTCGGTGACGTCGTCGATCATGGCGTCCTGGCGAGCCTGGGTGGCCGCCTCCTCGGCGCCCCCGAGCAGCGTGTCGGCCGCGGTGTCACGACCCTGCACATAGGTCGTCACCGCCACGGCCCGAAGCGAGCTCCGGTGCCGGTCGAGAGCCAGGCGGGCGTCGTCGCCTCGCTGGTGGGCGTCGTCGATCTCGGCCGTCAGGCGGTCGCGCTCGCCGCTGAGGCCGTCGGTCTCCTCGGTGGCCTTCGCCAGTCGGTCCTCGGCGTCGGCGAGGTGCGCGGCGGCGGAGCGGTACGCGGCCAACGCCTTGCGGTAGCCGTCTCCGTCGACCTGCACCCCGGCGAGCGACGGGTCGAGGCGGGGGTCGTCGATGACGATCGCCTCCTGGGCGCCGGCGGACTGCGACCAGAGCCCGCCCGCGCCACAGACCGTCACCAGCGAGGTGACGGCGAGGGCCGCCGCTCCCAGGCGGGTGCGGAGGCGCGCGTTGGAGACGGGCTGTGCCACCTCTCCATCATCGGCCAGAAACGGCCGGATCTTTCGCCACCACGCGGACGGGGACCACCATGGGGCGATGGCCGCCACCCGTCCGACGCTCCCGACCGCGGTGGCCGACTCGCTCGCCTCGATCGTCGGTGACGAGCACGTGCTCCTCGACCCGCAGGTCATCGCGGGCCACGAGGTCGACTGGACGGGCCGGTTCCGGGGAGCGACGCCGGCTGTGGTTCGCCCCGCCGACACCGCCCAGGTGGCCGACGTGCTCGCGCTCTGCGACGCCGAGCGGATCGCCGTGGTGCCACAGGGCGGCAACACCGGGCTCGTCGGTGGCGGCGTCCCCCTCCACGGCGAGGTGGTGCTCTCCCTCCGCCGCCTCGACACCCTCGGGCCGGTCGACGAGGTGGCGTCCCAGGTGACCGCCGGCGCCGGTTGCACCCTGGCCGCGCTCCAGGGGCACGTGGCGCCGCACGGCTACGCGTACGGGGTCGACCTGGCCGCGCGGGGTTCGGCCACCGTCGGCGGCACGGTCGCCACCAATGCCGGTGGCGTGCACGTGCTGCGCTGGGGGAGCACCCGCAGGCAGGTGCTCGGCGTCGAGGCCGTGACCGCCGACGGCCGGGTGCTGCGCCACCTCGACGGCCTGGTGAAGGACAACACCGGCTACGACCTCGCCGGGCTGCTGTGCGGCTCGGAGGGCACCCTCGCCGTGGTCACCGCAGCCCGTCTCGCACTGGTGCCGCACCACGACCAGCGCGTCGTGGCCCTCTGCGCCTTCCCCGACATCGCGACCGCCGTGCTCGCCACCGCCGCGCTGCGTCGGCGGGTGGAGCAGCTCGACGCCGCCGAGCTGTTCCTCGCGGACGGGCTCGACCTCGTGTGCGACACCGCGGGCCTGCCGCACCCGTTCGCCGTGCACCACCCGGCCTACGTGCTGTTCGAGGCGTCGGGCGCCTCGGACCCCACCGACGCCCTGGCCGACGCACTGGCCGTGCAGGAGGGCATCCTCGACGTCGCCGTGGCCTCCGACACCGGCCGTCGCGCCGAGCTGTGGGCCTACCGGGAGGAGCACACGCTGGCGATCAACGGCCTCGGCCCGCCGCACAAGCTCGACGTCACCCTGCCCCTGGTGGGGTTGGCGGCCTTCGCCTCGGCCGTCCCCGGTGCGGTCGCGGCGGTCGCCCCCGACGCCCGCTGCTGGCTCTTCGGTCACGTGGGCGACGGCAACCTGCACGTCAACGTCACCGGCGTCGACCCCGAGGACGAGTCGGTCGACGACGCCGTGCTGAGGCTCGTCGTGGCGTCAGGGGGCTCGATCAGCGCGGAGCACGGCATCGGCACGGCCAAGCGCCGGTGGCTGGCGCTCCAGCGCTCGGCGGACGAGCTCGAGGTCTTCCGGGCGATCAAGGCGGCGTTCGACCCGAACGGGATCCTGAACCCGCACGTGCTGCTCTGAGCGTCAGCTCCCGCCCGGGAACCACTGGCCCCGGCGCTCCAGCACCTCGCGCAGCACGGCGGGGCGGTCGGTCATGATCCCGTCGACGCCGAGGTCGAGCAGCCGGTCCATCTCGACGGGCTCGTCGATCGTCCACACGTGCACGGCGAGGTCGAGCTCGTGGGCGGTCTCCAGGAAGCGCTCGTCGACCAGTGCGTGGCCCTTGGCCGACGGGGGCACCTGGACGCAGCAACCGGTCGGGCGCTTCCGGCCCAGGCCGTAGCTGGCGGCGCGGAGCCTGGCCACGGCGGCGGGGCCGAGCGACGTGCACAGCCCGGGGCCGAGCATCGAGCGGAGCCGGTCGATGCGACGGTCGGAGAACGAGCCGATGCACACGCGCTCGACGGCGTTCGTCCGGGTGAGCACGGTGGCGAGCGGCTCGACGACCTTGTCGTGCTTCGGGTCGATGTTGATGCGCAGGTCCGGCCAGGTGCCGAGGAGGTCCTCGAGGAGGGGGATGGGCTCGCGGCCGTCGACCCGGGCCTCGGCGACCTCCCGCCAGGTGAGCTCGGCGATCTCACCCGTGCGATCGGTGACCCGGTCGAGCTCCTCGTCGTGGAAGGCCAGCACCACGCCGTCGCTGGTGACGTGGACGTCGGTCTCGACGTAGCGGTAGCCGAGCGCCACGGCACCGGCGAAGGCGGGCATCGTGTTCTCCGGCCAGTCGCCCGCCCCGCCCCGGTGGGCGAACGGGATGGGCCCCGGGTGATCGAGGAAGGTGCAGGGAGCTGGGCGATCCACGACCGCACGCTAGGCGCAGGTCGGTGGCGGGTGCGCTCCCCGGTACCCTCGCCGCCGTGGACCCGACCGTCGCCTTCGCCGAGCTGCTGTCGCGGCCCGAGCCGGAGGTCGACCTCGACCGGGTGGCACTGCTGATCGCGGCCCATGCCCGTCCCGACCTCGATGTGGAGGCCGAGTTGGCCCGCATCGACGAGGTCGCCGCGGGATGCGTCGACCGCGACCTGGCGTCGGTGCTCGGGCACCTCTTCGGCCGCCTCGGCTTCCGCGGCAACCCTGACGATTACTACGACCCGTGCAACTCGTACCTCGATCGGGTGGTGGCCACCCGGCGGGGCATCCCGATCACGCTGTCGGTCCTCACCATCGCCGTGGCCCGCCGGCGCGGCATCGACCTCGTGGGCGTGGGCATGCCGGGCCACTTCCTCGTGCGCTCGGTACCCGACGCCGGGCTCTTCGTCGATCCCTTCGGCAACGGCCAGGTGCTCGACATCGCCGGGGTGCGGGCGCTGTTCCACACCCTGCACGGCCCCGACGTCGCCTTCTCCCAGTCCATGCTCACCCCGGTCGGGCCTCGCGTCGTGGCCACCCGCATGCTCAACAACCTGGTGGCCATCTTCTCGTCGCGCCGCGACCAGCACGGCCGCCTGTGGGCGCTGCGCCTGCGGGCCGCCATCCCGGGTGCATCGCTGGAGGACCGGGCCGAGGTGGCGGCCGGTCTCGCCGCTGTCGGGGAGTTCTCCGAAGCCGGTCGATGGCTCGACGTCCTCTCCTTCGAAGCTCCCGAGCCGGTGGCGGCCGGGTACCGCCGGGCGGCCGATCGGCTGCGATCCCGGCTGAACTGAGCGGTCGCGACCGGGCCGAGGCTTCACCGAGGGGTCACCGAGGCGACTCCTGCGCCCGGTAGCGTTGGGGCCCATGGCTCGTCGGACGAAGATCATCGCCACCATCGGCCCCGCTTCGGAGGACGAGCGAACCCTCAAGGGTCTGATCCAGGCGGGCATGGACATCGCCCGCATCAACCTGTCCCACGAGTCCGTGGAGCTGGCCCTCGAGCGGTACCACCGCATCCGCAAGGTCGCCGCCGACCTCGAGCGCCCGGTCGGCATCCTGGTCGACCTGCCCGGGCCCAAGGTGCGCGTCGGCCACATGCCCCAGGAGGGCCTCGCCCTCGTCGAGGGCCAGGAGTACCACCTCACCCCGGGCACCGCGGCGAGCACGCCCGAGCTGATCCAGGTCGACTACGCCGAGCTGCTCACCGACGTCCACGAGGGCGACCTGCTCACCTTCGGCGACGGCGCCGTGCAGGTGCAGTCGCTCGGTCGCACCGGCGACCGCATCGGCATCCGCGTGATCCACGGCGGCCACCTCACCGGCCGTCCCGGGCTGCACATCCCTTCCGACCGGCTCCGGCTCTCCACCCCGACCCCGGAGGACCTGCGCCTCGCCGACGCGTTCGTCGAGGTCGGTGTCGACATGATCGCCCTGTCGTTCGTGCGCTCGGCCCACGACGTGCGCCGCATCGGCGTCGAGCCGAACCCCCGCGGCCCACTCGTGGTCGCCAAGATCGAGACCCGGGCCGCGGTCGAGAACCTCGACGCGATCGTCGAGGCCTCCGGTGCGGTGATGGTCGCCCGTGGCGACCTCGGCGCCGAGTTCCCGATCGAGGAGCTCCCGCACCTCCAGAAGGAGATCATCCGCCGCTGCATCGCGGTGGGCCGCCCGGTCATCACCGCCACGCAGATGCTCGAGTCGATGATCCACGCCCCGAGCCCCACCCGGGCCGAGGCCTCCGACGTGGCCAACGCCGTGTTCGACGGCTCGTCGACCGTCATGCTCTCCGGTGAGACCGCCATCGGCACCGACCCGGTCCACGTCGTCGACGTCATGGCCCGGATCGCCGAGCGCGCCGACGAGGAGTTCGACTACGGCGGCTGGCCGCAGTGGCTCTCCACGCTGCACCTCACGCCCACCGACGACGTCGAGACCAACATCACCAACGCCATGACCTCCGCCGCCCAGCGGGCGGCCAGCGAGATCGGTGCGACGGCGATCATCTGCCTCTCGCGCAGCGGCTTCACCGTCCGCTCGATCGCCCGCTTCCGGCCGCGGGCGAAGATCCTCGGCTTCTCCACGAACCCGCGCACGGTGAACCAGCTCTCCATGAGCTGGGGTACCACGCCCTACCTGCTCGACGACGCGGGGCAGAGCGAGGAGGAGCAGGCCCAGATCGCGCTCGAGCGTGCCGTCGCCGCCGGCGAGGTGCACTCCGGCGACCTCGTGGTCGTGCTGGCGGGATCGGGGATCTACCGGGGTCGGGTCACCGACACCGTGCGCATCGTCCACATCCCGTAGTCGACATCGGTCGTGGAACGGGAGCTCACCGCCGACGGCATCCACGTCGGCCGGGGCGGCGACCCGTCCGGGCCTCCGGTCGTGTTCGTCCACGGTGCGATGGACCGCGGGGCGGCGTTCCTGCGGGTCACCCGGCTCCTCGCGGACGTCGACTGGTGGGTCTACGACCGACGGGGCTACGGCCGCTCGGTCACCGAGCGACCCGCCGACCTCGACGGCCACGTGGCCGACCTCGTCGCCCTGCTCGAGATCGTCCGGGAGCGGACAGGAGCCAGGCCGGTGGTCGCCGGCCACAGCCTGGGCGGGACCATCGCCCTCGCCGCCGCCCACCGTCGACCGGACCTGGTGGCGGCCGTGGTGGCCTACGAGGCGCCGCTCACGTGGGCCGAGTGGTGGCCACGGCGCGGGCCGGGCGGGAGCAACCCCGAAGACGACGAGCCGGCGGTCGCGGCCGAGCGGTTCATGCGGCGCGTCGCCGGCGACGACGTGTGGGAGTCCCTGTCCGACGCCACCCGCACCCGTCGCCTCGACGAGGGTCGCGCCCTGGTCGCGGAGCTGAGCTCGGCGCGCCGGGCGGCCGCCTTCGTCCCGGTCGAGATCGGGGTGCCGGCCACGATCTCGCGGGGCTCGCCCACCGACGGCTACCGGGAACGGGCGGCGCGGGTGTTGCACGAGGAGATCCCCGGCGCCGAGCTCGTGGTGCTCGACGGCGCCGACCACGGCGCCCACGTGTCGCGCCCCGCCGAGTTCGCCGCCCTGGTGCGGCGGGCCCTCGACCGGGCGGGACGCTCGGGCGACCGCGCCCTCTAGCGTGGTCGGGGTGAGCGACTCCCGACCCGTCAACCTCAGCCCGTCCGGCCCGCCCGAGACCGTGCTGCCCACCGAGCCCGCCGAGGCCCGTCACCGGCTGGAGCAGGCGCTCGCCCTGCCCGACGCCGAGCGCCGCGCCGCGGTCGCCGCGGTGGTCGCCGCGCACCCCCGCTGGAGCGCCGCATGGGCGGCGCTGGGTGACTGTGGCCGCGACGACGTCGAGGCGTACGCCGCGTACCGGGTCGGCTACCACCGTGGCCTCGACTCGCTGCGGGCCAACGGGTGGCGCGGCTCCGGCTACGTGCGGTGGCAGCACCCGTCGAACCAGGGCTTCCTCGGGGCCCTCGCCGGACTCGCCCGCCAGGCCGCGGTGATCGGCGAGGACGACGAGGCCGAGCGCTGCGAGCTGTTCCTGCGCCAGTGCGACCCGTCGTGGCCCCCGGCCGAGCTGAGCGGCCGGTAGCGGTGGCGGGGTTCGGTCCCGGGGTGCCGGCTTCGGGAGAGCCGGCCGACGTCGTGCTGGCCGCGTTGGGCGGCCTCACCAGCGACGACGCCGACTGGCGGGGTGGCCGCACCTTCAGCCTGGTCTACAACGCCGACGACGACGAGCTCACCCGGCTGCACGACGAGATCGGTCGCCGGTTCCTCGCCGAGAACGCCCTGAACCCGTTCGCCTTCCCGAGCCTCGGGCGCATGGAGGCCGAGGTGGTGGCGGCCGCGTCGTCCCTGACCCACCTGGTCGACGGCGGCGGGACCATGTCGAGTGGTGGCACCGAGAGCATCTTCCTCGCCGTGCACACCGCACGCGAGTGGGGCCGCGCGCAGGGGGTCGACCATCCGGCGATCGTCACCGCTCGCACCGCCCACCCGGCCTTCGCCAAGGCGTGCCACTACCTCGGCGTCGAGCAGCGGCGCGTCGATGTGGGCGCCGACCTGCGGGCCGATCCGGCCGCCTTCGCCGACGCCGTCGACGACCGAGCCGTGCTGCTGGTGGCGTCGGCTCCCTGCTACCCGTTCGGCGTGATCGACCCGGTCACCGCCATCGCCGCCCTCGCCGACGAGCGGGCGATCCTCTGCCACGTCGACGCCTGCCTCGGCGGGTGGCTGCTGCCGTTCTGGGAGGAGCTCGGAGAGCCGGTGGCGCCGTGGGACTTCCGCGTCCCCGGCGTCACCTCCCTGTCGGCCGACGTGCACAAGTACGGCTATGCCTTCAAGGGCGCGAGCGTGATCCTCTACAGGGATCCGGCGATGGTGCAAAGGCAGTGGTTCCTCTTCGACGACTGGCCCGGCGGGCTCTACGGCTCGGCGACCACGGCGGGCACGCGCCCGGCGGCCCCGATCGCAGGGGCCTGGGCCACCATCCGCCACCTCGGGGTCGACGGCTACCTGGCGAAGGCGCGGGTGGTGCGCGACACCACGCGGCGCTTCCTCGAGGGCATCGAGGCTGTTCCGGGCCTCGCCGTGACGGGCCGGCCCGACCTCTCGGTCTTCGAGTTCGGCAGCGCCGCCCTCGACATCGGTGCGGTCGGCGACGTCATGGACGAGCGCGGCTGGCACCTCGACCGCCAGCAGGGAGGCCTCCACCTGATGGTCTCGCCATACCACGCGCACGTGGTCGAGGCCTTCCTCGCCGACGTGGCCGACGCCGTGGCGTTCGCCGGCGACGGTCGCGCGGGCAGCGGCCGGTCGGCGACCTACGGCGCCGTGCCCCCGGTGTGAGCCCCGTGTTCGCGGGTGCCGTCCTGGCGGGCGGTGCCTCACGGCGCATGGGCCGTGACAAGGCCCTCGTCAGCGGCCCCGATGGTCGCCCGCTCGCCCTGGTCGGCGTCGATGCCCTCCGCGCCGCTGGGGCGGAGGAGATCGTCGTGGTCGGTGGTGACGAGGTCGCGCTGCGGGCCCTCGGGCTGCCGTGGATCGCCGACCTCCACCCGGGGGAAGGGCCGCTCGGGGGGATCGTCACGGCGTTCGCCCACACCACCGCCGAGCTGGTCGTGGTGCTGGCCTGCGACATGCCGGGCGTCGGCCCCAGGGTGCCGGCCGCGCTCGTCGAGGCCCTGGTCGCCGCACCGGACGCTGGGGTCGCGGTCGCCCTCGTGGGCGAGCGCGAGCAGCCTCTCACCGCGTGCTGGCGGCGCTCGTCGGCACTCGGTCCGCTTCGGGCCGCGTTCGACGCGGGGGAGCGGGCCCCGAGGCATGTCCTGCCGGGGCTCGAGGTGGTGCGCGTCGGCGGGTTGCCCTCGCTGCAGTTGGTCGATGTGGACTCGCCCGACGACCTCCGCCGCTACGCTGAGCCGCTCCTTCGACCGCCGACCGACGAACAGGACGACCCGTGAGCGACGTGCCCGAGATCGACATCACCACGCTCGAGGAACGCATCGCCGAGGGCGTCCTCGTGGTCGACGTCCGCGAGGACGACGAGTACGTGGGTGGTCACGTGGCGGGCGCCGTGTTCGTGCCGCTCGGATCGGTGCCCGACCGCGTCGGTGAGCTCCCGACCGATGCCCCGTTCCTCGTGATCTGCCACTCCGGTGGCCGCAGCGGTCGGGCGGTGGAGTTCCTCCGGGCCCAGGGTCTCGACGCCACCAACGTCGCGGGTGGCACCTCGGCCTGGGTGGACTCGGGCCGGCCGGTCGTCACCGGCCCGGATCCGGTCTGAGCGCCGCTGTGGCCCCGGAGTACCGGTTCGTCGACACCGACAGCGCCTTCGCGGCGGTCATCGACGCCCTCCGGGACGCCCCGGCCTACGCCCTCGACACCGAGTTCCATCGCGAGCGCACCTACTACCCCAAGCTGGCACTCGTGCAGCTGGCCTGGCCCGGGCAGCTCGTCCTGGTCGACCCGCTGGCGGTCGACATGGCGCCCTTCGCCGAGATCCTGAGGGGGCCGGCCACCGCCGTGCTCCACGCCGCCGACCAGGACCTCGAGATCCTCGAGTTGGTGTGCGGCACCGTGCCGGCCACCCTGTTCGACACCCAGGTGGCTGCCGGGTTCACCGGCCTGAGCACCCCGTCGCTCGCCACCGTCTACGAGAAGCTCCTCGGGGTGAAGGTCGGCAAGGGCGATCGGCTCACCGACTGGCTCCACCGGCCTCTCACCGACGACCAGCTGGTGTACGCCGCCAACGACGTCGCCCACCTCCTCGAGGTCCGTGACCTGCTCGTCGACGACCTCCGGGGCCGCGGCCGGCTGCAGTGGGCGCTCGACGAGTGCGAGCTGCAGCGCATCCGGGGCCGGGGCCAGCGCGATCCCGAGGAGGCGTGGCGCAGGATCAAGGAGGCCCGCCAGCTCAAGGGCAAGGCCCGCGGGGTGGCCCGGTCCGTGGCTGCGTGGCGCGAGCGACGAGCCGCCTCCCTCGACATCCCGGTGCGCTACGTGCTCTCCGACATCGCCGTGGTCGGCATCGCCCAGCGCCCTCCCCGCAACCGGGCCGAGCTCGAGCGCATCCGCGGCTTCGACAAGGGCATGCGCGAGGAGGCCGTGAAGGACCTCCTGGCCGCGGTCAGGGCCGGGGTGGACGGGCCTGTTCCCGCCACCGACGACAGCCCCACGGGGGGCCTCGACCGCGATCTGCGCCCTGCGGTGGCCCTGATCTCGGCGTGGGTCGCCCAACTGGGCCGCGATCTCCACCTCGATGCCGGTCTCCTGGCCACCCGGGGTGACCTCGAGGCCCTGCTGCGTGGCGATCCCACCGCCCGGTTGGCCGAGGGATGGCGGGCCGAGATCGTGGGCGAGCCGATCCGTCGGCTGCTCGGCGGCGAGGCCGCCGTGGCCTTCGCCGGCGACGGCGAGCTGGTCATCGAGGAGCGCTCGAACCGCCCTCTGGGCCTCTCCTGACCCGCGTCTGACCTGTTCAGCGGCATGCATCGGTCGGCCTGACCTCCCGGGTACACTGCACCGGCACTATCACCGGACGGGAGTTGGCCCGTGAAGAAGGGGCGACATCGGCGCTTCGAAGAAGCCCGAGCACTCAAGCGCACGAACGACAATCTGGACGAGATCCTCGACGCGCGCGACGCGGAGCCCTGCCCGGAATGCGG
>Ga0302299_10002868_pt1 | contig 10479 bp, 10 predicted proteins | sample III_Fen_N3_4_FD_198795 | JGI IMG/M metagenome (GOLD analysis project Ga0302299, IMG submission 198795) | Peat permafrost microbial communities from Stordalen Mire near Abisko, Sweden - III_Fen_N3_4 | ecosystem: Environmental > Terrestrial > Soil > Wetlands > Permafrost | place: Sweden: Abisko...
GCCCCCTGGCCACGCCGATCTCCGGCTTCTGGCTGGGGCTCTCGAAGCGCTCCGTGCAGTTCGCCTGAGCGCCGCCCGACCGAGAGTGCAGCGTCTTTCGCGGCGGCCCCGCGGGTAGGACGGTGGCGTTTTCGACTGTCGCGCTAGTAGAAACGCGAAGGGGTCGCCTCATGAGAGTCCAGCCACGCCCAGGCCTCGCGTGGGCCATCGCCATCGGATACGCCATCCTCTTCCTCGTCCTCGAGAAGATCATGGGCGTCGGCTACGACGTGATCGGGAGCACGACCAGCAACATCGTCAAGGGGATCGTCGTGCCCCTGGTCGTCGGCGCCGTGGTCCTGATCATCGTCACGACGCTGCTCGGCTGGTGGCGTCCGGTCCTGCGTGAGTTGCCGACCGGCCCTGCGCGTCCTCCACGCTGGATGATGGCCGTGCCCATCCTCGTCTTCATCGCGACCCTCCTTGGGGTCGACTACGGCAACCTCGGCAACATGGGCGCCGCCATGATCCTCTGGCTGGCCGTGGGCACGGCGCTCGTCGGCTTCAGCGAGGAGATCACCTACCGCGGCCTTGCGCTGGTCGGCTTCCGCGGCCGTTACGGCGAAGTGCGCGTGTGGTTTCTCACCTCGCTCCTCTTCGGCCCGCTGCACGGCATGAACTTCTTCCTCGGCCAGGGCGCGGCCCTGACCGTCCGTCAGATCATCCTCGCCTTCGTGTTCGGCAGCGTGTTCTACGCCATCCGCCGTATCTCCGGCACGATCGTCGTGGCCATGATCATCCACGCCCTGTGGGACTTCGGCACCTTCACCCACGTCGCCGGCAAGACCACGGGGGCCGCGTCGGCGCAGGCGAACATCGCCACTGCGGGGATGGGCCTGCTGCAGAACCTGTTCGTGCTGGTCGCGATCGTCCTCGTGCTCGTCGGGGCGAGGAAGATCCTCAGGCCGAAGGCGCCTCTGGAGCCCGTGCGCTCGTAGCCGCGCAGGTAGTCGCCGACGATTCGACCGGCCCTTCGGGGCCGGCCCTCGTTGGGCAGTGCCGCACGCCTCCGGCGTCTTGGTGAACGTCGTAGGATGGTGGCGCGTTGCTGAGACTGGGGCATCCACGTCGGCAGTGGAGGTGCGGGAATGGACCGCAAGCGTCTCTTGATCGGCCTGACGGCGCTCGCCGTGGCGGCGATCGCGGGGACTCTGGCCATGAGAGGGTCGGAGCACGCGGACGCCCGGACGGCGGCGGCGGGCGTACGCGCATCGCTGCCTGCGCCCTCACCCAGCTTCTCGACCGTCTGGATGTCCGCCGTCAGCGTGGACCAGAGCGGACGTCACGCCGACGTCGGGGCGCAGAGCATCACGGCGGACGTGACCGGTGACACGCGCGTCAGCCAGACCTGGGAGGCGACCGGCAGCATCTCGGAGACCGACGTCTACGATGCCGCTACGCACACGTCGACGCGCGTCTACGACGCCGGTAAGGGGAGCGTCGAGTACAGCCGCAGCACGAACGAGGCGCCGGCCTCGCCGTTCGGCTGGGCCGAGGGCGCGGCCACCATCATCCGCGCCGCGCTGGCCGAGAAGGATCCGTCGCTCGCGGTCAAGTCCACGACGTTCATCGGCCGCCCGGCCTGGACGGCGACGTACGCGCGCCAGGGCTGGCGGCACACGACCGTGGTCGACAAGGCGACCGGCCTGCCGCTGCGCGCGGCGCTGGTCAGCGTCAAAGCGCCGCGCACTCAGAGAAGCGTGTGGCGCGTCGTCGACCTGAAGGTAGACGTGCCCGTCGACGCCGACACCTTCGTCATCGCCATCCCGCAAGGCGCGAAGGTCGATGAGTCGGCCGAGTACGAGCACTTCGCCACTCTGGCCGACCTTGAGGCGAAGGTCGGGTACGCGCCGTTGCTGCCGGCGACCCTGCCGGACGGCGCCCAGCTCGCCGCATCCTCCACGCAGCCCGACCCCTGGGGTCCGTACGTGTGGCTGTTCCCCGTCCCCGTGCCGTACGTGGACCTCTCCAAGCTCCCCGACAGGCTGACGAGCCTGTACTACCACCGCGGCTTCGACCGGTTCACTGTCAGGGAGTGGCCCCTCCCCGGCGGGATCAACAACTCCGTGCCCGCAGCGCTCGACAAGCGTCCGCCGTTCGCGTGCCGGGAGACGGTGCTCGCGGCGGGCGCCTTCGCCGGCCGCGCAGCGCGCACGTGGATGGACGACGCCGGACTGAGCCTGTACGTCCAGACGCGCACGTTTGCCGTGCTGCTCACCGGCGATCTGACGCGCAGCGACGCACTGGCGCTCGCGGGGTCGTTGCACCAGTAGCACGAGAGCGGCTCCGGGGGCCGTTCACGGGCACGCCTATGTTATGCTCGGCCCCCATGAACACTTCCGCACAAACTCCCCCAGAGCGCGGCGATTTCATCCGCGAGATCGTCGCCGCCGATCTCCGCGAGGGCCGGGTCAAGTCCGTCGTCACGCGCTTCCCGCCGGAGCCCAACGGCTACCTCCACATCGGCCACGCCAAGTCGATCTGCCTCAACTTCGGCATCGCCGGGGAGTTCGGCGGCCGCTGCAACCTGCGCTTCGACGACACCAACCCGATGAAGGAAGAGCAGGAGTACATCGACGCCATCGAGGCGGACGTGCGCTGGCTCGGGTTCGACTGGGGCGAGCATCTGTACTTCGCCTCGGACTACTTCGAGCAGCTGTACGCGTGGGCCGTCGCCCTCATCGAGGCCGGCAAGGCTTACGTGGACGATCTCAGCGCCGACGAGATCCGCGAGCACCGGGGGACGTTCACCGAGCCCGGCACTCCGAGCCCGTGGCGGGACCGACCGGCGGCCGAGAACCTCGACCTCTTCGCGCGCATGCGCGCCGGTGAGTTTTCCGACGGCGCGCGCGTCCTGCGCGCCAGGATCGATATGGCGTCGCCCAACATCAACCTGCGCGACCCAGTGCTGTACCGCATCTTGCACGCGGAGCACCCGCGCACCGGCGACGCCTGGTGTGTCTACCCCACGTACGACTTCGCCCACGGCCAGTCAGACGCCATCGAAGGCGTCACGCACTCCATCTGCACCCTGGAGTTCGAGGACCACCGGCCGCTGTACGACTGGCTCATCGAGAACCTTCCGGTGCCCGCGGTGCCGCACCAGTACGAGTTCGCGCGGCTCAACCTCACGCACACGGTCATGTCCAAGCGCGTGCTGTTGCGGCTCGTCAATGACGGAGTCGTGCGTGGCTGGGACGACCCGCGCATGTCCACGCTCTCGGCGCTGCGCCGGCGCGGCTATCCGGCAGAGGGCATCCGCGACTTCGCGACACTGGTCGGCGTCGCCAAGGCTGACAACACCGTCGAGGTCGAGATGCTCGAGCACTGCGCGCGCGACGTGCTCAACCACTCGGCGCTGCGCCGCTTCGCGGTGCTCGACCCGCTCAAGGTCGTCATCGAGAACTATCCCGAGGGTCAGACCGAGGAGATGGAGGTCCCCAACAACCCGGAGGACCCCTCTGCGGGGACGCGCAAGGTGACCTTCGGCAGGGAACTCTGGATCGAGCGCGACGACTTCATGGAAGAGCCGGTACGCAAGTTCTTTCGCCTGGCGCCCGGCCGCGAGGTGCGGCTGCGCTCGGCGTACTTCGTCACCTGCACCGAGGTCGTCAGGGACGCCGCCGGCGAGATCGTCGAGCTGCGCTGCACCTACGACCCGGCGACACGCGGCGGCGACGCGCCCGACGGCCGCCGCCCCAAGGCGACCCTGCACTGGCTGTCGGTCGCCCACGCCCTGCCCGCCGAGGTCCGGCTCTACGACCACCTGTTCAAGAGCGCCCACCCCGGCGCCGGCGGCCGCGACATCTTCGAGGACGTGAACCCCGACTCCGAGACCGTGCTTGGCGGCTGCGTCGTGGAGCCGTCGCTCGCGGACGCGCCGGTCGGCGAGACCGTGCAGTTCGAGCGGCTCGGCTACTTCTGCCCTGACCCGGACTCCGCGCCGGGCGCCCTGGTCTTCAACCGCACGCTGACCCTCAAGGACACCTGGGCCAAGCTGCAGAAACAAGGGCGACAGGACAAAGCCTGAGCCGACCGCCGGTCTGAGTATCGAGGACGGTTGCAGGGCTGTTCAAGATTGGAGCGCGAGGATGCCCGACGAGAGCCACGACGACGCAGCATTGGATGAGTACTTCCTGCTGTGGGTGCTGATGGCGCAGACAAAGGACGCCGTCCAGAAGGCGCGCGAGAAGGAGTTCGCCCGCTGGGACATCAGCAACGACAGGCGCGCCGTCCTCCACGTCATCGAGATCCACGGCGGCCGCTCGACGCCAGTCGGGATCGCCCGTGAGCTCTTCCGCGAGCTGCACTCCGTCACCGAGATGCTGAAGCGCATGGAGAAGGACGGCCTGCTGATGCGGAGCAAGGGCACCGGAAGGTCGAAGGTCGAGGTCATCATGACTGAGAAGGGCCTCGATGTGCTCGTGCGGTCCCGGCACAACCTGGCCGACCAGAGGATCTTCTCCGTATTGAACAAGGGGGAGCGCGAGCGCCTGACGCTGTATCTGTGGAAGCTCCGCAGCAGAGTGCTCCAGGACCTCGGTATCCCGGAGTGGCAGCTCGACCTCCAGAATCCCAACGGCCGAAGCGGGGACTCCGGGGCGTGACCTGAGCGGCCCGGCCGGCCACAAAACCGCCCGCTCCACGCCGATTCTTTGCGCTGCGGACGGTTGAGCGAGGCGCCGCCTCAGGGTACACTTCGCAAGCCGCTGGCGAGTGGCCTAATTGGCAAGGCACCTGACTCTGGATCAGGGGATTGAAGGTTCGAGTCCTTCCTCGCCAGCCATTCTTTTAGCCTCGAAGGCGCCCCTTCTCTCCCTGCTTTTGCTGCGTCCCCGTCCACGGGCTCTTGCGGGAACCCGTCCCGGGCGGCGTCCTTCTCGCCCGGAATCTGAGAACACGCCGTCAGCAGCGAGGGGACCGCCGATGACCGCCGCCTCGATCCACCTCGTCGGCGGCGGCGGGACCCCTCCGCTTCCGGCGCTCGAGCCGGTAGGATGACAGGCGTTTCAAGCCGAAGGGGTGGTACGCAGATGAGTTGGCATACGTGGTGACGGGAGCGCCGACTTCAGGCTCCATCACGCCGGAGGGGGCGGGGCCGGCCGCCGGCCGGGCCGACAGCGCGCCGCGTACGGCGGCCTTGCGCTGGTTCGCCGCCGCCTTCCTCCTCATCCTCGGGATGTCGTTCCTCATCTTGCCACGAGGTCCCATCGACCCGTTGTATGGGCTGATCTGGCTGCGCGGACCCTTGCTCATCCTGAGCGGCCTGATGCTGCTGTGGCTCTGCGCGCTGCGTCTCTCCCGGCGCCGCTCCGTCACCTTGCATGTGCTGGCCGCCCTCCCTCCCCTTGCCGTGGCCGCGTGGTACATCCATCTCCAGGCATACGCGCCTGCCGTGATGCTCCTGTTGCTCGGCCTAGGTGTGGCGCTGTCTCCGTTTGCTCCGCCGCGACCGCCGACGGCCTCATGGCGACCGGACGCGCTCGGGCTGGTGCTCGGTCTCGGCCTCGCCGCCCAAGGCATCGACCTGCTCGCCCGGCCGACCCCGCCGGTCGTGCCCTACGGACTGCAGGCCCCGCTCGCCGTCCTGTTCGTCGTGTTCGGCTTCGCCGTCGCCGGTTCGCAGGGCGTACCTCAGCTTCCGATCGCCGTTCGCTGGCTGATCCACGCTGTGGCGGGCGTCAGTCTCCTCGTCCTCTGCGTGGTCCTCGCGGTCGGCGTCTCGCCGGTCCTCTGGTTGCTGAACGCGTCCGGCGTCCTCGTCGCCATCACGCTGCTCGTCCTTCCCTGGTCGTCCCGGCGCACGGCCCTGCTCGACACCGACACCATACGGGTCCGGCTGGCGATCAGCCTGTATACGGGCGCCTTGGTGCCGCTCCTCATCGCCGTACCGATCGTGCTCGCGCTGAGGGACTCCGCCGGGCCGGCCGCGGACTCGACCAAGCAGGCGGCGTTCGCCGTGACGCTGCTTCTCTCTGTCGCCGCCGCCGTCGCAGGCTGGCTGCTGGCGCGCCAGCTGGTCGTGCCCCTGTCTCGACTCGGCGTCCGCGTGGAACGCATCGCTGCCGGGGTCCGGCCGGTCACGCTCACGTCCGGGGCGCCAAGAGAGATCGAAGAGCTCGCCGTCGCCGTGCAGTCGATGGCGAACAAGCTCGACGAGCAGGCCGCCCAGGAGGAGCGGACCCGGCTCGCCCGCGACCTGCACGACTCGATCACCCAGGCTCTGTTCGCGGCGGCGCTCAAGGCGGAGGCGCTGACGCAGGACGACGCCGCCCCGGTGAGCATCGCCGGGATGGCCGAAGAGGTGCGCCGGCTGACGCGCGGCGCCCTAGCGCAGATGCGCACGCTGCTCCTCGAGCTGCGCTCCCAGTCTCCGGCGGACGTGCCCATCGGGCAGCTGCTTCGCAACGTCGCTGAGGCGACGGAGGGGCGCGCCAACATCGTCGTCGACGTGGAGTTGAGCGGCGAAGGGCACCTCCCGCGAGAGCTGCACACGGCCATCTACCGCGTGACACAAGAGGCGCTGAACAACGTCGTCCGCCACTCCGGCGCGCGTCGCGTCTCCGTGGAGCTGGTGTGCGAGCCGCCGCGCGTGTGCCTTGTGGTCCACGACGACGGCTGTGGCTTCGAGCCCGGCCCTCTCCCGCCGACGCACTTCGGCCTCCGTTCCATGCGGGAACGGGCGGCGGAGGTGGGCGCCGAGCTGCGCCTCGTCTCCGCCCCTGACGAGGGGACCCTCGTCATGCTCGATTGGCGAGACGACGGAACGCCGGCGGCACTGTCCGGATGAGGCGTCGTCAGTGCAATGCCGCGGCTGCGGGAGTAGACTGCCGCCCATGGACATCATCCTGAGGGAGTTCAGCCGAGAGGACTTTGCGCGTCTCATCGAGTGGGTCAACTCCGGCGGTTCTGAGTTCTTCCTGCGCTGGGCGGGCACGTCGTTCGAGTATCCGCTGACCGAGGCGCAGCTGGAGGCGCACCTGGCCGAGGCCGAGGGTCCGCAGGCCACGAGGCGCATCTTTGCCGCCGTGGCCGATGCGAGCGGCGAGGTCGTGGGGCACGTCGAGCTCAGTCGCATCGACCGCGCCAACCGCTCGGCGTCGATCTCGAGACTCCTCGTCGGCGAGCCGTCCGCGCGTGGCAAAGGCGTCGGCGCGGACATCGTCAGCCGCCTGCTCGACTTGGCCTTCGGCGAACTCAAGCTGCACCGCGTGGACCTCTACGTGCTCGACTTCCACGTCGCCGCACTCAGGACGTACCAGGGCCTCGGCTTCAAGACCGAGGGCCACCTTGTGGAGGCGCGCCGCTCCGGCGGCAAGTACTGGAACGTCTACTACATGGCGATGCTCGAGGAGGAGTGGCTCAGCCGCGACTCCGCGTGACCCCGGGGCCGACCCCGGCCGCGCCTGCACACTCCGCAAGGCCGTCCGTCGACGGCAGTGCACCTCGACCCTCCGACCTCGGTGTACCCTCTGGACGAGGAGCATCCGGCGAAGGACCGGGGGGATGGGAACCGACGACTTTCACGTCAGCTTGCAGCGACGGGCAGACGGCATCAGCGTGATCCAGGTGGGTGGTGAGATCGACATCACCAACAGTCTCGCCTTCAAGGAGTGTCTCTTGGCCATCCTTGATGAGGGGGCGATGCAGGTGGTGCTCGACCTGGACGCCACCGACCGTGTCGACACGACCGGTCTGAGTGTCATCCTGGAGCTGGCGCGGCGATGCGGCCGCGAGGACCGGGAACTGGCGATCGTCAGCTCAGAGGGCTGGGTGCGCCACGCCCTCGCCAACACCGGCCTGGACCAGCTCGTGCCCACTCATGCCACGCTCGATGAGGCGCTCGGTCACGGCGGTCGGTCGCCGTAGGGCGGTGCACCGACGAAGGCGTGCGGCCGGCGGCCCGCCATCGCACCGCCAGCTTGGTTCGGCCCTGCAGGCTGAACATGCACGCGTTAGAAGGGCGTGGCGCTCGCCGTCGCGCTGCAACGACTACGTGGAGGAGTCTCGCTTCGACCGGGTGGCGAGGAGCCCCAGCTCGATGGCGCGCACCACGGTCTCCGTGCGGCCGGCCGCGTCCAGCTTGCGGTAGAGCGAGGAGGCGTTGTTCTGGACCGCAGCTTAGCGGTCGCTAAGGCGATTGCGTCCTCGCTCGTCGGCGCGATGCCGAGGACCTCGTAGCCCCGAGCCGTGAGGAGCTCCGCGATGCCGCGGGCGAACAGCTCACCGTGATCGGCGATGATGATGCGCGCGCTAGCCATTCGGGCGCCCTCGGCCCTTCTCTTCGCACGTGCGATGCTGCCGGCGCGGGGCAGGCGCGACAGGATGCGGCGCTTCGGGCAGGCTTGGCCGAGACCCTGGGGCCAAGCGGAAACGCCGCCCGAGCCTCGCTGTCGCCGCTCCACCGCTCCCCGCCGTCCAAGACGCGTGCGGTATCCTCGAGCAACGCCCATCCAAGGGTCTGCGGCGCCTTGGGATCGATGTCGGGCAACACCTCCGCATCAAGGCCGTCCCGGCAGGGGACGACGCGCTGCTCGACGCGGTAGCCGTCGCGGGCAAAGACCAGTACCGCCCTGCCGCTGCCCGTGGCGCTGAGGCGACCGACCTGCTTGAGGCGCAGGAAGCAGGCGCGTCTCTCCTCGACGCTGTATGTGAACTCGAAGCAGCGCTCGCCGTAGGTGAGGGTCGTATGCCCCAACGCGAGTGCCGCTTCGACCGCGTCGTCGTGGCTCGCCGCGGCGGCTGGTGCGCCGACGAGGTGCCAAGAATGCAGGGAATCGGGCGGTGTCTCCATGGGCCGTTTCGCTCGAGGCCGGACATCAAATGTAGGCCAGAGGATTCCCCGACGGAAGGTGTCGAGGGGGCAATCGTGGTGCCCACCTGAGAAGGAACGGCGCAGGCGACTTCGGAAGCGCCCAGAGCAGCTCATCGCCCGCCCCGACGTATCGCCGCGGGTGGGCCGTCGAGCCGGGCGCCGTCGGTCCTCGTGCCGGACCCCGCCGCCATCGACGGCGATGCGCTCGACCGCCTCATCCACGGGGTACTCTCAAGAAAGGGAGAGTCGCGCATCGGAGCGGGGGCGTGGGGAAGAAGGACGACTATCGCATCAACGTGCTTCGGCCGGCGGAGGACCTCATCGTCGTCCGGGCGAGCGGCGAGATCGACGTCACCGGCAGCGTCGCCTTCCGGGCGCGTCTCTTCGCCCTCCTGAGCGAGCAGGCGGCTCAGATGGTGATCGACCTGAGCAGCACTGACTACGTGGACACGTACGCCCTGAGCGTTCTCGTCGACGTGGCGATCCGCTGCCGGCTGGAGGGCCGTAGGCTGGCCATCGTCTGTTCCGAGGGCGGAATGCGCCGCGCTCTCAGCGCCACCGAACTGGACCAGTTCGTGGCCACCTACGCCACGCTGGATGAGGCGCTCGGGCTGGATGAGGCGCTCGGCCAGGATGATCCAGCGTCGTAGTCGGGGTGCGGGGTGTCCCACCGACCTCCGAGCCTAGGGCTGGCGCCCTGCTGAGGCAGCCGTGCGACCGCCTCTTCTGGGAAGTCAGGACGACTGGAGGTCGTAGGACGCCGACGAGAAGCGCCAGAAGCCTGCCTGTCTCCAGTCTAAGCAGAGGGGCGCGCGCGGACGGACGGCAGCAGGGTCGGCACCCAACCACACGGGTATCCGGCGGCGCTGAGCGCAGGGTTGATGTTCGCGCTTCCTTGCACGCCGGGGACCCCTACATGAGCCACGCGATGGCGGACTTCGCGCGGTGCAAGTGGGCGGCGATGCGTTCGCAGCTGGGGATCGCTCTCTAACCGGCTCGGTCGCCTCTTGGAGGACGGGTCGGCTCCGACCCGCCCCGATCCTTGCCCAGCGGTTGAGCCGCGGCGGCGCGTCAGGTTGCTATTCAGTTCGTAGAAGCGCACACTGAGCCTACGGGCTCTGCGCCCATCCCCGATGACGTCGGCCTTTCTCATGGCGCTGTCCCGGCCCCCTCCCTGAGACGGTGACATGATGCAGTTCAGCTGCGCCCCTTGGCGTGCAACGACTCAGTGCGTCCCCGCAGGCGACGCGGTCGAGGCCGCCCTCAAGACCCAATGAGCGGCCCCGGAACGACCCACCAGGTGAAGAGCTTCGGGCGCGACCGCGTCTGTGTCGCGGCGGGCTGCCCCACGATCCTCTCGGCGTACAACCCCTCCTCGTGGTGCGCCGTCCACGACCGCCTCAGCCCGCGGGCGCGCAGCGGGCGCGGGACGCGCCCACCCGCCAACTCCCGCGCCTGCGCCAACCCGGCCTGCGGAGCGGTCTTCGAGAGCGCGAACGCGAAGCGTCAGTACTGCAGCGATGACTGCAGAGGGCAGGCCTTCTACGCGCGCCGGCACCACGACGAAGAGACCGAAGGAGCGAGGTGAGCCCAGTGAACGAAAGCACGCCTACCTACACGCGAGG
>Ga0302299_10002869_pt1 | contig 10477 bp, 11 predicted proteins | sample III_Fen_N3_4_FD_198795 | JGI IMG/M metagenome (GOLD analysis project Ga0302299, IMG submission 198795) | Peat permafrost microbial communities from Stordalen Mire near Abisko, Sweden - III_Fen_N3_4 | ecosystem: Environmental > Terrestrial > Soil > Wetlands > Permafrost | place: Sweden: Abisko...
CGGGTCACAGCGCCGACCCGCCGCGCGGTGAGCTCGCTCCTGTCCTGGGCCCGGACGAGGAGGTCTACCGGGCGCTCGTGCTGGGGACCCGCGACTACACGCTCAAGAACGGCTTCGCGCACACGGTGCTCGGCCTGTCCGGCGGCATCGACTCGGCGCTCGTCGCCTGCGTCGCCGTCGACGCGCTCGGGGCGGGCGCGGTCACCTGCGTGACGATGCCCTCGCGCTACACGTCGGACGGCACGTTCGGTGACGCGCAGGCGATCGCGGCGAACCTCGGCGTCCGGCTCATCGAGCTGCCGATCTCGGGCGTGATGGAGGCGTACGCGGAGCAGCTCTCCGGCCTGTTCGAGGGCCTCGAGCCGGACCTCACGGAGGAGAACCTGCAGGCGCGGATCCGCGGCAACGACCTGATGGCGCTGTCGAACAAGTTCGGCCACCTCGTGCTGACGACGGGCAACAAGTCGGAGATGGCGGTCGGCTACTCGACCCTCTACGGCGACAGCGCCGGCGGCTTCGCCGTCATCAAGGACGTGCCCAAGACGCTCGTCTACCGCCTTGCCGAGTGGCGCAACACGCAGCCGGACGCGCCGATCCCGCGGACGATCATCACGCGCCCGCCCTCGGCGGAGCTGCGGCCGGATCAGACCGATCAGGACTCGCTTCCGCCGTACGACGTGCTCGATCCGATCCTCGAGGGCTACGTCGAGCGCGACCAGGGCCGCGACCAGCTGATCGCGCGCGGCTACGAGCCGGAGGTCGTGGACCGGATCATCCGCCTCGTCGACCTGGCCGAATACAAGCGCCGCCAGCAGCCGCCCGGCATCAAGATCACGAGCCGCGCGTTCGGGCGCGACCGCCGGATGCCGATCACGAGCGGGTACCGGGAGTGACTGCGGCGTTCGGGCGCCTCCGTGACGACGGGTACGTCGTCAGCACCGATCGCACACTGCTGGATCTCGACGCAATCCACGCGGTCCTGCGGGACTCCTACTGGAGCCGCGGCATTCCCCGCACCGTGATGGAGGCCGCGATCGACCACTCGATCCCGTTCGGCCTGTACGCACCGGACGGCTCGCAGGCCGGCTTCTGTCGCGTCCTGACGGACACCGCGCTGTTCGCCTATCTCGCGGATGTGCTCGTGATGGACGAGCACCAGGGCCGCGGCCTCGGCGTGTTCCTCGTCGAGTGCGCGCTCGCCCATCCGGACGTGCAGGGCCTGCGCCGCTTCCACCTCGGCACGGCGGACGCCCACGGCCTGTACGAACGGTTCGGCTTCGTGACGGACGCGCAGGAGGGCGTCCAGATGGACCGGATCACCCCGATCGAGGACCTGTGGTCGCGCGCGGAGCCGGGCTCAGGCTGACGGCGGCGCCTGCGGCATGTCGCGCACGGCGATGGTCATTCGCACGACGGCGCACAGGCGACCCTCGTCGTCGGTGATGTCGACCTCCCAGACCCACGTCGTGCGGCCCTTGTGGCGGCAGCGGGCGAGCGCGTGGATCGTGCCCCTGGTGATCGGCCTCAGGAAGCTCGTCTGGTTCGAGAGACCCATCGAGATCTTGCCCTGATCCGCGACGCCGGCGTACGTGGCCATCGACGTGATCGACTCGGCGATCGACGCGAAGACCCCGCCGTGCACGAGGCCCATCGGCTGCTTGACCGCATCGCGGACGACGACCTGGGCGCGGACCTCATCGGGGCTCGCCTCGAGGACCTCGAGGCCGTAGAGGGCGTCGAAGGTGTTGTCGATCGGGACAGCGGGCTTCAGCTCGGACATGGCTGCGGCACGATACCGGGGCCCTGCTCTACCCTTCCGGCGTCCATGGCGCGCATCGACGACCTTCCCGCCGACCAGCAGGCAGTCCTGCGTCTCCTGCTGACGCAGGAGCGGTCCTACGACGAGATCGCGCGCTCCCTGCGGATGGCTCCCGCCGCCGTCCGCGACCGCGCCCACGAGGCGCTGACGACGCTCGGCCCGTCCGGCGGCCAGGTCGAGCCCGCGCGGCGCGCGCAGATCACCGACTACCTGCTCGGCCAGCAGTCCGACGGCGACGCCCTGGCCACCTACGAGGCGCTCGAGCGCTCGCCGTCCGAGCGTGGCTGGGCGCGGGTCGTCTCGGGCGAGCTCAGCCCGCTCGCGTCGCGCGACCTCCCGGAGGTTCCGGGTGCATCCGCGAACGGCGTCGCGGCGATCCTCGAGGACGACGATGCCCCGGCCGAGGAGAGCGGCGCCGCGGTGCGCGCGAAGGCCCGTGCCGACGGCGGGCCGCGGTCCTCACGGCGCGGCGGAGCGATCCTGCTCGGCGTGCTGGGCGTCCTCGCCACACTCGCGATCGGCTTCTTCGTCGGCCGCGCGACGAAGAGCGACTCCGGGAACTCCGGTAGCAGCAAGCAGCCCGCGGCCTCGACGTCGGGGATCTTCGGCCAGGCGAACCTGAAGCCGCCGGCCGGCTCCAGTTCGACGGCGCTCGCCGTCGCCTACTTCCTGCGGAGCAATGGCGCCAACGGGGTCGGCGTCACGGCCCAGAAGCTTCCGGCGCTGCCGAAGAAGTCCGGCTACCCGATCTGGCTGACCGGCAAGAACGCCAAGCCGCTGCTGCTGGGCTACATCCAGTCGGTCGACGCCAACGGCTCGGCGTCGGGCGTCACGAAGCTCAAGCAGAACCCGCGCGACTACAACACCGTCGTGCTCGGCCAGGCGACCAAGACGACGCCGACGGGCCCGGTTCCGCTGCTCAGCGGGGCGGTCACGTTCGGCGCCTCCAGCGCCGGCTGAGCCGCCGTCGCCTCAGGGCAGGAGCTTGCCGGGGTTCATGATGCCCGCGGGGTCGAGCGTCGCCTTGACCGCCCGCAGCGCCTCGACGCCGAGCGCGCCGTCCTCTGCGGCCAGCCAGCGGCGGTGGTCGCGCCCGATCGCGTGATGGTGGGTGATCGTCCCGCCCGCGGCGACGATCGCGTCGCACGCGTCGGTCTTGGCCCTGCGCCACTGGCCGATCGGGTCGTCCGGGTCTTGCGGGGCGAGGAACGTGAAGTAGAGCGAGGCGCCCGTCGGGTAGATGTGCGACACGTGGCAGGCCACGAACGGCGCATGCCGTGACAGCGCGCTGCGAACCCCCGCGAGCAGCCCGGGCAGCCCCGACCACGTCGTGGCGGTCTCGAGCGTCTCGACCATGACCCCGCGGGCGAGCAGGTCGTCGCGGAAGTACGGGGCGTGGAAGCGCCCGCGCGCCCACGCCCGGCCCGGCCCCGCGCCGAGCGGCGCCGCCCCGTTCCGCCGCAGGACCGCGGTCGTCGCGCGCCGGCGCACTGCGACGCGCTCCGGTGTCCCCTCCCAGCCCGTGATCATCAGCGAGCCGCGCTCGATCCCGCGGGCGCCCAGGTAGCGGCCGAGCAGCGCCGCCCGCTTGCCCTCGAGCCCCGCGAGCGCGAGCGACATCGTCGTCTCCGGCTCGTCGGAGAGCCGCGCGACGTCCGGGGAGACCTCCTCCTGCACGCACGCGCGCAGCGCCTCCTGCCCTGCCTCGAACGACGGAAGCATCCAGGCCTCGTAGCGGCCCGCGGGCGGCCGCGGGCGCACCCGCAGCGTCACCTGCGTCAGGACCCCGAGGATGCCCTCGGATCCGACGACCAGTTCGCGCAGGTCCGGGCCGGCTGCGCTCGCGGGGTGCGTGGCAAGGTTGACGTCACCGGACGGCGTGACGAGCCGCGCGCCCTCGACGAGCTCGTCGATACGCCCGTAGCCCGCCGACGCCTGTCCGGCGGACCGGGTCGCGACCCAGCCGCCGACGGTGGCGTACTCGAAGCTCTGCGGGTAGTGGCCGAGCGTGAAGCCGCGGGTGCGCAGCACGTGCTCGACCTCCGGCCCGCGCAGGCCGGGCTCGAGCGTGGCGAGCTGTGACCGCTGGTCGAGGTCGACGAGCCGCGTCAGCAGCCCGAGGTCGAGCGCGATCACCGAGCGGTGGCCGCCGCGCTCGGGCTCGACGCCGCCGACGACGCTCGTGCCGCCACCGAACGGGACGACGGCGACGTCCTCCTGGGCGCAGGCCGCGAGCACCGCGCTCACCTGCTCACCCGTGGCGGGAAGCACGACCGCGTCCGGCGCGGGGCGCGCGTCCCCGGCGGACAGCCGCACGAGGTCGGGGTAGCCCTTGCCGGCCGCGTGGACGATGCGCGAGTGGTCGTCCTCGCGGACCCCGCCCTCCCCCACGATCGCGCGCAGCGCCGCCGCGGCGCGCCTGGTCAGGCGGGGCTTCGACAGCTCGACGGCGCCGATGTCAGGGGCCGGCCGCGCGGACTTCAGCGGCGCGCCGAGGACCTCCTCGAGCCAGGCGATGCCGTGGTGCGGTGGAGCGCCGGCATGCGCGTCCTCGCCCCAGCCCCAGAAACGCATCTCACGACCCGGCGCCATACGTCCCCTCCAGCGTGTCGAGCGCCGCGTCGACCTGCAGCCCGTTCGCGCGGCGCAGGAAGAACCCGCCGAGGCGCGAGAGCCCGCGCAGCCGGCGACGCAGCTCGATCGTCACGAGCGTGCCGCCCGTCTCCGTCGGTTCGAGCCCGACGGCCTTCTCCGACGCGGCGAGGACGTTCTCGAACGGCGTTCCGGCGACCTCCTGCGAGGCGCGCCAGCCGGTTCCGGCGTCCGTCTCGATGAGGACCCAGTCCGCCCGCACATCGCGGCCGCGGTCGGTCTGCAGGACCTCCGTGAAATGGCCGTCGTGCACACCCTCGACGCGCAGGACCTTGGGCCACCAGCGCGCCAGCTGATGCAGGTCACCGACGGTGCGCCACACGTCGTCCGGCGATGCGGCGAGCGGGCGCGATCGGCGAACGGTCGCCATGCCCAGGGCTCAGGCGACGAGCTTGCGCAGGTCGCGCAGGAGCAGCAGGTGCTTGAGGTGCGTGGTCACGGTCGCGAGGTTCTCGAGCGCGTCGATGGCCTCCCGCCGGCGCTCAGGGTTGCGGGAGCGCAGCGACGGAGCGAGGATCTGCTGCAGCAGCGCCGCCTCACGGTCCGCAGACGTGCGGAAGACGCGCAGGTTGCGCCCGGCGACGCCGTAGCGCGCAAGCTCGACGACGGCACGGATGATCTCGCGCTCGGTGTCGTCGAACCATGTCGTCCCGCCGCGCTGCTGCCCTGCGATCACGCCGTGATCCTGGAGTTCCTGGACGAGCTTGGGGTCGGCGCGCGTCTCGTCGACGACGTCCTCCAGCGAGTAGACGGCGCCGGAGCCGGGCTCTGCGAGGCCGGGACGGCGGCGGGGCCGCGACGGCGACTCGTCGGGGGCCGGCGTGCTCGTGGCGACCTCACCCTCCGCGCGGCCGGACGCGAGCTCCTGACGGATGACGCGCAGCGGCAGGAACTCGTCACGCTGCAGGCGCAGGATCGTGCGCAGCCGTGCAACGTCGCCCTGGGTGTAGAGCCGGTAGCCACCCGGTGTGCGCCGCGGCGCGAGCAGCTTCTGATCCTCGAGATAGCGGATCTTCGAGATCGAGATGTCGGGGAACTCGTTCGAGAGCGCCTTGCAGACCGCCCCGATCGTCATGGGCTTCCCGCGGGGGCCATCCGGCGGCGGATCGCTGAGCGCGATGGTCTGCTGCTCGGTCGCCATGGTCACCGTGAGAGGAACGTGAGCTTGTACTTCCCGATCTGGACCTCGTCGCCGTCCTCGAGGCGCTGCGAGTCGATGCGACGACGGTTGACGTACGTGCCGTTCAGTGAGCCGAGGTCGTCGAGGAAGACCTCGTCGCCGCGCCGCACGAGGATCGCGTGGTCGCGGGAGACCGTGACGTCGTCGAGGAAAACCTCGGAGTCCGGCCGCCGCCCGATGCTCATCCGCTCGTGATCGAGTGGGAAGCTCTCGCCGACCCGGCCGCCGCCGGCACGCACGACGAGCGCGGCGCCCTCGCGGGCGACCATGTCGTCGAGCTCGACGGGCACGAGCTCACCGGTGCTCTCGTCGATGCGGTAGGTCGCCGTCGACGACTCGGCCGGCTGGCCGAGGTCGCCCAGGAACGCACCGCACTTCTGGCAGTAGTTCGCTCCGTCCGTGTTGACGAAGCCGCACTCAGGGCAGTGGAGGGCCACCGTCCGACCTCCCGCGTGAGCGGTGGCTAGCCCTCGTCCTCGGCGCCGGACGCCTTGCCGGCGAGGATGTCGGTCAGGCGCTGCACGTCGTCGCCGGAGATGATCTCGCCGCCGCCCTCGTGCTTCTTGCGCAGGCGGTTGACGAGCTCAGCGCGCAGGATGTCGATCTTCCCGTGCAGGATCCGACGGCGGTAGGAGATCTCGGTCTCCTCGTCGGTCAGGCTTCCGATGAGGGACTTGAGCTCCTCGTCCGTCAGTGCGCCGAGATCGGGAAAGGTGTCGTCCATGTGGTGCGTTCGCTCCTCGTTGTCACCGGGGAATCCCCCTCGGCGGCGCGAGCATACCAGCGGTGGAGGGGTGCGCCTAAACGTAAGGTTGAGGGTGCAAGATGCGTGGCGTCAGGTGCCGGCGGTGCGCCGCTCCGCGAGCTGGCGCCGCGCGCTGCGCGCGTACTCGACCGTGGCGATCAGGAGCAGCACCACGCCGACCGCGAGCATCACCGTGGCCGCCGCGCGCAGGCCGCACAGCCCGAGCCACAACCCGCCCATCGCGGGCCACACGCCCCAGCGTCCCCACCAGTTGATCTGCAGCGCGACGCCGCGGCGCAGCGCGATCGGCCCGAGCACGAGCATCAGTGCCTCGCGCGCGACGAGGACGGCGAGCAGCCAGCGAGGCACGAGGTCGAACTGCCAGCAGACGACGACTCCGCTGATCACCAGCAGACGGTCCACGACCGGGTCGAGCATCGCCCCCAGCCGGCTGTACTGGCCGGTGAGCCGGGCGGCGATCCCGTCCGCGTAGTCGCCCCAGGCGATCACGGCGAAGACGAGCGCAGGGCCCGCCCCCACGCCGTCCGTGTCCCATGCGAGGACGAGGAAGACGGGAATCAGCGCGAGCCGGACGTAGCCGATGGCGTTCGGGATCGTCCACGGCCGCAGCGGCGCGCCGGGCAGCGTCTCCGGCGGCGGCGGGCCCGACCGGTCCAGGCCGCTGAAACGCCGGAAGGTGAGGCGTCTCAACGCGTCCTCACGGCGACAGCGCGTCGCTGATCGACATGAGTCACGGCGCTCCGTCGAACCATGTCCTCACGGAAGCTCCCGCAGCAGTGCCTCCACGGCGGCCGCGGCGCCCTCGCGCAGCGGGACGGGCGCGAGCGACTCCTGCCCGCGGCGGGCCTGGGCCTCGACGAGGCCGTCCTCGAGCGTGCGCCGCCCGACGGTCAGGCGCAGCGGACAGCCGAGCAGCTCGGCGTCCGCGAACTTCTCGCCCGCGCCGCCGGAGCGGTCGTCGTAGACGATCTCGACGCCCGCACCGAGCAGCTCGGCGTACAGGCCCTCGGCCGCCTCGCGCTCGGGCGTGTCCGGCTTCCCGAGGACGACGAGGTGGACCTGCCACGGCGCCAGCGCCCGCGGCCAGGCGATGCCGGCGTCGTCGGCGGTCTGCTCGATCGAGGCGGCGACGATGCGGGCCGGCCCGATGCCGTAGGAGCCCATCACGATCGGCTGTTCGGTCCCGCTGTCATCAAGGAACGTGGCACCGAGCGGCACCGTGTAGCGCGTGCCGAGCTTGAAGATGTTCCCCACCTCGATCGCGGGCTCGATGCGGATCGCGGCACCGTTCACGAGGTCGCCGGCCTCGACGCTGCGCACGTCGCAGCGCTCGAACCGGAAGTCGCGGCCCGGCTCGACGCCCTGCAGGTGCGCGTCCGGCCGGTTGGCGCCCGCCACCCAGCCGCCGCCGCCCGCGTCGGCGACCGCCGCGTCGAGCAGGACGTCGGCCTGCGCTCCGACGGGTCCGATGTATCCGGGCGGGCCGAGCTTCTCCTCGATCTCGTCGGTCTGGGCGGGCCGGAAGCCCTCGCCGAGCTGGTTGCGCAGCTTCGTGTCGTTGACGCGATGGTCCCCGCGCAGCACCACGAGCACGAAGCGCCCGCCGTCCGTGACGACCGGGAACGCCTTGAGGAGCGCCCCGGGATGCACGCCGAGATGCCCGGCGACCGCGTCGATCGTCGTCATCCCGGGCGTCGCGACCTCCGCCGGCTCGGTCAGCGCCGGGGGCATCGGTACGGCCTGGGCCTCGGCGCTTGCGACCTCGACGTTGGCGGCGTAGCCCGGTGCCAGCGCCACGTCGTTCTCGCCCGCGGCGCACGGCGCCATGTACTCGTGGGCGCCGCTGCCGCCCATCATCCCGACGTCCGACTCGACCCGGTACCACTCGAGCCCGGTGCGGTCGAAGATCCGGTCGTAGGCGACGATGTGCTTCGCGTAGCTCTCGTCCAGGCCCGCCGCGTCGCGATCGAACGAGTACGAGTCCTTCATGATGAACTCGCGCGTGCGCAGGACCCCGGCGCGCGGCCGCGGCTCGTCACGGGCCTTCGTCTGGAAGTGGTAGAGGATCTTCGGCAGGTCGCGGTAGCTGCGCACCAGCTGCGACATGTGGAAGGTGACCGACTCCTCGTGCGTCATCGCGAGGATCAGCTCCGAGCCCTTGCGGTCCTCGAGCTTGAAGACCTCGTCGAAGTCCGCCCGGCCGGTCTTGCGCCACAGCTCGCGCGGCTGGATCAGCGGCATCAGCAGCTCCTGGCCGCCGATCGCGTTCAGCTCCTCACGGACGATCTGCACCGCGCGCTGATGGCTGCGCCAGCCGGCGGGAAGCCAGGTCCAGAGGCCGGTTCCGAGCTGCCGGACGAGCCCGGCGCGTACGCCGAGAATGTGCGAAAGCGCCTCCGCGTCTGCCGGCGCCTGGCGCTCTGTGGGAAGGAGGAGGTTTGTCATCCGCATCGCCGGGCAAGCCTAGGGGCACGGAACGCCGTGCGCGGCGCGATAGGTTTGGACGCGACCCGACCCAAGGAGACAGCCCCCAATGGCTTTCGAGGTTCCCCCACTTCCGTACGCGCCCGACGCGCTCGAGCCGCACATCGACGCGCAGACGATGTCGCTGCACCACGACAAGCACCACCAGGCGTACGTGGACAAGCTCAACGGCGCCGTCGAGGGCACCGACTGGGCGTCCAAGACCATCGAGGACATCGTCGCGAACCTCGGCGACCTGCCCTCCGACATCGCCGGCCCCGTCCGCAACAACGGTGGCGGCCACCTGAACCATTCGCTGTTCTGGGAGTCGATGAGCCCGGACGGCGGCGGCGCCCCGGACGGCGACCTCGGCGCCGAGATCGACGCCGCGTTCGGCTCGTTCGACAGCTTCAAGGAGCAGTTCGAGGCCGCGGGCGTCGGCCGCTTCGGCTCCGGCTGGGCCTGGCTCGTCCTCGACGGCGGCGAGCTGAAGATCGTCAGCACGCCGAATCAGGACAGCCCGCTCACCGACGGCCAGGCACCGCTGCTCGGCAACGACGTCTGGGAGCACGCCTACTACCTGAAGTACCAGAACCGCCGTCCCGAATACCTCAAGGCGTGGTGGAACGTCGTGAGCTGGGGCGTCGTTGCCGACCGCCTGGCCGCGGCTCGCGCCTGACCCCGTAAACCGGAGCGTGACGGGCCCTCGGGCCTGTACCCTGGGCACCCCGGGGAGTGACCTCGCGTCGCTTCCCGGCGTGTCCCGGCCGCTCGCCTTTCGCCCGGACCGCAACTCTCCAGCGGCTCGCAGCGTTGTTCCTGATGATGCGTACACCACTTCTCCTCGCCCTCACCACCGTTCTCGCACTCGCGATCGCCGCTCCGGCAGGCGCCGCCTCCGGCATGCAGTTCGGGATCGCCGACGACGGCGTGACCCAGCGGACGCCGGAACTCGCTCCCGAGGTCGTCCCGGAGTGGAAGGCCACGGGCATGGACGTCGCACGCGTCCTCGTGGTCTGGTCCTACGTCGCGCCGGGCAGTGACCGCATGGTCCGCCCCGCCGGCTTCGACCCCTCGAACCCGGACGACCCGCAGTACAACTGGGGACCGGTCGACCAGGTCGTGAACCTGCTGACGGCCCAGGGCATCGAGCCGATCCTCAACCTGACGGGCTACATCCCGTTCTGGGGGAGCCTGGAGCCCTCGCTGCGGCGCAACCGCTACAAGCCGGACCCGAGGCAGTTCGCCGTGTTCGCCAAGGCGGCCGCGCAGCGCTATGCCGGCCGCGTGAAGCGCTTCATCCTCTGGAACGAGCCGAACCTTCCCGACTGGCTGCAGCCGCAGAACACCTGCTCGAAGGGGCACTGTGTCCCCTCGGCGCCCCAGCAGTACCGGGAGATCGCGCGCCTCGCCGTCCCGGCGATCAAGGAGGGCGCCCCGGGAGCCCAGGTGTTCGGACCAGCGCTCGCCCCGAAGGGCCAGTCGCCGACGACCGCCAACGCGCGGACGCGGCCGATGGCGTTCCTGCGCTCGCTCGGCTGCGTCGACGGCAAGCTGCGCAAGGAGCGCAAGACCGCGGGCTGCAAGAGCTTCAAGC
>Ga0302299_10002872_pt1 | contig 10475 bp, 8 predicted proteins | sample III_Fen_N3_4_FD_198795 | JGI IMG/M metagenome (GOLD analysis project Ga0302299, IMG submission 198795) | Peat permafrost microbial communities from Stordalen Mire near Abisko, Sweden - III_Fen_N3_4 | ecosystem: Environmental > Terrestrial > Soil > Wetlands > Permafrost | place: Sweden: Abisko...
CCACCGCCTGCCGGGCGCGCCCGCCGAGCGCCGCGGGAAGGGCCTCCACCTCGACCGTGCGCGAGCGCGGCAGGCCGAGCCGGGCCTTCGCGCGCAGGATCCGCTCGACCGAGCGATCGAGCTGCGTCGGCGGGATCTCGCCTGCGTCGAACGCCGCGCGAATGCCCCGCAGCGCCGCGTCCGGGTCGGGCGGATCGAGCACCACGTCGACTCCCGCCGCCACGGCCATGCCGGCGGCCCGCTCGTTCGAGAAACGCATGCCGATCGCCTGCATCGACATCGAGTCGGTGAAGACGAGGCCGTCGAAGCCGAGCTCCCCGCGCAGCAGGCCGCTCAGGATCGGCCGGCTGAGTGTCGCCGGCAGCCCCTGCGTCGGGTCGAGCGCGGGCAGGCGGATGTGCGTCGACATCACGGCGTCGACACCGGCAGCGATCGCCGCCTTGAACGGCGGCAGCTCGACGGCATCCAGGTGCGCGCGCGGGTGTTCGACGACGGCGAGCTCGAGGTGGGTGTCGCTCGCGGTATCACCGTGGCCGGGGAAGTGCTTGGCCGTCGAGAGCATCCCCCCCGCGCGGACGCCGCGCAGGTAGGCGACGGCCATGCGCGAGACCAGAGCCGGGTCCTCGCCGAACGAACGCACGTTGATGATCGGGTTGTGCGGGTTGTTGTTGACGTCGACCACCGGGTAGAAGTCCACGTGCACGCCGAGGGCTCGGCCCTCGCCGGCCGCCAGGCGGCCGGCGCGCTCGGCCAGCAGCTCGTCGCGGCTCGCGCCGAGCGCCATCGCGCGCGGCAGGCGGGTGGCCCCATCCACGATGTAGCCGGCGCCGCCCTCGAAGTCGGCGGTGAACAGGAGCGGAAGCGGGGCGTCTCGCTGCAGACGATTCAGCAGCACGGCCACCGCGAGCGGGTTCGCCTTCGTCGCGCGCCCGCCCGACGTGCCGTAGACCGGGTTGAGCAACACGGGGGGCAGCGCCTCGCCGCCGCCGAAGACGTGGAAGCCGCCGACCCGGCGCTCGCGCGCCAGGCGCTCCAGCCTTTCGAACGCGTCGCTGTCCGTCGGCGTGTAGACGCCGTTCAGTCCCGGGACGACGAGCTGCGCGATCTTCTCGTCGAGGGTCAGCTCCTGCAGCGTGCGTCGGACCCAGGCCTGCTCGCGCGCGTCGAGCGCGACGGTCGGGTCGCGGCGCTGCGCGGGCCGAACCACGGGCGCGGCCGAGGCCGTGGCGAGCGCGGCTGGGAGGGCGAACAGCGCGGCGACGTGAAGCAGGGGCAGGCTTCGCATGGCGGATTCTAGTCCGCAGCCCGCCGCCGCCGCGCCCGCGGGCGCAGCAGCTCACCTGATGAACGGCTCGAACCGCAGCTCGCCGAAGCAGTCCGGCAGGTGGAAGTTCAGGGCGTCGACCGGGCACCACGACACCCAGTGCGGGTGCGAGGTGCGGTCGCCGCACTTGAAGAGATTCGCGCGCCAGGACTGCCCGCCGAGCGGCCCGATCGCGCCCACGTATGCCTCGAGCAGGGCCGTCGGCACGAAGAACGACAGCTCCCAGTCCAGCGGGCCCTCGATCTCAGGCTCGACGCGCGCCGGCAGGCTCGAGCGGATCTCGACGAGGCGCCCGTGCTGCGGGGGCAGCCGCGTGAACGCGGCGAAGCCGCCGGGCACGCGACGGTGGTCGCTGATGTGGGTCGCGAGCAGCGCCCCGCCGGCGTTCATCTCGAAGTTGAGGTAGCCGTGGCCCGGCTTCGGCTGCAGGAAGATCTCGACGCAGCTGTCCTCGTACACGGAGTCCTGGAACCGCGTGTGGACGCTGCGCACGAAGCGGTCCTCCACATGGAACAGGCCAGCGAGTCCGTCCGGGACGTGAACGAGGCGCGCCCGGGTGCGCGGGCGATGGTCGCTGCTCTCGGGTCGGAACGCGGCCACCTCGAGCGGCTCTGCCTGCGACCAGGGCTCGTCGTCCCAGCCGGCCCCGAGCGGCGGACGTTCGCGCAGCGCGCGCACCAGGTGTCGCCTCACGGGAGATAGCTCGGGATGCGCGCTCCGCCCCGCGCTTCGGCGAGGGCCAGCTGCACGGCGCCGACGGCCGGCTCGCACTCGAGGCGCCTCACCGCCCCGCGCGGCGCGATGCCCGGCAGCCGTCGGCGCAACTCGTCGCACAGCCACGGCACGCCCGTGAAGACGCCGCCCGCGAGCACGAAGCTCGCGGCGTCGTCGCCCAGGCCCAACCGCTCCACCACCGAGCGCGCCGCCCGCACCAGCTCGTGCGCCGCCTGCTCGAGGATCTGCGTCGCGACCTCGTCTCCCTCGTCGCGGGCCTGCTGGACGAGGCGGGCCAGCTGCGCGAGCGCGTGCTGACGCAGCTGCCGCTCGTAGATCTCGGCTATCAGGTCGGACGGCTTTGCGAGCGCGAAGTGGTTGAGCACCCGCGCGCTCAGCGCGGTAGCCGGCCCGCGCCCGTCGGCGGCGCGCGCCACGGCTCGCAGCGCGCGCCGGCCGATCCAGTAGCCGCTGCCCTCGTCGCCGAGCAGGTGGCCCCAGCCCCCCGCGCGCGCCGCCTGGTTCGCCGCGTTGCGACCGTAGGCGATCGAGCCGGTCCCGCAGATGATCACCACGCCCGCGGCCTCGCCGACGCCGGCCACCAACGCGATCAGCGCGTCGTTCACGATCAGGACCCGCGAGCGCCCGCCGATCCGGCGCATGATCCCGCGCATCACCCGGCCGTCGGCATCGCGGTCTGCGCCCGCGATGCCGAGGCAGATCGTGTCGACCGCCAGCTCGACGCCACCCGTGGCCTGGTCCATCACGGCGTGCAGCGCCTTCTCGACACCGAGCTCGCCCTCGACCTGGAGGTTCGCGCCGCCCGCCCGGCCCTCGCCGATCACGCGTCCCTCGCCGTCCGCGAGCAGGCACGCGGTCTTCGTCCCGCCCGCGTCGATGCCGAGCACGTGCATGGAGACCCTCCGCCCGCTACAGCGCCGTGAAGCTGACCAGCTCGATCCCCGCCTTCCGGACCTCCTCGATCGCCGCCGGACTGGTCAGCACGGCGAGCTCCCGGGCTCGCGCCGCGCCGTCGGAGCCGCTCGCGCGCAGCTCCCCGTCCACGACCGCCGGATGGCACATCAGCTCCGTGGTCCCCTCGGGCAGTGCGCGCGCCAGGTCGAGCAGCGTCTCGAGCGTCGCGTTCGCGCCGGAGAACCCATCTTCGAAACGGTCCGTGCTGCGGATCCCCTCCCGCCGCAGCAACTCCGCCATCCGGGGGTCCGCCAGTCGCACGGGCCGGCCTGTCTCCCTGGCCAGCGCGACGACGGCGGCGAAGACCTGCGGCACGCGATGCGCGTGGTGGTGGCTGTCGAAGTGCGTCGGGTCGCGGCCCATCAGCGCACGGAAGCGCGCGAGTTGTGCCCACGCGTCCGCCAGGACCTCGGCCGGGTCGGCCTCACCGAGGCCGTCGGGCCCGGCAGGCGAGTGGCCGCCCCTTCCGACGAGGCTCGGCAGCCTCTGCGCGGGCAGCTGCGTCGGTCCTGCGGTGAGCTGCACATGCAGGCCGATGCCGAGTCCCGGGCTCGCATCGGAGAGAGCGCGCACCCCGGCCGCGGCCGGGTAGTTCACCAGCAGCGTGGCGCTGGTCACGAGCCCGTGCCGGTGGCCGTCGAACACGCCCTCGTTGACAGCGCCGGTGCGTCCGAGGTCGTCGGCGTTGACGATCAGGCGTCTCGGGCTCACTGCGTCATTCTACGCGGCGCCGCGCGCGGAGCGCGTTCGAGGAGATCGTGCGCCAGACGCGCCTACCGGCTGTTTCGCGACGGGCGCTGAACGCCGGAGCGGCCCCGTGGTAGCGTGGCCGAGATGCCGGAGCTGCCAGAGGTCGAGGTCACGCGCCGCCAGCTCGAGCCGCTGCTGGTCGGCCGCACCCTGAGCGCCGTCCGCACCACGACCGCGAGCTACTTCTTCCTGACGCCGCCCGCGATGCTGCGCCGCCGCCTGCGGGGGCGGCGGGTCCTCGCGCTGGAGCGGGTGGGCAAGTACCTGATCGCACAGCTCGACGGCGACGAGCGCCTGCTGCTGCACCTGGGCATGACGGGACAGATCTTCGGCGCCGGCGCGACGAGCGTGCGCCTGCTCTCCTCGACCGCCGGCGGCGCGCTGCCGCCCGAGGGCCAACGCCGCTTTCGCCCGGACGCCCATACCCACCTGCAGCTGCGCTTCGCCGACCACGGTCCCGCCGTCTTCTTCCGAGACGTGCGCAAGTTCGGCAAGGTGCAGCTGCTCGCGAGCGGGGAGCGCTCGGCGCGACTGGACCGCCTGGGACCGGACGCCCTCGCCGTGCGCGGGGTCGCCCTGTACGCTGCTACGCGCGCCCGCCGCGCGCCGGTCAAGACCGTGCTGCTCGACCAGGCCGTCCTGGCCGGCGTGGGCAACATCTACGCCGACGAGGCGCTCTACCTCGCCGCCATCAGCCCGACCCGCAGGGCCAACCGCCTGAGCCGCGAGGAGTGCCTGCGCCTCGCGCGCACCATCCGCCGCGTCCTGCGCCGTTCCATCGCGACCGGCGGCTCGAGCATCAGCGACTACGTCCGACCCGACGGCAGCGACGGCGCCTACCAGGACGAGCGGCGCGCCTACGGCCGCACCGGCGAGCCCTGCCCGCGCTGCGCGACGCCGATCCGGCGCGTGCTGATCGCCGCGCGCTCGACGCACTTCTGCCCGAAGTGCCAGCGCTGAGCGGCGCCGGCCGCGAGTCCGTACGAGCGCTCTCGGCCGCTGTCGGTCAGCGGAGCCAGCCGGGCGGCACGTTGGCGTGCCGGGCCTGCTCGAGCAGCTGCTCGACCGCACGCTCGGCCGAGTCGACGTTCGCCTTGGCCTTCGCGGTTGCCGCCTGCAGCTGCTCGACCGAAGTGAAGATCGGGTGGCCGCCCTTGTCGACGTACTCGTAGCCAGGCACGAGGTTGAGGTGCGCGAGCGTATCGTGCTTCGCCCGCGCGTCGGCCACCCGCGCGCGAGCGTCGGCCACTCGCGCGCGCCAGGCGGCCTCGTCCTCGCGCCTGCGGGCGGCCGCGTCGTCTCGCTCCGTCGCGCCGTTGCCGGCCTCGGTCCCGGGGCTCGCCCCGGCAGGCGTCGCCGCCGACGTGGGCTCGACGTGCGCATCCGTCTCGGCGCTCTCACCGGACGCCGAGGCCGGAAGATCGGCCGAGGTGTAGGTCCTCGCGGTCTCGGCCGGCGCCTTGGCGCGCCGATCCTTCTCCTTCTTCGCGGCTCCGCCGAGCCCCTGACCCTGCACCCAGGCGGGATACAGCAGGGCCAGCGCGATCGCTGCGACGACAGGGTGTCTCACGGCCCCTCCTTCTGCGCCTGAGTGTAGCGCGGGCGCCCCGCGAGGCCCCCCCCCGCAGGGATCCCCGGTCACCACGCGGGCTCGAGGCCCAGCGCGGCGGCGTAGCGGGCGACGGCGATCCGGCTCGCCTCCCGGTCGCGACGGGCTGCCTCTGCACCCGCACCTTCGTAGTGGGCCGACACCACCCGCAGCAGCCCACGGGGCCGCTGTGCCTTGAGGTCGACACGCGCGACGAGTCGCTCGCCCGCGAGCACCGGCAGGCAGTAGTAGCCGTAGGTGCGGTGCGGCGCGGGCTTGAAGATCTCGAGTAGCGCGTCGAATCCAAAGAGCCTGGCCACGCGAGCCCGGTCCCACAGCAGCGGGTCGAACGGCGAGAGCAGCACGCCCCGATCGTTCCGCGGCCGCGCGTCCTCGAGACGGGCCGCGAGCTCGCGATCGGCGGGGCGGATCCAGCCCGCCGTGCGCGATCCCTCTCTCGCCTCGAGCGCGCAGGGGAGGACCTGTGCCTTCTCTTGCAGCCGCCGCAGGGTCGCTGCCAGCTCGGGCTTGCGATTTCGGAGCCGCCAGGTGGCGGCCAGCGTCCCGGTGGTCGCCCAGCCGTGTCCCGCGAGGGCCGTGAGCAGCAGCACCTCGAGCCCGTCGGCGGTTGACAGGGGACGGCGCCGCAGCGCTTCCGGGATCACGCGCTCGGCCAGGTCGTAGGTCCGTTGGAAGCCCCGGCGCTCGCGGATGGCCAGCTCCCCGCTCGACCACAGCGCGGCGGCGACGCGCTTGACGACACTCAGGTCCCACCAGCCCTTGCTGCCGCGCCCCTCCATCTCAGCGGAGCGCAGGGGCCCCTCCTGGTGGATGCGCCGCCGCAGCTCGGCCGCGACTTTCGGGTGCTCGCCGACGAGGTCACCCCACCAAGGGTGGTGGCGGAACTCGCGCCGGCGGAACTCGAACGCCGGGTACAACGGCATCGGGATCCAGCTCGCCTCGTGGCCCCAGTACTCGAACAGCGGCGCTCCGGGCCGGAGCAGCTCCTCGCCGAGCGTCGGGTCGAGGCCCTCCAGTCGCGACAGCAGCACGATCGCGTGGCTGCGCGCGCCGGCAACGGAGACGGTATCGAGCTGCAGGTAGCCGAAGCGCGCGATCACGGCCTGCGCCGCAGCGAAGGCCGACGGCCCCCGGCCGCGCGCCCGGTGCCGCAGGCCGGTCCGCTCGGGCGCCAGCAGGCCCGCGCGGGCCAGGGCGAGCCGGCGTGCGGCGCGCAGGCTGATCGTGTCCACGATGGACGAGAGCGTAGCGCGACGAACGCGCCCGTGCGACCGAGCTTCAGGCGGCACGGCGTGTCGGGCGCTGTCCCCTCAGTGAGCCGGCGGCGGCAGCGGTGAGATCTCCACGCGCCGGAACTCGACCTCGGTACCCTCGGCCTGCAGCGCGATCTTCCCGCGGTCGGCCGTGGCGTTCGTGCCGTCGTTCACCACCTCACCGTTGACCCACACCTTGATGCCGCGGCCGCGCGCCTCGATCACCATCGTGTTCCACTCACCGAGCGGCTTCTCGGAGTTGTCCGTCAGGTTCAGGATCCGGCGCGCGTCGCCTTCGGCGCCGCCCCATTTCTCGCCGGGCTTGCGCGGGCGCCGCGCCTCCATGTTCGGGACCTCGATGTTCTCCTGGATGCACCAGAAGTCGCCGGCGTCCCCGCTCATCATCTGCACCTCGATCGACTGCGGGAACATCTTGTAGAGCGCGCGCGGGCGCGACGCGTGCACCAGCACCCCGCAGTTGCCGCCCTTGCCGGGGAAGCGGTACTCGACCACGAGCCGGTAGTCGCGGTAGGCCGCGTTGGTGACGAGGTGTCCCGGCGGGTTGCCGAGGCTCACGAGCATGGAGTTCCGGACGACGAAGCTCGGCGGGCCGTTCGGGTCGGCGTCGCGGGCCGGCACGTCGGCGGTCCAGCCGGTGAGGTCCTTGCCGTTGAAGAGCGAGAAGGCGTGATCGGGCGTGACGGCGGCCGGCGCGGACGCGGGCGCCTCCAGGGCGGCGGCGGGGCGGGTGAAGGGCGTGAACACGAGCAGGGCGAGCAGGGCGCGGACGAGGGTGTTTCGCATGGGCGGGAGCATATCTCTCAAGCCGCCGCCCCGCCCGTCGTCGTCGCACCGTTGCCGGGCTTTGGCCGGCGGCGTGACGCGACGGCGATCCGGCTAGGCCAGCGAGAGGGCGCGTTCGACCCGTGCGCGCACGTCGACGCCGCTCGGGCACACGACGCTGCACTCGCGACAGGCTGCGCAGGCGGACCGCAGCGTGCCGGTCGCCGCGACCTCGCGGCGCGCGCGGCCGAGGTCTCCGTAGCCTTCCGCGTACATGGCGGCCCGGACCAGGCCGGCCACCGCGAGCCCGCGAGGGCAGCCGCCGGCGCAGCTGCCGCAGTCGCGGCAGAAACGCGCGGAGACCCTGGGCCTCCAGGTTGCCAGCACGGCCTCGTCGTCTTCCGAGAGCGGCGTCCTCAGCGCCCTCGCGTTCGCCTCGAGCTGAGCGAGGCTCGTCATGATCGTGGGCACGCAGCTCACTCGCGGATCCGCGACGAGCCAGCGCAACGCCGCAGCGTGCTGCGCGCTCACCGCGCCGTTCGCCTCGGTCGTGAAGTTGCCGGCCATCGGCTTCATCGGCGTGATCGCGAGCCCGGCCGCGTGCAGCCGGTCGACCTGTGCCGACACCTCCGGCGAGGAGGTGAAGTTGTGGACCAGCATCACCGCGTCGATCGGGGAGCCCGGCGCGCCGAGCGCCTCGAGGTGATCCGGCAGGCCGTGGGTCGTGATTGCGGCGAATCGCGCCTTGCCGGCGCGCCGTGCCACGCTGAAGGCCTCGACGAACAGCTCCCGCTGCGGGGGCGTGGGTGTCACGAAGTACCACAGGTCCACGTGGCCGAATCCCGACATCGCGAGGAAGCCGTCGAGCTCCCCACGCATCGCTGCGCCCGACGCGCGGGCCGTGGTCATACAGCCGGTCACGATCCGGTTGCGGAAGGGGCGCAAGGCGGCCGCCGCCTCTGGATGCTGCTTCTTCGCGTCGTGTTGCAAGTGGAAGTAGGTGACGCCGAGGTCGACCGCGCGGCGGAAGAGGGCCGCCTCCTGCACGTCGGAGCAACCGAAGCCGAGCACCGAGACCGTGAGGCCGGTCCGGCCGAAGGCGCGCTGCGGCAGGGGATCGTCGGTCGCAGCGGCCGAGCGCAGCAGCGCCGGCGCCGCCAGCCCGGCCGCCAGGAAGGAGCGTCTCTTCAAAGGTCCCTCGCTCGCGGCACCTTGGCAAAGGCCGCCTCGGCACACTACTCGCTGGACCACCCGGCGGGCAATGGGATCAGCGGGCAGGCAGTGGCTCGCGCGAACGCCTACTCGAGCGTCGACGCGGCGCGCAGCGGCGAGGCGTCGGTCTTGTGCAGGTCGAAGACGACCACGTCGTTGGCGCCGGCACGGAGCCAGGGCGCCGGGCAGTAGAGCCGTTTCTGCGGCCCCACGTCCCAGTAGCGGCCGAGGTTGTGGCCGTTCACCCAGACGACGCCCTTGCGGTAGCCGGTCATGTCGAGGAACGTGTCGGCCGGCCGCTCGAGCGTGAACGAGCCGCGGAAGAAGACGCCGGGCCGCGTGGCGCTCGCCGGCCCGGCTGGCAACGCTGCGACCCAGCCCTCCGACAGCGGCAGCAGGAAGACGTCCCAGTTCATGAGCGTCAGGCCCGAGAGCGTCACGCGATCGGTGATGCCCTTGCGGTCGACCATCTCCTCGGCGAAGTTGATGTGGCCCATGCCCTCGACCAGGACGTCGAGCACGGGCAGCGGGTTGTCGGTCGGCGGGAGCTCGAGCGCCTTCTCGCCCAGCCGCCGGTCGAGCGTGCCGACGAGCCGGCCGTCCACGAACACGTTCGCGTAGTCGTGCAGGTCGCTGATCACGAGCCGGCCGGCCTTGCGGCCCACCAGTTTCGTGCGGTACAGCACGAGCCCCTGGTTTTGACCGTAGGCTTCGAACGGTAGCGGCTGCACCGAGGCGATCGGCGCGGGCAGGTGGTCCCAGAGCGAGGCGTGGGCACGCATCGGGAACTCCGGCACGGCGACCGCCGGGATCGGGTCCGGGACCTCCGGCAGCGATCGGCCGGCCGGGAGCCTGTCGGCGATCAGCCGGCGCAGCGCATGGTACTTCGGCGTCGCCCGGCCCTGCTCGTCGATCGGCGCGTCGTAGTCGTAGCTCGTGACGTCGGGCTCGAAGCCCTTCCCGCCCGAGTTCGCCCCCGCCGTGAAGCCGAAGTTCGTGCCGCCGTGCGCGACGTAGAAGTTGAACGACTTTCCGTTCGCGAGCAGGAAGGAGACCTCCTTCAGCAAGTCGTCGAGCTTCGGCCGCGCCCACGCCTCGCCCCAGTGCGTGAGCCAGCCCGGGTACGTCTCGGCCGAGAAGACGGGCACGCCGGGGAGGATCGATCGCACGACCTCCCAGTCCTTCTCCTCCGAGCCCGGGTTGAGCCCGACCGCCGCGCCCTCGAGGTGGCCCGCCTCGAGCTCGCTCACGGCCGCGCCGTCGGCGGTGAAGAACGGAACGTCGATCCCGGCGCCCACCCAGACCTCGCGCAGCCTGTGCACGTAGGCGCGGTCGTTCCCGTAGCTGCCGTACTCATTCTCCACCTGCAGCATCAGGATCGGGCCGCCGTGCGTCACGAGCTGCGGGCGCACGACCGCAGCGAGGCGCTTCATGTATCGCTCGGCGGCCTGCATGTAGCGGGGGTCGAGACAGCGCACCTTGAGGTCGGGGACACGCAGCAGGTACGGCGGGATCCCGCCGAAGTCCCACTCCGCGCACACGTAGGGGCCGGGGCGCAGGAGCACCCACAGGCCCTCGGCCTCCACGAGCCGGAGGAAGCGGGCGAGGTCGTGGTCCGGCGTCGTGAAGTCGAAGACGCCTTCGGTCCTCTCGTGGAAGTTCCAGAACACGTACGCCGCGATCGCGTTGCAGCCCAGGGCCTTCGCCATCCGGATCCGGTGCGCCCAGTATTCTGGGGGGATCCGGGCCGGGTGCAGCTCACAGCTGGCGATTTGCAGCGGCGCCCCGTCCAGCAGGAAGTCCACAGCGCCAAGCTTGAAGGTGTGCCTCCGCGCCGGTGTGGACGGCGCCTTGG
>Ga0302299_10002873_pt1 | contig 10475 bp, 5 predicted proteins | sample III_Fen_N3_4_FD_198795 | JGI IMG/M metagenome (GOLD analysis project Ga0302299, IMG submission 198795) | Peat permafrost microbial communities from Stordalen Mire near Abisko, Sweden - III_Fen_N3_4 | ecosystem: Environmental > Terrestrial > Soil > Wetlands > Permafrost | place: Sweden: Abisko...
ACCCCGCCGCGCAGGTCACAGGGTTCATGTTTCACGACCGCGCCCCGGTCAGGTACAACGAGCAGGCTCACGACACCGCAGTGCAGGACGCTGTCGCGGGTGTCTTTGAGAAGCTCAGCGGGTTTCGACTGCCTGGTGAGGCTCCGTCCGCGGCTGGCCGGTAGCCGCCGCTGACGCGAGCAGGAAGAACGCCTGGGCCTCCACAGAGGTGCCCTGGTGGTCGAAGAGCGGGGCGCCGCAGACGCCCGTGACGAAACCATGGGCATCGACCTGTCGGCGGGCGGACTCCAGCAGCGACCGGCCGACTGCCTCATAGGTGAGAGGCAACCAGCCGTCAGCGACACCGGTCAGTACCGCATAGGCGAGCATCTGTGCGAGGTTGGCCTCGCTGAACGTCGACGGGTCGGTCACGACGTCGTGGAACAACCCGTCCGCAGCACGGTAGGCCAGGCAGGCGTCGATCACCACGCGCGCGTGCTGGGCGGCCTCGACCGCGAAAGCGCCCCCGCGCCCATCCAGACGGCGCAGGGCGCGGGCGATCCCGGCGACGACCCAACCATTGCCGGTGCCCCAGTGCTGCGGGTGGGTCAGCCGTCCGGCGTCCTCGTCCCAGCGCCAGGCATAAAGGCCCGCGGCGTCGTCAAACAACCGCATCCGGTGCCCGGCCAGCTGCCTTGCAGCCTCCTCGACCTCGCCGGCCAGCACGAGGAACGGGACCACCATGTAGACGGTATCCGCCCAGACCTCGCGCGTGCCTTCGATATGGAAGAGCGTCCCGTCCTGGGCGCGGGGGGCGTCGTGCAGGATCCACCGCAGCTGACGGTGGAAGGCCTCCGCAAGGCCAGTATCGCCGCTGCGCTGCGCCGCCCAGAACACCGCCTCGCCAGCCGCTGCGCAGTTCACGATGCCGTGATCGTCGATCTCGGCCAGCTTGCCTGCCGGCGTCTGCCGGGTCACCGCATCGCGCGCCATGACCTCGACGAGGTCATACTGCCCGAGGTCGAGCAGCGCGTGGCTGGCCACACCCTGCTCCCACGACTGCCGCTGCATGCCCAGCAGCGCGCCAAGTGCCCTGGTCTGGTCGGCGTTCAAGGTCGACACCTCGTCGTCGAACACGTCACCAGCGGTCATGGGGCAACTCGACCAAGCCGCCCGGGCGCAGGGGCCGTTGTGCCACGTGCCGTGAGCTGGGCAGCCGGTGACCAGCGCTCGGTCACGGGGGCGCCGTCTATGACCTCGAAGATCGACCGTGCAACCCGCACGCCGTACTCGTGCACATCCACGCTCATGGTGGTCAGGGCAGGGGACGCCAGCCGGCACAGGGTCGAGTCGTCCCACGCGACGAGGCTGAGCTGGTCGGGCACGACCACGCCGAGATCCTGCGCAGCGCGCAGCCCGGCAACGGCCATCACATCGTTGTCGTAGATGATCGCCGTCGGCGGATCCGGGAGGGCGAGTATGCGGCGGGTCAGCTCGGTGCCAGCCTCATCTGAGTAGTCACCCTCGAGGAAGATCGGCTCCACCCCAGCCAGACGGCTCTCCTCCAGGAGTGCCACGGTCCGCGCCTGCGTGTGCAACAGCCGTGCCGGGCCGGTCACGCGCGCGATCCGACGGTGACCGAGTCCGCGCAGGTGTGCAAGCGCCGCGCGCTCGGGCCCTGCGTCATCCGTTTGGACGGCGGGAAAGCCTGTCTCGCCCCTGGTGCCCACGAGCAGGAACGGCATCCCGAGCTCCTGCAGCATACCTGGCCGTCGGTCACCCTCGACGAGGTTGACAACGAGTACGGCATCGACCAGCCGCCGGTCCGCCCAGCGCCGGTAGGTCTTCAACTCGGCGTCCTGCTCCGGGACCACATGTAGCACTATCGACAAGTCGCGCTCCGCGAGGGTCTCCTCGAGGCCGGCAATGAACTCCATGAAGAACGGCTCGACGCCAAGCAGTCGCGCCGGGCGGGCGAGCACCAGACCGACGGCTCCGTAACCGTCTGTCATCGGTGCACCCAGCAGGGCTCAGCCATGGGCCACCGGTGCAAGCGCCCCGGGCACCGAGCGCAACGTGAAGGGTCCGGTGAACCCGGACGGATCGACATACGCCTGCGTTCGCACGACGAACGAGCGCTTCTCGCCCGCGAGAAGCGGAACCAGCATGTCGTCGACAACGGCGTCCGGCGCGACCCGGTCGGCGAGGATCGCGACGTCGCGCGCGAAGGACGACGCGCGCACGTCGACGCGGTAACCGTGCGGGATGCGGAAGACATCCGCGCTCAGCGCGTCGGGGGCGTAGGCCAGCTCGAGGTCCTCGGCGAACGTGTGCACGGTGCGGACCTCGCCGACGGCGGCCACAAGCAGCTCCGATCTGAGGTCCTGCGGCGTGATCAGGGACTCGACCAGTCCGAGCTCGATGACGGACCGGGAGGGAACGTCGAGCTCCAGACTAACGTTCGACAGCGTCTCGCCCGCAAACGTCTGACGCTCGACGTGAACCCTGCCCTGCCAGTCGGCGTCGTCGTCGTTGACGGCGACAAGCACCAGGCGGTCCCCGCGCCGTTGCACCGTCAGCAGACGCGGCGCGTACGCGTGGCGGAGCGCGTACCACAGTGGCTTGAGCCTTTCGTCGCTGTCGACGGCTGCCCACGACGTCACCGGCCAGCAGTCGTTGAGCTGCCACACGAGCGCGCCCGCGGTCCGCGGCCACCACGAGCGGAAGTGCTCGATGCCGAAGGTGACCGCGCGGGCCTGGTTGAGCTGCGTGGCCCAGTGCCAGTCCTCGAACGTGGTCGGGGTGGGCAGGTGCGGCTCCAGCCCGCGCTTGAGCTTGCTGTTGCCGTCCGCGGCCTTCTGGTGCAGCAGGAAAGCGGGCGAGGTGGGGGTGAGCGGCTCGTCGTGCACCCAGCGCGCCAGTGTTGCCCACGTTGGCGGGCCCTGGAAGCCGAACTCCGAGCAGAACCGGGGGACGTTCTCTGTGTAGGCCGTGTAGTCGATCTGGTTCCACACATCCCACTCATGTCGCAAGCCGTGATTCTGGTCGTTCGGGTGAACGTCGCCGGAGGTCTCGCTGCCTGGGGTGTACGGGCTGCCCGAAGCGTAGAACCGTGTCGGGTCGAGCTCCGCCACGATGGCCGGCAGAAGCTCGGTGTAGTAGCCGAGGCCCCAGGTGCGATCGGCCAGCTGCTCCGGCCATCCCCAGTCGGCGTATCCCCACAGATTCTCGTTACCGCCGTTCCACAGGGCCAGCGAGGCATGGGGCGTCAGGCGGGCGACGTTCTCACGCACCTCGGCCTCGACCTCGGCGCGGATCGGCTCCTCTTCGGGGTAGGCGGCGCAGGCAAACAGGAAGTCCTGCCACACCAGGATCCCGCGCTCGTCGCAGACGTCATAGAAGTCCTCGGTCTCGAAGATGCCGCCACCCCAGACGCGCAGCATGTTCATGTGCGCGCCGACCGCCTGGTCCACCCGGCGTTCGATGCGATCCCGCGTGATCCGGGTGAGGAAGTGGTCGTCCGGGATCCAGTTCGCGCCCTTGACGAAGATGGGCCTGCTGTTGACCACAATTGTGAAAGGCGTGCCGGTCTCGTCGGGGGTGGTGTCGACCAAGATGGTGCGGAAACCAACCCGTCGAACGTACGCGTCCAGCGCGGTGCTCTGTCCCGGCTGACCTGAGACGAGCGAGACGTCAAGGTCGTACAGGGGCTGGTCGCCATAACCGGCAGGCCACCACAGGTCGACATTCGGCACCGTCGCGACGACGACCCCGCGCGTGGTCCCGCCTGGGACGATCATGCTGGCACGATGACCCGCGACATCCACCGCGACGATGAGGTCGACGTCGTCACCCAGCCCGGATCGCTCGACGTCGACGTGGACCTCGACGCGGCCCGTTCCGTCCTCGTCCACGGTGACCAGCGGGCGCACCTCCCGAAGCCGTGCAGTGCGCCAGCGCTCGAGCCGCGCCGGCTTCCACAACCCGGCGGTCTGAAAGTCCGGACCCCAGTCCCAGCCAAAGCTGCAGGCCATCTTACGAACCATGTTGTAGGGATGGGTGTTCGTGTGAGGGCGCTTACCGAGGGCACGCTCGACGTCCTCGGCGTACTCCAGGGCGGACCCGAAGTCCACCGTCAGCTGGTTCGCGCCGCCGGTGATCACCGCTCTCGCGTCGAACCGGTAGCCGCGGTGCATGTTGGCGGTGCTGCCGAGCACGACGTCGTTGACCTTGACGGTGGCGACCGTGTCGAGTCCGTCGAGAACGAGGTCGACCCGCTCGTCCGACGCGACCGCGTCCGCCTCGACCTCAAGGCAGTACCGCCAGCTCGCTCGATGCATCCAGACGAGCTCCTCCTCGACCCGGTCGAGGTACGGATCCGGTATCAAGCCCGCGGCGAGCAGGTCCGTATGTACGCTGCCAGGGACCTCAGCGGGAATCAGCCGGCCTGCAATGAGGGCAGGGACATGGCCTGAGGTGGAGGTGAGGGTCCACCCGTGCTGCAGGGTCTGGCGTTCCATCGCCGATCACTCCTGATCTCTTGCGCGAGGTTTCAAACGGTCGCGGACGCGACCTTGGCAGGGGAAAGGGAGGCCGGGTCCGGCGTCCCGGTAGGATCATTCTTAGATGATCGAACAAAGTATGTCAAGACGACCAGTGGTCACCGCAGAAGGAGAACCCGTGAACGCCGCCATCGGCACGCGCACAGCAGGGACAACCAGCGGGTCAGCGGCGCCCGAGATCACCCACCTGCGGGCAGCAGGAGTGAGCCTAGTCTTCGACCTCGGCGGGGGCACCCTCCCGCGCATCCTGCACTGGGGCGCCGACCTTGGGGAGCCCACGCCGGCAGAGCTCGCGGACCTCCGGCTCGCTGCGCAGCCCCAACCGGTCGGTTTCTCGGTGGACGGCCCCGTCGACGTCGCTGTGCTGCCTGAGCAGTCCGCAGGCTGGCTCGGCACTCCGGGGCTCATCGGGAACCGGGGTGGCCGGAGCTTTTCCACCGCCTTCCGGGTCGCCCTCGCGACGACGACAGGCACCCGCCTGAGCGTTCATGCCGAAGACCTCGCCGCGTGTCTCGAGCTCGACCTCGAGATCGAGCTCACGCCGGCCGGCCTGGTGCGCGAGCGCGCGACGATCACGAACACTGGCATCGAGCCGTTCACCGTCGATGGGGTCAGCCTGACGCTCCCGGTGCCGAGCGAAGCGACCGAGCTGCTCGACTTCACGGGCCACCACCTGCGCGAGCGCAGCCCGCAGCGCACCGAGTTCACCCAGGGGCTGCGGGTTCGCGAGAATCGGACAGGCCGGACCGGTTTCGATGCCGCTTTCGTGCTGGTGGCAGGGTCCCGGGGCTTTGGCAACCGATCAGGCCAGGTGTGGGGCGTCCACACCGCGTGGTCAGGCAACCACCGGACCTTCGCCGAGCGGACCTTTCACGGCGTCTCGCTTCTCGGCGGCGGCGAGCTGCTCCTGTCCGGAGAGATGCCGCTCGGTCCGGGCGAGACCTACACCTCACCATGGCTGTACGGCGCGTACGGCACAGGCCTCGACGAGCTCTCGGCCCGGTTCCACCGGCACCTGCGCGATCGCCCGAACCACCCGAGGAGCCCCCGCCCCGTGGTGGCGAATACCTGGGAAGCCGTCTACTTCGACCACGACCTCGGGCACCTGCGTCAGCTGGCCGACGCCGCCTCTCGGGTAGGCGCCGAGCGGTTTGTCCTCGACGACGGCTGGTTCGGCTCGCGGCGCGACGACCGGCGGGGGCTCGGGGACTGGTACGTCTCGGGTGAGGTCTGGCCCGACGGCCTGTCGCCGCTGATCGACCACGTGACGGACCTGGGGATGGAGTTCGGCCTGTGGGTGGAGCCTGAGATGATCAACGAGGACTCCGACCTCGCCCGTGCCCATCCCGACTGGGTCATGGCCCCGTGCCCCGACCGGCTGGCGGGCGCCGCACGGGCGCAACAGGTGCTGGACCTCGCGCAGCCCGAGGCCTCGCGGTACATCCTTGAGCGGCTCGACGACCTGCTGACCACCTACCCGATCGCCTACCTCAAGTGGGATCACAACCGCGACCTGGTTGAGGCGGGCCATCGCCCATCCGGCCGCGCCGGCGTCCACGGCCAGACACGGGCCGCGTACCGCCTGCTGGACGAGCTGCGTCAGCGACATCCCGGTGTCGAGATCGAGTCCTGTGCCTCCGGCGGCGGGCGGGTCGACCTCGAGATCCTCGAGCGCACAGACCGGGTCTGGACCTCCGACTGCATCGACGCCCTCGAGCGCCAGACGATCCAGCGCTGGACCAACCTCCTCGTGCCGCTCGAGCTGATGGGCTCGCACGTCGGGGCGGAGCTCTCGCACACCACCGACCGCCGGCACCCGATCGACTTCCGCGCCGGGACGGCCCTGTTCGGTCATCTTGGGCTCGAGTGGGACCTGACCCGGGCGGACCCGTCCGAGGTGGAGCGGCTGGCCCAATGGGTCGTGCTGTACAAGGAGGTGCGCGGGCTGCTGCACACCGGGACGGCCGTCCATGCCGACCACCCCGACCCGGCATACCACCTGCATGGGGTCGTCGCGCAGGACGGTTCGGACGCGCTCTTCGCCTGGGTGGCGAGCGCAACGTCGGCGTCGTATCCGCCCGAGGCAGTGGGGTTTCCAGGGCTCGACCCCGACGCGACCTACTGGGTGCGGCCGCAGGCTCCAGGCGACGTCGCCGACGGCAACGCCAGCCGAAGCGGCATCCATGTGCCGTGGTGGCGGCCCGAGGGCATCAGACTGACCGGACGCGTCCTTGCGGCTGCAGGCCTGAGGCTGCCGGCTCTCTTCCCGGAGCGGCTGGTGCTGCTGCGCGCCACGCGCGTGCAGGCAGCCGGCTGACGTTCTGCCCTGGGATACGCCTGATCGCGAGGGCCCAGGTGGGGCTACCCACCCCCAGTCGGGTCGGCGACCGTGAGCCGCAGCACTCGAGCCGTCGGTGCCGGCGACGTCGCGGTGAGCCGCAGCACACCACTTTCGGGATCCCATCGCATGAGCCAAGAAGCTGCTGAGGCCGGAAAGACCACCTCGGCGTGCACCTGGAGGCCGCGCAGGTGTGACACGGTCAGGTCCACAACGTCTCCCGCACCCGGGCGCCGCCACACGCTCAGATAGCTGTCGCCGGCCCCCAGCGGATGCAGTCCCTGGGCAACCCAAGGCCCCGAGGGGCCGGTGAGCCCAAGTGGCCAGAAGGGCACCGACGACGAGATCACGCCGAGCAGCTCCTTGTGCACGACGACGGCCTCCCGAACGAGGGCGAGCTGCGAGGGCTGCATTCTGTTGAGGTACCCGGACAGGTAGAGACGCCCCAGAATCCCCGTCACGAGAGTGAACGCCGACTGCTCGTCCGACATCTCCGGCTGGGTGTACGCCCAGCTGCCGGCCTGCTCGGGTAGCACCGACGCCGGGGCTGCGGCCGCGATCGGCGGGTAGAGCACCGGGTTCTGCTGGTCGGACGTCGACTGGATGTGCAACCGCGAGAGCATCGCATAGTCCATCCGCATGGCCCCAGACGCGCAGTTCTCGAGCAACAGGCCCGGGTGGCGCGCGAGGACACCGTCCAGCCACTCCAGGTGGGCGCGGTTGTGCTCGAGCAGGCCCGCCCCGGGGGCCAGCCCGCCGACGTCGGTTCCCGGTCCCGCCATGATGTTGTAGTCCAGCTTGAGGTAGCCGATGCCCTGGCCGACCAGTCGGTCGACGACGGCGTCGAGGTGTGCCCGCGCCACGGCGTTCCGAAGGTCGAGGTGGTAGCGGCCGTGCTCCACGACACGTAAGCCTGCGCGCTGGAAGAACGCCTCATCAGGCAGCTCGACGGCCATCCTGGAGCGCACCCCCACGACCTCGGGCTCGAGCCAGATCCCGGGCACCATGCCCTGCGAGCGGATGTGCTCAAGCACCTCCTCCAGGCCACCCGGGAACCGGGTAGGGGACGGCTCCCAGGCGCCGACACTGTCCCACCAGGTCCCGTCATCGTCGTACCAACCCGCATCGATGCAGAAACAATCGGCACCGACGGCGGCGGCGGCGTCGATCAGTGGGAGCAGCCGCGCCGTCGTCGGGTCCCCCATCAGGGTGTTCATGTAGTCGTTGAAGATGACGGGAAACGGCTCCACCGGCTCCCGCGGTGCGTGCACGCGGGGAGGCTGCCCGCGCTGCCACTGCAGACGCAGGGCCCGGCGCTGCCGGGTGAGTGATGCCATGACCTCGTCCACCCCACCGGCCGCGACCGCTAGTGAGACGGGGACAGTCGTGAAGGGATGACCGGTCGTCAGGTCCACCCACCACTGGTGCTCGGAGTCTGTGGGTCCGAGCAGCGCGAGGTAGGCGCCCTCGCGTCGTTCCCCCAGCTCCCAGTGCCAGGCGCCGTTGTGCTCGATCTGCCATCCCAGCGCCCACGAGTCATCCCGCGCCACGATCGCGCCAGTAGGCAGGTGCTCGCCCGTCGACCACGAGCTGCGTGAGGTCAGGGCGAACCGGCCGCGCGAGGGGTGATGGTGGGCGACCGGGTCCATCTCAGCCAGCCCGACCTCGCGCAGTGGCGTCCGGTGCCAGCGGGACTCGGCCACCCAGTCGCTGTCCGCATACACCAGATCGAGCTCCTCGATCGTTCGACCCGAGTCCAGGATGAAGCAACCGCTGACCAGCGATGTCACCGCCTGCACGCGTAACCTCTGTTCACCCGCCATCCGCAGCTGGGTCCAGCTGCGGATCGCGGGCACGCCGTCGAATGCCTCGAACACACTCTCGGCGACCAGGCCCGTGGGTGCGTCCTGCTGCACGACCCGCAGCTGGGCGACCCCTTCCTTGCGGGACGCCGAGTGCGTGCAGTACCGGAGCCGCGCGCCGAGGGTCGTGTCGGAGTACCGATGACTGCCGGGGAATCGTCCGTGACCGACAGCGAGCACCTCGACCAGCGGCGCAAGCCCGGCCGCCCCCGTGCCCGACGACGTCCGGCGGGAACCCGAGGAAGTCAGACTCGGGGACCCGCCTCCCACGGGTCGGATCGAGACCAGGCTCAGGGGAGCACCCGTCGGCCCACCCTCACCGAGCGCGAAGGTCACCTCGACGTCCGTGCCTGACCACGTGAGGATCCGTGCTGTCACCTGATCGCCTGATGGGGATGAAACAAGTCGTTGGCGGTACGCAGTACGGGGTATCGCACCAGCGCTTCGGGATCAAGGTCGGTCTCTGCGGCGATCACGATGCTCGCCTCCTCCCCGGGCAGGAGGGTCAGCAGCATGGCGTCAGGCACCGCGCAGGGGTCAAGGCGTTCGGCGAGCACTGCGAGGTCCTTGACGAAGGAGAACGCACGGACGTGGACGAGGTACCCGCCGGGTACTCGCGACACATCCGCTTCGATGTCGGCCGCCGGCAGGCCTCCATCTACGTCCTCGCGCAGATACCACCAGGCTCGCTCGCTGCCAGCCGCCTGAGCGGTCAGCAGGTCGTCACGATCGCCGCCATCAAGCATCGCCTTCGGAACAGCGACGCTGTCGGCCGAGCGAGGGGCAGCCTCCAGCGGGAGCACCTTCTCAGAAAGCAGCTCACCCTCCAGGGTGCTTCTTCGAAGCGTGATCTCGGCTCGCCACGGCTCGGCTGTGTCATTGACTGCGACGACGACCACATCGTCGCCGTCCGGCCGGAAGGTGAGCAGCCGATCGGCGTGCGCAGCGCGCAGCGCATACCAGGCCGGCTTGAGCACGCCGTCGCCATCGATCACAGACCAGGACGTCACCGGCCAGCAGTCGTTGAGCTGCCAGAGCACCGTGCCGGTGCACAACGGCACCAGCGACCTGAAGTGCTCGACCCCGACCCGGATCGCCCGAGCCTGGTTGAGCTGGGTCGCCCAGTGCCAGTCGATGAAGTCGCTCGGCACCGGGAGGTGGGGCGCGAGCCCGCGCGCGAGCTTCAGGTTGCCGTCGTCGGCCTTCTGGTGGACCAGCATCTGAGGACCGTCGGGACGCAGCGGCTCGTCGTGGACGACGCGGGTGAGAGTCGACCAGCCAGGCGGTCCCTGGAAGCCGAACTCCGAGGCGAATCGTGGGCGCCAGTCCCGGTAGGCGGTGTAGTCCTTCTCGTTCCAGACGTCCCAGATGTGCACGTCCCCGAGTGCCGGTTCGTTGGGGCTCGCGAACGGGCCGAACGAGTAGGGGCTGTTGGCGACGTAGGGCCGGGTGGGATCGAGCTCGGCGACCACGGAGGGCAGGAGGTCGCAGTAGTAGCCCTCGCCCCAGGCCCTTCCCGCGAGCTGAGCGCGCCAGCCCGGCCACTCGGCGTACGCCACGATGTCCTCGTTGCCGCCGCACCAGAGCACGAGGCTCGCGTGCGAGCAGAGCCTGGTGACCGCCTCACGCGCCTCTGCCTCGACCTCGCTCCACAGCGGTTCGCTCTCGCGGTACGCGGCGCAGGTGAACAGGAAGTCCTGCCAGACCAGGATCCCCTTGGCGTCCGCCAGGTCG
>Ga0302299_10002875_pt1 | contig 10474 bp, 8 predicted proteins | sample III_Fen_N3_4_FD_198795 | JGI IMG/M metagenome (GOLD analysis project Ga0302299, IMG submission 198795) | Peat permafrost microbial communities from Stordalen Mire near Abisko, Sweden - III_Fen_N3_4 | ecosystem: Environmental > Terrestrial > Soil > Wetlands > Permafrost | place: Sweden: Abisko...
CCGGCGCCTTGGTGCTCCCCGGGGAACAGGTCGTGCAGCGTGAGATGTCGCGGCATCAGGGGATGGTTCGGGGTCGTGGCGAGATCGGGCAACTCCCACACCCGCGCATCGACCATGGCCGACGGGATGTGCCGGTGGTACAGCAACGACGAATCGGAGGAGAATCCCTCCTCACCCATCAGTTCCTCGGAATACAACGCGCCCGTGGTGTCGCGGAATTGGGTGTGCCGCTTGGGCGGAACGCTGCCCACCGTTGCGTAATGCGCCATGCTCGCTCCATTCATGACGTCCGCCGGCGGACACCTCTGTCACGCCGGGTGACGCTGCGCTAGGGTCGGCGAGATGTCAAGCGTGCTCGCCCTGGTCAACCACGTCACCCCGGTGATCGGGGTGCCCGCCGGCCCGCGGGGTCCCGGGGATCACCGCGGGCACTGCCGGTGAGCAGTTGGGTCGAGCGCGCCGCCGGCTGCGGGTACGACATCGACCACCTGCCGTACGGGGTGTTCTCCCCCGGCGCCGGTCGCCCGCGGGTAGGTGTTCGGATCGCCGACAGCGTGCTCGATCTGGCCCCGCTCCGGCCGTCTTCGAACCCCACCTGGGGCTGGATCGACGACGCCACGTCGTTGAACCCGTTGCTGGCCGCGGGTCCGGCCGCCTGGACCCAGCTGCGTGACCGCGTCACAGCCGCGCTGAGCGACCACCGGCGGCGCGCCGACGTCGAGCCTCACCTGTACCCGCTGTCTGAGATCAGCCTGCACCCCTGCTTCCAGGTGGCCGACTACGTCGACTTCTACGCCAGCGAGCAGCACGCCGCCGCCGTCGGCCGGTTGTTCCGCCCCGACGCAGAACCGTTGCTGCCCAACTGGAAGCACCTGCCGGTCGGCTACCACGGGCGGTCCGGCACGATCGTTCCGTCCGGCACCCCGATCGTCCGGCCGTGCGGGCAGCGCAAGGCTCCCACCGATCCCGGACCGACCTTCGGTCCCACCCGACGGTTGGATGTCGAGGCGGAGCTGGGCTTCGTCGTCGGGGCCGGCTCGACGCTGTCGCACCGCCTGTCCACCAACGACTTTGCCTCGCATGTCTTCGGGGTGGGCCTGGTGAACGACTGGAGCGCGCGCGACATCCAGTCGTGGGAGTACGTTCCGCTCGGCCCGTTCCTGGGAAAGTCCTTCGCCACGTCGATCTCGCACTGGATCACCCCACTGGCCGCGCTGCAGGCCGCTCGGGTGCCGCCGCCGCCGCGGTCCACGCCGCTGCTGGACTACCTGGCCGACGACCCGGCGCAGCCCTGGGGACTGGACATCGCGTTGAGCATCGAATGGAACGGCACCACCGTCTCCAGGCCGCCGTTCGCCTCGATGTACTACACCGGCCCGCAACTGCTGGCCCAGCTGACCGCCAACGGGGCGAGCGTGCGCACCGGCGACCTTTTCGCCTCCGGCACCGTGTCCGGTCCGAAACCGGACGAGGCCGGCTCGTTCCTGGAACTGTCGGACGGCGGCCGCCGGGAGATCCCGCTCGCCGGCCGCGTGCGCAGGACCTTCCTCGAAGACGGCGACACCGTCACGATCCGCGCGAGCGCCCCGGCCGCCGGCGGCGGCCGCCTGCGACTCGGCGAGGTCACCGGAACCGTTCTGCCGGCGCTGTGCTGACTCCCGGCTGACTCCCGGCTCGGGTCACAGGTTCCCACGAGCGGCCTGCTCGCGTTCGATCGACTCGAAAAGCGCCTTGAAGTTGCCCTTGCCGAACCCGAGCGAGCCGTGCCGCTCGATCAGCTCGAAGAAGATGGTGGGCCGGTCGCCCAACGGCTTGGTGAAGATCTGCAACAGGTAGCCGTCCTCGTCGCGGTCGACCAGGATGCGGCGCTTCTTCAGTTCGTCCACCCGAACCCGGACGTGGCCGATGCGCGCCCGCAGCTGCGGATCGTCGTAGTAGCTGTCCGGAGTGGCCAGGAACTCAACCCCCTCGGCGCGCAACGCGTCGACGGTGCCCAGGATGTCGTTGGTGGCCAGGGCCAGGTGCTGGCAGCCCGGCTCGGTGTAGAACTCCAGGTACTCGTCGATCTGTGACTTGCGCTTGCCGGCTGCGGGCTCGTTCAACGGGAACTTCACCCGGTGATTGCCGTTGGCGACCACCTTGGACATCAACGCGGAGTACTCGGTCGCGATGTCGTCACCGACGAACTCGGCCATGTTCACGAAACCCATGACGCGGCGGTAGAAGTCGACCCACTGGTTCATCCGGCCCAGCTCCACGTTGCCGACCGCATGATCCAGCGCCTGGAAGAGCCGCCGCGGAGCGCCGTCCCGCCTGACGAACGACGAGCGACGCGCCACGTACCCGGGCAGGTACGGCCCGGCGTAGCGGCTGCGATCGACGAGGGTGTGCCGGGTGTGACCGTAGGTGGCGATGGCGGCGAGCCGGACCGTCCCGAATTCGTCGCTCTCGTCGTGCGGCTCGACCAGGACCCGGGCGCCCTGCGCGCGGGCGTGCTCGATGCACAGGTCGACGTCGGCCACCTCCATGGCCAGGTCGACCACACCGTCACCGTGCCGGCGGTGCACGTCCAGCAACGGGCTCGCCGGACCGGCGCCGCCCTGGACGACGAAGCGGGCCGATCCGGATGTGAGCACGTACGACGTGTGGTCCCGGTTGCCGAACTCCGGCCCGGAATAGGCCACCAGGTCCATGCCCCACGCCGACTGGAAGTAGTGCGCGGTCTGGGTCGCGTTGCCGCAGACGAAGACCACCGCGTCGATCGCGGTCACCGGGAACGGGTCGGCGCTGACGTCGTGGTCGACGAGGCCGACCAGCCGACGGAGCGACTCGGCGTCCAGGTCGGCCGCCCGTTCCTGCCCGGTCAGCGTGATCGGGGCGGGCGGGTTGTCGGCGGTCCGGGTCAACCGGGTGGGAGCGGTGCGAGGGGTCGTTGCGATCACAGGATCCTCCGGGACGTCGGCGATGACGGATGGGATTCCGGCAGCGTGCCGTGCGTCACTCACACTGGTCAATCGGCGCGTATTACCCTGGTCATCGTGTGCACAATGTCGACCTCGCGGCGCAGATGGTGGTACAACATGTCCACCCGCGCGCGCGGACGATGACCATCGACGGGCTGGACGCGAAGCTGCTCGAACTGCTGGACGCGCAGCCCCGGATCGGCGTCCTGGAGGCGTCTCGACGGCTGTCCGTGGCCAGGGGCACGGTGCAGGCCCGGCTGGATCGCCTCCGGGCGTCGGGAGTCATCGCCGACCTCGCACCCACCGTCGACCCGGAGCGGTTGGGCTACCCGGTCACCGCGTTCGTCTCCCTGGAGATCGCCCAGGGCCGCGGGCGCGGCGACGTCACCGGTCACCTGGCGGCCATCCCCGAGGTGATCGAGGTGCACACCATCACCGGCTCGGCCGACCTGCTGGTCCGGGTGGTGGCCAGATCGAACGCGGACCTGCAGCGCGTCATCGACGACGTGGTGCGCGATCCGGCCGTCCTGCGCACGGCCACCGTCATCGCCCTGGACACCCCGATCCGCCGGCGGACCGGACCGCTGGTCCGCGCCGCCGCGCGTCGCTGACCGGGGTCCTGTCCCGGCCGGGCCACCCGACGTGGCCACCCGACGTGGCCACCCGACGTGGCCACCCGACGTGGCCACCCGACCGGCCGGGGGCCCGCTGTTCAGGCCGCGGCAGCGATCGCTCGGGCCGCGGCGAGGGCATCGGCCCACCAGCACAGGTCGTCGGCGAGCTTGTCGAGCTTGGGTTCCAGCGGCGAGAAGATCGACGCGACAGATGCTTCCGGCGCCTTCCTGGCGGCGACCAGCAGGTCGGGCAGGATATGCACGGCGTGTCGCAGCGGGGCCATCTCGAACTCGACGGCGACCAGTCGAAGTTGCTCGATGGCCCTGGCGCCCCCCACGTTGCCCCAACCCACGAACGCCACCGGCTTGCGCCGCCACTCGACGAAGGTGTGGTCCATCGCGTTCTTCAGCGCGGCCGGGTAGCCGTGGTTGTACTCGGGGGTCAACAGCAGATACCCGTCCGCCCGATCGATCCGGCGGGCGAACCGCGCGATGTCCTCGCTCGGATAATCGCGCAGGGTGTAGGCCGGCGGCGCCCCGTCGAACAGCGGCAGCGGGTGATCCCGCAGGTCGATCAGCTCGACATCCAGGTCGCTGCGGTCCGCCAGGTGTTTCACGACCCACCGGGCCGGTATGTCACCGAACCGGCCGTGCCGGGTGCTGCCGAGAATGACGGCGATCTGTGCCATGGTGGCGTCCTTTGATGACGGTCCGCTGATCGGGCGGGCGCTCCGCCGGCGGTCGGTGGGCGTTTGGCGCGGCTCGCCCACCCACAATTCTTGCACTCGGTGCCATATAGTTCGCCGGGTGGGTAGGCAGGGAGGCCAGCAGGTCGCCCGGGGACGACCGCCCAGCATCGACGCCGCCGCGGTGTCGCTCGTCGCGATGCGGCTCTTCGACACCAGCGGCTACGACGGGACCAGCATGGACGACATCGCCGTGGCGGCGGGGGTCAGCCGGCGCAGCCTGTTCCGCTACTTCCCCGTCAAGGCCGCGCTGATCTGGGACGGGTTCGATCCGTTCTTCCGGGTGCTCGACGGCCGGCTCGAGTCGAGCCCGATCGACCGGGACGTCGCGAGCGCCATCGAGCGGTGCGTCGTCCAATCGTTGCTCGCGCTCGGCGACGACCTCCGTCTGGCCCGGATCCGGCTGCGGATTCTGAGCAGCCATCCCGAGCTGCGGTCCTTCGGTTCGGCCGGGCTGCTGGCCGTGCGGGATCGGCTGGGCCGGTTCGTCGCGGAACGGCTCCAGCTTCCGCCGCGATCGCTGGAGGCCGCGGCGCTTGCCGACGCGGCGACAGCGGCCCTGTTCGCCGCGCTGCGGTATTGGGCCGTCGACACCACCGACGAAACGCCCGTGAACTGCGTGCACCGGGCGATGAACGCCCTCGCCGGGGTGTTCGGCTCGCGCTGAGAACCGACCCCCGTCACCGGCGGTTCCGGCTCGGCCGGTGCAACCGGCCGACCGTCATGAGCCCGCGGCACTGCGCCGCGCGGCGGCGTTGGGCCGGCTGCTGTCGCGCCGTGACGTTTCCGGCTGCCGCCCACCCGCCCGTACTCTTTGACCAGATGCAGGGCAGCTGCCCGGTCCTGCCGCGCCGGACACCCACCGCACTCCCGCGGACTTTCCGGCTCTGCGGAACTGCGCACCACGAAGAAACGGACGATATCCATGCACCGCCTCTCCGGCTTCATGCGCACGTACTGGACGCGCGGCGAGCCGGGCCGGGAAACGCCGCGGTCGCTGGCGGTGTTCATGCAGCGGATGTGGCTGCTGGCACTGTTCTTCAAGCTGCTCGGGTCGTCCTGGGACGTCTCCTGGCATTTCAAGTGGCTGCGTGACGACCTCGCCGCCGCGCACATCCTGAACACCGTGGGCACCGGCATCGCCATCGGGCTGGTGCTGGCGCACACCTTCACCGGCTACGGCGCCGACCGGCGCTCGTTGCGGATCATCCAGATCGGTACCGGGATCTTCGTCCTGGCCGGGCCGATCGACGTCATCAACCATCGGGTCAACGGCCTGGACCTCACCGCGTGGTCGCCCTCGCACCTGCTGCTCTACAGCGGCACCGCGATCATGATCGCGGGCGTCATCCGGAACTGGTATCACTCCTACCCGAGCGACGGCGGGTTCGGCCGGCAGTGGCGCCTCGGCCTGCTGGCGTTGTGGGCGTTCATGTTCGAGAACATGTTCTTCCCGACCGGCCAGCAGGAGTACGGAATCCTCGAGGTCGCGTCCTGGTTCCGCGGACAGCCGTACGCCGAACCCGAGCTGATGGCGTTCGCGGCCAACCAGATCGGCCGGCCGGTCGACGACGTCGCGATCCAGTCGTTCGCGCTGCCGATCCCCTCCTGGGTCTACCCGGTGTGGGCGATCGCGATCTGCTTACCGCTGCTGGTGCTCGCCCGGATCATGGTCGGCTGGCGGTGGACGGCGACCGTGGTCGTCGGCTGCTACGTCGCGTACCGCTGCCTGATCTGGCCGTTGCTGACCTTCACCATTTTCCCGCCCAGCGTGGTGCCGTTCTGGCTGCTGGCGGCGGGCCTGGGCGTCGACGTGGTGTTCCTGCTCCGGATGAACGCCTACCTGCGGGCGATGGCCGGGGCGGTGGCCGTAACGGCGGTGGGGTACGGCGCGCTGTGGTTGCAGACGGTGCTCTCGTCGACGCCGACCGACCTCGGTTCGCGGACGATCGGGCAGCTGCGGGAATCGTTTCAGGCCGGGGACGCGCTGCAGATGGTTCCGGTGGCGTGGAGTTCGGCCTGGTGGGCGGCTGGCGGACTGCTGGTCAGCTGGGCGGGGGTGACGCTGCTGGCCGGCCGGAGTTTCGGCCTGGACACCCCACGTCCCCCGCCGCCGAGCAGGGACGACGGCCCCGAGCCGGTGCGCGACACCCGCGGCGGGTTGGACGGCTGGCCGGAGCCCGACCGGGATGCCACGCGAGCCTTCCGCTGACCCCGCCGCCCCGGGCATTGCGCACGCCGCTCCGCCCCACCCCATCCGCCGCGCGGATCAACTTCCACGGCGCGGATCAACTTCCAGGAGTTGGGACGACAGTGACGCAAGTCGACGACTTCGGCCGCGCGGTCGAAGTTGATCCGCGCGGAGCGAGGGGGGCGAACGACGCCAAGCCCGGGCGTCCTACCCTCGGCGGGTGATCGCCATCCCGACGCCCGCCCTGGTGGTCCTGGTCGGGCCGTCCGGATCGGGCAAGACGACGTGGGCCCGGCAGCGGTTCGCGGCCAACGAGGTGGTGTCCTCCGATGCCCTGCGGGCGGTGGTCGGCAGCGGTGAAGCCGATCTGGATGCCTCCGGCGACGCGTTCGCGGTGCTTGACTCGGTGGTCGCCGCGCGGACCCGCCGCGGCCTGACCACCGTCATCGACACCCTCGGTCTGGACCCGGCGCGCCGGGCGGCCGCCGTCGCCATCGGTCGGGCGGCCGGTCTCCCGGTTGTCGCGGTGCGCTTCGTCACCGAGCTGGAGGTGTGCCGTCGCCGCAATCGGCTGCGCGACCGGCCGGTTCCGGCGCCGGCGCTGAGGGCCCAGTTCCAGCGCGCCAGCACGGCGGACCTGACCATCGAGGGATTCGACCTGGTCGCCGTCGCCGTCGCCGACACTGACACTGACGCCGACGCCGACGCCGACGCCCAGCCGGAGCCCGCCCATGCCCCTGGCGGTGCCAACGCCGCGGCCGAGCAGCGCACCCGGCCTGCCGGTCTCCGATTCGCGCTGCAGATCTCGTCGTTCCCGTGGGGCGCGGATCCGCGGGGGTGGCTCGCCCAGGTCGCCAGTACCGCGGAACAAGTCGGGTTCGCGTCCCTGGCGGTGATGGATCACCTCCTGCAGATCCCGCAGGTCGGCCGGGCGTGGGACCCGATCCCCGAGGCGTACGTGACGCTCGGCTTCCTGGCCGGCATCACCGAGCGGGTCGGGCTGGGCGCCCTCGTCACGCCGGCGACCTTCCGATCGGCCCCGCTGCTCGCCAAGATCATCGCCAGCCTGGACGCGGTGTCCGGCGGGCGGGCGTTCTGCGGGCTGGGCGCCGGCTGGTACGAACGTGAGCACCGGTCGTACGACCTCGCGTTCCCTGCCGCAGGCCGGCGGCTCGACACCCTCGAATCGACCATCGGCACCCTGCGGGCATTCTGGGGTCCGGGCAGCAAGCCGCACGGCGAGCTGCCCGAGTCGACCTGCTACCCGCGGCCGGGCCGAATCCCGATCATCGTCGGCGGCGGTGGTGAGCGGCGGACTCTGGACATCGCGGCCCGGCTGGCCGACGGTTGCAACCTCGGTTCATCGCTGCCGGTGCTGGACCGCAAACTCGAAGTGCTCCGCGGGCATCTCGCCCGGGCCGGCCGCTCGATCGATGACCTGCAGGTCACCGTGCTGGACGTGCCCATCATCGGCACCGACCCCGACCAGGTGAGCCGGCTGGTCGAGGCGCAACGGGGCCGGGCGTCGGCGAAGGCCTACGCGGCCACACATCACGCCGGGACTCCGAATCAACACATCGGGAGGTACCGGCTGCTGGCCGACCGCGGCGTCGACACCGTGTTCGTCAGCCTGCCGGACCTGACCGGGCCCGCGGAGATCGAACGGTTCGCCCCGATTGTGCGGGCCTTCGCGACGACGCCGCGCGCAGAGGAAACTGCGCGCGCGCAGAGCAAATGGTCGATTCCTGGGTGATTTGTCCGGATTGATCGACCATTTCCTCTGCGCCGTGTCAATAGCTCTGCGCCGTGCCAATAGCTCTGCGCCGTGCCAATAGCTCTGCGCCGTGCCAATAGATCTGCGCCGTGCCAATAGCTCTGCGCCGTGCCAATAGATCTGCGCGGAGAACGGAGAGGGCGGGACGGTGCACGCCGGTCGGCCTGGGTCGGTGGAGGTCACGTTCAGAACGGCGTGACGGGCACCCGGGTGAGCACCACGGCGACCCCGAACGCGAGCGACAGCACGACCAGCTCCCAGCCGCACCACACGGCGACCGCGGTGCGCCGGCCGGCGGCGATCTGCGGGAGTAGCCGGGTCCGGACCACGATGGCGATCACCGCGATCACCGCGATCAGCACCGCCTTGGTCAGCACCAGCACCCCGTACCTGGTGGTCCACAAGGACGACGGCAGCGACGTCACCGGTGACAGCCCGAGCTCCATGAGGCCGTTGAACAACCCGGTGAAGCCCACGACGAACACGCACCAGGTGGCCAGCTTCGAATACCGGGGCACGGCCTCGGCGAGCAAATCGGTGCGCCGGCTGAGGAAGACGATCACCGCGCCCAGCGACCCGGCCCATGCCGTCGCGCCGACCACGTGCAGCTCCATCGAGACCATGCCAAGGTCGTGGTAACTCCAGTCCGACGCATGGCCGGTCAGCGGCAGCGGCAGCAGGCCGAAAAGCCCGACCCCGGCACGCAGCTCGGCCGGCACGCTCTCCCCGTGCCGGATGGTCAGCCGCGCGAGCCACACGGAGACCAACCCGCAGGCCGCCGACAGCATCAGCCCCTTGCCGGCCGCGATGTTGGAGACATAGCTCCAGACGGCGCCGGGGGTGGGCACCGCGCCGGGGTTCAGCTCCGCGGTCAGCAACACGATCGACACCAGCGCGGAAACCGTCCACAGCACCGACGCCCACAGCCCGGCCAGGCGGGCCCGGCGCATCACCGGCTCGGTCCGCTCCGGCCGGTCGAAGCCGACCAGGCGCGCCAGCAGCGCGACCCCCACCGTCGCCACGGCGCCCAGATCCAGCAGCGCGCGGGCGACCGGAATCCCGAATTGCACGACCGGGCCGGGGCTGAGCAGGCCGGTCACCGGCGGGGACTCGGTCGCCCCGGTACCGACGATCGTCGCGACCACCGCCGCCGCCGCGAGCAGCCCGGCGAAGACCAGACCCGAGCTGGTCAGGCCGGCGAAGCTGACCGCCGGCTCGCGCCGCCCGGCCCGGCCGCCGGACAACCGCCCCGCACCCGGCGAGGCCGCCGCGGGCCTGACGCGGCGGGGTCTGACGGTGCTCACGTCGTCATGGTGGCACGGCCGCGCCCCGCCCGGCGGCCGAGCACCCACCGAAACGGCGACGCAACTGACGCGCCGTGCGCACGGCCCGGGCTCGTCCGGACCACCCGCTGACGCCCCCGCCGCGCCGCAGGATCAACCCCGCGGCCATTCGACGTCAGGCCCGCGAGAGGAAGGACCGGTCGATTCGATCACCCGTCAGCCCGTCAGCGCGGCCGCGCGACCCGCCCGACCGCCCAATCCGGCTGATGGGACTGCCGCACCCCGCCGTCCGCGCCGAAGATCAGGAACGAGTCGAACGTCCGGGCGAACGCCCGGTCGTGCGTCACCGCGATGACGGTCCCGTCGAAGGAATCCAACGCCAGCTCGAGGGCCTCGGCCGAATACAGATCGAGGTTGTCGGTCGGCTCGTCGAGCAACAGCAGGGTAGCGCCCGACAGCTCGAGCAGCAGGATCTGCAGCCGGGCCTGCTGGCCCCCGGACAGCGTCTCGAAGGTCTGTTCACCGGCCCGGGCCAGGCCGTACCGGTCGAGCGCGCGGGCGGCCTGCTCACGTCCCATCCCGGCCCGGTGGTCGGTGCCGCGGTGCAGGATCTCCAGCAGCGTGCGCCCGGTCAACTCCGGGTGGGCGTGGGTCTGCCGGAAGAACCCGGGCCGCACCCGCGACCCGAGCACCACGGCCCCGGTGTGCGGAACCGCCGGCACCTGTTGATCGGATTCATCCGACACCGGCCGGTGCTCGACATCCGGGTCGGAGCACCCGCGGGCCAGCAGCCGCAAGAAGTGCGATTTTCCGGAGCCGTTGGAGCCGAGCACGGCGACCCGGTCGCCGTAGAACACCTCGAGGTCGAACGGCTGCATCAGCCCGGTCAACTCCAGCCGGGTG
>Ga0302299_10002878_pt1 | contig 10468 bp, 8 predicted proteins | sample III_Fen_N3_4_FD_198795 | JGI IMG/M metagenome (GOLD analysis project Ga0302299, IMG submission 198795) | Peat permafrost microbial communities from Stordalen Mire near Abisko, Sweden - III_Fen_N3_4 | ecosystem: Environmental > Terrestrial > Soil > Wetlands > Permafrost | place: Sweden: Abisko...
ACGAGTTCGACGCTGGTCAGCGCCTGCGCCTGCTCCACCGCCGACGCCTGGGTGAACGACACGACGTAGATCGGGCCGCGGTCGTCTCGCAGCAGCAGCTCGATCGTCTCGTGCACGGCAGTGAGTGACCACGAGAACTCAAGCGGCACAGGTCTTTCCGCGCCGGTGATGGCCACTGTCTCGCGGCCTGTGCGTCGGTTGAGGTCCTCCTCGAAGAACGCCGTCTCGCCCAGGGTGGCCGACATCAGCAGGAACTGGGTGTCGGGCATGAGCAGCAGCGGCACCTGCCAGGCCCAGCCCCGGTCGGGCTCGGTGTAGAAGTGGAACTCGTCCATGACGACCAGCCCGATGTCGGCCAGCTCGCGGTCGCGCAGCGCGTGGTTGGCCAGCACCTCGGCGGTCGCGCAGATGATGGGAGCACCCGGGTTCACGGCGGCGTCACCGGTGAGCATGCCGACCGACTCGGCCCCGAAGATCTCGACCAGCCCGAAGAACTTCTCGCTCACCAGGGCCTTGATCGGCGCGGTGTACCAGGTGCGCCGGCGCTCGGCGAGGGCCAGGGCGTGCGCGGCCACCGCGACCAGCGACTTGCCCGAGCCGGTGGGAGTGGCGAGCACGACGTGCGCGCCGCCGGCGAGGGCCAGCACGGCCTCCTCCTGCGCGGGGTACAGCGCGAAGCCCCGCTCACCCGCCCAGTCGAGGAAGACGTCGAACGCCGCGTCCGCGCCGGCGGCGGAGGCGCCGGACAGGCGGTCGGTGAGGGTCATCGCGGTCAATTGTCCCCCACGGCGAGGGATGGACGTGGCCGGGCAGACAGCGCGCGGCTCTGGTGGCGCCGGAGCCGGGCTGCGACGCTGGGGCTGAGGAGATGGTGACGATGCTGGAGCAGGAGATCGTCGAGCTGCCGTCCGAGACGGTGGCCGTGGTGCGCAGCGTGGTGCCGATGGAGGGGTTGACGGCCTTCTTCGAGGAGGCCTACGGCCGGGTCGCCGGGGCGGTTCCCGCCGCGGGTGGCCGGATCACCGGGCCGCCGTTCGCCTGGTACCACGAGATGCCGGGCCAGAGCGTCGACGTCTCTGCCGGTTTCGCCGTGGCCGGTGACGTGCACGTACCCGACGGTGGGGTGCACGTGGTCGAGCGGCCGGGTGGCCGGGCGCTCGTGACCGTCTACGTCGGGTCGTACGAGGGCCTGGGTGGCGCCTGGGCCGAGCTCGCCTCCGCGGTGGTGGCCCGGGGGTGGCAGGGTCGCGACGACTTCTGGGAGGAGTACCTCAGTGAACCCACCGGTGACCCGTCGGGGTGGCGTACCCGGCTCGTGCTGCCGCTGGCCTGAGTCGGTCAGCGGGTGCGGGGCGCGGTCGACGCGCCCACGTGCTCGGTGAGCCAGTCCACGAGCGGGCGCACCGCGCGCCAGTCGTCCCGCACGTGGTCGACGACTCCGGCGGTCGAGGCCCAGGCCGGCGCCCCGTGCTCGCGGATGCCGATGAGGTGCTTGTAGCGCATCAGCTCCAGGCGCGGGTGGTCGGCGGGTACGCCGCGGGGCCGGGTGGCGACCTGTTCCCCACCGAGCCGGAACCCGGCCGCGACGAGGTCGTCGACGACACCCTGCAGCTGCTGGCCGGACCGTGGCGAGTCAATCGCCGCCCGCAGCCGCGGCAGCTGGTCGGTTCCGGTCGGGTAGAAGCCGCCGCCCGTCATCAGGCCGTCGCCGCTGACCTGCAGGTAGAACCCCATGCCCGGCACCGTCGTGGCCAGCGCGCCCTGGTGGTCCTTGTACGGCGACTTGTCGGCGCTGAACCGCACGTCCCGGTTGGCCCGGTAGAGGCGGGCCGGGCCGAACTCGACCTCGAGCGCGTCGAGCAGCGCCTCCAGCGGCTCGCGCACCGCCGTGTCGTAGCGCGGCTTGTTCGCCAGCCACCAGGTGCGGGTGTTCTCGGCCCGCAGCTCGTCGTAGAAGTCGAACGCCTCGGCGGGGATGCCGGAGAAGCCAGTCACGCACTCACTCTGGCACGGCATCGCCCAGCCGTGAGTGCGGACGTGGCTGCCAGGGCGACCACTTCCGCACTCGCCGCGGAAAGGGTAGTGGTCAGGAGGCCGAGTTCAGGCGGGCCAGCTCGCCGTCGATGAGCCGCAGCTCGGCCGCCCGGACCGAGTCCTCGATCGACGCCGGCCGCGAGGCCCCCGGGATGGGGATGACGACGTCGGCCAACGACAGCTCCCACGCGAGGGCCACCTGCTGGGGGCTCACCCCGTGCGCCCGCGCCACCTCGGCGAAGGCCTCGTGCGTCGACCCCAGCTCACCGGCCTTCGAGATGCCGCCGAGCGGGCTCCACGGCAGGAATGCGATGCCCAGCCCGGCACAGTGCTCGAGCTCGCCCAGGCTGGACCGGAACGCCGGCGAGAACTGGTTCTGCACGGACGCCAGCCGCCCGCCGAGCACCTCGTCGGCCTCGTCGATCTGCGCGACCGTGGCGTTCGAGATGCCAGCCCGCACGATGACGCCCTCGTCGAGCAGCTCGGCGAGCGCGCCGACCGACTCGGCGTAGGGCACGTTCGGGTCGGGCCGGTGGAACTGGTAGAGCCCGATGGCGTCGACGCCGAGCCGTGTCGCCGAGTCCCGGGCCGCCTGCTTGAGGTAGGCGGGGTCGCCGTTCACGGTCCAGGCGCCGTCGCCGGGACGCAGGTGCCCACCCTTCGTGGCGACCAGGACCGTGGTCGGGTCGCCACCCCACGAGCGCAGCGCGCCCGCGATGAGCTCCTCGTTGTGGCCCACCTCGTCGGCGTGCAGGTGGTAGGCGTCGGCGGTGTCGATGAGCGTGACGCCCGCGTCGAGCGCGGCGGCGATCGTCGCCACCGAGCGCTCGGCGTCGGGCCGGCCCTCGATCGACATCGGCATGCCGCCGAGCCCGATCGCGCTCACCTTCAGGTCTGCGATGCTGCGCTGCTCCATTAGGATCTCCTTTGTCATGGTGCGGGGTCAGCCGGGGACTACGGAAGAGCCAGGCGTCACGAGCGCTTGCTCAGCGCCGACTCCTTGTGGGCCGCCCTGGCGCCGCTCTTGGCGGACTCGACGAGGTGGTACGGGTCGTCGTCGGTGGGCCGGAACTGTTGCCCCTCGAAGGTGAAGTCGCTGGTGCGCTTCTCCTGAACCGTTCCGGAGGTCTCGCCCTGCGAGGTGTTCCAGGCGACCTTGTCGCCCTCGGTGAAGGCCATGGTGGGCTCCTTTGCAGGGTCGAGGCGTCGGTCCGCCGACGCTAGCCGGATGCCGTGCCACGCACGGTGCCGCGCGGCACCCGAAATGCACCTGTCGAAGCCCCGCGAGTCGTTCATCCCCCGTTCGCCGACGGGGCCGTTCCTTGGAGTCGCGGGGGTTCATCCGGGGTGTTACGTTCGCGCCGCATCGTGTGCGGGCGAGGCGTCGCGACAGGCGGCTGGACCCCCCGCCGAACCCTGGAGGGGATTCATGGCTTCGTCGTTCCATCGGTTCGTGGGGAGGGTCGCGGTGGCCACCCTCGCGGTGGCCGTCCCGGTCGTGCTGACGCCGCTCCCGGCGTCCGCCGACACCGCTCCCACCGACCTGTTCATCTCCGAGTACGTCGAGGGGACGAGCAACAACAAGGCCGTCGAGGTCTTCAACGGCACCGGCGGGAGCGTCGACCTCGCCGCGGGGTCCTACAACCTCCAGGTGTTCGCCAACGGCGCGACCACGGCGACCTCGACGATCGCCCTCACGGGGACCGTCGCGGCCGGCGACGTGTACGTCATCGTGAACTCTTCGGCGGCCGCCGAGCTGAAGGCCGCCGCGGACCTGCAGAGCGGGTCGGTGAACTTCAACGGCAACGACGCGGTCCTGCTGCGCAAGGGCACCACCGTGCTCGACGTCCTCGGCCAGGTCGGGGTCGACCCGGGCACGGCGTGGGGCTCGGGCGCGACGAGCACGCTCGACCACACCCTGCGCCGGATGGCGACCGTCTGCGCGGGCGACCCCGACGGCAGCGACGCCTTCGACCCGTCGGTGCAGTGGGAAGGCTTCGCGGTCAACACCTTCGACGGGCTCGACTCGCACACCGCCACCTGTTCGTCGACACCGCCGGCCGACAGCGCCCCCACCGTCACCTCGGTGTCCCCCGCGGCGGGCGCCACCGCCGACGTCGGCGACAACGTCACGGTGACCTTCAGCGAGGCCGTGACGGCACCGGCATCCGCCTTCTCCCTGACCTGCGCCGGCGCCCCGGTGCCGTTCGCGCTCACCGGTGGGCCCACCACCTTCACGCTCGACCCGACCTCGGCGCTGCCCGCATCCGCCTCGTGCTCGGCGACCGTCAGCGGCCCGGCCGTGAGCGACGTCGACGCCGTCGACCCGCCCGACACCCTGGCGGCCGACTACTCGTGGGCCTTCGCCACGGCCGCGGCGGTCGACCGCTGCGCCCTGCCGGCCACCAAGGTCGGCGCCGTCCAGGGCTCCGGCGAGACCACGCCGCTGGCCGGCCAGACGACCACCGTGCGCGGCGTCGTCGTCGGCGACTACGAGGGCGCCAGCCCCAACCTGCGCGGCTTCTACCTGCAGGATGCCGGTGACGGCGACGCCGCCACGTCCGACGGCATCTTCGTGTTCAACGGCGGCAACTCGGACCTCGTCTCCCTCGGCGACGTCGTCACCGTGACCGGTACGGCGGGCGAGAACCAGGGCCAGACCCAGATCTCGAGCGACTCGAACCGGATCGCGGTGTGCGGCGCGGGGACGGTCGCCCCCACCGAGGTCGGCCTGCCGATGGCCAGCGCCACGGCGTTCGAGCGCTACGAGGGCATGCTCGTCACCTACCCGCAGGACCTCTATGTGACCGAGCACTTCCAGCTCGGCCGCTTCGGCCAGGTCACCCTGTCCGGCGGTGACCGGCTCCGCCAGCCGACCAACGTCGTAGCCCCCGGCCCTCAGGCGCTCGCACTCCAGGAGCAGAACAACCTCAACCGCATCCTCGTGGATGACGCCACACAGGCGCAGAACCCCGACCCGATCGTCTTCGGTCGCGGGGGGCAGCCCCTGACGGCCAGCAACACGCTGCGCGGCGGCGACACCATCGCCGATCTCACCGGGGTGCTCACCTACACCTGGGGTGGCAACGCCGCCAGCCCCAACGCCTACCGGGTGCGCCCGGTGCGGGCCCTCGCGGGGCAGTACGACTTCGTGCCCGCCAACCCCCGGCCCACCCAGCGGTCGGCGGTCGGCGGTGACGTCGCCGTCGGTGCGATGAACCTGCTCAACCTGTTCAACACCTTCACCGGCTGCACACAGGGTGTCGGCGGGCCGACCACCGACTGCCGCGGCGCCGAGAACCAACTCGAGTTCGACCGCCAGGTCGCCAAGACCGTCGCGGCCGTGCTCAAGGTCAACGCGGACGTCCTCGGGGTCAACGAGATCGAGAACGACGGCTACGGCCCGACCAGCGCCATCGCCGACCTGGTCGACCGCCTCAACGCGGCGACGGCACCGGGCACCTACGCCTTTGTCGACGTGGACGCCGAGACCGGCCAGCCCAACGCTCTGGGCACCGACGCGATCAAGGTCGGCATGCTCTACACGCCGGCCACGGTCACCCGCATCGGCACGACGGCGGCGCTGAACACCGTCGCGTTCGTCAACGGTGGTGACCCGGCACCGCGCGCGCGCCCCTCGCTCGCGCAGGCCTTCCGGGTCAATGCCACCGGCGGCACCTTCGTCGCGGACGTCAACCACTTCAAGTCCAAGGGGTCGGCCTGCTCCGTGCCCGACCAGAACGACGGCCAGGGCAACTGCAACGCCGTGCGCACCCGCTCGGCTGCCGAGCTCGCGGCGTGGCTGGCCACCGACCCGACGGGCAGTGGCGAGAAGGACACCCTCCTGCTGGGTGACCTCAACTCGTACGCCAAGGAGGACCCGATCCGCACCCTCGAGGGCGCCGGCTTCACCAACCTGGTCAACAGGTTCGTCGGCCCCGACGCGTACTCGTACGCCTTCGACGGGCAGTGGGGCTACCTCGACCACGCCCTGGGCAGCGCCGGGCTGGTTCCCCAGGTCACCGGGGTGACGGAGTTCCACATCAACGCCGACGAGCCGTCGGTGCTCGACTACAACACCAACTTCAAGTCGGCCGCCCAGCTCGACACCCTCTACAACCCCGACCAGTTCCGGGTGTCCGACCACGACCCGATCATCGTCGGGCTGAAGCCCAACTCGGCGGCCACCGTCGATGCCGGCTTCGAGGACGGGTCGGTGTCCTGCGGCACCGGGAACGCGCGGCTGCGGGTGGACATCGCCGATCGCGACGCGGCTGACACCCACGCGCTACGCGTGGCGTGGGGCGACGGCACCGCCGACACGGTGCTCGACCCGGCATCCGCCACGCAGGTGCTGACCCACACGTATGCCGCCGCCGGCCGCCACACGGCGACCGTCACCGTGACCGACAGCGACGGCCACGTGTCGACGACCACGGCCGACGTCACGGTCGAGTACGTCAGCACCGGCCTACTGCCCCGGCTCGGCTCGTCGACGAGCCCAGTGGTGGTGAAGCGGGGAGCGGTGCTGCCGGTGGCGGTCGGCTACGTCGACTGCACCGGGCGGATCCCGCGCGACGCCGACCCGGTGCTCACCGTCTCGCTCGGTGGCCGTACCGTCCTGGAGCAGCCGATGAGCCCGGTGGCCGTCGCCTGGCTGTCGCTGCTGCGCACGTCGAACCTGCCGGCCTCGAACGACACCTTCACCGTCACGGTGACCGTGCCGTCGACGGGTCAGACCGACACGGGTACCTTCCGCCTGCGTCGCTGACGCAGCGGGGACGCGGAACGGGGCGGGCCTTTCGGCCCGCCCCGTTGTGTGTCCACCCTCAGGATGCCAGTTCGGGCGCCACTACGACCGTTGCCGCGCCGACTTCTCGGCGACTGCTGCCCAGGACGGTGGCGAGCTGCTCGGCCCCTCAGCCGCCGATCTCGAGGTAGGTGTTCTCGATCGCCGCGAGATACGCGGCCGCCAGGCGTTCATAGCCGGCGGCGGTGATCTCGATCTCGTTGCCGACGGCCAGCCGGAGCACGGTCCGCGCCGGCACCCAGCGGATCGGGCCCTCGACCCGCAGCACGCCGGCGTTCCCGACCACGGAGTCGGCGACCACCCGCACCTCGTTCATCGGGTTGCCGTCGTCGCCCTCGAGGTCGCGCTCGCGATGCCCGAACCAGGCGTCGAGCACGATGACGGCCTGCGCGAACACCATCGTCTCGAGGGTGCTGTCCTCGACGTCGTTGGCGGCCCAGGCAGCGAGCAGCGCGTCGCAGTTGTCGCGACAGGCCTCGATCTCCTCGGACGTAAAGGCGTTGCGCGCGTTCACGGTGGCACCTCCGGTGTGCTCGGCGGTGGGCTCGGCATCCTGCCGGAGCCTACGCCGGTCCCCGGCTCAGCGCAGCGCGCCCGAGGCTTCGAGCACCGTCGTGCCGGCGATCCAGGTCGCCCCGGCGAGGGCGGCGACGAAGGTCGTGTTCCAGGCCGCGCGAGGCACCCGGGTCAGCCGGGCGAGCACGCCCGGGTCGCTCACCGCGCGGTCGCTCGACGCGATCACCGCACCGAGGTGGCGCCAGGCCCCGACGATGAGCACGATCCCGACCGCGACGACCGCCTGGGCCTGCAGCTGCGGTGACCCGGTCCACCAGAGCGCGCCGGCGCCCACCAGGGCGACCCCGACCACCGCGGCGGTCAGGCCCGAGCGCACCCGCAGGGCGGCAGTGACGAGCACGGCGAGGATGCCGGTGAGCACCGGAGCCGACCAGCCGCGCACCGCGAGCCAGACCATGGCCGCCCCGACGACGCCCGGGGCGGGGTAGCCCGCCCAGGTCGTGAGCACCCGGCCCACGCCGCGCGCCGGCCCCACCGTGACGGCGTGGCCGGACATGTCGCCGCGCAGCACGAAGCCGGTGAACCGGCGGCCGCTCAGCATCCCCACCCCGGCGTGGCCGAGCTCGTGCACGAGGGTCACGCCCAGGCGCACCACCCGCCACACCGGGTCGACGGCCACCGCCACGAGGGCGACGACGAGCACGACGACGATGGGCGGGCCCGCCAGGGCGATGCCCTGCTCGGGCACGACCCGCGACCACACCTGCTCGAACCAGTTCATGTCAGCGTTCCGGGATCCCGCGGGTGGTGCCCGCCGACCGGGTCAGCGCGAGCGGCGACCTGCGCCCTCGGAGAACGAGGCCGCCGAGCGCGAGGGGCGGGCGGACGTGGGACGTGCGGACGTGGGACGGGCGGCCGAGCCGCCGGCGGAGGGACCGCCAGAGCGGCCGGGACCCTGACCGGGGCCACGACCCGAGCCACTACCGGGACCGCCACGCTTGCCGGCCGATGCGCCCGAGCCGCCGCGCTGGCCGCCGCCCGAGCCGCCGCGCTGGCCACCCGAGCTCCCGCGGCCGCGGCCGCCGGAGGCCGAGCGAACGGGAGGAGCCGCGACCACGAGCCCGCCCTCGAAGGAGCGCTCACCGGGTGCGAGCTCCTGCAGCAGCGGGTGCGAGGCGTTGACCCGGGTGGTCGTGGGGTTCACGCCGGCCTTGCGGGTGAGGTCGCGCACGTCGCGCACCTGGTCGTCGGTCATCAACGTGATGACGGTGCCCGAGGCGCCGGCGCGGGCGGTGCGGCCCGAGCGGTGCGTGTAGGCCTTGGCCTCGACCGGCGGGTCAGCGTGGATGACGAGCGCGACGTCGTCGACGTGGATGCCGCGGGCCGCGATGTCGGTGGCGACCAGGGTGCGGGCCTCGCCGGAGTGGAACGCGTCCATGGTGCGGGTGCGGGCGTTCTGGCTGAGGTTGCCGTGCAGCTCGACCGCGGGCACGCCGGAGCCGTTGAGCTGGCGGGCCAGCTTCTTGGCGCGGTGCTTGGTGCGGGTGAAGACCACGGTGCGACCGGGTGCGGCGACGAGGTCGAGCAGCACCGGCAGGTGGCCGTCGGCGGTCACGTGCAGCACGTGGTGCGACATGGTGCCGATGGGCGACTGCGCCGAGTCGGCCTCGTGGGTCACCGGCGAGTGCAGGTAGCGCTTGGCGATGACGCTGATGCCGCCGTCGAGGGTGGCGGAGAACAGCATCCGCTGGCCCGACTGCGGGGTGGCGTCGAGCAGCCGGCGCACCTGCGGGAGGAACCCGAGGTCGGCCATGTGGTCGGCCTCGTCGATGACGGTGACCTCGACGGCGTCGAGCGACACGTGGCCCTGGCCGATGAGGTCCTCGAGGCGACCGGGGCAGGCGACGACGACGTCGACACCGCGGCGCAGCGCCGAGACCTGCGGGTTCTGGCCGACGCCACCGAAGACGGTGCGCGAGGTCAGGCCGAGGCGCTGCGCGAGCGGCGCCATCGCCTCGTCGATCTGGGTGGCCAGCTCGCGGGTCGGGGCGAGGATGAGCGCGCGCGGCCGGCGCGGCTGGGGGCGCTTCCCGCTCGCCGCGAGGCGGCTGAGCAGGGGCAGCACGAAGGCGATGGTCTTGCCGGAGCCGGTGCGGCCGCGGCCGAGCACGTCGCGACCCGCGAGGGAGTCGGGAAGCGTGGCGGCCTGGATGGGGGTCGGGGTCGTGATGCCGCGAGCAGCGAGCACCTCGACGAGGGCGGCGGGCACGCCGAGCGTGCCGAAGTTCTGGGGCGAAGAGGACAAGAAGAGGTTCCTTAAGAGGTCACGACAGTCGTCGCGACCGTCGGAGTCGGCGTCGACTGGGGATGTTCTGCCGGGCGGGGCTCTGGGCCGCGGCGCCGCGAGGCGGGAACGAGGTCCCGACGCGAAGGCATCGACATCAAAGAAGTCGCGGCCCGAGGCAGAAGGCGGGCCACTTCGGCCCAGTCTACGGGAGAGCGCCGTCATCCCTTGAATCGCACCCTGGCCGACGACTTGTCGAGGGTCCGGTCACGGGAGCTCCCGGCGGCCCTACAGTGACGTATGCCGTCGCTGCCGCTCTTCCCGCTGGGCAGCCCGCTGTTGCCCGGCGCCCGGCTCCCGCTGCAGCTGTTCGAGCCGCGTTACCTCGAGCTCGCCAGGGTGTTGGCCGACCTCCCGGAGGACGATCGGCGGTTCGGCGTCACGCTCATCCGCAAGGGCCACGAGGTCGGCGCCGACGCCGCCTCGGACCTGCACGCGATCGGCTGCGAAGCCCGGGTCGACGCCATGGCACTCGCCGACAGCTCGATCGGCACGATGGTGCACCTCATCGCCACCGGGGTGCGCCGGTTCCGCCTCGAGGGCATCGACCACGCGGCCGGCACCCCGTTCACCACCGGTGTCGTCACCTGGCTGCCCGAGCCGCCGGTCGGGGACGACCCGGAGGTCGAGGCCCTCGCCCAGCGTGCACTGAAGGCCCACCTGGCCTACCTCGCCGGTCTCGGCGCCCAGCTCGAGCCGGTCGAGGCGCCGCTGTCGGGCGTCGCGTACCGCGTCACCGAGCGGATGGTGCTCGACCCGGCCGA
>Ga0302299_10002879_pt1 | contig 10468 bp, 14 predicted proteins | sample III_Fen_N3_4_FD_198795 | JGI IMG/M metagenome (GOLD analysis project Ga0302299, IMG submission 198795) | Peat permafrost microbial communities from Stordalen Mire near Abisko, Sweden - III_Fen_N3_4 | ecosystem: Environmental > Terrestrial > Soil > Wetlands > Permafrost | place: Sweden: Abisko...
CTACCGCCACATCGCGCTGCTGGTGGACGACCCCACGCCGCACTCGGGCCTCGCGGGCATGTACCGCCACGTGCTCGACGAGCGGCTGCCGCAGCTGGTCGAGGTGGCGCAGGCGCTGCTCGAGCCCGCGGGCCTGCCGGCGGTCATCGGCTGTGCCGCGGGCAAGGACCGCACGGGCATCACGATCGCCGTTCTGCTCTCGCTGGCAGGCGTCGCCGACGACCTGATCATCGAGGACTACGCGCTCTCGGCCGGCTACTTCGCCATCCCCAACGAGACGATCCCCGCCGGCGACTGGCGCCACCAGCCGCTGATCGTGGACAGCCCGCCCGAGTTCATGGCGTCCGCCCTCGATCACCTGCGTGACGTCCACGGCGGCGCGAGGGCGCTCCTGCGCTCAGGCGGCCTGACCGAGCACGAGCTCGACACGCTAGTCGAGCGGCTCACCCAGCCCGCGGACGCGGACTGATGGGCAAGATCGGCGCCTCGGTCGCGCTCCCCTACCCGCCCGAGCGCGTCTGGCGCGTGGCGACGAGGATCGAGGACCTACCCAAGTGGATGCCCGAGGTCGTGGGCGCCGAGCTCCTCGACGCGCCCCTCGCCATCGGCAGCCGCGCCAAGCTGCGCCTCTCCGCCGCCGCGGCCAACGCCGAGGTCACGGCCGCCGTCAGCGAGCTCGCGCCCCCGACGCGCCTCGTGATGACCGGCGCGGGCGGCCCGCTCGGCGTCACCGTCCGCGTGTCGCTCCGGGCGACGGCCGACGCCGGGACCGAGGCGACCGTCGAGGTCGACCTCCAGACGCCCCCGTTCCTCGGGTTCATCGCCCGCGAGGTCGAGAAGCGGCTCCAGGACGGACTGCCCGCCTCGCTCGAGAAGCTGCGCGCGCTCATCGAGGCCGAGCCCGCCTGACGCCTTGGTGGTCGGCGCCGACGCGCGGCAGACGCGACAGGTCCGTGACTCGGCGTCGCCCCTAGGCGGGATACCCCTCGACCGACACCACGATGAGCGGGCTGTGCTCCTGCATCACGTCGAGGTCGGTGCGGTTCCAGTTGCGCGCAACCCCTGCCAGCAGCGCGGCGCGCTCGGCCGGGTCGGTCACCACGCGGGCGGTGCCGGGCACCTCGGCGACCACGCCCCGCTTGAGGTGCAGCGTGACGGCCGGGTTCGCGGCGATGTTGTGGATCCAGGCTCGCGTGCGCCCCGGGTTGGGCATCCCGCTGATCACCAGCCGCCCGTCGAGGTTGTGGAGGTAGATCTCGATGCGCCGCGCCTCGCCCGAGTGGCGGCCGGTCGTGGTGAGGTCGATGACTTGGCTCTGCCCCAGAGCGGTTGCGGTGGCGATGTCCATGGGACGCTCCCCTGTGATCGCGGGGGCTCGGTCCCCGTGTGGTTGTTGCACACGCAACGATAGGCTGCAGGCGCCGATCCCGCAAGGACTGGGCACCCGGGGGCCTACACTCATGCCCATGCTCCGGACCGTCACCGCCACCCGCTACGTCACGCCCCTGCGCGAGGGCGGGTCGGTGCCCGCGCTCGTCGAGGCGGACGACGACGGCCTGTACGTGGTCAAGCTGCTCGGCGCTGGGCATGGCCGCAAGGCGCTCGTCGCGGAGCTGATCACGGGCGAGATCGCGCGCCACCTCGGGCTGCCGGTGCCGGACCTCGTCCTCGTGGAGCTCGACGGCGCGCTGTCAAAGGCCGAGCCCGACGGCGAGATCCGCGACCTGCTCGCCCGCTCGGCCGGGACGAACTTCGGGCTCGACTTCCTGCCCGGCGCCCTGGCGTTCGCGCCCGCGGTCGGACCGAGGCCGGAGCCCGAGCTCGCCGCCGACACGGTCTGGCTCGACGCGTTCACGACGAACGTGGACCGAACAGCGCGGAACCCGAACCTGATCGTCTGGCACCGCCGGATCCACCTGATCGACCACGGGTCGGCGCTGTACATCCACCACACCTGGGCGAAGCCGGACGAGCATGCACGACGGCCGTTCCCCCAGAGCCGCGATCACGTCCTGCTGCCGTTCGCGGGCTCCATCGAGGCGGCCGACGAGCGGCTCGCGCCGCGGCTCGACTCGTCGCTCTTCGCGTCCATCGCCGACGCGATCCCCGACGACTGGCTCGAGGCCGAGGCCGGCCTGCCCGACCCCGATGCCCATCGCCGGGCATACGTTCGGTATCTGACGGTGCGTCTTGAGGCGCGCCGTTCGTTCGTGGAGGAGGCCGAGCGTGCCCGGGTCGCCTGACTCCCCCGTCGGCGGCGCGGCGCCCGCCAAGCTCGCTAAGCGCCACCCGTTCGAGTACGCGATCGTGCGCGTCGTCCCGCGGGTCGATCGCGGCGAGACGTTCAACGCCGGGATCGTCTTGCACTCGCGGGCCGGCCGGTTCCTCGGCGCGCGGACGTGGCTCGACGAGGCGCTGCTGACCTCGATGGCGCCCGACTGCGACCCCGAGACCATCCGCGATCACCTCTCGACCATCGAGCTAATCGCCCTCGGGGACCTTGCCGCCGGGCCGATCGCCGCGCTCTCCGCCCCAGAGCGCTGGCACTGGCTCGCCGCACCGTCCTCAACAGTGATCCAGGCCTCGGACGCCCACACCGGCCTGACCACTGATCCCGCCGCGACGCTCGACCACCTGTTCCGGACGCTCGTCGCGCGCTGACCTTCCGGCTCACGGTCACCCGGGCCGATGAGCCGCTCAGCCAGCCCTGACCTCGGCCGCCTGCGGCTCGCCCGGTGTCGTCGCGTCGGGCTTCGGTCCCTTCGCATCGGCTTCGGCGGCGAGAGCTGATGCCGCACGGCGCGCACTGCCGCGGCGGTAGCGGAGCGCGATCAGGATCGTCGCGGTCATGAACGTGAACGACGCGGAGTTCGAGCCGACCAGGACCCAGTTGCTGATCGAGGCGCCGTAGGCCACCCAGACGACGAAGCCGAGATCGAGCAGCGAGAGGTACAACAGCGAGAGGTCGTTCGACGAGCGCGTGCGCAGCATGCGTCGGATCTGGAGGACGGGCGAGAGGGCCATCGCCAGCCCGGCGAACATCGCGCAGGCGGCGAGGAAGTCGGAGGTCGTCACGCTTTGCTCGCCGCGCGCGCCTCCGCCTTGCGGGCCCGCTTGCCGGTCTGGTACGCCGCGAGCGCCTCGGCCGTGTCCACGTCCGCGAGCGTGGGTTCGTTGGGCAGCAGCGCCTCGTAGCCCGCGGGCCGCACGCCGAACCGGTTGGCCAGCACGCCGATGATGGTGGCGGACTTGCCATCGCCGATCCCGGGGAGCGCTTTGAGCCGCGATCGCAGGTCCTTGGCGTCCTTGGCCTCGGTCCAGATCCGCGACGCGTCGTTGCCGTAGTCGGCTGCGACGGCCGCGCACAGCTCCTGCACCCGCCCGGCCATCATGCCGGGGAAGCGGTGGAGCGCGGGCGGCGTCCGGAAGAGCGTCTCGAGCGCCTCGGGCGACGTGGCGGCGATGGCCGCTGCGTCCAGGCCGCCGGTGCGGCGGACCAGCTCGAGCGGCCCCGAGAACGCCTTCTGAACGGTGACCTGCTGATCGAGCGCGAAGCCGATGAGCAGGGCGAGCGGGCTCGAGGCGAGCAGGGCGTCAGCCTCGGCGTTGCCGGTGAACGGGAGCGCGGTCACGGTGTCGGGCATGCCGTCATCGTACGCGACGGCGCCAGTCCGCCTCCCGCGGACGTCCGCAGCGGCGGGCCGTGGCGTCGCGATCCGGTCCCAGCCGCTACGATCCGCCCGTGGCCATCCTGGGCATCGACCATCTCGTCATCGCCGTCCGCGACCCGGACGCCGCCGCCGCCGATCTCGAGCGGGAGCTGGGGCTCGCCTTCACGGGCGGCGGGCGCCATGAGACGGCCGGCACGTGGAACCGGCTCGCGTTCCTCGGAGACTCCTATGTGGAGCTGATCGGCGTCTTCGACCGCGCGCTCGTGCTGTCCAACACGGGCTTTGCCGTCAGCCGGGCTGCGCTCGACGTGCTCGACGCCGGGCGCGAGGGCCTGGCGACCTGGGCCGTCGCCGTGGACGACTGCGCGGTCGAGGTGGCGCGGCTGCGTCACGCCGGATCGCCGATCGGCAATCCCGTCAACGGGTTCCGCGTGCGACCCGACGACGAGACCGTCCGCTGGGTCACCGCGTTCCCGACCCTGGGACCGGAGGAGCCGCCCTTCCTGATCGAGCACGAGATGGCCGGCGCCGAATGGGGCCCCGAGGCCATCGCGGCGCGGCGCGCATTCCGCCACCCGGGTCTGGGCAGAGTGCGGATCGCGCGGCTCGTCCTGCCCGTCGCCGACCCAGCCGGGTACGCCGAGCGCTGTCAGGAGGCGGTCGGGATCCGGTTCCGCGCCGACGTCTCGGGCTGGACCGCGTTCTTCGGGTTCGACACCGTCCACCTCCACGCCACCACGAGTGGGCTCCCGGTGGTCCAGCTCGAGACGGTCGCGCCCGACGTGGAGCGGCGAAGCGTCCCGCGCTACGGTGTCGACTGGTTCGTCAGCTCGGGCTGAGGTGCGCCGGCGGGCTCGCGCCCGTTAACATTGGGCGTCATGGCGACCCGACGCGACTTCACGTTCCACGGCAACGGCCGCGCGCTTACCGCGTTCTACGCGGAGCCCGACCACCCCGCGGGCGCCGACCCTGACGAGCCGCTCCCGCCGCACCCGGCGGTCATCATCGTCCACGAGATCATGGGCCTCAACGACGACATCCGACGGATCGCCACCCGGTTCGCGGACAGCGGATACGTGGCGCTCGCGCCGGACCTCCTGGGCGGCGGGTTCAAGCCGCTGTGCATTGCGCGGTTCATGCGGGGCATGGGCAAGACGGCCACGGGCCGCCCGTACCAGGAGATGCGCGCCTTCCACGACTGGCTGGCCAAGCGCCCGCAGGTGGATCCGGACCGCATCGGCATGGCCGGGTTCTGCGCCGGCGGCGGGTTTGCCATCCTGTACGCGGCCAGCGGCGAGCGCGACCTGCGCGCCGTGGCCCCGTTCTACGCCGGGCTGCCGGCCGACATGTCGATCATCCCCGAGATCTGCCCGGTGGTCGCCTCGTACGGCGGGCGGGACGGGACGTTCGGCAAGAACGGGCCAAAGCTCGAGGCGGCGCTGGCCGAGGCGGGCATCGCCCACGACGTCAAGACCTACCCCGATGCCGGGCACTCGTTCATGAGCGAGCACGACGGGATGTTGCTGGCGGTCATGAGCCGCGGGCCGTCGAAGGTGGGCCACGACCCCGTCGCGGCCGAGGACGCCTGGTCGCGGATGCTGACGTTCTTCGGCGAGCACCTGGGCCCGCGCGAGGTCCCGGCGGGGTGAGGCCGGGCGGCCCCGAGGCGGTCTACGGTCTAGTAGGCCGCCGCCTCCCGGCTGCGCCGCTCGGCCCGCGTCGCGACCGAGAGCGCGATCCGGTACGCCAGCAGGAAGGCCACCACGGTCATCGAGCCGAGGTAGATCCACTGCGCCCACGCGTTGCCGCTGTCCGTGCCGGCCCCGATCCCGTGCGCCGTGGCGCCCGCGAACGCGAGGAAGGTGACGTAGTGGAGCGTGCGCCAGACCCTCTGGCTCATGAACCGGCGGAGGTAGAAGCTGGCGGTCACGATCAGCATGAGGTAGAAGGCCACCTGCCCCACGCCAACCGCCAGCGGTGAGTACGGCGCCAGCCCGGGCACGACCATCGAGGTGATGCTGAACGGCATGGTTGCGTCGAGGCCCAGGATCACGCCGTGGAGCCCGGCCATCCCGAGCGCGGCCGCGGCCAGGTCCTGGTGGAGCGTGAAGTTCACCGGCCGATGGGCGATGACGTCGAGGACCTTGGTGGACAGCAGCAGCCCGAACACGACCGAGAGCGTCATGGCGATGTACGCCATCCACGCGAACAGCCGCTCGAAGAGCCACGGCAGGCTGGCGGGATCTGCGTTGAGCACGGCCGAGACGACGCCCGGCAGCGTGGCGCCGAGCACGATCCCGGCCGCGACCGTGGGCATGCCGAAGCGGATGAGGCTCGTGCTCGGGTGCATCCCCCGGTACGTCACGCCAGCCATCGCAGCATCTCCGGTGTGGCGCGGATCTCGCCGCGCTCAGTGAGGATGAGGACGCCCAAGACGCCGGGCCGGTCGAGCAGGGTGAAGGCGCGGTCGGCGCCGGCGATCACGGCGGTCTTCGCGAGCACCTCGGCCTCGCGGGCCGATGCCGCAACGACGGTCGCCTGCACCACGTCCGTGGTCGCCGGGCGCCAGGTCCGCGGGTCGATGAGGTGGTGGGCCGGCCCCTCCGCGTGCGTCCAGCGGTGGACGCTCGTGCCGGAGGTGGCCACGCCGAGCCGAACGGGGGCGTCGCCACCCCGGAACTGCAGCACGCCGAGCATGGCGTCGGGCTCGCGCGGGTCCGCGATGCCCATGCCCCAACGGTCGTCCTCGACGCAGCGCAGGGCGACGTCCCCGTCGGCGTCCACCAGTGCGGACCGCCCGGGGGTGATCGCGAGCGCGCGGTCGGCCAGCCAGCCCTTCGCCACGCCGTCGAGGTCAAAGCGGACGCCGGGCTCGCGGCGCACGACGCTGGCGCGAGGTCCGCGGTCGAGCGACCAGCGCCGACTGGCGGTTAGCGGCGGCCGGGGGCTCGAGCCGGACTCCGCGGCGAGGCGCGCTTCGAGCATCGCCACGTCGACGAGCCCGTCGGTCAGCCCCTCGGCCGACCGCGCCCAGTCGAGCACGGCGGTGATCGTGGGACCCACCCGAACGCGGCTCGAGGTCGCGTTGTTGAGGCGCATCAGCTCGGACGACGGGTCGAAGCGCGTGAGGCGCGACGCCCAGGACTCGACCCGGTCGAGGACCGCGTCGATCGCCGCCCGCGAGACGTCGCCCGTGGCGTGCACGGCCACCTCGCCGCCCATCATGGGGCGACGGGCGTCCGCGATCGCCGGGGCGTCGGCCGTGGTCACGGCTTGCCGGACTGACGCGTGATGGTCTGGATGATGATGCGCGGCGTGGGCCGCGGCGTGGCCTTGGGCCTGGGGCTCGCCGCCGCGGGCGTCTGGTTGACGAGCGCGTCGGGCGGCAGCGTCTGGCCGGGCGCCAGCGTGACGACGTGCGTCACATGGATCACTGACGGGTCGGGCTGCTGCGTCGGGTCCTGCGCCACGGTCGTGTCGACCGCGCTGACCGCGGTCGTCTGCGGCGTGATCGACGGGATCATCGCGGTCGCGATGGCCGATGCGGACGCCAGGCCGGCGATGCCGATCACCATTCGGGCGCCGGTCCAGTCGGGCTTGCCGCGGCGCGGCCGGGCGAGCCCGGACTGATCGATCCGCGCGACGTGGTGCACGGCCGGGCCCTGGGGCTGTGGCCGAGCGTGCGTCGGCGGTCCGGGTCGGTTGTCGGGGGTGCGGGGGTTGGTCATCAGTCGCCTCCGCCCTCGTTCTCACCACCGCCGCCCGTGGTAACCACGCGCTTGATGATGATCGGCGAGGGTGTGGGTTCAGGTGTTGGTGCCGGGGTCGGCGGGACCACGTACACCGTGTCGATCTGGGTGACCGGCACGGGCGCCTGGTCCGATGCGGTGGCCGCGGCAGGATCGATGCTGACGGGGCCGGCGACCGGGGCCGACGGGGCGAGCCCGAAGAGGGCGAGCCCGATGGCCAGGACGGCCGAGGCGGTGAGCGACGCGGCGAGGAGCGCCACGCGAGTAACCATGTGAGAGTGCCTCCCGGCGGTTTGGTGCAAGGAGCAGCATCGGCCGGGCGCCGGGCAGTCGGGCTGAGACCCGCGTGAGACTTCTCACAGACGGGCCGCCGAGCCCTTCACCGAACGCCTCGCTGGCCGCACAATCGGCAGCGATGCGAGTCCTCGTGGTTGAAGACGAACCCAAAATGGCCGCGCTGATCAAGCGCGTGCTCGTCGCCGAGCGGCATGTCGTTGACGTGGCGCCCGACGGCGTCTCGGCGATCGCCATGGCCGAGACGGGCCCGCATGACGTGATCGTGCTCGACCGCGGCCTCCCCGACATCGACGGCATGACCGTCATGCGGCTCCTCAAGGCCAAGGGCGTGACGTCGCCCGTGCTGCTGCTGACCGCGCTCGGCTCGGTGGACGACCGGGTCGCCGGCCTCGATGCCGGCGCCGACGACTACCTCGCAAAGCCGTTCGCCTTCTCGGAGCTGCTCGCCCGCATCCGCGCGCTCGGCCGCCGGCCCGCACCCGCCAACGAGTCGCGCCTCACCGCGGGCGACATCGTCCTCGACGAGCAGCGCCACGTGGCGCAGGTCGGCGACCAGACCGTGGACCTGTCCGCGCGCGAGTTCGCGCTGCTGGGCTTCTTCATCCGGCACGCCAACCAGGTGGTGACCCGCCAGCAGATCCTCGACCAGGTCTGGGGCGCGGAGCCGGACGTGTACTCCAACGTCGTGGACCTGTACGTGTCGTACCTCCGCCGAAAGCTCGGCGAGCTCGACCGCTCCGACCGTCTCAAGACAGTGCGCGGCGTGGGCTATTCGCTCAAGTCCGAGGCCTGAGCCGGCGTGACGATCGGCACGACCGAGCGCCTCCTCCGCCGGACCCGGCGGCGCCTCTTCGCGATCACGATGGGTCTGCTCGCGCTCCTCGTCGTGGGGATCGGGGCGACCACCGCGGTGGTCGCGCTGCGCGCGCTCGACGGAGACGTTGACCGAGCGCTCCAGGACGCGGTCCGAGGCCGCGCCGGCGCGGCGCTCACCGAGACCGGGGGCGACAGCAGCGGCCAGCAGCCCGATAGTGACGCCAACGCCGACCCCGATCGTCCCACAGGGGCGTCAGACACCTTCGTGATCGTCATCGACCCCAATGGCGTCGTGGTCGAGAACCGCTCCAACTACCCGCTGACCGGTCTGCCAAACACGGACGCGGTGGCCGCCGCAGGCAACACCGGCAGCGACCTGCGGACCGTCACCGTGGGCGGTATCGACCTGCGGCTCTATACCGTGCCGATCGCCCACGACGGCACGACAACCGGCTACGTCCAGGGCGGCATCCGGCTGGCGCTCCACGACCGCGAGTCGCGCACGCTCGTCCTGGCCATCGCGGCGGTCGGTGCCGTGGGCCTCGTGGGCGCCGCGCTCATCACGCTGCTCGTCACGGGTCGGGCCCTTCGCCCGGTCCGGGACGGCTTCGAGGCCCAGCGCCGCTTCGTCGCCGACGCCTCCCACGAGCTCCGGACGCCCGCCGCGCTGATCCGCGCCAACGCCGAGGTGCTCGAGCGCGAGCAGCTGGTCAGCGAAGAGGGCCGCGAGTTCGTCACCGACATCGTGGCGGAAGCAGACCGCCTGGGCCTGCTCGTGGGCGACCTGCTCCAGCTGGCGGCCTGGGACGACACGAAGCTCGCCGTGGCGATCGACACCGTCGACATCTCGTCGCTCGCGTCGGACACCGTCCGCGGCGCCACGGCGCTCGCCGCCGAGCGCGGCGTGCAGCTCGAGTACACCGGTGCCGGTCCCGTGACTGCGCGGGCGGACCGCGACCGGTTCATCCAGCTGCTGCTGATCCTGGTGGACAACGCCATGGACCACTCGCCCAAGGGCACCACGGTGACGGTGCGGGTCCGGCGGGTCGCCCAGGAGGCGGTCATCGAGGTTGAGGACGAGGGTCCCGGCATCCCGCCCGACGCGCAGGAGCGGATCTTCGAGCCCTTCACCCGGCTCCACGGGACCACGCGCCACGGTTCCGGCGGGACGGGGCTGGGCCTCGCGATCGCGCGCCGAATCACCGACGCGATGAGCGGCACGATCAGCGTGTCCTCGCCCGAGGGCGCGGGCGCCAAGTTCACGGTGACCCTGCCGACCGCAGAGCCGAGCGCCAAGCCCGACCCCGACGCCGCCAGCTGACCCGGTGCCCAGCCCTCCCGGCTAGCGCCCGGTGGTCGCGGGTCGGCGGTCCGGGGGCGGTCCGTCGAACAGCTCGACCGTGCCGAGGGCCACGGCCCCAACCGTCGCGAGGATCACCAGCACACCGGCCCCTACGAACAGGGCCGTCGCGTTGACGTCGATCATCACGCCGGCGATCGCCATGGAGAGCGGCGAGATCCCGAACCCCACAAGCATCGCCACGCTCATCACGCGGCCGAGCATCCCCACCTCGACGCGCGCCTGCAGCCACGAGATGGCCACGATGTTGACGTACCCGATGCAGAACCCGCCCACGGCGAACAGCCCGACGGCCACGAGGAGCGACCCCGCGAGGCCCACCAGCCCCATGGCCAGACCGGAGACCGCGATCGCGAGCAGGATCAGCCGGCCTTGTCGCTCGAGCTTGACGTTGCCCGCGATGACCGTGCCGGCGAGCCCGCCGATCGCCCAGCCCGACACGAGCAGACCCAGCCCGGCGGCGCCCGCGTGGAACCGCAGCTCGGCGAGCCACGGCATGCCCACGGCGGCGGGTCCGTTGAGCGCGAAGTTGAGCACGAGCGAGACGCCGAGCATGACGGCGATCCCGCGGTCCG
>Ga0302299_10002880_pt1 | contig 10468 bp, 13 predicted proteins | sample III_Fen_N3_4_FD_198795 | JGI IMG/M metagenome (GOLD analysis project Ga0302299, IMG submission 198795) | Peat permafrost microbial communities from Stordalen Mire near Abisko, Sweden - III_Fen_N3_4 | ecosystem: Environmental > Terrestrial > Soil > Wetlands > Permafrost | place: Sweden: Abisko...
TGACCCGCGAGGGCGCGGAGGTGACCGGATGACGACCCCGACCACCGGCCTGCTCCGCCCGACCCGCCAGACGATCATCGGTGCGCTGCTCGGCGGGGCCGCGACCGCGGCCGGCATCGCACTCACCGCGACCTCCGGCTGGCTGATCGTGCGCGCCAGCGAGGAACCGGTCATCCTCACCCTGATGGTCGCCATCGTGGCCGTGCGCACCTTCGGCATCGCCCGGCCGTTCTTCCGCTACCTCGAGCGGCTCGTGTCGCACGACGCCGCACTGGACGACCTCGCCGTGCGCCGCACCTCGGTCTACGCCGCACTGATCCCCCTCACCCCGGCCCGCCTCGGGCGCCGGTCGCGCTCGCAGGTGCTCACCGGGGTGGTCGACGACCTCACCGACGTCGTGGAGGCGCAGGTACGGGTGACAGTGCCGATCATCTCGAGCGCCATCGCCGGGATCGTGGCCGTGCTGCTCACCGCCTGGTTCGACCCTGCGGTCGGGATGGTGCTCGCCGGGCTCCTCGTCGCCGTCGCCGGCACCTGCTGGCTGGCCTGGCTGCTGGAGTCGCGCTCGCGCGACGAGCTGCTGGAGTCGCGGGCCGAGGTGCTGCGGATCAGCGACCTCGTGGCCCGCCAGGCCCTCGAGCTGCAGGCGATCGGTGCCGCCGGGACCGCCGCCAGGTGGCTCGACGACGCACACGACGACCTGCAGCAAGCGGTGCAGCGCCAGAGCCGGGGACGCGCGCTCGTCGCGGCGACGCTGCTCGTGGCCACCGCCGTCGCGACCCTCCTCTCCGCCCTGCTCGTCGACCCGGCCGTCACCGGAGGACCCATCGCGGCCCTGCTCGTGGTGGTGCCGGTGGCCGTGGGCGACGCCCTGGCGCCCCTCGTCGACACGATGCGCGCCCTGGTCCGCGCGCAGGGCAGCTCGGTGCGCCTCGACGCGCTGCTGGACCAGGTGCCGGCGGTCAGCGACACCGGAGCGGCCGTGGCGGACGGCATCCAGACCTCGGGCCGGCGGGTCGACCTCGACGGGGTCGCCGCGTCGTGGACCGGGCGCGGTGAGCAGCTGGCGCCGACCGACCTGCACCTCGTCCCGGGTCGCCGGGTGGCCGTCATCGGGCCCAACGGCTCGGGCAAGAGCACGCTGCTCGCGGTGCTCGCCCGTCACCTCGACCCGAGCCGGGGGCAGCACGCCGTCGACGGCACCGACGTGCACGACCTGACCATCGACGACGTGCGCCGCCAGGTGGCCTTCGTCGACGACGAGCCGCACGTCTTCGCCGGCTCGGTGCGCACGAACCTGCGCCTGGCCGGCCCGGATGCCGACGACGCCGCCCTCGAGCGGGCGCTCGGGCGCGCCGGCCTGGGCCGCTGGCTGGCCGGCCTGCCGACCGGCCTTGACACCCTGCTCGGCAGCGGCGGGCGTGGGGTGTCCGGCGGCGAACGGGCCCGGCTCGGGGTCGCTCGCGCCGTCCTCGCCGACCGCCCGCTCGTGCTGCTCGACGAACCGACAGCACACCTCGACCACGCCACCGCCACAGCGGTGCTCGACGACGTACTCTCGGCGACGGACGGCCGCAGCGTCGTCCTGGTCAGCCACCGATCGGAGGCCCTGGACCGGTTCGACACGGTCCTCGACCTCGGCGCGCACCACCCGGTCGCGCCCACCCCGAAGGAGTAGCCATGCCTCACTCGACCTCCGCGCCCCGTCTCGGCGACCTCGAGCGAGTCGTCATGGAGCACCTGTGGGAGGCGTCTGCCTCGGGGGGCGCGTCGTTCGAGGGGGCCACCGTGCGCGAGGTGCACGACCGCTTCGAGGGCGAGCGCGAGATCGCCTACACGACCGTGATGACCGTGCTCGACCGGCTGGCGAAGAAGCAGCTGGTCACCCGTGAGCGCGACGGCCGCGCCTGGCGCTACTTCCCCGCCGACACCCGCGAGGCACTCACCGCCCAGACGATGCTGCGCACCCTGGACGACATGGAGGTCACCGACCGGCGCACCGCCCTGCTGCACTTCCTCGACGGTGCCACGACCGACGAGCTGGCCGACATCAAGGCGGCGCTCGCCGAGATCGAGGCGCGGGCCGAGGGAGACCCCGGCACCGCCGGCTCCGACGGCCGGCGCTCGATGATCCGCCGCCGCTGACGCCTCCCCGGGTCCGGACGTCCCAGCTGGGGTGACCGGGTTCGGGTTCGCCGCGATCTCCTGCCACCATTGGGCCCGTGATCCCCTTCGTCCTCGCGGGGCTCGCGGTGCTCCTCGCGTGGGTCGCCCCGGGCCTGATGGCCCGTCGGAAGGACTTCCGGCGCGCGCCGCGGTCGGCGCTGGTGGCCTGGCAGGCGGTGTCGGTCGGCGGCATCCTCGCGGCGCTTGCGGCCGCCCCTGCTGCCATCCCGTTGGTGCTCGACGGCGACGACCCGCTGCGCCACCTCGGCCTGGTGCTCGTCGCGGTGCTCGTCAGTGCGCTGCTGATCGTGCGGCTGCTGTTCGCCGGGCACGACGTCGGCACCCGACTGCGGCGGGTGCGGTCCGACCACCGCCAGCTCGTCGACATCGTGGCGCAGCACGACGAGCGGATGCGGATCCTGCAGCACCCGACGCCCACGGCCTACTGCATCCCCGGCCGCCAGTCGCGCGTCGTGCTCACCCAGGGGGTGCTCGACGCGCTACCCGCCGACCAGCTCGACGCGGTCATCGCCCACGAGGACGCCCACCTGCGTGGCCGGCACGACCTGCTGCTGGAGTTCTTCGCCGTCGTCACCCGGGCGGTGCCGGGGCCCCTGCGGTCGGAGGAGGCACTCGGCGAGGTGCGGCTGCTCGTCGAGGCGCTGGCCGACCGGGCGGCCGTGCGCCGCAGCGGCGAGGTCGCCACGGCTCGCGCGCTGATGACGCTTGCCGGCAGCCGTACTCCGGAGGCTGCGCTCGGCGTCGGCACCACGGCACCGGTGCGCCTCCGCCTGCTCGCCGACGGGCCGCCGAGCCCGGTGCTGCCTGTCGTCGCCTACGCGTTCGCCACCGTGGCCGCGACGCTACCGCTGCTGCTCCTCGGGCTGGCCTGGCGGTGAGCAGCGGGTCGGGGAACCTGCGCGGCCGGATGGCGAGCGCCCTCACCGATGCCATGCGGGCGCGCGACCGGGTGGCCGTCACCGCGTTGCGCTCGGCACTGTCGGCGGTCGGCAACGCCGAGGCGGTGCCGGTCGACACGCTTCCACCCGCCGGTGCGGCGGAGACGGCGGCGTCGGGGGTCGGGGTCGCCGACGCACCGCGCCGCGAGCTCACCGAGCAGGACGTGCGCGCCGTCGTGCTGGCCGAGCTGGCCGAGCACGACGGCGCGGCGGAACACCTGCGCGTGGCCGGACGCCCGGACGACGCGGCTCGCGTCGCCGCGGAGGCCGACGTGCTGCGCGAGCTCCTCGCCAGCTCGTGGTGATCGCTGGCGGCTCCTAGGCCCAGCTGGGCGGTGGCGGCGGAGGTGTCGACCCCGGTGCGGCCGTCTCCGGAGGTGCAGCGGGGGGCGGGGGCGGAGCGGCCGGCGCTCCCCCGGCATACGACGGGGGCGGGGGCGGGGGCGGGGGCGTCGCACCGGGTGGGGGCGGAGGTGCGCCGGCTGCAGCAGCAGCGGCCGCAGCACCTGGAGGAGGCGGCGGGCCTGCGGGGGCGGCGGGCGGCGGGCTCACGCTGAGCTGGCCCAGCCGGCCGGTCGACTCGAGCTCGTGCAGCGTCGCCAGAATCCGCGCCCGGTCCTCGGCGGATGCCGGGCGGCCGGTCGCCTCGAGGTAGGTGAGCACCCCGAGGTCGCGCAGCGCCCGGTCGGCACCGCCACCCCCCGCGCCACCCATCACGCTCGTGCCTCCCGGCGTGCTGATGCCGGCCTTCTTCATCTCGGCATCCGCCTTCGCGGCGAGGTCGTTGGCCGCTGCCTTGGCCCGTTCGAAGAAGCTCATCGTCACTCCTGCTGTGTGTGGGCTGTCTCCCCTGAAACCCTAGGACCGTTGTGTCCGTTGCGCATAGCGTGTGTGTGTCAGCAGACACGCCAGGGCCGACGAGGAAGTGGAGACGACCGATGACCATCCACGGGTCGCTGTTCCAGGAGTTCAAGGAGAAGGAGACGCAGGACCCCTTCGCCCTCCAGAACAAGAAGCTGCTCCGGATCGACATGCGCTACGGGGAGGTCTGGGCGCGCACCGGCTCGATGGTGGCGTACCAGGGCGACGTGCGCTTCGCGAACAAGGGCTCGGGCGGCTTCGGCAAGATGCTCAAGGCCGCCACCACCGGCGAGGGCGTCAAGATGATGCAGTGCTCGGGCAGTGGTGAGCTGTTCGTCGCCGACTTCGCCAGCGAGATCCAGGTCATGTACCTCGAGAACGACGCCGTCTCGGTCAACGGGGCCAACGTGCTCGCCTTCTCCAACTCCATCGAGTGGGACATCCACCGCATCCAGGCCCGCGGGGCCACCATGACCGGGGGCCTCTACAACGTGGCGCTGCGCGGCACCGGCTACGTCGCCGTGACGACCAAGGGTGACCCGATCGCGCTCGACGTCGCGTCGTCGCCGACCTTCGCCGACGCCCAGGCCGTGGTGCTGTGGACGGCCGGGGTGTCGATGGACATCCGGGTCGACACCGGCGGCCTGTCGTCGATGGTGCGCGGCGGCACCGGCGAGCTGCTCCAGATGGCGTTCGGTGGGCAGGGCTACGTGCTGGTGCAGCCCAGCGAGTCGGTGCCCCAGGGCGCCCCACAGTCACCAGGTGGGGTGCTCGGCGGGTTCCTTCAGTAGCCGGCCGGCCGATCCCCCTGTCGCTCAGGCGTTCTCGCGCCGGAACGTCGCGGTCCCCCACCACAGGGACACGGCGAGCAGGATGAAGGTCCACGCGATCCCCCATCCCAGCGCGCTCACCGTGAAGTCGCCGAGGAAGCTGTTGCGCACGGCATCCACGACGTGCTTGGTCGGCATCACGTTGGCGACCTTCTGCAGCCACTGCGGTCCGAGCGTCATCGGCAGCAGGATGCCGGAGAGCAGCAGCACCGGCATCATCACCATGTTGATGATCGGCGCCATGGTGTCCTCGCTCTTGGTCGTCAGGGCAAGGGCGTTGGATGACGCCGCGCACGCGCCGCCGAGCAGCAGGGTGAGGGCGATGCCGAGCACCGCGCCCCAGAAGGGCGCCTCCATGCCCATGAGGTAACCGAGGCCCACGAGGATGAGGGCCTGCACGAACAGCTGCAGCACGTCGCGCCACAGCCGCCCCATGAGCAGCGCGGTGCGGCTCGCCGGGGTGACCCGTTCGGCCTCGATGACGCCGTCCCGCCACTCGCCGATGAGCGAGAAGCCGGCGAAGAAGGCGCCGAAGATGCCGAGCTGCACGAGCAACCCCGGGACGAAGAAGGTGTAGGCGTTCGGGTAGTCGAACTGGGCGGCGATGGGCTTGAGCAGCGGGCCGAACAGGAACAGGTAGAGCACCGGCTGCATCAGCCCGATCAGCACCCAGGCCGGGTTGCGAAGGTTCATTCGCAGCTGGCGCCGGAAGACGATGGAGCTCTCGCGCAGGAAGGTCATAAGGGGTCCTTTCGGGGGTCGGAGGGCTCAGCTCTCGCGGAGCGAGCGGCCGGTGAGGTCGAGGAAGACGTCGTCGAGGGTGGGCCGGCGCACCTCGATGGAGGACAGCTCGACCCCGGTGCGGTCGAGGTCGCGCAGCAGCCCCGGAACCGCGCGCCCGGCTTGGCGCACCCGGCCGCTGACACGGTGGCCGTCGACGGCGACGCCGTCGAGCTCGGCGACGAGCGCGGCGAGCTTCTCGGCGGCCCGGCTCACCTGCTCGACTCCTGCGACCTCGAGCTCGACGAGGTCGCCGGCGACGGCGGCCTTGAGGTTGTCGGCGGTGTCGGACGCGGCGATCCGGCCGTGGTCGATGATGACGATCCGGTCGCTGAGCGCGTCGGCCTCGTCGAGGTAGTGCGTGGTGAGGAACACCGTGGCCCCGCGCCTGGCCCGAAGGTCGGCGATGTGCGTCCAGAGGTTGGCCCGGGCCTGTGGGTCCAGCCCGGTGGTGGGCTCGTCGAGGAAGACCAGGCTCGGTTCGTGGATCAGCCCCATGACGATGTCGAGCCTCCGGCGCTGGCCCCCGCTCATCGCCCTCGGCTGGCGGGTCCAGAGCCCCTCGAGGTCGAGCTGCTCGAAGAGGTGCTGGCCGCGGGTGCGCGCGTCGGCCGCGCTCATCCCGTAGAGCATCCCGTGGTCGACCACCTCCTCCCCGGCCCGGGTGACGCTGCCGGTCGACCCCGACTGCGAGACGTAGCCGATGCTGCGGCGCACGTCCTGCGCCTGGGTCGCCACGTCGTACCCGGCCACCGTGGCCGTGCCGGCCGTGGGCTTCAGCAACGTGGTGAGGATGCGCAGCGTGGTCGTCTTGCCGGCGCCGTTCGGGCCGAGGAAGGCGACGACCTCACCCTCGGCCACGTCGAGGTCGATGCCGTCGACGGCGGTCACCTCGGTCTTCTCGCGCCCGGCCTTCGAGGTGAACGTCTGGGTCAGTCCCCTGGCGGTGATCACGGCCGCTCCTTTGATCAAAGTTGAACAGTTGATACTCCATACTGATCAACCTTGATCAAATCGTCAAGTGAGCGAGTACGAGCGACTGAGGATGCCGCCCGGCCCTTCGGAGTTGGGTGCTGAAACGGTCGCCCGGGCAGCCACCTGAGCACCCAGCTCGGGGCTCAGCGCGCCGGTCAGTCGGGGATGCCGAGTGCCTGGCGGTAGCGCTCGCGGTCGGCCTGCATGTCCCAGCCCGGGTCGTCCGGCGGGGGCGACCAACCGGCCGTCTCGCCGGCATACCAGCTGCCGCCGGTCTCGAGACCGTCGACCATCTCGACCAGCCAGGCGCGTTCGGTCTGGGCCTGGGCCTGCCACAGGCCGATGAGCGGGGGCAGGTGCGGCGGCAGCGCGTCGGCCGGGGCCGCGGCGAGCGCCTCGCCTTCCGCCAGCACGGCATCCACCGCCGCGAGCCGCTCCTTGAGCAGCCCGAGGAAGACCTCGCGGGTGACGAGCGGCGCCAGCGAAAGCGCGGTCGTGAACCCGCGCGCCGACCCGCGGTTGTGCGTGCGCACGGCATCCGCGAACAGCCGGTGGAACTCGGCCCGCCCCTCGTCGGTCGTCGTGTAGACGGTGACCGTGCGGCTGCCCTCGACGAGCGAGTGCCGCGCGAGGTGCCCGGCGCGGGCCAGGGTCTCGAGCCCGGAGTAGATCGAGCCCGGGTTGATGTGCGCCCACTCGTCGACCCGCCAGGACACCAGCTCGCGGCGGATCTGGTAGCCGTTGACCGGCTCGAACAGCTGCACGGCGCCGAGGAGCAGCATCCGTGTCGAGGAGCTGGCCATGCGCGCAGTCTAGGGAGGGGTGTCCAGCCCGCGACCGGGGGCCGAGGCCACGACGGGCAGTCGGCCGGCATGCGCAACAATCAGGGCATGACGGCACAGGTGACCCGGACCGACATCCTCGACGTCGCGCGCGAGCAGGTGCTCGAGCGCGGGGTGCCGCTGACGCATCCGCAGATCGTCGAGGTCATGCGCACCGGTGACGACCGGCTCCAGGACCTCCTGGCGCTCGCCCACGAAGTGCGGATGAAGTACCAGGGGCCGAGCGTCGAGGTCGAGGGCATCGTGTCGCTGAAGACCGGCGGCTGCCCCGAGGACTGCCACTTCTGCTCGCAGTCGGGGCAGTTCACCAGCCCGGTGCGCTCGGTGTGGCTCAACGTCCCCGAGCTGGTGCGCGCCGCCAAGCAGACCGCGGCGACGGGGGCCAGCGAGTTCTGCATCGTCGCCGCCGTGCGCGGGCCCGACGACACGCTGATGGAGCAGATGCGCGAGGGCGTGGCCGCCATCCGGGCCGCGGTCGACATCAACGTCGCGGCCTCGCTCGGCATGCTCAGCCGCGAGCAGGTCGACGACCTGGTCGACATGGGCGTGCACCGCTACAACCACAACCTCGAGGCCGGCCGCTCGTACTTCCCCAACGTCGTCACCACGCACTCGTTCGACGAGCGCTGGGACACCTGCCTGATGGTCAAGGAGTCGGGCATGGAGCTGTGCTGCGGCGGCCTGGTCGGCATGGGCGAGACCATCGAGCAGCGAGCCGAGCTCGCCGCCCAGCTCGGCGAGCTCGAGCCGCACGAGGTGCCGCTGAACTTCCTCAACCCGCGCCCTGGCACGCCGTTCGGCGACCTGCCGCCGATGGAGACCGGCGACGCGCTGCGCACCATCGCGGCGTTCCGGCTCGCCCTGCCGCGCACCATCCTGCGCTACGCCGGCGGCCGCGAGCTGACCCTGGGCGACCTCGGCACCCGCGACGGCCTGCTCGGCGGCATCAACGCCGTCATCGTCGGCAACTACCTCACGACGCTCGGCCGCGACCCGCGCGAGGACCTCGCGCTGCTCGACGAGCTCGAGATGCCGATCAAGGCGCTCAACGAGACGTTCTGAGACCGTGGTCTTCGTGCTCGATGGGGATGCCGTGGGGCCGGTCGCGCGCACGTCCGCACCGGGGGCGTGGTGCGGGCAGTGCGGCGAGGCGCTGGATGCGGGCGAGCACGCCCGGTGCGCCCGCCGGGCCGAGCTCGAGCCGCCGCGGTTCTGCGTGCACTGCCGGCGCCGGATGAAGGTGCAGGTCACCCCGGGCGCCTGGACGGCCACCTGCGTGCAGCACGGCACCGTCGAGCAGCCCACCTGGGGCTGAGCCTGCGACGAGGCCGTGGTCACGACCAGGCGCTGGTGTCCCACCCCTCGCGCCGGGCCATCAGCTCGTACATCGTCGCGCCGTCGATCGCCTCGCGCAGCAGGTCGGCGTGGCCGGCGTGCCGGGCGAGCTCCTCGATGAGGTGCAGCACGACCCAGCGCACCGACCAGTGCGGGACGTCCTTGGGGAACCACGGCACGTCCTGCGGTACCGGCACCGGGGTGTCGAGGTCGGCAGCCCGGATGGCGGCGAGCACCCGCTCCGCCTCGGCGTCGAACGCGGCCAGCGCGGCATCCACGGTGTCGCCCTCGAGCCAGGTGTTGTCGCGCTCGTAGTTCGCCTGCTGCTCCTCGAGCGTGCCCGGCCAGACCGGCGGCTCGGGCGCCGCCTCGAGCATCAGCCGCCAGCCCACCTGCACGGACGCCGCGTGCTTGACCAGCCCGCCGACGCTGAGTGCACTGGACGCGATCTGCTGCCCGGCCTGCTCGTCGGTGAGGTCGAGGATCGCCCCCCGGAAGCCATCGTGCTGCTGCTGGACGTAGTTGACGAGCAGCTCGCGCTCGTCGGTGCTCATGGCCGCGTTGCCGGACATTGTCGGCTCCTTCTGGGTGGTCGACTGGCTGATGACCCCACCCTCGGACACAATGCGGACAGGATCGGTCCGCTATCGGTCGGAGGATTGCCGCCATGACCCAGACCTCGCGCGTGCTGCGCCTGCTCGGCCTGCTGCAGTCGCGCCCGACCTGGACCGGCCCCGAGCTCGCCGACCGCCTGGGGGTCACCACCCGCACCGTGCGCCGTGACGTCGAGCGGCTCCGGGTGCTGGGCTACCCGGTGCGAGCCGGCCAGGGCGTGGGCGGGGGCTACCAGCTGGGCTCGGGCGCCGCCCTGCCGCCCCTGCTGCTCGACGACGAGGAGGCCGTGGCCGTCGCCGTCTCGCTGCGGCTGGCGGCCGGCGGCACGGTGGCCGGGCTCGGTGAGCCGGCGATGCGCACCCTCGGCAAGCTCGACCAGGTGCTGCCCGTCCGGTTGCGGGCGAGCGTCGAGGCGGTCTCGCAGGCCACGGTCACGCTCGGTCGCCGTGACCAGCTCGTCGAGGGTGCCGTGGTGGCGCTGCTCGCCCGGGCCGCGCGCGGGTGCCACGAGGTGCGGTTCGGCTACGACGCGGCATCCGGCACGCGCTCGAGCCGGCGCGCCGAGCCCTACCGGCTGGTCGCCACCACCTCGCGCTGGTACCTGCTGGCGTGGGACCTCGACCGCGAGGACTGGCGCAGCTTCCGGCTCGACCGGATGAGCGAGGTGCGCGAGTCGACCTTCACCTTCCGGCCGCGCGAGGCACCCGACGCGGCCGAGCACGTGCGCGAGGCGCTGACCCGGGGAGCGCAGGGCATCGACGTCGTGCTCGACCTCGACGCCCCACTCGACGTCGTGGCCGACGCGCTGCCCGCCGGCATCGGGACGCTCTCGGCCCTGGGCGAGCGCTGCGAGCTGCGCTTCTCGGCGTGGGACGTGCGGTCGGCCGCGGCCCGGCTCGCGTGGCTGCCGTGGGAGTTCCGCGTGGTCTCCCCCGACGCCCTGTCGGAGGAGGTGGCCGCGCTGGCCGGCCGGCTCGCTCAGGCGGTCGTGCGGCGGTAGGCGAGCATCGCGAACGCGTATGCCACGGCGAGCAGCGCGACGCACCAGCCGAGGGCGACCCAGATGTCGGTGCCGACGGGCTGCCCGGCGAGCAGGTTGCGGATG
>Ga0302299_10002881_pt1 | contig 10463 bp, 7 predicted proteins | sample III_Fen_N3_4_FD_198795 | JGI IMG/M metagenome (GOLD analysis project Ga0302299, IMG submission 198795) | Peat permafrost microbial communities from Stordalen Mire near Abisko, Sweden - III_Fen_N3_4 | ecosystem: Environmental > Terrestrial > Soil > Wetlands > Permafrost | place: Sweden: Abisko...
GAGCTCGGCCTGCTCGGGTCGGACTTCTACGTCAACACCCTTCCGGCAACCGAGCTCGCGAAGATCAAGTTCGACCTCGACGCGGACGTCCTGGCCACGCCGAACTACGTCGCCGGCGTGCTGGACCCGAAGGACGGAGTGGAGCTCTTCAGCCGGGGCCCCGGCACCCCGATGCCGCCGAGCATCTGGGCGCCATCTGCCATCGGGCGGGACTACGGCATCGACTACCTCAACTCGATCTGGAAGAAGCATCTCCTCTTCTCGGCCGACGGCACGGACGCCTTCATGTTCCAGCAGGCAGGGATCCCGGCCAGTGGCGTCCTGACCGGTCAGGACTGCTGCAAGCTCGCGTCGGACGTGGTCCTCTTCGGCGGCTACGAGGGCAACTTCGAGGGCACCGTGCCGGGCGACGACGGTGGATGCGTCGACAACCCCTTCCGCTGGTGCGACAACCTCAGCAACAACGACCCCGAGGTACTCACGTTCATGTCGAAGGCCTTCGCCAACATGGTCGGACATATGGCGTACGACACCCGGGTCTTCACCTCGACCCACAAGGCCGGTGGTCATCTCACGATGAACTCGCCCTCGAGGAAGGTGGGAACTCTCAAGGGCGCGGTCACCAGCTGACCGACGCCCCCGCATGGTGCACGCGCGGCTGCGCCTGAGCGACGGCCCCTGACCGGCGTGCCTGCCCGGTCAGGGGCCGTGCACCGCGTCTCGGCGAACCGGACGACCGGGTGCCGGTCGGGCAATTGCGCGAGCGCGACCCCCCACTAGACTCGGCGCGCGCGGCGTCGATGCGCACCTCGAGGATGAGATGGATGTGGTCGCGGTGGATGAGCCCGTCGAGGTGCACATGCGCGACACCAACGCGTTCGCGTGGTACATGGAGCAGGACCCGATGCTGCGTTCGACGGTCGTCGTGGTGCTGGTGCTCGACGGTGCACCCGACTGGGACCGGTTGACCGAACGGCTCGAGCGCTTCACCCGGGTCTCGCCCGGGTTCCGGCAGAAGGTGGTCGAGCCGCCGCTGCGCCTGGCCACGCCCCGCTGGGTCGTCGATCCGGACTTCGACCTGTCCTGGCACATCCGCCGGTTCGAGGCCGTGGCGCCCAAGACGCTGGCGACCGTGCTGGAGTTCGCCCGCAAGACCGGGATGGCGGGCCTCGACCGCGACCGACCGCTGTGGGAGGTCACGTTCATCGAGGAGCTCGAGGGTGGCCGCGCGGCCGTCGTCATGAAGCTGCACCACTCGCTGACCGACGGCGTGGGCGGCATGGACATCGCGCGTCTGCTGTTCGACGTCGAGCCGGACCCGGGCGACCTCGGGCCCATGCCGGCAGCACCCGTGGGCGAGAACCTGGGCACGGTCGACCTGGTGCGCGATGCTCTCGGCTTCGGCTGGTCCCGCCTCGCGGGCTTCTCGAGGGAGGTGCTCACCTCGGCTCCCGGCGACGCGGTGAACGCGCTGCGGCATCCCCGCAAGACCGTCACCGAGACGGCGGCAACCGTGCAGTCGGTCGCTCGTTTCCTGCAGCCCGCGTCCGACACGCTGTCGCCGGTCATGACCGAACGCCGCCTGGCCTGGCACTACGACGTGCTGGAGCTCCCCCTGGCCGACCTCCTGTCCGCGGCGCACGCCGCAGGGGCCAAGCTGAACGACGCGTTCCTGTCCGGTGTCACCGCGGGGTTGCGGCGGTACCACGAACAGCACGGCGAACAGGTCGACGAGCTGCGGGTCACCATGCCGGTCAGCATCCGCAAGGAGGGCGACCCGATCGGGGGGAACCGCATCACGCTGATGCGCTTCAAGGTCCCCGTGAGCATCGTCGACCCGGGTGAGCGGATGAGGGAGACCCACGACCGCTGCGAGCCGATGAAGACCGACCGCTCGCTGCCCTTCACCAACGCACTGGCCGGCGCGCTGAACCTGCTGCCCCGCGCCTACATCGGCGGGATGCTCAAGCACATCGACTTCCTCGCCAGCAACGTGCCGGGCATCCCGGTCCCGATCCATCTGTCGGGGGCGCGCGTCGAGAGCTTCTACGCGTTCGGCCCCACGATCGGAGCAGCGTTGAACATCACCCTGATGTCGTACTGCGGCACCTGCTACGTCGGCATCAACATCGACACCGGCGCGGTGCCCGACACCGACGTGCTGATGGACTGCCTGCGCGACGGCTTCGACGAGGTCCTGGCCAGTGCTGGCGGGACCGCCCATGCGGTCCTGCCGAGCCGAGCCACCTGATGCGCGTGGCGATCGACCCGCCCGCCCGGCGACCCTCGGCGACCCCAGCAACACTGGGACGCGCTCGCCGGAAGGAGTCCGCCGGAGCGGCTGACGTGCATGGCCGGTGAGGCACGCCTCCGGTCCTGAGCGGGGGCCGGGCCCGCTCCGCGCGGTGCCGGAGCCGACGGCTGAGGCACCGCCCACGCCGGCATCCGCCTCGCCATGCGCCGTACGTCGTAGCCAGGAGGGTCGATGGTCAGCGTCTTGCCAGCCGGCGGAACCGCCATGCTCGTGGCGTTGCTCGGGACACCGCTGTTCATCCGGTTCCTCCCCCGCCGCGGCCACCGTCAGCGATCCACGACGACCTCGTCCTGCACCACGTCAAGCGCGGCAAGCCCACCATGGGCGGAGCCGTGATCATCGCAGCACCGCTGGTCGGGTACCCGGGCTCGCACGCGATCCTGATCGCCGTGGAGGCCGGCGGCTTCGCCGCGGTCACCCGCGACCCGGTGTCCGTCAGTGCCCCGCTGGTGCTGTTCCTCCTGGTCGGGCTCGGAGTGGTCGGAGAGCTGCGCCGTCGCGCCCGGCCCCAGCTGCTACCCGATCACCGACGCGCTCGACCTCGCAGTGGTCGCCGCCGCAGTCGCCGGGGCCTGCTTCGGCTTCCTCTGGTGGAACGCCGCCCCTGCCGCGATCATCATGGGCGACACCGGATCGCTCTCCCTGAGTGCGGGGATGGCCGGCCTGGCGATCCTCACCCGCACCGAGCTCCTCCTCGGACTCCTCGGCGGACTCGTCGTCATCATCACGCTGTCCGTCATCATCCCGGTCGCCAGCTTCCGGCTCACCAGAAGGCGCGTCTTCCGGATCGCGCCCCTTCACCACCACTTCGAGGTCGTCGGATGGCACGCGGTCACCATCGTCATCCGCTTCTGGATCATCGCCGGCACCTGCGTCCTGGCGGGACTCAGCCTGTTCTACGCCGAGTGGGTCGTCACGCTCCAGCCCCACCCACGCCCGGTTGCTCCTCCCAGGGCGGCCCGGTGGCCTGGTCCCGGAGGCACGCCGCATCAGTCCTCGGGGAGAACCGCCTCCACCCTGCGGAGGACCTCCTGCGGCTCCGGGTGGTCGTCCCGGCGTCCGGATCTCGTCTGCCAGGACGAGGTGCCCGGCCGGCGATCTTCCTAGGCTCGGTTCCGCCAGTGAGGACGCGGCCGGCAGCCGTTCCCTCGTCCGCGCGACAGTAAGGACTCCCGTGACCGCCTCCACCACCGACCCTCCACGTCTCGCGCGGCCTGCGGCTCTGCTCCGGCCGATGGTGACGGCGGGGGCGCTCGTCCTGGTGCTCTTCCTTGCTCCGTTCCCGACGGCATCGCTGTGGTCCGGGGGCGGCTACTCCACCCGAGCGGCGCTGGTGCGCTCCCTCAGCTCCGGGTTCGTCCTCTTCTGGGATGGCGGCATCGGCGTCGTGAGTCCGAACCTGATTGTCCCCGTGGACTTCTGGATGCGCTTCCACGTCGTCAAGGCCATCCTCGCCGCCGCGCTCGTGGTGGTGCTCGCGCGGCTCGGCTCGCGAACCTGGACGGCCTACACGTCGGCAACGACCGCGGCCCGGAAGGTGGCGGCGGGGATGCTGGCAGCGGCCACCGCCGTCCTCGGGATGGTCGCGCTCCTGATCCTGGTCGCGAACCTCCAGGGGGCCATCGCTCCGCTGTCCTCGGCGCTGGGACTCCTCCCGATGGGCACGCCCGACCCCGCGCTCGCCGGGACGGTCAGCCAGGTGCGACACGACCTGGCCACCGGCGTCGGCAGCCCGGCGCTGGCGGTGCTGGTGCACGACTTCTCGGCGTATCACGTGGCCATGGCCGGTATCGGTGCGCTGACCACGGCCGGGCTCCTGGCGACGGCGGTGTTCCTCTGGCGCCGACGTCGCCGGCTGACAGCGGGGCGGCAGCCGGGTCGCCAGCTGCTCGCGTCGGTGGCCGTCGCAGCCGTCGCATTCGCCGCGTTCTTCGCCGTGGTCACGGCGGCGAACCTGAGCACGAGCGCCCACCCAGCGCCGGCCCTGCTCGGCTTCTTCGAGGGCGGCGGGTGAGGGACACTCGAGGGATGTCAGGTTCGTCCGAGGCCACGAGTGCCACCCGGTGGCGGCTCCGGCCGCTCCTCGAGCCGGCCACTTCGGACGGGGGCCGAAGCGGGTCGCACCGTGGGGACGTGGACGGCCGACCTCAGCAGCGCGAGGTCGTACTCGACGTGCTGCCGGTTGCCGCGGTGGCCTGCCTGGCGCTGCCGCAGCTGATCCATCACGCGAGGTACGCCGACCCACAGGTGGGCCTGTACGCGCTGTTGAGCGTGCTCCTCGTCGCTCCTTTGACGGTGCGGCGCCGGTTCCCGTTGTCGGTCCTGACCGTGGTGTGCGTGCTGATGCTGACGCAGGCCGGGCTGGGCCTGCAGCTGATCGCCGGGGCCAGCCTGCTCGTCGCCGTCTACACGGTGGCGTCCCGCCACCCCATGCGGGTCACCGCACCAGCGGGCGTGGCCGCAGTCGCCGCCGCATCACCGGTTGCCGCGCAGGTCGCGCACGGGTTCCGGTGGACCGAGGTCGTCGTCATCGTGACCGCCTTCGTGCTGGCTGCCCTGATGTGCGGCGCCTATGTCCGCAACCGCGCGCACACCATCGCTGCCCTCACCGAGGCGGCCGACCGGCTCGCCCGGGAACAGGCCCAGAACGCCCAGGCGGCGGTCGCGCGGGAACGGACGATGATCGCGCGCGAGATGCACGACATCATCGCGCACAGCCTGTCGGTGATGGTGACGCTGGCCGACGCCGCGGCACTGAAGGTTGCGACCTCCCCGCAGCAGGCGACGGACACGATGGAGCGGGTGTCCGAGGTCGGCCGCCAGGCCCTGGGCGACAGCCGGCGGGTGCTCGGCATCCTGCACGGTGACGCCACCGGGCCACTGACCCCGCAGCCCGGGGTGGCTGACCTCGCCGCGCTCGTCCGGCAGGTCGAGCACGACGGGCTCGAAGCACACCTCACCGTGGACGGACTCCCCGATGCGGTGCCTGCGGCAGCCGGCCTGACGGCCTACCGCATCGCCCAGGAGGCCACCACCAACGCGCTCAGGCACGCACCTGACGCCACCCGCCTCGACATCTCCGTCACCATCACGCGAACCCTGCTGACCTTGGACGTCCACGACAACGGCAGGGCCAGAACTGCCTCGGTAGCAACTGATTCGGGCGGGCACGGCGTCTCCGGCATGCGCGAGCGAGCGACGGCCTACGGCGGCACCGTGACCGCCGGCCCGGCTCCGTGCGGGGGATGGCGCGTGCTGGCCGAGCTGCCGCTCACCGACCGCTTCCACCCCGGTGAGGAACACACGTGAGCGTCCGCGTTCTCCTCGTCGACGACCAGCCACTGATCCGCACCGGGTTCAGGATGATCCTGGAGGAGACTCCCACCATCGAGGTGGTGGGCGAAGCCGAGAACGGCCGCTCCGCCGTCCGGCTCTGCGCGACCTTGGCTCCGGACGTCGTGCTCATGGACATCCGGATGCCGGAGATGGACGGGCTAGAGGCCACCCGGCTGCTCACCGCCGGCAAGTCCCCACCGCGGGTCCTCGTCCTCACCACGTACGACCTCGACGAGTACGCGTACGCCGCCCTGCGGGCCGGGGCCAGCGGCTTCCTCCTCAAGGACGCACCCGTCAGCGAGCTCGTCAGCGCGATCCACGCCGTCGCCGACGGCCATGCCGTCGTCTCCCCCCGCGTCACCCGGCTCCTGCTCGACACCTACGCGCACCGCCTACCCGGCGCCGAGGGCGACTCCGCGCGGGTGACGCTGCAGCGCCTCACTCCGCGCGAGCGGGAGGTGCTGCTCGAGATCGCCCGCGGCCTGACCAACACCGAGATCGCCACGACGCTCGGCATCTCGGAGGTGACGGTGAAGACCCACGTCGGAGCCATCCTCACCAAGCTGGACCTGCGCAACCGGGTCGCGGCCGTCATCCTCGCCTACGAGCTGGGTCTGGTCGACTAGGCAGGACGGGGCGCGGGGTTCGAGCGGCGAACCAGGGCAGCGTCGGAGCGACCTGACCGCAGGCGTACGGTGAAGAGCGGAAGCCCGACCAACTGGTCCGCATCGACCACTGACAACGTCCGACGGCACATCCGTCGTCCTCGAAGCGCCACGCGTCCAGGCTTCCGCAGTGGGGGTCCAGTTCCGCATCGCCGCGGCATCGTCGCCGCTGCGATGGAGGGGACGTCGCCTGACGTCTCTCGGGAGCCCTCGCGCAGACGTGAACAGGACGTCGGTCATGACTGACACGACACTCGATGTTGTTCTCCCGCAAACGATCTCAGTTGCCGCACGAGTCGTGGACGCTCACCGCACGTACGGAGTGGGCGGCACCGAGGTGCACGCGCTGGATGGGGTGACCGTCGGGTTCCCGGCCGGGATGTTCACCTCGATCATGGGCCCGTCGGGGTCGGGCAAGTCCACCCTGATGCACTGCATGGCCGGGCTCGACACCCTCACCTCGGGGCAGGCCTTCGTGGGCGACACCGACCTCGCGACCCTGAGCGACCGCGACCGGACCATCCTGCGCCGCGACCGCCTGGGCTTCGTCTTCCAGGCGTTCAACCTGCTCGCGCCCCTGACCGCACAGGAGAACATCACCCTGCCCGCAGACCTCGCGGGTCGGCCCGTCGACCGCGAGTGGTTCGACACCGTCGTGCGCACCCTCGACGTGGCCGATCGCCTCAGCCACCGCCCTTCCCAGCTGTCCGGCGGTCAGCAGCAACGGGTCGCGATCGCCCGCGCCCTCGTCGAGCGCCCCGAGGTGCTGTTCGCAGACGAACCGACCGGAGCCCTGGACTCGCGAGCCAGCGCCGAGCTGCTGACCTTTCTGCGCAACGCCGTCGACGACCTGAACCAGACCATCGTGATGGTCACCCACGACCCCGTGGCAGCCGCCTACACCGACCGGGTGGTCTTTCTCGTCGACGGCCTCGTGGTCGACGACATGACCGGACCCACCCACGACACCGTGCTCGACACGATGAAGCACCTGGGTCGCTGACATGCTGCGGCTCGCCCTGCGCAACCTGCAGATGAACACCCTGCGGCTCATCCTCACCACCGCCGCGATCGCCATCGGCGTCGCCTTCGTCTCCGGCACGTTCGTGCTGTCCGACACCACGGACAAGGCCTTCGACCAGCTCTACGACGGGCTCACCGCCAACACCGACGTCGTGGTCCGCTCCCAGGCCGCATACACCGACAACGGCTTCCAGTCAGAGGCCCGCCCCATCCCAGCCGACCTGGTGCGTACCGTCGCCGCCGTCCCAGGGGTCGCCGTCGCCGAAGGGTCAGTGACCGGGTTCGCGCTCCTGCTCGACAAGACGGGCACCCCCATCCAGCCCGGTGGCGCGCCCACCCTGGCCACGAGTGTCGGTGGCAACGCCGCGCTCGCCGGCGACTTCAGCCTCCGCTCGGGCCGGATGCCGCGTGGCCCCGCCGAGGCCACCATCGACGCCCGCTCGGCCACCGGCGCCTCGTACGTCGTCGGCGACACCGTCCGGATCGTCCTCTCCGACGGCACCCACCCGTTCACCCTGGTCGGCATCACCGGCTTCGGCGACAGCGACAGCCTCGCCGGCGCCACGCTGGCCGGGTTCGACCTCGCCACCGCGCAGCGAGTGCTCGGCAGGACCGGCACCGTCGACCAGATCTCCGTCATCGCCCGGGACGGCGTCACCTCGGGCGACCTCGTCGCCCGTATCGGCGCGACCATGCCGCACGGTGTCGAGACGCTGAGCGGTGCAACCCTGGCCAGTGAGGGGGCGGCCGGGATGCAGTCGGGCCTGGCGATCTTCACCCAGGTGCTCCTCGCCTTCGCCGCCGTGTCACTGCTCGTCGGCTCGTTCGTCATCTGGAACACCTTCAACGTCCTGGTGGCCCAGCGACGACGTGAGGTCGGCCTGCTGCGCGCCGTCGGCGCCACCCGCCGGCAGGTGCTCGGCGGCATCCTCGTCGAGTCCGCGGCCATCGGGCTGCTCGCGACCGCGGTCGGCCTGCTCGGCGGGATCGGCCTCGCCGTCGGCATCCGTCGCCTGCTGCTGCTGGTCGGCGTCGAAGTCCCGTCCACCACCGTGGCACTCGAGCCGCGCACCCTCATCGCCGCCCTCGCCGTCGGTGTCGGCGTCACCATGGTCGCCGCCGCAGTCCCGGCCTGGGCCGCGACCCGGGTCGCGCCGATCGAAGCGCTTCGGGATGCCGCACCCACCACCGACGACGGAAGCTCACGTCGCGGCGCGGTCGGCGCCGTCGTGCTGTCCACCGGCATCCTCGGACTACTGGCGTGCGCCGCGGCCGGCGACCAGCGCCCGCTCACCGCGTTGGCGAGCCTCACGGCATTCGTCGGCCTGGTGATCTCCGGACCGTCGCTGGCCCGCGGAACCGCCCGTCTCGCCTCCCACGGCCGACGCGGCGGCGGGTGGCGGATGGCTGCCCGCAACGTGGCCCGCTCGCCCCGGCGCGCTGCCGCCACAGCCATGGCCCTGACCATCGGCGTGGCCGTCGTGTCCGCCGTCGCCGTGACGGCGACCTCGCTGCGCGAGTCGGTCGGCCAGACGGTGTCGGCCGGCAACCGCGCCGACTTCATCCTCCAACCCGTCGGGTCCGGTGCCGGGCTCAGCCCCACCGCCGCCACCGCGGTCCGTGCCCTCGACGGCGTCGCCGACGTCGTGGAGCTCAAGTACTCCGGCGCGCAGGTCGACGGGGTGCGCTCGACCATCGTGGGCGTCGACCCGACCGACCTCGGCACGGTGCTCGACCTCGGCACCGGGACCGGCACCCTTGACCTCGCGCCGGGCTCGATCGCCATCGCCCGCACCGAGGCGACCACCCTCGGCGTGAGGGTCGGCGACACCGTCGAGGTGACCTACCCCGAGTCCGGACCCCGCGCGCTCACGGTCACCGCCGTCTTCGCCGACACCGCCACCGGGCTGATCAGCTCGTCCTACCTGGTCTCCCCGACCGACTTCGCGGCCAACGTGACCTCGACCCTCGACCGCGTCGTGCTGGTCGCCGCCGCCCCCGGGATCGACCTCACGACGACCCGGGCCACGATCACCCGGGCACTGGCTGCCTACCCGAACATCACCATCAGCGACCCCGCCCAGCTCACCTCGGCCGCACAGAAGTCGACCGACCAGCTGCTCGGCCTCGTGACGGCGCTGCTGCTGCTGGCCGTCGTCGTCGCCATCCTCGGCATCGTCAACACCCTCGTGCTGTCGGTCCTGGAGCGCACCCGCGAGCTCGGGCTGATGCGAGCCGTCGGCGCCACCCGGCGACAGGTCCGCACCATCGTGCGGCGTGAGTCGGTACTCATGGCTCTGCTCGGCGCAGTGACCGGCATCGCGCTTGGCACCCTGTCCGGGGTGGCTCTGAGCCGGGCACTGACCGGCGAAGGGATCACCACGGTCGCGGTCCCCACCACCCAGCTGCTGCTCTACCTCGTCGTCGCCGCAGTCGTCGGCGTCCTCGCCGCCATCGGGCCGGCCCGCCGCGCCAGCCGCGTTGACCTGCTCACCGCCATGGCGCCAGACTGACCGAGACCCACGGTGGGCACCATCTCGAGGGTCGACCTCGAGTCCGGCGGGACCCCGGCCGACCCATGCGGGGCACCCCCGAGCGGGGTCACGGAACGAGGACGCACGCCTGGGCGCCGGGAACGGGTATCACCGCACGGCCAGGCGCTTCCTTCAGGTAGTCGTCAGTCAGCGCCGGAGAGGGAGATCGCCATGACAATGCCCGTGCTCCGGGAGATCGACCGGCCCCTGCCGGACTACGACCGACTGCGGTCAGCCGCCACGGTCTGGCGACGCGGCGGCACCGGGATCGACTGGCAGCACCAGCACGAGGCCTACCTGGGCTACCTGGCAGCCTGCCTGGACGATCGGGCGACGGGCCTCGGTGCGCCGGCCCCGGACGAGCTGTTGGCCCGGGCAGTCGTCTACTTCACGGACGCGTTCCCGTCGCCCGACGAGCACCTGGAGATGGTGAACATCCACTCCCTCACCGGTGCGAACGTCTACGACCTCGCCCTCGCGTGGGCGGTCGGCTGGAACCCGATCCGCGGCCCGCGTCCGGCGACCGATGTGCGACCCACCGAGCCCGCGCTGTTCGCGCTGATCGAACAGGCCGGTGCCTCGATCGCGGTG
>Ga0302299_10002882_pt1 | contig 10461 bp, 5 predicted proteins | sample III_Fen_N3_4_FD_198795 | JGI IMG/M metagenome (GOLD analysis project Ga0302299, IMG submission 198795) | Peat permafrost microbial communities from Stordalen Mire near Abisko, Sweden - III_Fen_N3_4 | ecosystem: Environmental > Terrestrial > Soil > Wetlands > Permafrost | place: Sweden: Abisko...
GCTGGTGGCCGTGCACGACGTCTCGTTCGACATTGCGCCGGGCGAGGTCCTGGGCGTCGTCGGCGAGTCGGGCGCGGGCAAGTCGCTGACGGGCGCGGCGATCATCGGCCTGATCGACGCGCCGGGCCGCATTGCGGCGGGCGAGATATGGCTGTCCGGCCGGCGCATCGACCACCTTCCGGAGAGCGCGCTGCGCACCATTCGCGGGCGCGAGATCGGCGCGGTCTTCCAGGATCCGCTGACGTCGCTCAATCCGCTCTACACGGTGGGGCGGCAGTTGGTCGAGACCATTCGCGCCCATCTCGACCTCGACGAGGCGGCGGCGCTGCGGCGGGCCATCGGGCTGCTCGACGAGGTCGGCATCCCCGCGGCGGCGCGCCGCGTCGACCAGTATCCGCATCATTTTTCGGGCGGCATGCGGCAGCGGGTCGTGATCGCACTGGCGCTGGCCGCCAATCCCAAGCTCATCGTCGCCGACGAACCCACGACGGCGCTCGACGTGTCGGTGCAGTCGCAGATCATCCAGCTGCTGAAGCGCCTTTGCCGCGAGCATGGAACCGCGGTGATGCTCATCACGCACGACATGGGCGTGATCGCGGAGACCGCCGACCGCGTCGCCGTGATGTACGCCGGGCGCATCGTCGAGATCGGGCCGGTTGCCGACGTGATCCACCGGCCGCAGCATCCGTACTCCGTAGGACTGATGGGGTCCATTCCCTCGATCCTCGACGAACGTGAACGGCTGACGCAGATCGAAGGCTCGATGCCGCGGCTCACCGCCATTCCCGACGGATGTGCGTTCCATCCGCGCTGTCCGCAGGCGTTCGAGCGCTGCCGCCGCGAACGACCCGAGCTCATGGCCGCAGGCGTCACGCAGGCTGCGTGCTGGCTGCGCGCGCCCGATGCGGGGAGGGATGCGCCATGAGCGACGCGCTGCTCGAGATGCGCGGCGTCGTCCGGCACTTCGACGTGTCGCCGCCGTGGCTCAATCGCGTTCTGGAACGGCGTCCGCGTGCCGTGGTCAAGGCGGTGGACGGCGTGGACTTAAGCATCGCCAAGGGAGAAACGCTGGGTCTCGTCGGCGAATCTGGCTGCGGCAAGTCGACAGTGGCGCGCCTGATCGTCGGGCTCTATGCGCCGAACCGCGGGACGATCACCTACGACGGCATGGTGATCGCCGGCCAGGGCGAGATCGGGGCCGCGCCGCAGAGGCGCGCGCGGCAAGGGATGCAGATGATCTTCCAGGACCCATACGCCAGTCTCAATCCGCGCTGGCGGGTCACCGACATCGTGGCCGAGCCGCTGCGGTCGCTGCGGCCGGAAACGACGCGGGCCGAGCTCGGCGGCCTCGTCGCGGCGCTGCTCGACCAGGTCGGGCTTTCCGCCGCCGATGGCACCAAGTTCCCGCACCAGTTTTCCGGCGGACAGCGGCAGCGCATTTCCATCGCGCGCGCGCTTTCCACGCGTCCATCGTTCCTGGTCTGCGACGAGCCCACCTCCGCGCTCGACGTCTCGGTGCAGGCGCAGGTCCTGAACCTGATGCGCGACCTGCAGCGGCGGCTCGGCCTCACGTACCTCTTCATCTCGCACAACCTGGCCGTCGTCCATCACATCGCCGACCGGGTGGGCGTGATGTACCTGGGCCGCATCGTGGAAATGGCGCCGACGCGCACGCTGTTCACCGCACCCCGGCACCCGTATACCCGGATGCTGCTCGACGCGGTGCCTGACCTCGAAATGTCGGGCAAGTCGCGAATCGCCGTCGCCGGCGAGGTCCCCAATCCGCTGGAACCGCCATCGGGCTGCACGTTCCATCCCCGGTGTCCGCTGGCAACCGATCGCTGCCGGCGGGAAAGTCCGGCATTGAAGGGCACGGCCGACGCCAACGACGGCCTCGTCGCCTGCCACGCCGTCGAGGAAGGCCGGCTGCCTCGGCGTGATGGGGGGTCGGCGGGAAGAGAAGCCTTTCCGCTATAATTCGGCTTCTGTGGAGTCACACACCGAGCGCGACCCCCTGAGGCGCATTCTTCCTTCGTAAGCAGCACGCACCTTGCAAAGTTTCCCTTGCGCCTAACGCAGATCAAGCTCTCCGGGTTCAAGTCGTTCGTCGACCCGACCACCATCGCGACACCCGGCCAGCTGGTCGGCATCGTCGGCCCCAACGGCTGCGGCAAGTCGAACGTCATCGACGCCGTGCGCTGGGTGCTGGGCGAGTCGAAGGCCTCCGCGCTGCGCGGCGAGTCGATGCAGGACGTCATCTTCAACGGCGCCGGCGAAAGGAAGCCCGTCGGCCGCGCGTCCGTTGAGCTGCACTTCGACAACAGCCAGGGACGCATCGGCGGGCAGTGGGGCCAATATGCCGAGATCTCGATCAAGCGCGTGCTGACGCGCGACGGCGACTCGACTTACTACATCAACAACATCCCGGTCCGCCGCCGCGACATCCACGACCTGTTCCTGGGCACGGGCCTCGGGCCGCGCGCCTACGCAATCATCGAGCAGGGGATGATCTCGCGCATCATCGAGGCCAAGCCGGAGGAGCTGCGCATCTTCCTCGAGGAAGCCGCGGGCGTGTCGAAGTACAAGGAGCGCCGCAAGGAAACCGAAGGGCGGCTGTCCGATGCCCGGGAGAACCTGGCGCGCGTCGAGGACATCCGGCAGGAGCTGGGCAACCAGCTGGTGCGGCTGGAAACCCAGGCCCGGGTCGCCACCGAATATCGCGAGCTCGAAGGACGGTTGAAGCAGTCGCATCACATGCTGTGGTTCGCCAAGCAGCAGGATGCGGTCCGCGTCCGCGAAAAATGCACGACCGAGATGGCCACGCTGACGGTGGCGCTGGAGTCGCTGCAGGCGGAGCTGCGGGCCGCCGAGAGCAAGCTCGAAGCGTTGCGCGCCACCCATTACACGGCCGGCGACGCGCTGCACGAGAAGCAGGGCGGGTTCTATGCCGCCAATGCGGAGGTGACGCGTCTCGAGCAGCAGCTGAGCTTCGTCCGCGAATCCGAAACGCGGCTCACGCAACAGGTCGCGCAACTGACCGAAGCGCTGGGCGCCATCGCCGGGCAGGAGACGGCACTGGCCACGGACCGAGGCAATGCCGAGCGCGAGATCGAGGCGGCGCTCACGGCGCGCGAATCCGCGGCGGAGGGCGAGCGCACCGCGCAGGCGCTGCTGCCCGCGCTCGAGGAGGCGGTGGCGCAGACATCGCGGACGCTCGCCGAACTCGCGCAGAAGATCGCATTGACCGAACAGGACGTGCGCGTGGCCGAGACCCGCCGCGACAGCATCGGGCAGACATTGAAGCAGCTCGCCTCGCGGCGGGAGCGCCTGCAGCAGGAACTGGCCGGCATACGCGCGCCGACGACGGATCCGCTGCGCGACGTCGAGGATCAGCTCGCCGCGGAGACGCGCGACCTCGCCGGAAAGCAGACGGCGTTGGCGGCGCTCAAGGCGGCCGTGGAGGCGCTGCAGCTGCGACAGCGCGAAACCGCCGACGCCTGGCAGCGCGACAGCAAGATCCTGGGCGACCTCGAAGCACGGTCGCAGGCGCTGTCGGCCTTGCAGGCAAAGATCGGGCATGGCCAGGACATCGACGGCTGGCTGGCCGACCACGGCCTCACCAAGGCGCGCAGGCTGTGGCAATCGCTCGACATCGAGCGCGGCTGGGAAGACGCACTCGAATCCGTGCTGCGCGAGCGCCTCAACGCGCTCGAATTGGCGCGGCTGGACGATGTTGGCGGCTGGGCCGAAGGCAATGCGCAGCCGCCGAGGCGGATCGCCGCCTACGCGCCGATGACGGCGCGACATGCGCCCGCCCATGGTCACGATTCGCTGCTGGCCAAGGTGCACTTGAAGCAACCGGCAGCCGGCCGGCTGCTGGCCGACGGGCTGCATGGCGTCCGCTGCCGGCCGGACCTGGGCACGGCGCTGGCGGATCGCGACGCGCTGGGTGCAGGCGAGGCATTCGTCACGCCGGCGGGCCATCTCGTCACCGCGCAGGGCGTCACGTTCTTCGCGCCCGACAGCGAGCTGCACGGCGTCATCGCCCGCCAGCGCGAACTCGACGAACTGGCCACGCTGATCGCGACCGCGACGACGGTGGCGGCCGCCGCGCGCGTCGCGCGGGACGAAGTCGACGAGGAACTCACGACCAAGCAGCAGACGTGGCACGCCGAGGGCCTGGCCGTCGGGTCGCAGCAGCGGCGGGTGCACGACCTCGAACTCGAGCTCGTCACGCTGAAGCAGGCGGCGGAAGCGGCCGAGCGCCGCCGCGCGCAGATCATGCAAGAAACGGCCGACGTCGCCGCGCAGGAAGCGGGCGAAGTCACGCAGCGCGACGCGATCAGCACGCAGATTGCCGACCTGCAGTCGCGGATGCATGATGAAATCGCCGCGCGCGAGGCCGCGCGCCACACCCGCAACGAAGCCGAGGTCGAACTGGCCCGTGGCCGCGAACGTGTGCGCGCCGCGGAGCGTGCTGCGCAGGAAGCGGGTTTCGCCGAGCGAAGCTGCCGCGACCGTCTGGCCGAACTCGACCGCCGCCGCGAATCGCTGGCTGCGCAGGCGACGCAGCAGAAGGCGCTGCTCGCGCAATTCACGTCCGAGCAGGCGGCCATCGACTGGACGCCCGTCGAGGAGGCGCTGCAGCGGCAACTCGCGCTGCGCGGCGATGCCGAGCAGGCGCTGGCGGCGGCGCGCGACCACCTCGAAAGCCTGACGGCTGAACTACGCACCGGCGACGAGTCGCGGCTCGTGGCCGAACAGAAGCTCGAACCGGCGCGGGTGAAGATCCAGGACATGCAGCTGAAGGAGCAGGCGGCAGCGCTGGCCGAGCAACAGTTCACCGAGCAGCTTACAGAAGCCCAGGCGGACCTCGTCACGTTGCCGGACGCCCTCAAGGCATGGGGCAGCGCACGCACGCTGCCCGCCGAAATCGAACGCATCGGCACGGCCATCGCCGAGCTGGGCGCCGTGAACCTCGCGGCGCTCGACGAGTTGGCGCAGACCACCGAGCGCAAGGACTACCTCGACCGGCAGGCAGCCGACCTGACCGAGGCGATGACCACGCTCGAGTCCGCGATCCGCCAGATCGACCGCGAATCGCGCGACCTGCTGCAGCAGACGTTCGACGCCGTCAACGCCAATTTTGCCAAGCTCTTCCCGACGCTTTTCGGCGGCGGCCAGGCCAGGCTGGTGCTGACCGGCGAGGAGATCCTCGATTCCGGCGTGCAGGTGATCGCGCAACCTCCGGGCAAGCGCAACACGTCCATCCACCTCTTGTCGGGCGGGGAAAAGGCGCTGACCGCGATCTCGCTCGTGTTCGCGCTGTTCCAGTTGAATCCCGCGCCGTTCTGCCTGCTGGACGAAGTCGATGCGCCGCTCGACGACCCCAACACCGACCGCTTCTGCGCGATGGTGCGGGAAATGGCGGCGGATACGCAGTTCCTGTTCATCTCGCACAACAAGATCACGATGGAGATGGCGAACCAGCTCGTGGGCATCACGATGCCCGAGCCGGGCATGTCGCGCGTCGTCGCCGTCGACATCACCGAAGCGCTGTCGCTGGCCGAGAGTGCCGCCTAGCGTCCCGGCCAGATTGAGGCTTCCCTGCGGATTATCGCCGGCCGTCGCGCTATACTTGTCCGCTATGGCGCACGCATCTTTTCAGCCCTGGTCGCGGCTTTTGGATTCGCTCACGGATTGAACATCCGCCGCCCATGCGCCTGAGTTCGCTCCAGCTGGGCCTCATCGTCGCCGGCGTCCTGCTCGTCGCCGGAGTCATCGTCTACAACGCCTGGCAGGAACGGCGGATTCGCCGGCGGATCACGTCGGCCTTTCGCAAGCCGGATGACGCGCCGTCGCCGCCCGACGCGGGCGTGCGGGTCGAGCCGACGATGCGCACGATGCCCGGCGCTCCTAAGGACTTCGATGCCGCACCTGTGGCTGACACCGGGCAGCATGCCGACGGTGCGCAACGCGATTTCGCGGCGGCGCCGGCAGAGGACGATTCGGCCTGGACACCGCCGATGGACGTGGTAGAGCACGCCCCGGACGCCGACGACGTGCCGGCCGCGCCGGTCGTGACGACCTATGCGGCGGCGGCCACCGACGCCATGGGACCGCAGCCGGATCGCGACATCGAATGCATGGCGATACTGCAGCCGGCCAGGCCGCTGGGCGCGGGAGCTCTCGCCGCCGGACTGCACGCGCGCATGGGCAAGCGCCTGCGCTGGTTCGGCCGGACGTCGCCGGGCGCGCCCTGGGTGTTGCTGCACTCCGCCACGCAGGGAGAATTTGTCGAGCTCGCCGCCTGCCTGCTGCTGGCTGATCGCAACGGCGCCGCCAGTCACGCGCAACTCGACACCTTCGTGCGCGTGATGAGCGAACTGGCGCCCATGCTGCCCGCAGCGCTCTCGGTACCGGATGTCGCCGCGGAAACGGACCGTGCTGAGGCGCTCGACCGACTATGCGCCGACGTGGATGTCCAGATCGGCTTGACGGTGCTTAAACCCGAGCCGGCGAGCATTGCTGGAACGCGCCTGCGGGGCGTGGCGGAAGCCGCCGGATTCCGGCTGGCACCGGGAGGCCGCTTCGAATTCCCGCAGGAGGACACCGGCGCCATTCTCTATACGCTGCAGAACGTCCGCAACGAGCCCTTCACCGTCGACACGCTGCGTGCTTCGGCCACGAACGGCGTGGTGCTGGTGCTCGACGTACCGCGCGTGGCGGACCCACTGCGGGCCTTCGACCAAATGAAACTGACGGCGAAGCGCATCGCGCACACGCTGGACGGCGATCTCGTCGACGACAACCGGCGCCTGCTCGACGACGCCGCGCTCGCTTCCATTCGCCAGCAAGTGCAGATCGCCGCCGACGCGCTCAAGGCCTGCCGCATCGATCCGGGAAGCCCGCGCGCGCAGGCACTGTTCGGCGCCTGAACGTGGGTGCTGCCGGTACGGCCGGAGCTGAAGTGCCGATAGCGGCCGCCGCACGCGCCAAGGCGCTGCGCATCGAAATCGCCGCGCACGACCGGCGTTATTACGAGGAAGACGCCCCGACGGTCAGCGACGCCGAGTACGACGCGCTGTTCCGCGAGCTGCAGGCGCTCGAGTCGGCGTACCCGGCGCTGGTCACTGCCGATTCGCCGACGCAGCGCGTCAGCGGTGCCCGAGCGGCGGAGTTCGCGCCCGTCGCGCATCGCGTCGCCATGCTGTCGATCCATTCCGAAACGGACACCACGGCATCGGGCGCCACCGAGTTCGACGCGCGCATCCGCCGCGAGTTGAAGCTGGCCGACGATGCGCCGCCGGTGGCCTACATGGCCGAGCTCAAGTTCGACGGCCTGGCCATGAGCCTGCGCTACGAGCGTGGCGCGCTCACCACGGCGGCGACGCGTGGCGACGGCGAGACGGGCGAGGACGTCACCGCCAACGTGCGCACTATTGCCGCCATTCCGGCCCGGTTGCGCGGCAAGGCGCCGCCGGTGCTCGAGGTGCGCGGCGAAATTTACATGACGCGCGCGGACTTCGCGCGCCTCAACGAGCGGCAGGAAGCAGCAGGCGCGAAGCTCTACGTCAATCCGCGCAACACGGCCGCGGGAGCGGTGCGACAGCTCGACCCGGCGATCACTGCGCAGCGGCCGCTGGCATTCTTCGCTTACGGCATCGGCGAAACCGAGGGCTGGACGCTGCCCGCTTCCCAGAGCGCGCTGTTCGACGCCCTTGCCGCCTTGGGCCTGCCGGTCAATAGCGATCGACGCATCGCGCACGGCGCGGCGGAACTGGCCGCATTCTACGAGGAGGTTCGCGCGAGGCGTGGCGACCTTCCGTTCGAGATCGACGGAGTCGTGTACAAGGTCGACAGCCTGGAATTGCAGCGCACGCTCGGGTTCCGCACGCGCGAGCCGCGCTGGGCCGTCGCGCACAAGTTTCCACCGGAGGAGATGCCCACGCGACTACTCGCCATCGACGTGCAGGTGGGGCGCACCGGCGCGATCACGCCGGTTGCGCGCCTGCAGCCGGTATTCGTCGGCGGCACCACGGTCACCAACGTGACGCTCCACAACGAGGATGAGATTCGCCGCCGCGACCTGCGCATAGGCGATACGGTGATCGTGCGCCGCGCGGGCGACGTCATTCCGCAGGTCGTGCGCGCGGTCCTCGACCTGCGCCCGCGCGATGCGCGTGAATTCGTCATGCCGACCGTGTGCCCGGAATGCGGTTCCGCGGTCGCGCGCCTGCCCGACGAGGTAATCGCGCGCTGCACCGGCGGACTCGTGTGTCCGGCGCAGCGCAAGCAGGCGCTGCTGCATTTCGCGAGTCGGCGCGCGCTCGACATCGAGGGTCTCGGCGACAAGCTGGTCGAGCAGCTGGTCGATGCCGGACTGGTCCACACGCCGGCGGACATCTATGCACTGAAGCTTCCGCAACTGGCAGCGCTGGAGCGGATGGCCGACAAGAGCGCCGCCAACGTGCTGGCCGCGATCGAAAAGAGCAAGCGCACGACGCTGGCCCGGTTCATCTTCGGCCTCGGCATCCGCCATGTCGGCGAGGCCACGGCAAAGGACCTCGCGCGGCATTTCGGCAGCCTCGATGCGCTGCTCGCGGCAAAGGAGCAGGACCTGCTGCAAGTCCACGATGTAGGGCCGGTCCTCGCGGAGTCCATAGCCGGCTTCATCGGCGAGCCGCACAACCGCGAAGGCATCGGGCAATTGCGCGCGGCGGGGGTACACTGGCCAGAGGGTCCGCCCGCGATTGCAGACGAGGACGCATCGACCGGCGCGCTGACCGGGCGCACGTTCGTGTTGACCGGCACGCTGCCGACGCTGTCGCGCGAGGACGCCAAGGAGATGATCGAGGCACGGGGCGGCAAGGTATCAGGCAGCGTGTCGAAGAAGACGGACTACGTCGTGGCTGGTGCTGAGGCCGGAAGCAAGCTCGCCCGTGCCGAGGAGCTCGGCGTGGCGATCCTGGACGAGGCCCAGTTGCGGGCGATGCTGGCCGAGTGACCAACCCAACCGAACGACAATACGCGAACGACACCACGCATGCAGAAGATCACCAAAGCAATATTCCCCGTGGCAGGTCTCGGCAGCCGCTTCCTGCCCGTCACCAAGGCGAGCCCCAAGGAGATGCTGCCGGTCGTCGACAAGCCTCTGATCCAGTATGCGGTGGAGGAGGCCGCCGCCGCGGGCATCACCGACATGATCTTCATCACCGGCCGCAACAAGCGCGCGATCGAGGATCACTTCGACAAGGCCTACGAGCTCGAGACCGAGCTGGCACTGCGCAACAAGACCGAGCTGCTGGAGGCCGTGCAGGCGGCATCGCCGCCGGGGATCAATTGCATCTACATCCGCCAGTCGGAGGCGCTGGGGCTGGGTCACGCGGTGCTGTGCGCCGAGCCGGTCATCGGCGATGCGCCGTTCGCCGTCATCCTGGCCGACGACCTGATCGACGCGCAGGTGCCGGTGATGCAGCAGATGGTCGAGGTCGCGGGGCGGATGAACGCCTCGACGATCGGCGTCATGGACGTACCCGTGGAGGCGACCGGCAGGTACGGGATCGTCGAGACGACGGCTGCCGGCGATCGCCTGGGGCGCATCACGCGTATTGTCGAAAAACCCAAGGCGGGGACGACGGCGTCAACGCTCGCGGTGATCGGCCGCTACGTGCTGTCGCCGCGCATCTTCGGCCACCTGCGCACGATGCCGCCCGGCGCGGGCGGCGAGATCCAGTTGACGGACGGCATCGCCCGGCTGGCCGCCGAGGAAGCGGTGTACGCCTACGCATTCGACGGGCGCCGCTACGATTGCGGCAGCAAGCTGGGATACTTGGAGGCGACGGTGGACTTCGGGCTCAAGCACCCGGAGACCGGCGCCGGATTCGCGCGCTTCCTTGCCCGGCGCAACCGCTAGGACGCCCCGCGCCGTGACGTTGACCGAGCTGCGCTATATCGTCGCCGTCGCCCAGGAGCGGAACTTCGGCCGCGCCGCGCAGAAGTGCTTCGTCAGCCAGCCCGCACTGTCGGTGGCGATCCAGAAGCTCGAGGAGGAACTGGGAACCTCGCTGTTCGAGCGCGGCAAGAGCGAGGTGACGGTGACGCCCGTCGGTGGACGCGTCGTCGAGCAGGCACAGCGGGTGCTCGAGGAGACGGCGCGGATCAAGGAGATCGCGCAGGCGGGGCGCAACCAGCTGGCGGGCACGCTGAAGCTCGGCATCATCTACACGGTGGCGCCGTATCTGCTTCCCGACCTCATCCCCGCGCTGCACGCGTTGGCGCCGCAGATGCCGCTGGACATCGAGGAAAACCTGACCGAGAACCTCGAAACCGAGCTCAAGTCGGGACGGATCGACACGGCGATCATCGCGCTGCCGTTCGACGCGCCGGGTGTTGCGACCGAATACATGTACGAGGAGCCGTTCCAGGTTGTCGTGCCGGCGGGTCACAAATGGGCCAAGC
>Ga0302299_10002883_pt1 | contig 10460 bp, 9 predicted proteins | sample III_Fen_N3_4_FD_198795 | JGI IMG/M metagenome (GOLD analysis project Ga0302299, IMG submission 198795) | Peat permafrost microbial communities from Stordalen Mire near Abisko, Sweden - III_Fen_N3_4 | ecosystem: Environmental > Terrestrial > Soil > Wetlands > Permafrost | place: Sweden: Abisko...
AGATCATCGGCCGGCGACCGGCCACCTTCGTGGCGCCGCTGGCGTCGGACCCCGACGACATCCGGGGCGTCGCCCGGTCCGAGGCGTGCCGCACCGCGGTGGCCGAGCTCGACGACCTGCTCGGCGATCGCCTCCTCCTCGCCCGGGTCGACCGCATCGAGCTGTCGAAGAACATCGTGCGGGGCTTCCACGCCTACGACGACCTGCTGACGCGCTACCCCGAGTGGCGCGAGCGGGTGGTGTTCGGCGCGTTCCTCTACCCGTCGCGAGAGGGTCTGCCCGAGTACCTGGCCTATCGCCAGGAGGTCGAGTCGGTCATCGACGCCATCAACCGTCGCTGGCGCACGCCGACGTGGGAGCCCATCCTCGCCGACCTCTCCGACGACTTCCCCCGCTCGGTGGCCGCGCTGTGTCGCTATGACGTGCTGCTCGTGAACCCGATCCGCGACGGGCTCAACCTGGTGGCCAAGGAAGGGCCGCTGGTGAACGACCGCGATGGCCTCGTGGCCCTCAGCCCCGAGGCCGGGGTGTGGGACGAGCTGGCCGGCGCGGCCCGCCGGGTGCACCCCTTCGACATCACCGGCACGGCCGATGTGCTGGCTGCCGCGCTGTCGGCGGGCGGTGCCGAGCGGTCGGTCGAGTCGGCCGAGCTCCGTCGCCGGGCCGAGGCCCGGACGCCGGCGCACTGGCTCGAGGATCAGCTCGACGCCGCAGGCTGATCATCCGGCCCAGCCGGAGTGTGCCAGGTCACGCCGCAGCGAGCGCCTCGAGCAGGGCCAGGGCACCGGTGGGCCCGTCGACCACCACATCGGCCCGCTCGAGGAGCTCCGGCGATCCCTCGGCGCTGCGCACGGCGATTCGCACCGTGGTGAGTCCCCGGGCGGCCAGGTCATCGAGTCCGTCGAACGCCGGCAGGTCCCCGACGTCGTCGCCGAGGAAGCAGACCGCACCGAGCCGGGGCACCCGTTCGCCGCTGTCCGCGGGGGCCACGAGGTCGAGGAGCGCAGTGCCCTTGTCGACCTCGATCGGAGGGTGCAGCTCGAACGACATGCGCGCCGGTCGCACGGTGAGCCCGGACCGGGCGGCCTGCTGCTCGGCCCAGGCCCGCACGTCGGGCTCCCGCTCGGGACGACCCCGGTAGTGCAGGGTCAGCGACAGGCCCTTGGCCTCGACCCGCATGCCCTCGGGCCCGAGGGCGGCCGACCGGGAGGCGATGTCGTCGACCGCCTCACGCCAGACCCCACCGAGCGGGTGGTCGTGGCGCTTGCCGTCGATGATGGTCTCGAGACCGTAGAGGCCGGCGAGCACGAGGCGCGACGACAGGCCCGGGGCCGCCGAGACCTGGGACTCGATGAAGGCCACGGGGCGGCCCGACAGCACCCCGACCTGGCCGTAGCGCTCGGCGAGCGACGCCAGCACCTGCAGCGATCCGGGGACCAGTTCGGCATCGGCCGGCTCGTCGACGATCTCCGAGAGCGTGCCGTCGAAGTCGGTGAAGATGCCGGTGCGCCCGGGGTGCCGGCGGAGCTCGGCCAGCGCCAGGTCGCGGGCCACCGGATCGGCCACCGCTCAGGCCGTGGTGTCGGTGCTTCCCGAGTCGGCGCCGGCGGCCGTGGTCGTGGGAGCAGTCGGGGAGTCGAGCTTGCCGTCGGTGCCGATGATCACGAGCACCGTCGCCCCCTTGAGGTCGGTGACCGGGGACGGGCTCGGGATGGGCTGCACGATCGCCGGGTCGAGCCCGAGGTCGGTGGCGACGAGCGCGCCCTGGCCGGTGTCACCCGGCAGGACGTAGATCGCGGTGGCCGCCGTCTGCGGCGCGTTGCCGGTGACGGGGGCCGGGAAGCCCTGGTCGGTGAGGACGGTGGCGACGGTGCCGGCCGCACCCTTCTTGCCGCTGGCGTTGGCCACGAAGACCTTCACGGTGGCCGCGGTGATCGGCACGGTCGTGGTCTCGGTGGTGGGCACGTCGGCGTTCTGCTTGTTGTCGTTGATCTGGTCGGTCTGGTCGCTCGCGGTGACCAGACCCCCGTCGGAGCTGAAGCCCTTGGCCAGCAGCAGCGCGCCGATCAGCAAGGCGACCGAGACCAGAACTGCCCCGATGACCGTGGCCCGACGCTCGTCGACCGGCTCGGTAGGCGTGGCTCCCGAGGCCTCCGGCGACGTCGGTTCGCTCACCGGCCCGGGTTCTCGGTGGCCTGGAAGCCCTCGTGACGGGCCCGGCGGCGACGGTCGCGGAGACGACGGAGCCGCCGCACGACCAGCGGGTCGTACTCGTAGGCCTCGTCCGACTCGAGCAGCTCGTTGAGGATCTCGTAGTAGCGGGTGGCGGACAGCTCGAACCGCTCACGGATCGCGGCTTCCTTGGGACCGGATTCGGTCCACCACGAGCGTTCGAAGTCGAGAATCGCCCGGTCGCGTTCGGTGAGCTCCATGGGCGGAACTGTGCTGCACCGGCCCACCCATTGCAAGGACCCTCCCCGACCCCGCCACTGGTAATGAGTTCCCGGACCTGGCTCGCTCGACCATGATCACCGCATGGCCGTGATCGACGTGAACGGGGTGTCCTACGCCCACCCGGGGGGCAGCGAGCTGTTCCACGACGTCAGCTTCCGGGTCGGCAACAGTCGCCATGCGGCGCTCATCGGCCCGAACGGCGCCGGCAAGACCACCTTGTTGCAGCTGATCGCCGCGTCCGGGCTGCAGTCCGAGCGCCCGGCCGAGGGCTCGATCTCGCTCGACGGCTCCGTCCAGCTCATGCCCCAGGCCATCGGCACCGGGCCCGGAGGCGGCACGATCCGCGAGCTCCTCGGCCGCTTCGGGCCGACCCGCCTGGCGTCGGCCGCGGCCGCGCTCGTGGCGGCCGAGCGAGCCAACGACGCCGACCCGTCGGAGGCCACCGGCATCGCCCTGGCCGAGGCCATCGGGCTGTGGGGCGAGGTCGGCGGCTACCACGAGGAGGCCCGGTGGGACTCGAGCTGCCAGCGGGTGCTGCGCCAGACCTTCGACGAGGCCCGCGATCGCCCGGTGTCCGAGCTGTCCGGCGGCGAGCGCAAGCGCCTCGTCCTCGAGTCGCTCTTCGCATCCGACATCGACATCCTGCTGCTCGACGAGCCCGACAACTTCCTCGACCTGGCAGCCAAGCGCTGGCTCGAGGAGCAGATCTCCTCCTCGTCCAAGACGATCCTGCTGATCAGCCACGACCGCGAGCTGCTGGCCGCGTCGGCCGACCTCATCGTGATGCTCGAAGGATCGAGCGGGTGGGTGCACCCCGGCGGCTTCGCCACGTTCGACGACGCCCGCACCGCCCGCCACGCGGACCTGGCCGCCAACCGAAAGCGTTGGGACGAGGAGGAGCGACGCCTCTTCCAGTACTACAAGCTCATGAAGCAGCGGGCCTCGGTCAACGACGGCAACGCGGCCCGGGCCAACGCCGCGGAGTCGCGCTGGGAGCGCTTCGTCAAGGCGGGCCCACCGGCCGCGCCGCCGAGCCAGCGGGCGGTGCACATGAACCTCGCCGGCTCCGGCTCGGGCCAACGGGTGCTGCAGGTGGAGGGCCTCGAGGTCAGCGGGCTCACCGAGCCGTTCGACGTCGAGGTCTTCGCCGGCGACCGGGTCGCGGTGCTCGGTCCCAACGGCAGTGGCAAGTCCCACTTCCTGCGCATGCTCGGCGGCGACCCCACCGTGGAGACCGCCGGCGAGTGGCGACTCGGGGCGAGGGTCCACGTGGGGTTGTTCCACCAGACCGACGAGGTCGCCTGGCTCCGCGGGCGCACGCCGATCGAGAGCCTCGCCGATCTCGATCTTGCGCCCCAGGCCGCCATGGCCGCCCTCGCCCGGTATGGCCTCGAGGACGGAGCCGACCGCGACTTCGACACGCTCTCGGGCGGGCAGAAGGCCCGACTCCAAGTGCTCGGGCTCGAGCTGCGCGGCGTGAACCTCCTGCTGCTCGACGAGCCCACCGACAACCTCGACCTGCTCTCGGCCGAAGCGCTCGAGCGGGCCCTGGCCGGGTTCGAGGGCACCGTCATGTGCGTCACCCACGATCGCTGGTTCATGCGCGCCTTCGATCGCTACCTCGTCTTCGACCACGACTGCTCGGTGAAGGAGTCGCTCGAGCTCGACTCGGCCCTGCACCTGGTCACCCACGACGACGCCTACCCCTATCGCCCGTCCTCGGTGAAGGACCTCACCCGCGCCACCACCTGACTCGAGCACCAGGCACCGAGCACCTGACCCCCGGAGCGAGCCGCTTGCGGTCCCTCAGCCGGCGGAGCGGAGGGCGTCGGCGTGGCCGGCGCAGTCGTAGACCTGACCGTCGTAGGACGCGGGCAGGGCGCCGTTGGTCGAGGCATTGGTCAACGCGGTGCACGAGCTGCGCACCGCCGTCATGATCTGGCTCGCCGTGCCGCTCGCCGCGCCACCGAACCCGCCTTGACGGCCGGCGCCGGTGCCACCCTGTCGCGGCCCCTGGCCAGGGAACTGCCCGCCGTTGGGTGGGGTGAACTGGCCACCGTTCGGGGGCGTGAACTGGCCACCGTTGGGTGGGTTGAACTGGCCACCGTTCGGTGGGGCGAACTGGCCACCGTTCGGGGGCGTGAACTGGCCACCGTTCGGCGGCGTGAACCGGCCGGCTCCGCCGCCGCCCCCCTGGCCGCTGACCAGGAAGTAGCGGACCTCACCGTTGGCGACGCGATCGGCGGTGGAGGCCACGGTCGCCGCCGGGTCCGAGCCGATGAAGCCACCCAACGCCATCACCGACAGGTCGTCGGCGGCGATGAGATCGGACGCCTGCATCGAGCTCACGGTGACGAGGTCCCAGGTCTCGCCGTCGGTGTTGGCGCCGCGCAGGAAGTCGGCCAGGCCGTCGGCGTTGCTGTAGCCGGTGGACCCGAAGGTGCGACCGGCCGTCCCCTCGCGTGGGCCGGCCTGGGGCAGGGTGGCGTTGAGCGAGGCCGCCGTCGTCTCGTTGGCCGCCCACGCCGCCGGGGTGATGAGCAGTCCGGTGAGGGCGATGGCGAGGGCGCCGAGCACCCACGACCACCTGTGCCGCAGCGCGGCCGCCACGAGCCCGGCGAAGGAAAGCGCCACCAGGGCGATGAGCGCCGGTCGGGTCCACGACTGGAAGTTCGGCGTGCGACCGATCAACGACAGCTGCAGCCAGGCGGTTCCGGCCACGCCGGCGCCGGCCACGGCCAGCCAGCCGACGGACCGGCGGGCCTGGGCGATGAGCGCGACCGCGCCGACGCCGATCATCGCCCCCACCGCGGGCGCCAGCGCGCTCGTGTAGTAGCTGTGGAACGTCCCCTTGGCCAGGCTGAACACCACGGCGTAGAGGGCGAACCACCCGGTGAACAGCAGCACCGCGGCGAGTCGTCTCGAGTCGCGGCGCCAGGTCCACAGGGCCAGGAGCGCGCCGAGCACGGCGATGGGCAGCAGCCAGGCGATCTGGGCGCCGACGGCGTCGTTGAACAGCCGACCCCAACCCGGGGCGCCGCCGAACACGCCGCCCGGCCCGCCGAGGCCACCACCGGCCCCGCCACCACCTTGACCGTTGCCGTCGACCCGGCCGAGGCCGTTGTACCCGACGATGAGGTCCCAGACGGTGTTGTTGGTGCTGCCGCCGACGTAGGGCCGCGACGAGGCCGGCGTGAGGTCGACGATGACCAGCCACGACGCCGACACCACGAGGGTGGCCAGGCCGAACACGGCCAGACGGCCGATGCGCTCGCGCCACCGGCAGCGGGAGCCGATGGCGATGGCCAGCACGAACGCCGGGCCGGGGATGAAGGCGGCGAGCATCTTGGTGTTGAACGCCACCCCGATCAGCACGCCGGAGGCGATCAGCCACCACACCCACTTCTTGCTGTCGAGCGATCGCAGGCACGTCCACACCGCGGCGAGCAGGAAGAAGACCATGAACGGCTCGGGCAGGTTCAGCCGGTTCACCGCCACGTTGATCGGGCTGAGTGCCAGCACGAGGGCCGCGACGGCCGCCGCGGTCACCCCGAACCACCGGCGGACGATCACCCAGAGCATCCCGACCGAGGCCGCCCCGAACACCGCGCTGGGCAGCAGCACGCTCCAGCTGCTGAAGCCGAAGATCCGCACGCTCAGGGCCTCGAACCACATGGCCACCGGCGGCTTGTCGACCGTGATGAACCCGCCGGGGTCGAAGGCGTTGAAGAAGAAGTTCTTCCAGCTCTCGCTCATGGCCCGCGACCCGGCGGTGTAGAAGGTGTTGCCCAGGCCGTTGTGCGACAGCGCCCAGGCGTTGAGGCCGAAGGCGACGGCCATGATGGCGACGCACACCAGGCGCTCCGGCACCCCGCCCCGGGAGATCTCGCCCCGATCGAGGTCGGTGCCGGTGGGATCATCGAGCGGTCCCACCGCCGCGGCGACTGTCGTTGCGGCCGGCGCGTCGAGCGGAGGGTCCAGCACGGCCGGCACGTCGAGCGGGAGGTAGGGCGGTTCGGGCGGGAGCGACGGCGGCTCGGTGGGGGGCGAATCGCCGAAGACGGTGCTCATGGTCGGGGGGTCCTGTTCGGGTTCAGCATGCGGAGGATGCCCAGCAGGTCGGCCCACGCCGTCGACCAGAGCCGCACGCGGGAGTCGGGATCCTCGATCCACTCCACCGGGAGCTCGAGGATGCGAAGGCCGCGGCGCTCGGCGAGGGTGATCAGCTCGGTGTCGAAGAACCAGGCGTCGTCCTCGATGACCGGCAGCAGCTCGTGGGCGACGGTTCGGGAGATGGCCTTGAACCCGCACTGCGCATCGCGCACGCGGGTCCGCAGGGTCAGCCGGAGCAGCGTGTTGTAGCCCGTCGAGATCACGTCGCGCTTCGTGCTGCGACGCACACGGGCGCCGGGTGCCCGACGCGAGCCGACGGCGAGGTCGCTGTGGCCCGACAACACGGAGGTGACCAGCGGCAACAGGGCGTCGAGGCCCGTGGACAGGTCGATGTCCATGTACACGAGCACCGGCGCGGGGCTCGTCGACCAGGCCGCCTTCAGCGCCCGACCGCGACCGCGCTGGCCGAGGCGCATGGCGTGCACATCGGGCCGGTGGGCGGCGAGCGCCTGGGCCTCGCCCCATGTGGCGTCGGTGCTGGCGTTGTCGACGATGGTGATGCGCCACCGGTACGGCACGGCCTCGGTCAGGTAGCGGCACAGCTCGGCCACGCTGGCGGCCAGCACGTGAGCCTCGTTGTAGACCGGCAGGACGACGTCGATCACCGGGCCCCCGGGCCCCGCCTCGGCGAGCAGCTCCGGTCGGGGAACGAGCGTCGGCTCGGGAGGTCCCGCGGCGGCAGCAAGATCGGGCCGGAGCCTGGACACAGCGGTCACAGGGACATTCTCGACGCCGGTCGTCAGGGGAAGCTGAGCCCCGGATGAGAGTTCCCTGTGAATCGCGGAGCGTGGGCCATCCCGACCCGAATGGCGATCAGGCCCACTGGAACGGCGATCAGCCCCGTGAGCAGGGCGCGCCGAGGGAGCGGTCGCCGCTCGACCACGGCGCCGCCTCGCCTTCGGGCCAGAAGTCGCCGGTGGCCTGGTCCTGGCGGTACTCGACGGGTGGCGGGCCGCCGTGGGCGATCACGGCCACCGCATCGACGAACCGGTCGATCTCGGCCGGGGTCACCGAGAGCCCGGCGCTGGCCCGGACCGCACCCGGGATGTTGCGCCGATCGCCGGCCAGCACGTCGTCGCGGTAGCGCGCGATGAGGTCCTGCGGGAGGTCGAGCAGCCGGATCAGGTAGGGATGGGCGCAGAAGCACCCGTGGCGCACGCCGATGCCGAACTCCGCCGACAGCCGGGCGGCCACCAGCGCGTGGGGGATGTCCCCGACCTCGAAGGCGGCGACCGCGAGCGTGGGCACCTCCAGCGGTGGCCCGAGCAGCCGCACCCCGTCGATGCCGGCCAGGCCGTGGCGCAGCCGGGTGGCGACCTCGTCCTCGTGGGCGATGATCGCGTCCCAGCCGATGCGTTCGAGCTCCCCGATGGCGGCGCCGAGCGCGACGGCGCCGATCACGTTGGGTGAGCCCGCCTCCTCCCGCTCGGGCGGATCGGTCCAGACCACCTCGTCGAGGTCGACCAGGTCCACCGCCCCTCCCCCGGCCAGGAACGGGTCGCCTTCGGTGAAGGCCGAGCGGGGACCGATCAACACGCCCGCCCCGAACGGTGCGTACATCTTGTGGCCGCTCCACGCGATGAAGTCCGCCGCGGCCGGCATCGGCCGGTGGGCGGCGAGCTGGGCGGCATCGACCAGCACGGGCACATCGCGGGCGTGGGCGGCGGCGATGATCTCGTCGATCGGCGGGAGCCAGCCGGTGACGTTGGTGGCCCCGGTGATGGCGAGCAGGCTCGGCCGCGGCCCCCCGTCGAGCGCCGCCTCGACCTCTCGGGCGGTGAACGTGCCGGCCGCGCCGCACTCGACGAACCGGCGGCTCGCCCCCGTACGAGCCCACGGCAGCAGGTTGGCGTGGTGCTCGGTGACGGTCGTGACGATGACGTCGTCGGCCGTGAGGCGCAGGCGGTAGGCCAGGTGGTTGATGGCCTCGGTGGTGTTGCGGACGATGATGGCGACGTCGTCGGTGTCGGTGCGACCGGCGAACCGCAGGGCGGCGGCCCGGGCCTCCTCGTAGGCCGCGGTGGCCATCTGCGACTTGTACCCGGCGCCGCGGTGGACGCTCGAGTACCAGGGCAGGAAGTCGACCACGCGATCGGCCACCGTCGGGAGCGATGCGGTCGACGCCGCCGAGTCGAGCGAGAGGTAGGGCCGGTCGACCCCGTCGAGGCAGGGCACCTCGAGCGCGTCACCGACCAGCGAGAGCGGCAGGGACGTCATCGGGTCCTCCAGGGAGTCGTCACATCACGAACGGGTTCGCCGCCCCGACTATCCCATGCCCAGCCCGCCCCGCCGACCCGGGCTTCCGCCTCCGTCCATGGAGCGCGCTCTGGAGAAGACCAGCACCCCCTGTACCGCGAGTTGATCGGCGCGGTGCCGCGCGCCGAGGGCGACCCCGACGGCATGCGCGAGCGGTTGCGGAGCTTCGACATCGACGCCAGCGAGGACCCCGACGTCCTGTGGAACTTCGAGAAGTTCCTCATCTCGCGAGACGGCGCCGTGGTCGGCCGCTTCGACCCGTCCACGAGCCCCGACGATCCGGTCCTGGTCGCGGCGATCGACGTCGAGCTCACCCGCTGACCGCGCCCCGTCGACTCCGGTCGAGCCTGGCAGGAACCGCGGCGTCGCGACGTCAGTCCCGAGGCTCGAAGATCACGACGGCGGTCTCGGTCGACCGGAGTGCGGCGTAGGCGTCCAGGTTCTTGTCGATCTCAACCCACCGTCGCCAGAGGCGCTCGCGCTCATCACCCTCGGCCGCTCGCCCGGTGACCAGGCGCGGCCCGTCGCGAAGGTCGACCTCGGCATCGGGGTGGGCCTGCAGGTTCAGCCACCAGGCCGGCTCACCTTCGCCCCAACCGTTCATCGCCATGGCGACCAGGTTCTGCCCATCCTCGACGTAGCCGATGATGACGCGGCGTTCCGTGCCGGTCCGGCGCCCGACGGTCGTGAGGCACAAGGCGCCCCACCCGTTCGGCTTCGGCCGCCACAGACCGAGACGGCCACCCGTCCACCGGTACACACGACGGTGGGTGAACCAGAACCACCGGATGAACCAACGAGGAGGAAGTCGGGTCTTGGCCTTCACCTGGGGCATGGGCTCTGCTCCTGCATTCGGGTGGGCGCACGGGATCTCACTCACCCTCGACCGTACGAACTCCCCGCCACCGTGAGCAGAGTCGATGGTCCCGGCGTGTTCCCGACTTCCCCTTCTTGTCCGACTTCTTCTTGTCCGACTTCGCCACCGATTCGGTGGACAGATCGGACAAGAACGCTCCGGGTCGGCTACAAACGATCGAGATGGACGGCATCCACGACATGGGTGGCATGGCTGGCTTCGGGCCCGTCGAGGTGGAGGCGGACGAGCCCGTGTTCCACCAGCCGTGGGAGGGGCGGGTCTTTGCCATGGCCCCCGCCGCGATGGTGGCCGGCTGTTTCACCACCCCGATGTTCCGCCACGCCATCGAGCGCATGGATCCGGTCCACTACCTGACGTCGGGGTACTACGAGCATTGGCTGACCTCCGTCGCCACGCTGCTGGTCGAGTCCGGCCGAGTCACCCGGGCCGAGCTCGAGTCCGCCGCCGGCTCCTTCCCGCTGGCCCGCCCCGAGCGGCCGCTGTCGGTGGTGCTGGACGGGCCGGCCAGCCATCGGTTCGTGGTGGGCGATGTGGTCCGGGTGCGTGACGTCCATCCGTCCGGTCACACCAGGTGCCCCGACTACGTGCGCGGCTGCAAGGGCACCGTGGCCCGGGTCGACCCCCCTTCGAGCGTCCCCGACACCGAGGCCCACGATCTGGGAGCGGTGTCGGAGACGGCCTACGGCGTGCGCTTCGAGGC
>Ga0302299_10002884_pt1 | contig 10459 bp, 4 predicted proteins | sample III_Fen_N3_4_FD_198795 | JGI IMG/M metagenome (GOLD analysis project Ga0302299, IMG submission 198795) | Peat permafrost microbial communities from Stordalen Mire near Abisko, Sweden - III_Fen_N3_4 | ecosystem: Environmental > Terrestrial > Soil > Wetlands > Permafrost | place: Sweden: Abisko...
AAAACGCAGTTCATCGTGCACGCGATCCGCGCGATGCATGCCCACGCCCCGGCGCTCGCGGGCGCGGAGCAGCTGCTCAACCGCGACGTGCTGAAGCTGGTGCTCGATCCGCGCGCTACCAGGCCCGACGCGACGCCTCCGGGGGTGGTGCCACACTTCACGTTTCGCATGCGGACCTCGGGCCTGTACCAGCGCCTGAGCTGGCTCAGCGCGGTCCGGCTCGCAGGGCGCGCGACCGGCGTCGCCGCGGCGACGATGTTCGGCGTGGCGCTCGTCGTGGTTGGCGCGCTCGCCGGCGTGAAGCTCGGGGCGGGACCGGGAGTGATCGTCGGCGCTGCCGGCCTGCTCGTGGTCGGGCTGGCTGCCCTGGCGTCGCGCCGGAGGCTCGCACGCACCGGCGACGTGGAGGTGGCGTTCTGGGATGTCGCCGGAGAGCAGGTGTACTCGGCGGCCGCGGCGGACTACTACCACCTGCTGGCGCACCTCGTCGAGTCGCGGCGACGGCGCGCCGAGGAGCTCGGTCGGGCCTACGCGTTTGCACCCGTGTTGATCTGCAATCCGGTGGCGCTCGGCACAGCCGACGAGGGGAGTCCGTACGAGCGGATGCGCCAGCTGCTGCCGCTGTTCGCCGCGCTCGATCCGGCGGCGGCGCGCGCGATGATCGCGATCAATCGCTGGGCGGTGGTCGACCCGATCTGCGCGCGGGGCGCGCTGCGCGACGAGGTCGTGTCGGTGTCGCAGTGCGGCCGAGGCGAGCCGCCGGCACCCGCATGCGCGGTTGCGCGCGAGCAGGTGCGCGCGAACTGCCTCGATGCGGAGGATGGTCGCGAGCAGGACGTGCGGCTGACGTACCTGCGCTATGACACCGCGATCAAGGCGCAGGTCGAGGTCGACCGCGAGGCCGGCACGGTGGCCTATTCGTACGACGATGGCCCAGGGGCATTCAGCGGCACGGCCGCCACGCGCTTCCTCGACTGGGCGGTCGCGCTGGTGCGCTGGCCCACGCACCCCAGGGAGCCCGCGCCCGCCACGGCGCCTGTCGCTCCGGCACCCGAGCCGACACGCGCGGTGGTCTCGGCGAGCGCAAATGCGGTGACTCTCGCCGAGGCCGAGGTGTGGGCGCGCCCGCAGGATCTCCCGGGGGCGAGATGAGTGTCATGCCGTGCCCCTGTTGTGCGGTGGACGGCGCTGACGCAGTCGCCTGCGGTGAGCCTGGTCCCGAGCTCGCGCGCGATGCGTTGGCACCGGATGCGCCGCGAGGCGGACCGCTGCGGCAGCGCCCCCCGGGGTCGGGCGCGTCGGCGTCGCGCGGTGAGCCCGAGAGCGTGGCAGCTGCGCGAGCACCGGCGGACCGCATGTTGCGTGCGCTACGGGCGGCGCGCGCGCGGCGTCTCCTGCTCGGGCTCGGCGCCTCCGCGCCTGCGCCTGGCGCGGAGCGGGTCGAGGGTGGGGGCTACATCGCAACGGGGCTCGACGGCCCGGTTCGACGCCGGGGGCGACGCCGCGGCGCAGCGCAGCACGACTCGCCACACGCCGCGAGGCCGCGATGAATCATCACGCGTGGCTGCAGAAGCATGCGAGCCCGGCGGCGACCGGTGGCGAGTTTCACTGGTACCCCGAGGTCGGAGATCGCGAGCTGCGCGCCGCGTTCGTCGAGCGGGTGCGTGGCGTGGAGCCGCCAGCGGTGCTTTGGCAGCTCGAGCCCGGGCGGGTCGCGTGGGGCCAGGTGTTCTCGGCGATCGCGCCACGCGATGGCAGGCGCTACGTCGGTCTCGTGGTCAGCCTTGTCGAGGCAGACCGATCCGCTGCGGAGCTGCTGGCGCGCGTCTCGCCTCCGCCGGCGGCGCCGTGGGAACCGTCGCTGGCGACAGAGTTCGCGGAGGGCGAGCCGACTGCCCGGCTTCTCGCGACGGTCGCGCGCGTGGCGCGCGGCGACGTGCCCGGGGTCGTGCGTGCCTTGTTGTCGGGTGGGGCTGCGCAGGTCGACGATCCGACGAGTCCGGAGCTACCCGCGTGGCTCGCGTCGATCGAGCGAACGCTGCCCGATCCGGACAGCACGACGCGAACCGGCGTATTGCGCAGCGCGACAGCGAGCCGCGCACCTGATCGGGTCGCGGCGCTGGCGGCGGCCGCGTGGGCCGAACCGGGATCGCGGTCGGCGGCGGCCTGGACCGTACTGTGCGAGCTCGCGCTCGCGCGGTGCGAACCGGTCGATCGAATCGGCGACGCGCTCGATGCGGGCGAGCTCGACACGGTGTTGACTGGCGGAGAGCGAGCGGCCCTGGGCGGCTGCGACCGGGTGGTCGATGTGCTGCACGCCTGGGGCCGGGGGCGGCTCGCCGGCTCGCCGGCCGCGGACACGCTGGTGGCCCGGCTCGCAGATCTGGTCGCGCTTCGCGCGCTGTCGCGGCTCGCCGCAGGCGGGGCTGCGAGCGAGGCGATCGCCGAGGCGCGCTGGCACGCGCTGCTCCCAGCCGGGCGGCGTGGCGCGCTGCTGTCCGAGCTCGCGCGGCGGGTGCCGTCGCTGCGCGGGTGCGTCCATGATCAACCCGGCAAAGCTACAACGCCGCCTCGCGGACGGCCGCGAAGCGCTCGCGGTGACGCCGAGCTCCTGGAGGATCACGATGGGTGACGCAGCGCGCGCGCTGGATGACGTCAGTGATCACCTCGGCGAGGTGCTGCGCCGCGCCGACGAGCTGCTCGCCGACTGGTCGCGGTTCGGTGGCGAGGTCCGCGCGCAGGTCGAGCGCGAGGCCGCCGCGATCGGCGATGTGGTCGACGCCGCGATCGCGCGGGCGGCGGGAGCCGGAGTCGATCGCGGGATCGCGGATCGGTTGCGGGCGCTGACGGTCGATCTCGAGCGCCTCGAGTTGCGGATGCGGGCGGCGTCGCGTGCGGCGGCGGAGGAGCGCCACGGCGATCGCCGCGTGTTGTGGCTCGTGGTGGCCGGCGTGGTGCTGGCCAACGCGCTCCTGGTGGCCGTGCTGCTGCGTAGGCCCGAGGCGCTGCTGCCCGTCGCCGAGCCGGTGCGGCTCGAGGTGCCGGCGCCGCTGTCGGTCGACCCTGCCGGCAGCGCGGCGAGCGCTGGCTCGGCTCAAGCGCAGAGCCCGGCTCCGGACGCGCTATCGCCCGGTCCGAACAGCGGCAGCGCTTCCGCTGCTAACGCGAAGGGTTCGGGCGGGCCTGGCACCGGACTTGTGGATGCGGGTGCCGCCAAGCCGGCGAGCGACGCCGGGACGGCTCGCCCTGCGCTGTCGCCGATCGCGCTTCCGCCTCACACCGGCGGTCCTCGGCCGCACAGGAAGCTGCCATGATGGCGGCGCGCCTCGGGGCTCGCGGCGCTGCGCCCGCCTGCGCTCGCGCTCCGCGGAGGCGGTCGGCGGAACATGGGGCCAGGATGCTGCCATGGGCGCTCGGGGCACCCGGCGCGGCGCTGCCCGGGCCACGTGATCGCGCTCCAGCCGCGCCGTGGTCGGGCGCACGCCAAGCCACCGTACCCTCGGCGAGGTTCAAGCCTCGCGGCTCGGCGCCGCCGGTGGAGCGACGGTGATCACCGCTGCGCTGTGGTTCCTCGGCTTCCTCGGGCTGCTGATCGCGACGCTGTTCGCGTCGGCGCGTGCGCGCGCTGCGCCGGGCGACGTCGTTGGTCGCGGGGTGATCGCGGTCTCGGCGCTCGCCTACGTCGGCATCGTCGTCGCCGCGACGTGGACCTGGGGCGGCGCGACGGCGACGGCGGGCCGTGCGACTCAGCTGCGCGACGGTGCGCTGGTCCACCTCGAGCTCGAAGGGGTGCGGGTCGCGCTCGCGAGCGTGACCGCGATCGGCCACGCCGAGGCCGCCGCGATCCACGTGCCAGGGGATGGCGCCGAGATCGCCCGACTCGAGCCGGCGGGCGACGGAGTGGTGGTGCGCGGCCGGGTGCTAGCTGCGGTTCACGGCGAGACCGGTGCGGCGGAGGCGACCGCGCGCGGGTGCACCGCGAGCGACGCTGCGTTCACGCTGCCGCCGGGTGCAGCGGTCGCGGCGATCGAGTGCGACGGTGCGCGTCCGCTGCGCGCGTTCCTGGTGCGCGCAGCGCGGCGCGGCGAGCTCGTGGTCTCACCGCTGGTGTGGCGCGGTCGGTTCGTTCCAGAGCAGCTGACCGCGCGCGCGGGAGACGCGCTGCGCATCGGGGGCGCGGAAGACGTGATCGCAGGGCTGACCACGTGGGACGTGCCGGCACCGCCAGGCGCCTCGGCGATGCTCGCGCTCCCGGCCGATCCGACCGACTGCGCCGCCTGGCTACCCGAGGGAGCTGCGCCATTGGTCGGATCCGGGGCCCGTCCGGGCGGAGTGATCACGGTGGCGGGGACAGCGCCCTCGGCGCCCGGGGACGCGGCAACGTCCCGGGCGTCCTCGCCGCTCGGCGGCGCTGCTACCGGGGCAGCCCCGGCGGTGAAGGGCGACGCGACAACGCCCCGGGCGACCTCGCCTGGGTCTGGAGTCGCCGGCCCGGGGGCATCGCCATCGCTGCCCGGAGCTTCGTCTCTGCCGGTGCGGCCGTCGGCACCCGCATCCCGGCCCGCGCGCGCCACTGCTGGCGGCTGCGCACTCGACACCGGCGCGTTCGCGATCGCCGCGGTGCCGCTGGTACCCGACGCGGATCGCGTGATCTCGCGCGGGCTGCGCGCGGCACTGGCGATCGGCGGTCCGCCGCTCGGCTTGCTGCTGGTGCTCCTGTTCGCGCCGCGCCGCGATCGGCGGGTGCGCGGGCTGGGCCGCGCGCTTCGGCTCTGCATGCTCGGCGCCTCCCTCACCGCGCTGTGCGGCTGGCGATTGCTGTGGGCCTATCGCATCGACATGCTGCGAGAGCTCGCGAGCATGGGGCCGCGGCTGATCGAGAACCAGCTCACCGTCGTGGCGATCGGCGCGTCGCTCGCGGGCTGCGCGGCGCTGGCGCACGAGGCGCTCGCGGAGGCCTCGTTGCCTCGGCGGACGATGGCGGCGGCCGTTGCGTGGACGGGGTGGTTCGCGGTCGCGGCGCTCGTGGTGGGCGAGATTCCTGCATTCACGGTGGCCCGCGCGGGCGCGCTCGGCCTGTCGCTGGGGGCAGCGCTCGCCCCGGTCGTCTGCGCGGTCGCATCGCGGGCCGCCGCGAGGTTGTCGCCCGAGCTGGGCGTCGCCGCGATCGCCGTCGGTGCGCTCGTCGGCAAGGCACTGGCACCGCGCTCGGCGCTCGTCAAGCTCGGCCTGGCCTACGGACTGGTGCTGGTCGGCCACGCGACGCTGCGCCGCATGCTGGCTCGCGACACCGGGCTCGCGGTGCGATGTGCGGGCGTGGCGCTGCTCGCGGTCGCCGGCCTCGCGCTCGCGCGTTACGACGCCGGCGTCACCTTGGCGATCGCCGGACTCGGTCTCACGCTCGCGATGCTGGGCGCCGGGCACGACGCGGCCTACGACGCCTCGCAGGCCGCCCGGATCGGCGTTCTCGAGCGTGAGCACGCCCGGTTGCTCGCGGTCCACGGCGCCGCGACCATCGCGCTCGCGCTCGGCGCCGCGGTGTGCGCGCTCCTGGCGACCGATCGTGAGCTCATCACGGGCGGCGCGGCGTTCGCCGTCCATGCACCACTTGTGATCGCGGGGCTGTTCGCGCTCGCGGCCGCGATCGCACGCTCGCACCGCCGCGGCTGGGCGCCGTGGCTGTGCGCGGCCCTGGCAGCGCTCGCGGTGTGGGGCGTCCGCGATCAGCTGGTCGAGCGCGCCACCGCGGGCGACAACGTCGGGGCGCGTCGCGTCGCCGCGGTGTTCGAGCCCGGCTACGCGGTGCTGCGCGACGAGCGAGCGTTCGTCGCCAACGCCTCTGCGTGGCGCGAGGCGGCGCTTCCGCCGGCGGGCGCGGCCGAGCGCTGGTCGGGCGAGGGCTATTTCGGCGCCCGCGTCCGCGATCTCGGCGTGTCGCGCTCGATCGACAACGACTACCTACCGGTGCTCGTGGCGCGCGAGACCGGGATCGGCGGCCTTACCCAGACGATCGGGCTCATCCTGGCGATCGCGATGGGCGGCGGCGCGCTTGCGAGCCTGCGCCTGCGCCACGCCAGCCGCCAGCAGCGTGCCCGCTGGCTCGTCACCGCGGTGGTCGGCGCGCTGGCGGTGTATCAGCCGCTCGCCTCGCTCGGCGTCCTGCCGCTGACCGGCATCAGCTGGCCCGGGCTCGGGATCGATAGCCCGGCGGACATCTGGCTGTTCGTACTCGGCGCGGTGTGGTGCCTGACCTGCGGGGACGACGTGCTCGACGACGAGCGAGTGCGCCGGACCGCCCGGCTGCGGCGCGCGCGTGCGGTCGTGCTCGCGGCGCTGGCGGTCGCTGCGTGCGCCGCGGTGGTGATCGTCGCGCGCGCAGGAGCGAGTGCGCTCGGCCGCGCCGCGGTGGAGGACGAGCGGGTCGACATCGCCTTGCGCTATGCCGCGACGATCGCCTGCCCGTGGCCGAGCAAGACCGGCGCGACACTCGCTGAGGTCGTCCCGCCCGAGGTGGCGGGGGTCCCGCGCGACGACGCCACGGCGCGGTTCGACCGCGAGTTGCGTGCCGGGTGGCTGCGCGATCGCGCTCCCCTGATCGTGGGGCTGTCGTCGTGCCACGATCGCGCGGGGCGCTGGACGTTCGCGCGCGATGGCGAGGCCTGCGTGGCCAGCCTGCGCACCGGCGTGCCGACGATCCGCCTGCGAGTCGAGCGGGCCGGTGCCGCGCTGCGCGCTGCGTGCACCGTGTCGCTGTCGGACGAGTTGATCGCCGCGCTGCAGGCCCCGGCACGGGCGCGCCGGCCTGCGCGGATCCGCGTCGTCGGCGAAGCACTGGGAGTCGCAGCGACCGACGTCGGTGAGCTGGTCGCCGGTTCGCGGATCGTCCGGATGCGGCCGGGAGCGCCGACCGTCGAGCTGGCCGCCGTGTCGCCGGGGCTCACGCCGGCGAGCCGCGTCGGGCTCGGGGGCGACGTCGTGCTCGAGGTGCGCGCCACGCCGCGCGGCGTGATGCTGCGCGGTGACGCCGAGCTGTTCGTCGCCGAGCCGGGCCGGCCTCCTGTGTGGCGCCGGATGGCCCACGGCCCGGAGCTGCTGCTCGACCGGGTGACCCTGATCGCCGCCGGCGAGCCAGCGCACCGCGGCGTCGCGCTGTTCCGGCCGCCCCGCGAGTGGACCGGCTCGCCGCCCGTCGTCGATACCCTGCTCGCTGACGACACCGCCTCGGTCGGCGACCGATCGCGCCGCGCGTACCCCTACGGGGCCGCGCTCCCGGAGCTCGGCTGGGTCAATCCGTTCGACGTCGCACGCTCGCTCGGGCTCGACGGCTGGATCCATGCTGCGCTGCGCCAGACCGAGCCTGCGGTCGCCGCGTGCGGCACGCTCCAGCCGCCGACGATCGCGCGCGATCGCGTGTGCTCGCCGAACCCTCTCGACGGCGTGCTCGAGTGCCGCGTCGCGCTACAGCCCGAGCTAGCGGTGAAGCTGCGCGCCCTCGCCGAGCGGATCGCCGCCGAGCCCAAGCCGCACACCGGGCGAGACGTCACCCCTGTCCGGGTCGCGTACGTCGCGCTCCGCGGCGACACCGGCGAGCTGCTCGCGCAGGGCAACGTCGTGCTCGGTCGCGGTCCGCTGGCCTACGCGCCGGTCGACGCCGCCGCCGAGGCGGTCCTCGTCAAGCTGCGCGAGGCCCGCGGCGAGTCCGATGCCGAGCGGGTCGAGTGGAACCTGCCGATCGCGGTCGGCTCGACGTTCAAGCCCATCGTCGCCCGCGCGGCGGAGCAGGCGTTTCCCCAGATCCTGCCGACCCTCGCGCTCACCGCCGACGGCCATGCCGCGGGCTGCAAGGCCCACCACGGCGCGGCGGTCGACCCGCTGCTCGGCCACTGCCCGCCGTCTTCGCTCGCCGATGATCCCACCGCAGCCGACCTGCACGACTACCTGGCGCGCTCGCTCAACTGGTACCAGGCCGCGCTCGGCGTGCTCGGCCTCGGGCTGCCGGGCGGCAACTTCACCGTGAAGGGCCAGGCGGTGTCGCTCGCCGACATCGTCGCCAGCGATCTCACGACCTGGCCGGTCAGCGCGCCGCTCCAGGTCTCCGACGCCACCGGCGCGATCGTCGATGGGCACAGTCTCCAGCTCGACGGCCTGCGCCGCACGCCGCTGTGGTCCCGGATCGAGGCGCTGCTCGGCCGTCCACTGTGCACGCTCGGTGATCGCACGCGCTGCGAGGCCACCGCCGAGCGGGCCGATGTGTGCTCGGCACGCTCGCTGCCGCTGGCCTCGCCGGGGCGCGATCTGCGCTACCTGGTCGCGCTCGGGCCCGACCAGCTCGACCTCTACGGCGATGACCGTCCGTCGCAGGCCAAGGTCCCGCTGCGCGAGTACTTCCAGCTCCTGCGCGGGTCCGGCGTTCACTCGGTCGGCTCGCTCGCCCAGCTAACCGATGCATTCGGCCGCGTGGTCTACGATCCGAGCGCTGGTCCGCCGCGGCTCGCCGCGTCGTGGTTCCCCGCGCCGGTGGTCGGCGTCACTCCGACCTGGTCGTGCGCGCGGTCCGACGGACGCGCCAACACCGTGCTCGGCGGCGATGGCGGCCTGTGCGCGGTCGTCCAGGCCGCGGGCACCGCGCACAGCCAGCTCGGCGAGCTCCTCGCCGATCCACGCATCGTCGTGTACGGCGCGAAGACCGGCACGATCGACTCGCTCGCCGACATCGCGCGCCGCCCCGCGAGCTGCCAGGCCTGGAACGAGCACCACCCGCGGGCGACCCAGCTCGCGTGCGGCAAGGCGCCGCCCGACGACAGCCTGTTCGTCATTGCGTTCGGCGTGGTCACCACACACGGCACCATCCCGATCACGCTCGGCCTCCAGCTCCAGCGCGCCGGCAAGAGCAGCGCCGCCCACGCGACGCCCGAGTTCATCCGCGCGATCGCGGACTACCTGCGATAATTCGCCACGACTCCGGCGATGATCGCGCGGAGTCCGGCGTGCGAGTCCGACCACGGGCCTCTGTCGGCCAGCACCGCCACCAGCCGGGTCGCGTCGACCAGCCGCGCGCGCCACCACCAGTCCGCGGGTAGCGCGCCGTGGCCGCGCGCGAACGCGGCGCGAAACCCCGGATCGAAGGCGCTCGGGACGCGCAGCAGGCTGCCGACATCGCACAGCGCGTTGCCGGCGCTGCGCTGCGCGGGGCCCGCAGTCGCTGTCTCCCAGTCGATCACGCCCGCGATCTGGTCGCGCCCTGGTGAGACGATCACGGCGTGGGCGTCGAGCTCCCCGTGTACGAAGCCCGTCGCGTCGTCGAGCCCCTCCACCTCGAGCAGCCGTGCGAGCCGATCCGCCAGCGCGCCCCCCAGCCGTTCGCGCGCCGGGCCGTGCGCGAGCCTTGCGAGCGTCGGCGTCAGGTCCGGCGGTTCGCCGTCGCGCGGGCTCCGCGCCAGCGCACCGAGCACCCGGCCGAGCGGCTCGGCGAGCCCGGCGAGCGCGGCCGGATCACTCAGGCGGCAGCCTTCGAGCGTCTCGCCCTCGATCCAGCGATACGCGATCACTCGGTCCAGCGTGTACACGACCTCCGGCACGGGGACCACACCGGCGAGCGTTCGCAACGCCGCGCCCTCGATCGCGTAGCTCCGGCCGCGCGCATAGTGCTTCACGCCCAGCACCCGGCCGTCGCTCAGCTCGACCCGGCGCACCATGTTGATCCGTCCGTCGGTGTGCGGCTCGCTCCGCACGAGCTTCGCGCCGAGCAGCCCGGCGATCACCGGCGCGACGTCGGCCTCGTTGAGGGGGAACGCGCGATCGACCACGCCCGCATCATCGCCGAGCCGCAGCGCGCGAGCACGGCTCCGGGCCGCTCGTGTGCGATCTCCAGCCTGCGCACCGCCTCTGTGACCCGGGCGCGCGTCACGCGTAGCCGCGGCGGGCCGCGTCGAGCTCGGCGACGATGCTCGCTACCAGCTCGGGCGGCTCGAGCGCACGTGCATGCGGCCCCCACTCGAGCACCCACGACACCACCGGGATCAGGCTCGCGCAAGAGAACGTCAGCCGTACGCGCTGATCGGGCAGCTCCTCGAACGTCTGCGTCGGGTGCCACACCCGCGCGCGCACGAAGGCCGCCTTCTCGGCGCTGAACTCGATCACCACGCGGTGGGGTGGGGCGTCGGTCATCACGTGGATGCCGAACGCGCCGTTCAGGATCTCGGTGATCCGGAACCCGGGCGGCGCGGTGAAGCTCGCGTTGCGCACCGGCTCGGCGTCGGTGAACCGCTCGACGGCGTAGACCGCGATCGGCGTGCCCGGCTCGATCACTCGACCGTCCGCCGGTTCGTTCAGCCGGCAGCCCACCACGTACAGCCCCTGCTTGTAGAGCAGCATCGTGTACGGCGCGAGGTAGCCGTCGCGGGCGCGGCCGCGTGCGTCGACGTACGCGAACTCGACGACCCGGCGCGACAGCACGCCG
>Ga0302299_10002887_pt1 | contig 10455 bp, 7 predicted proteins | sample III_Fen_N3_4_FD_198795 | JGI IMG/M metagenome (GOLD analysis project Ga0302299, IMG submission 198795) | Peat permafrost microbial communities from Stordalen Mire near Abisko, Sweden - III_Fen_N3_4 | ecosystem: Environmental > Terrestrial > Soil > Wetlands > Permafrost | place: Sweden: Abisko...
CCCTGCCACCCACCCGGGAACCCACGATGACCGCACCCGCTCCAGTCACCGGCCAGATACCCGCCGCACCGACCGCGTCGGGTTCGGCGGCGCTGGATGCGGCGCGGCCGTTGCGGATCCTGCTGATCGAGGACAACCCGTCGGATGCCCGGCTCACCCAGGAACGGCTTCGCGGGTCCGGTATCACCTGCGATTTCGCGGCCGCCCTCGCCGAGGTCACCGCGCCGCGGCTGAGGGCCGTCGACTGCGCACTGATCGACCTGGGCCTGCCCGATGCCAGCGGCCTGCAAGCCCTGGACAGGGTCCGGGAGCTGGCCCCGGACCTGCCGACCGTGGTGCTCACCGGATTGGACGACGAGGTCACCGGCCTGATCGCGCTCCGCGCCGGCGCTCAGGACTACCTGGTCAAACAACGCGCCGAAGGCTACGACATCGCCCGCGCGGTCCGGTTCGCCGTCGCCCGCAAACACCTGCAGATCACCGCGGACAGCCAAGCGCTGCACGAGTTGGACCTCACCGACGACGTCATCCAACAGCTGTACGCGATCGGCCTGGCGATGAGTAGCAGCCGCCGCCGCACCGCGCAGACAGACCCCGCGATGGCCGAGCGGATCGCCGGTCACATGCTCGCCCTGCAACACGTCGTGCAGAACATCCGCGACAACACCACCAGCACCGGCGGCCGCGGCCGCGGAGACGCCGGTGACGGGTCGGCCGAATCCACTCCACCCGGCGGCGGGCCGTGACCACCGTCGCCGCCCCGCCGCTGCGGGTGGTGCTGGCCGACGACTCCGCCGAATCACGGGAGCTGCTGCGCGCCATGCTCGGGTCCATCACCGGCGTCGAGGTGATCGGCGTCGCCGCCGACGGCCGGCAAGCCGTCGACCTGCTACAGACCATGGGCGCGGATGTGGTGTTCCTGGACATCGCGATGCCGATGTCCAGCCTGGAAGCGGCCGCGCTGATCCGCGCCCACCACCCCGACCTGACGATCATCATCCACTCCGCGTACGACCGGGTCGCGATGGGCCTGACCGCGTTGGCTGCCGGCGCCGACGAATACTTCCAGAAAGCAGCCACCCTCGGGCAGCTGGTGGACCAACTCCGGCGGGTCTTCCCCGGGCGGGCCCTGCACATCACCACCTCTTCCACCGGCCCCACCAGCCCCGCCGGGCCGCTACCGCTGCGACGGGAAACCGTCCCCCCGGGCGCGGCTCCCGCGCCGGACCCGCGGTTCCGGGCGCTGCTGGATGCGCTGGAACAAGGAGTGCTGATCACCGACCCGGTGGCCGTGATCACCGACGCCAACGCCGCCGCGACCCGGATCCTGCACCTGCCGCTGGGCCGGGTGACCGGTCACACCCTGACCGAGGTCGGCCTGGACGACGCCGGGGTCATCGCCGACGGGATCCGGTCCGGTCGCCGGCTGCAGCACCTGGAATACCCGCTGCAGCAACCGGACGGCACCACCCACCCGGTGCTCCTCACCGTCCGCCCGCTGTCCGGCGCGGCCGGCGCAGCACCCGGGGAGTACCTGATCTCCCTGACCGACCCACCCGGGCGTGACACCGAACGGCGGGGTCGGCAGGTGCTGGACACCGCTCAGGAAGGTGTCTGGTCCATCGACACCGACGACGTCACCACCTGCGGCAACGCCAGGGCCGCGGCCCTGCTCGGCGACACCGTCCCCGAAATGGTCGGAACCCCGATCTGGGAGCACCCGGCCGGCCGGCCGGCCCTGGCGAACGGTCACGCTGCGCGTGTGCAGGGCACGATCGTCGACATCACCGAGCAGCACCGCGTCCAGGAGCAGCTGCGCCGCAGCGAGGAGCTGTTCCGCGGCGGGTTCGACCACTCGCCCATCGGGATGGTGCTGACGAACCTCGACGGGACCTTCGCCCGCGTCAACACCTCCTTTGCCGGCATGCTGGGCTACGACGACCCGAGCGAGTTGACCGGTGTCGACTTCGCGTCGGTCACCCATCCCGAGGACGAGGCAGGCGCCCGCCAGGGCATCCGGCGGATGCTCGCGGGCGAGCCGTACCAGGCGGAGAAGCGTTACCTGCGCCGCGACGGTGCCACGGTGCACGTGATCCTGTCCTCCACCGCCGTGTGCGATGACGCCGGCGTTCCGATCGTGTTCTTCACCCAGGTCGAGGACATCACCGACCGCAAGCTCGCCGAGGTGGCCCTCGCCGACAGCGAACATCGGCTGCGGGCTGCGTTCGAGGCCGTGTGCGACGGGCTGGTGGTGCTCAGCCCGGTTCGTGTCGACGGGGAGATCGTCGACTTCCGGTTCGACTACATCAACGATGCCGGGTGCCGACTCAGCGGCATGCCGCGGGAACGGCACATCGGAAACCTGATCTCCGACGTGCTGCCGGGATTCCGCGAGTCCGGCCTGTTCGACGATGCCGTGCATGTGGTCAAGACCGGTGAACCGGTCCACCGCCAATCGTTCTTCTACGCCGATGTCTTCGGCGGCGGTGCGCCGGGTCCACGGGTCTGGGACGTGAGCCTGGCCAACATGGGCGATGCGGTGATCGACACATTCCGCGACGTCACCGACCGAGTCGCGGCCGAAACCCAGGTCCGACAGGCCGAAGAGCGGCTGCAGTCCGCGGTGGCCTCCATGACCGACGGTTTCTTCCTCACCCGCGCCCGCCGCGACGAAGACGGCACGATCACCGACCTCGACTACGTTCTGGTCAACGATGCCGGTTACCGGCTCACCGGGAAAGCCCCGCAGGACCTGATCGGCCACGGCTACGTCGAGGTCTGGCCGACCGCCGCACACTTCGACGAGTGCTGCACCGTCGTCGACACCGGAGTCCCCTTCACCACGGTCGTCGAAACCCCACCGCCGGCGGCAACGTCAACCGTCCGAGTGTCGGTGACCAAGGCCGGCGACGGCTGCGTCTCCCTGCTGACCGACCTGTCGGAGCGGGTGCAGCACGAACGGCAACTGTCCGCCGCGCACTCCCAGGCGAGCGCCCGCGCCGAGCAGCTGGAAAGGGCCAACCGCGACCTGGAGGCCTTCGCCTCCGCGCTGAGCCACGACCTGCGCGAACCGCTGCGCACCACCGCCGGGTTCGTGCAACTGATCACCGACCGGCACAGCTCTGACCTGCCCGAGCCCGCCCGGGAACTGTTCGGCTACGTCACCGCCGGCACCGAACGCATGAACGAGCGGATCACCGCCATCCTCGGTTTCGCCCGCTCCGGCGCCAGCGCCGCCCCACCGCACCCGATCGACAGCGCCGACGCCGCCGCCGACGCCGCCCGGGACTGCCAGGCCGTCCTCACCGACGCCGGCGCCACCCTCGACCTCGGCCACCTGCCCGTCGTGGCCGCCGACGCGCTGCAACTGCAACGGGTGTTCCAGAACCTGATCACCAACGCCGCCAAGTACACCCGACCCGGTATCCCCCCGCACATCGCGACCAGCGCCGACCGGCTCGAGGACCACTGGCAGTTCACCGTCGCCGACAACGGACCGGGGGTCGTCCCCGAGAGCCGCCGGGAACAGATCTTCGCCATGTTCGTGCGCGGCGGCACCGACGACACCCACGACGGGAACGGTATGGGCCTGGCGTTGTGCCGGCGCATCATCGAAAGCTACGGCGGCCACATCTGGGTCGAGCCCAACCCCACCGGCGGCAGCCTGTTCCGCTTCACGCTGCCGACCAGCGCAGAAGGTGCCGCCACGACCACGGTCTTGCCGCTGTCTGATCGCGGTTTGCGGTGACCACCGGTCATGACTCCCGGATTGGAGGCGGGCGGGGCTGTGGTAGGTGCCGAGCTGCGGGCGGCCGCGCTGCCCGAGCGTGTCCTGCGGGTGTTGCTGCTGGAGGACTGCGCGGACGACGCGGAGCTGATCGTCGCGGTGCTGCGCCCGGACGCCGAGGTCGGTTACGACGTCACCCACGTGCCGGACGAGTCAGCGTTCCGCCGGGCGTTGCTGCGCCGCTGGGATGTGGTGCTGGCCGACTACCGGTTACCGGCGTTCAGCGCTCCCGCGGCGCTGAGAGTGTTGTCCGAGATGACCCTGACGCTGCCGTGTGTGGTGGTCTCCGGGGCAGTGGGGGACGAAGCCGCGGCGGCGGTGATCCGTGCGGGCGCGGCGGACTTCGTCGCCAAGGACAAGTTGTGGCGGCTGCCGACGGCGGTACGGCACGCCGTCGACGGGGCCCGAGAGCGCGAGCTACGCGCGGCCGCCGAACAGTCCCTGCGGGACAGCCGGCACCGCGCGGAACTGCTCGACGTGCAGATCGGTGAACTGGCCAAGCGGCGCGCTGGTGCGGTGGAACTGAACGATCGGGCGTTGCAGCGGCTGGTGGTGGCCCAGGCTGCGCTGTCTCTCGGGGACACCGCCACCGCCCAGGCCGCGATCGATGACGCGCTGACCGGTGTGCAACAGGTGATATCCGGGTTGATGCCACAGACCCCCACGGCGGGTTCGTTCCGCCTCGGCGGCCGGGACGGCCCGGGATGACGGGCCGCTGGCGCACGGTGCTGGTCGATGACGCCGCCGACCTGCGGGTGATCGTGCGGGTCCTGCTCACCGACAGCGAATCCTTCGAGGTGGTCGGCGAGGCGGCCAACGGAGCCGACGGCCTGCACGTGACCCGACAGGCCCAGCCCGACCTGGTGCTGCTGGATCTGGCGATGCCGGTGATGGACGGCCTGGAATTCCTCGCCGCCGCGCACACCCTGGCCCACCGGCCGGTGATCGTGGTGCTGTCCGGGTTCGCGGCCGACCCGACCGCGGCCGCGGCGATAGCGGCCGGCGCGGCCGGCTACCTGGAGAAGAACGATTTGGTGGGATCGCTGCTGCCCCGCCTGCAAACCGTGCTGGCCGGCCAGCAGCCGGCCGGCGGCGTCGCCCCCGGCGGTGGCCGGTGAGCGGGCCCCTGCCGCGGGGCACCCGGTCGGCGGCGGGCATCGCGGTGACTGTCTGCGTCTTGGGTCTGGTGCCGCTGGCGGTCCTGGCCGCGTTGAGCCTGGTGTGGAGCGAACGGGCGCTGCGGGACAGCGCGCAGGACCGGATCCGGGAGTCCTCGGCCGCAGCGGCCGCGTTCGTGACGACCCGGCTGGCCGGCCTCGAGGACTACCTGAAGACGTTCGCCGACGACCCCGGTGTGCTCGAACCGTTCCGGGTCGCCGACCCCACCGCCGACCTGGCGCAGCGGTTGCAACCGGTCGTGGACACCGTCCTCTCGGGTGACCCGACGCTCACCATTGCCAGCGTGCTCAGCCCGCAGGGGGTGATCCTGGCGACCACCCTTGAGAAGAAATACCTGGGCATGGACATGAGCGGCCGCGACTATTTCACCGGCGCGGTGCGCACCGGCCGGGCGTACGTGTCGACCGTGTACACCTCCATCCTCCCCGGCAACCCGCTGATGACCAACGCGATCGTGCCGATCCGGCTCGCCGTTGACGATCCGCCCGTCGGGTATCTGACCGCGGCCCGCCAACTCAGCATCACCCAGGGCTACGTCCGTTCCTACGCCGACGTCGCCGACATCGGGATGACACTGACCGATCAGAGCGGCGCGGTGGTGGCCTCCACCGGCGACCGCTCACTGGGTCAGGTCGACCCCGGCAACGCCGGCTGGGTCACCCCCGCACTGCGCGGCGACAGCGGTGTGATGACCATCGACACCTCCGACGGTCCGCAGTTGCTGTCCTACCGGGCGTTGCCCAGCGGTTGGACCGTCGCCGCGCACCTCCCCGAAAGCACGATGCTGGCCCCCTGGTACGACCTGCGCAGCGCCGTCCTGGTGCTCAGCCTGGTCCTGGCCGCCGGGTTCGCCGTCCCCGGCCTGGTGATCTTCTACATGACCCGCGGCCGGCAACGCGCAGTGACCGCGCTCGGCGCCGCGCACGAGCAACTCGCCACCGCGAACGCCCACCTGGAAGCACGGGTCGAGCAGCGGACCCGTGAGTTGTCCGCGGCGGTGGACGACCTGGAAGGTTTCGCCTACAGCGTTTCGCACGACCTACGGGCGCCGCTGCGGGCCATCTCCGGGTTCAGCCAGGCCCTGGACGACGACGCACAGACGCTGGACGACACCGACCGGCACTACCTGCAGCGGATCCGGGCGGCCGCCGACACCATGGGCCATCTGATCGACGACCTGCTGCGGCTCAGCCGCGTCGGCCGCTCCCAACTCAGCATCGGCCCGGTCGACATCACCCCGATCGCCCGGGACATCGCCGCGGAAACGGCCCGCGGCGCACCCGGCGTCGACCCGCCGACCGTCCACGTCGCGGACGGCATCGTCGTGCACGCCGACCGGCAACTGATCACCGTCGCGCTGCAGAACCTCATCGGCAACGCCCTGAAATTCACCCGGGACACCCCGAACCCGGCCATCGAGATCGACCACCACACCACCGAGGAGGAAACGGTGATCTTCGTGCGGGACAACGGCTGCGGGTTCGACATGACCTACGCCGACAAACTGTTCCAGCCCTTCCAACGACTGCACACTCACGAACAGTTCGACGGGACCGGCATCGGCCTGGCCACCGTCGCCCGCATCGCCCGCCGCCACGGCGGGCGGGTCTGGGCCGACAGCACCCCAGGACACGGCGCCACCTTCTACCTCGCGCTCCCCCGCACCCACCAACAGCCGGCGGCGACATGAACAGCCACCCGATCCTGCTCGTCGAGGACAACCCCGACGACATCGAACTCACCCAGCGCGCGTTCCGCCGCAACAACCTCGCCAACCCCCTGGAAGTGGCGACCGACGGCGAACAAGCCCTGCAACGAATATCCCCCGACGACGGCAGCGAACCCCTGGAACCCGCGCTGATCCTGCTGGACATCAAACTGCCGCGGCTGTCCGGGCTCGACGTCCTGGCCAAGATCCGCGCGCACCCCCGCGGCGTGCACCTACCGGTCGTCATGCTCACCACCTCCGACCACGAAACCGACATCGCCCGCGCCTACGACCTCGGCGCGAACAGCTACGTGCGCAAACCGGTCGACTTCACCGCGTTCATGGACACCGTCAAGACCCTGGGCCTGTACTGGCTGGTGATCAACATCCCGCCACCACCGACCCCCTGACCCGCACCCCGAACCCACCCGGCCGCGGCTCGATACCCGCGTGTCTCGATGCCGACCCCGACACAACCTCCCGATCGCCGGGTACCGGGCTCCGCCTTGATGAAAACCCGTCGGGGTGGCTACTGGGTCGGTGACGTCGCGCCAGGTGGCCACGAGACTGTCCCCGGAGGGGACGCTGTGATCTCCCCTGACCGGCGGGGCCGACGACACCGCGCGATCGCCGCGGGCAGCGCCGGCCTATGCAGTCGGGATCAGCCGGGACCGGCAGATAAAGGGCAGACCCTGGAGCGGTCTGAGCGTGTCCTCGACGTCGCTTCTCTGAATCAAACGCCTTGTCGTGGAAGCGTTCTCTTGATCCGCGTGACGCCGGTGACCGGGCCGTCGTAGATCACCGCGACCTCCCACCCCTCGACGCTTGTTTGGCGTGCCGGCGCAGGATCACCCCGACCCTGCCGTTGGGATCGACCACCCAGTAGCCGGCGGTCGCGCCGCAGTGAGCAGCCCGATGCCCAAAGGTGCCGTCCCGACCGACCCGGACGGGCGCCGGAAGGCCGTGAACGTGCCGGCCGACGCAGTGAGGGCACCGGACGGTGACCACCATCGCGGCGGGATCGTCCCGGTCCGGGAGGCCGTTGAGCACCACCGCCGCGCGGCTAACCGTCGCCGCTGGTGAACGCGGCCGCCGCCAGCGCAGAGCTCCAGGTGCCGGTGCCGGCGGCGGGCACCACGGCCGGGGTGGCCGACCATGCCGTGCGGTCCAGTAGGTGTGTCCGGGCACACGTCGGTGCGCAGCCTGGCCAGGTACGCGCGGGTGTCCGACGAAGGCCTCGTGCGGTTCCAAGCCGAAACCGATCCGACTGCCCGTCGACGGCGACACGGCGGAGGCGGGCAACACTGAAACTGAAGGGGCACCGCCGACGACTGTCCGGTGACCTGCGGTATTCCGTATCGCAACCATCGGGTCTCACACGCGTTGTGCGGTGAGCAGGGCATCGACAGCCACTCGTCTCCGCGCGTGGTGACGATCTGCCCGACGAGGTCGTCGCGGAGTTCTACGCCGCCGCGGTCGGCCTGCTGACCTGGCGGATCGACCACGACGTCCGCCGTGTCCCCACCCGGCGCTGGCGGGCGGCTTTCGACAATTGACCACACGCGGAACCGGCATCAGTCCCAGACAAGGACCGCCTCGACCCGATCCCGCTACACGCGACCGTCACCAGACCCAGCACCGCGACCGCAACCTCCACGTGAAGCATGCCCCGCTGAGTCAGGCTGACTGGGTCAGTCGTCGTCGGAGCTGTCGGGGTCACGCAGCGGGCGGTGAGCGCCGCCGAGGTCGGGCAGGTGGAAGGCGTAGTGCCCGTCGATGCCGATGTGGTCGCGGATGAACGCCGACAGTCGTTCGGCGTCGGTGTCGAGCACCGGATAGTCCTTCTCGCGTAGTTGATCGAGGGCGCGGTTGCTGTAGACGGTGTTCCACAGCACGACGCAGTTGAGCACCAGCCCGAGCGCGGACAGCTGGTCCTCCATGCCCTCGTAGTGGGTGCGCACCATCTCGCCCTTCTTGCCGTGATAGACCCGCCGCGCCAGGTCGTGGCGTCCCTCCACGAGGTTGGCCTGCGCCTTTCCCTCGCGTCGGTAGGGTTCGTCGTCGGCCAGGCGCAGGATGTGCAGGGTCTTGAAGATCCGCCCGTAGTGGGCGATGGCCTGTCCCAACGGCGTCGGGTTGCCGTCGCGGGAGATCATGCGGGTGACGTCGTGGGCGGATACCTCGCCGGAGTGGATCGACACCGCGACCCGGCACATGTCCTCCCAGTGTGCGGTGATCTTCTCGGTGTCGATGCGGCCGCGTGCGGCGTGGTTGAGCGGCCCGTAGTCGGCGTTCTGATCGAAACGCCACAGCCGCTGGTCGGGCAGGTTCGCCAGCTGCGGCCGGTATTGCCGGTCGGCGAGATGGACCAGCCCGAACGCGATGTCGGAGTAGGAACCGGTGTCGGTGATGATCGCTTCGGGCACCTTGCCGCCCTGTTGCATCGCCACGACGTCGAGGAAATGCAGGGAGTCGCGCGGTGTTCCGCGCACCACCTTGGCCGCCAACCCTGCCGCCTGGTCGATGACCATGTTCAACCAGGTGATGCAGCGTTTACGGCCGAAGTACTTCGGGTTCGGTCTGGCGTGGATCGTGCGGACCGGGACCACGAACCGGATGCCGTCCACCGATGCGAGCAGCCCGCCGCCCCAGGTCTGCGCCAACGGCACCTCGGCCTGGGCCTGGACCAGCGCGACGTTGGCCGCGGTCAATGTCTCCAGACGCACATAGTTCTGATCGACGTGGTGGAGGCGGTCACGGGTCAACGCCTCCACACCGGGGCTGGTCACCGGTTTGAAGCCAACGTTCATCGCGTGCGCGCAGAGCGCCGCTGCGACGGACAATCCGAGATCGGCGACGCGGGCGTCGTTTCCGGAAGCGTGGGTGAACGCCTCCGTGAACCCGGGCACCCACGACATCACCTCCAGCACCAGCTCGGGCAGGTCGATCTCCGGCAGCATCCGCTCGACACGGCGGCGCAGATCGACCAGCGACGGCGGATCGGGGACCGCTGTGAGCGCGGCCAGGTGCAGCCTGCCGTCCTCGTCGACGGTCGCAGGACCGTCCCCGTCCAGCCGTGACGCGACCTCGCGGTAGGCGCTGTCGAGGGCGGCAGCATGGTCGGCGAGCAGCGATCCCCGGTCCGCAGGCAGGCTCAGCGCGTTCATGCCCACCTCACGGGTCCGCTCCCATGCCTGGCCGGACAGCAGGTGGGCTCGCGGATCGCGCCACCTCGAGGAGGACGGGGCGAAGATGTTGCGGTGCTTGAGGTGCCGGTGGAACTGCTCCAGCAGGCACAGCGCGTAGGCGGCGCGGTCCACGGTCTCCGGCGGGCGAGCGTCCCGGTAGACCAGGCGTTTCCAGTCGCCGCCGATCAGGTCGTGGTCGACCTTGCGGGCGTCCAACCAGGTCGCGGGCAGCTTCGTCTTCGCCGTCATCAACTCCACCAGCGTCTTCATCGCGGCCAACACCGGGACACCATCGGAGTTGCCCCGAACTCGACGGTGCCCATCATCGACGGCAGGAAGATCCGGACCGTCGCCAACCGGCCCGACAGCTCCTCCAGGCGTTGCCCGTTCAGCTCGGCGTCGTCGACCGGGACCAACTCGTCGATGACCGCGACCGCGGCGCGCAGCTCGCTCTTGGTGACGGAATTCTCGATGTGATCCCACATCACCTCCAAGCTGAGATCCGGCTTCACCTCGGTCATCTCCAGCAGCACCTTCACCGCGGCGGCGAGCTTGCCCGCGTAGCGAGACACCCTCGGATACCGGCGCAGCTT
>Ga0302299_10002888_pt1 | contig 10454 bp, 10 predicted proteins | sample III_Fen_N3_4_FD_198795 | JGI IMG/M metagenome (GOLD analysis project Ga0302299, IMG submission 198795) | Peat permafrost microbial communities from Stordalen Mire near Abisko, Sweden - III_Fen_N3_4 | ecosystem: Environmental > Terrestrial > Soil > Wetlands > Permafrost | place: Sweden: Abisko...
GGGTGGTGAAGTTGCCCAGGGACTTGGACATCTTCTCGCCGTCGACCTCGACGAACCCGTTGTGCACCCAGTGCGTGCTGAAGCGCTTGCCGTCGGCCACGGCCTGGGCGCGCTCGTTCTCGTGGTGCGGGAACGAGAGGTCCTGGCCGCCGCCGTGGAGGTCGAAGCCCTCACCCAGGAGGTCGAGCGACATCACCACGCACTCGGTGTGCCAGCCGGGACGACCGTCGCCCCACGGGGACGGCCACGACGGCTCACCGGGCTTGGCCTTCTTCCAGAGCGCGAAGTCGATGGGCGACCGCTTCTCCTCGTTGGCCTCGACCCGCGCGCCGGCGCGCAGCGAGTCGATCGACTGCCGCGCCAGCAGCCCGTAGTCGGCGACCACCTCGGGACGGAAGTAGACGCCGTCGGACGTCTCGTAGGCCGCACCCGACGCGACGAGTCGCTCGATGAGCGCCACCATCTGCGGGACGTAGGCGGTGGCGTGCGGGTCGTGCGTGGGCCGCATCACGCCGAGGCCGTCCATCACGTCCCACCACACCGCCTCCTGCTCGAGGGCGAAGGCCGCGGGGTCGACGCCCTGCTCGGCGGCGCGGGCGATGATCTTGTCCTCGATGTCGGTGATGTTGGAGACGTAGACGACGTCGTTGCCACGCCACAGCAGGTACCGGCGCAACACGTCGAACACCAGCGAGAAGCGCCCGTGCCCGAGGTGCGGCGGCCCGTAGACGGTGGGCCCGCACACGTACATCGACACCCGGCCCGGCTCGCGCGTCTCGAAGGGGACGACCTCTCCCTTGGCGGTGTCGAACAGGCGCAACATGGCCTCCAACGCTACTGGCCCCCCGCACGGTCCGGGTCCGCCCGCCGGCCGGCGTGGTTGACTGGCGGCGATGACGCCAGCCGACCCCCGCCAGGTGCGCCTCGCCGTGGCCGGAGCCCACCTGTCGGGCCAGCCCCTGAACCACCAGCTGACCGACCGCGGCGCCACCCTCCTCGCCGTCACGCGCACCGCCGCCGTCTACCGGCTGCACGCGCTCGACACCACGCCGCCGAAGCCGGGGCTGGTGCGCGTCGGGCCGGGCGAGGCGGGGCACGAGATCGAGGTCGAGATCTGGGAGCTGGCCACCGACGCGTTCGGGGCGTTCGTCGACGCCACCCCCTCGCCGCTCGGCATCGGGCGTGTCACCCTCGTCGACGGCAGCGACGTGGCGGGCTTCATCTGCGAGCCCTTCGCCCTCGTCGGTGCGCCCGACGTGAGCGCGCACGGCGGCTGGCGGGCCTACCTCGCCGCCGCGGCGGGCGACCGCTGACCGTCCCCGGCCGCTCCCGGCGCTCGCTCAGGCGATGCGGCCGGCCAGACCGGCCAGGAGCTCGTCGGAGCCCGCCTGCCCGATGAGGGTGAGGCTCGTCGGGGGGAGGTCCGTGCCGGCCGGTCCGACGGGAAGCGTCACCGCGGCGAGGTCGAGCAGGTTCACGAAGTTGGTGTAGGTGCCGAGCATCGAGTTGGTGACGAGGGGCTCCGCCACCACCTCGGCCACGGTGGGCAGGCGCGGCACGCTGGGCACGACCAGCACGTCGGCGGTGAGCCACGTCGCCGCGGCCTCGTCGCCCAGCGCACGGAGGCGCGCCAGGTCGGCGAACAGCTGCCACGCCGGGAGGTGCCCGGCCGCGGCGATGATGGGGCCCACCACCGGGTCGACGTCGTCGGGGTGCCCGTCGACGAAGGCCCCCACCGCGGCGTAGCGCTCGGCCACGAACGCCCCCTCGTAGAGCAGACGACCGGCATCGACGAACGGGCGCAGGTCGACGTCGACCACCTTCGCCCCCGTGACGGCCACCAGCGCCTGCACCGCCGCAGCGAAGCGGGCGGCCCCCGACGCGTCACCGTCGAAGTCGAGGTCGGCCGGGCGGGGCACGGCGAGCCGGAGCGGTCCGGACGGGCCCGCGACGGCGGCTCCCGACCCGGTTCCGGCCGCCACGCGGGCTGCCAGGTCGGCGGTGGCCACGTCGACGGCGAACACCGAGACGCAGTCGAGCGAGGGGCACGCGGGCACCACCCCGGTGGTCGGGATCGCGCCCCGCGTCGGCTTGATGCCGACGATGCCGTTCGCGGCCGCCGGCACCCGGCCCGAGCCTGCCGTGTCGGTGCCGAGGGCGAGGTCGACGTGGCCCGCGGCCACGGCCACCGCCGAGCCCGAGCTCGACCCGCCCGACACCAGCGACGGCCAGTGGGCGTTGGGGCAGGCGCCGTACGGCGAGCGGGTGCCGACCAGGCCGGTGGCGAACTGGTCGAGGTTCGTCTTGCCCAGCACCACCGCGCCCGCACGCTGCAGGGCCGCCACCACGGGGGCGCTCTCGGTTGGTCGGTAGGCGTAGGCCGGGCAGCCCGCGGTGGTCGGCAGCCCGACCACGTCGATGTTGTCCTTCACCGCGAGGGTGAAGCCGGCCAGCGGCAGCGCCTCGCCCGCGGCGAGCCGGGCCTCGACGGCCGCGGCCTGCGCCCGGGCCTCGCCCTCGTCGACCACGGAGATCCAGATCCCCGCGCGCCCGTCGGCCGCGATCGCCGCGAGGGACCGCTCGACCGCACCCGTGGGCGTGGGGCGCGTCACGACAGCTCCCCGGACTCGGCCCAGGCCCGGCGCTCCTCGTCGAACGCGGCGCTCTGACGTGCCCGGAACGCCTCGATGTCGTCGCGGCAGCCGTCGAGCGCGCGCTGTTGGTCGGCCAACACGAACGACGTCTCCTCGACGCGCAGCGGGAGCTCGCCGTGCTCCTGCGCGGCGCGCTGCGCGAGCAGCTCGTCGGCGGACACGGGGAACCACCGCAGCTGGTCGAAGGGGCGCAGCAGCCAGGGGTCCTCGAAGTGGGGACCGGCCGCGGCCCGGTTCCACACCTGCACCGTGCGTCCGACGAACTGGTAGCCGCCCGGGCCCTCCATGCCGTAGATGCAGAGGTAGGCGCCGCCGATGCCGACGGCGTTCTCGGGGGTCCAGGTCCGCGCCGGGTTGTACTTGGTGGTGACGAGCCGGTGCCTCGGGTCGAGCGGCGTCGCCACCGGGGCGCCGAGGTAGACGTCGCCGAGGCCCAGGACGAGGTACGAGGCGTCGAAGACGATGCGCTCGACGTCGGCGACGCTCCCGAGCCCGTTGATGCGCCGGATGAACTCGATGTTCCAGGGGCACCAGGGTGCGTCGGCGCGCACGCCGTGCATGTAGCGGTCGATGGCGTCGCGGGTGGCGGGGTCGTCCCACGAGAGCGGGAGGTGGACGACGCGCGACGGGAACGCCCGCTCCGAGACGTCGGCGAGCTCCCCCACGGCCTCGCGCACCGCGGCCAGGGCTCGTGCGATCGTGAGCCGGCGCCCGTCGACCTGCAGCAGCAGCGAGCGCACTCCGGCAGTGGCGTCGACGAGGCCCGGCCCGAGGTTCGCGACGGCCCAGCGGTCGAGCGCGTGGACGCGGAGCCGGAGGTCGAGGTCGAGGGCCATGGGCCCCAGCTCCACCAGCAGAAAGCGGTCACCGGCGCGGCGGTAGGTGATCTCCGGGAGGTCGCCGTCGGGCTCGTCGCGGGCCAGCACGCCCGTGCCCGCGGCTCCGTCGGGGCGCAGCACCGCGTTCCAGGTGGGCCGCGCGACGGGCTCGACCGGACGGGTCACCCGCTCGAGCCACTCGGCGCGGCGGACGTCGCGCCGCTCGGCCTCGTCGCTGGTCAGGGCCACCAGGCGCACCGTGTCGCCGGGAGCCAGCTGCCCCAGCTTCCAGCGCTCGGCGGCCACGACCACGGCCGGGCAGACGAACCCGCCGAGGCTGGGACCGTCGGGTCCGAGGATGACCGGCTGGTCACCGGTGAGGTCGACGGCTCCGATGGCGTAGCCCGTGTCGTGGATGTTCGATGGGTGGAGGCCGGCGTCACCGCCGTCGTGTCGGGCCCACTGCGGGCGGGGGCCCTCGAGCCGGACGCCGGTGCGCGAGGAGTTGAAGTGCACCCGCCACGTGGTGCGCAGCAGGGCGTCGAGACCCGCGGCGGTGAGGAACTCGGGCGCGGCATGGGGGCCGACGAGCACGCCGATGTCCCAGGCGTGCCCGATGTCGGGAGCCATGCCCGGTGGGAGCGCCGCGGGCGCGGTCGAGGTGGACGTGCCGACGGCGAGGACGTCGCCGGCCGCGAGCACGCGACCCTCGTGGCCGCCGAACACCCCGAGGGTGAACGTCGACCGGCTCCCGAGGTAGGGCGCCACGTCGATACCACCGCGCACGGCCAGCGTGGCGCGCAGCCCGGCGCCGCGCACCGCACCGACGGTCAGCACCGCTCCGGCCTCGACCGCCACGGGTTCCCACCACGGCACGGGACGCCCGTCGACCTCGGCGTCCATGGGCGCGCCACCCAGCGCGAGGACGGCGGGAGCGGTGAAGCGGAGCTGCGGGCCGCTGCCCGTGAGCTCGAGTGCCGCCGCGTCGTCGGTGTTGCCCACCACCCGGTTGGCGAGGCGGTGCGAGAGGTCGTCCATGGGGCCGTTCGGCGGCACGCCGACGTGCCAGAACCCGACCCGCCCCGGCACGTCCTGCACGGTCGTGAAGGGCCCTCCCGCGAGGACCTCGACGGTGCCCTCGCCCGTGGCAGGAGGGCACCACGCGACGTCCGCCACGAGCGAGGTGGCCGTCACCGCCCCTCCGGCCGGAACACGACGAGGCGCACCGGCGTGGGGTCGAAGCCGTTGCACGGGTTGTTCACCTGCGGGCAGTTGGAGACGAGCACGATCACGTCGCGCTCGGCGAGCAGGTCCACGTGGAGCCCGGGGGCCGAGATCCCGTCGACGATGCCGAGGGTGCCGTCGGCCCCGACCGGCACGTTCATGAACCAGTTGACGTTCGACACGAGGTCGCGCTTGGACAAGCCGTGAGGCGCGCCGGCCGACAGGAAGTTGTCGACGCACGCGTGCTGGTGCAGCGTGTGGTGGCCGTAGCGCAGCGTGTTCGACTCACGGCTGCAGGCGCCGCCGATGGTGTCGTGGAAGGCGCACGAGGTGCCGGTCACCGTGAGCATCGGGTTGCCCTCGTTCGACCGCAACGTCGAGCCCTCGACGAGGAAGATGTTGCGCTGGGCGGTGATGGTGTCGGCGGCCGAGTAGCGCTCGACGGGATCGACGGCGTCGTAGGCGAGGAAGTCGACCGCCTGGTTCCCGCCGAGGTCGACGATGCGCAGGGTGTCGCCCGCCGCGAGCACGTGCGACCACGGGGCCCGCGCCTCGAGCACCTCGTCGTGGACCGCCACCGTTCCGGCCGGCCGGGCGACGTCGGGGAGCGGGTCGGTCGCCGTCATCGCGCGAGCCCCAGCAGGTGCTCGTCGGTGTTCAGGAACGCGCGCTCGCGCTCGGGGCTGGTCGCCCGGAACGGATCGGGGTCGGGCCGGGGGGCGCGCCAGGCGGTGAGCCGCACGTCGCCTGCGGTGTAGGCGGGCCGCTGGTCGAGGGGGTGGGGGGCGCAGGCTCCCAGGACCACCACATCGACCTCGGCTCGCAGGTCCACGTGCCCGGCCCCACCGGGACCCGACAGGTCCAGCGAGCCGTCGTCGGCCACGCGCACGCCGGCGAAGAGGTTGATGCCCGAGGTGAGGTCGCGGTGCCCCAGGTCGTGGCGGGCCGCGGCGAGCGCGAGCAGGTCCCGGGCGTTCGGCGCCGCGCCGTGGACGCCGCCGTGCCCGTAGCGGGCCTCGTTGGCCCGGCGGTTGGTGTGCCCGCACAGCGCGTCGTGGCGGCCGCCGGTGTCGTCGACGATCGTCATGAGCACGCGGCCGAGGTCGGACAGCAGGGTGGCACCGGTGCCGAGGTAGGCCTGCCACTGCACCTTCACCGTGTCCGCGGGGTTGAGGCGCTCGCTCGGCTGGTGGGCATTGAGCACCTGCAGGTTCAGGCAGGTGTCGCCGGTCAGGTCGGCGACGCGCAGCACCGAGCCTCGGGGCAGGCGCCGCTCGACGTAGCGCCCCGCGCCGACCGTCTCGTCCCAGATGACGTCGGCGGGCGCGACTCCGTCCGGCAGCTGCCGCGCGCTCGACGACGGGACCGACACGCGCGGCTCGACGAGACCCTGCTGGCTCCGGGCATGGGCCCGGGCCTGCTCGAGCGTGTTCGTGGCGGACGGCTCCGCACCCTCGCCTGACATCGCTTCCTCCGATCCGCACGCAGCCGGCCGCTCGGCCGGCGCGGTTTCGATGGATTATCGAAACCAGGGAGCAGGATGACGGCCCTGCCGCCGCGCTGCAACCTTCTTGCGGCGAATTCACATCCCTGAAACGCCGCCGGAACCCCCGTGGCAAGGCGCTCGGCGCCCCTGTGGCGCGGCGCCCCGTACCATCGGCGCATGCCCGAGAAGAAGGCGCCGCCGCGGCGCACCGGCCGCCCCCGCTCGACCGGGCAGACCGTCGAGGGCGACGCGGTCGACGGGATCCTGGCCGCCGCCAGCACCCTCTTCGGTCAGCACGGGGTCGAGGGCACCACCATGAGCCGCATCGCCACCGAGGCCGGCCTGCGCCAGCCGTCGCTCTACTACTACTTCCGCCGCAAGGAGGAGCTGATCGCCGCCCTCGTGGCGCGGGCCAACGTGGTGCCGCTCCACCTCGCCCGCGCGCTCCTCGCCGGCGAGGGCAGCACTGCGGCGCAGCTCCACCGCTTCGTGCACGAGGACGTTGTCGCGCTCTGCCGCCTCCCCTTCGACATCAACGAGGTGCACCGCATCGCGGCGCGTGACCCCGACGGCTTCGCCGAGTACTGGAGCGAGCGCAACCAGCTGCAGCGGCTCATCGCCCGCATGGTGCGCTCCGGCTGCCGCGAGGGCGCGTTCCGGACGGTCGACGCCCACCTCACGGCCCTCACCGTCCTCGGCACCGACGAGGGCGTGCAGAACTGGTTCCGTGTGGGGCCCCGCCTCCGCACGGGCCCCATCGGCCTCGCGGTGGCCGACCTGGTCGTCGGCGGCCTGCTGGTGCGCGCCGACGACCTCGACGACGTGCGGAGGGAGTCGGCCACGCTCGTCGTCCCACCGGGTCCCCGACTTTCGATAACGGATTGAAACGGTCACTGCCCGTTCTCCGGCGGGAAACAACGTCGTAACAGACCGTCCTTAGGTTGCTCCCATCGACCACGGGGCACCCGCTCCCCGGTCACCACCAGAGGAGCAGCCGTGAGGACCACATCCCGCCGCCCTGTCCTGCGCACGCTCGTCGTGGGCCTCGCCGCCGCGGCCCTGGCTGTCGGCTGCGGCAGCTCGAAGTCGTCCGGGACCGCCGGCTCGGCCACCACAGCCTCGACCGGCGGCAAGACGCTGCGCGTCGGCTACAGCGCCTGGCCTGGATGGTTCCCGCTGGCCGTCGCCGAGAAGGAGGGCCTGTTCAAGAAGGCCGGGGTGAACGTCAAGCTCACCTACTTCGCCGACTACACGTCGTCGCTCGACGCGCTGGTGGCCAAGCAGCTCGACGTGAACGCCCAGACGCTCAACGACACCATGTTCGCGGTGGCCTCGGGCAGCCCTCAGCGGATCATCGTCACGGGCGACAACTCCACCGGCAACGACCAGGTGATCTGCGACAAGTCGATCACCACCGTCGCCCAGCTCAAGGGCAAGACGATCGCCGCCGAGCTCGGCGTCGTCGACCAGTTCCTGCTGCTGCAGGGGCTCGCCAAGGAAGGCATGACCCAGTCCGACATCAACTTCCAGGGCGTCAAGACCGACGCCGCCGCGGCGGCGTTCGCCGGCGGCCAGTTCGACTGCGTGGCGGTGTTCGCCCCCTTCACCGTGCAGGCCCTGAAGCGGCCCGGCTCCCACACGCTGTTCAGCTCGGCCGACTTCCCGGGCGTCATCCCCGACCACTACGTCACCACCGCCGACGTCGTGAAGAACAGCTCACCCGAGCTGCAGAAGTTCGTGAACGCCTGGTACCTCACGCTCGCCTGGATGAAGGCGAACCCAGCCGCCGCCAACAAGATCATGGCGGCGAAGGCCGGCCTCTCGGAGAGCGACTACGCCTCGCTGGCCAAGGGCACCACGCTGTTCGACGCCGCCAAGGCCAAGCACGCCTTCGCCGACCGGCCCGGTGACTCCACGTCGCTGCCGGAGATGGCACGCCGGATCAACCCCTTCCTGGTGTCGTCCGGCCTGACGAAGAAGCAGGCGCCGCTCGCCGGGCTGCTCGACCCGACCTTCACCGACGCCTACCTCGCGGCGCACCCTGCCGGCTCGACGGTCACCTCCACCACGAGCTCGTGAGCACGGCCATGGACGGCACGGTTCCCGACGTGACCGGTACGCCGGTCGCTGCCACCCCGGCAGCGACCGGCGCGGGGCCGGCCGTCGCCGGTGCCGGCGCCCCCACCGGCACGCGGGGGCGCCGTCCGTCGCAGCTACTCGGCATCCGCGGTCCGCTGGCGCTGCGGTGGCGCATCGGGTTCGGGGCGCTCGGCGTGGCCACGATCTTCGCGATCTGGACCTATGCCGCCTACGCGCTCAACACGGGCTCGGCACTGGTCCCCACCCCGGCGGCAACCTGGAAGGCCCTCGCCGACCTGTGGTCCACCGGCACCCTCCAGAGCGACCTCACGGCCTCGGTGCAGCGCGTGGCGATCGGCTACAGCATCTCGGTGGTGATCGGCGCCGTCCTCGGCATCGCCATCGGCACCTTCGCCTCGATCGAGTCGTTCTTCGAGCCGCAGATCGGGTTCCTGCGCTACATCCCCGCCACCGCCCTCACGCCGCTCTTCCTGCTGTGGCTGGGCATCGACGAGAGTCCCAAGATCTGGCTCATCGTGGTGGGCACGGTCTTCTACAACATCCTCATGATCGCCGACGTGGCCCGCAACGTGCCCCGCGAGCTGCTCAACGCCTCGTACACGCTCGGCGCGACGCGCCGCACCGTCGTGCGCCGCGTGATCCTGCCGCACTCGCTGCCGGGCATCGTCGACGTGGCCCGCATCAACCTCGCCGCCGCCTGGCTGATGCTCGTGGTGGCCGAGCTGCTCGCAGCCCAGAAGGGCCTGGCGTTCGAGATCATCAAGGCCCAGCGCTTCCGGGCGGTCGACACCATGTTCGCCCTGCTCATCGTCTTCGGCGTGATCGGGTTGGTGAGCGACGTGTTCCTCCGCTGGTTCCGTGGCCGCATCGCACCCTGGGCGAGGGCGTGATGAAGATCTCCCCCACCGGACGGCTCGCCGACGACAAGCTCGTCGTGCGCGGCGTGTCGAAGACGTTCACCGGCCGCAAGTCGTCGGTCGCCGCGCTCGAGGGCGTCGACCTGCACGTCGACGACGGCGAGCTGGTCTGCCTCCTCGGCGCGTCGGGCTGCGGCAAGTCGACGCTGCTGTCGATCATCGGCGGGCTCGAGGCTCCCACCGACGGCGAGGTCCGCATCGACGAGGAGCTCGTGATCGGCCCCGGCGCCGACCGCGGGATGGTGTTCCAGGCCTACTCGCTCTACCCGTGGCTGTCGGTGTCCGAGAACATCGAGTTCGGGCTCAAGGTGGCCAGGTGGCCGAAGGCGAAGCGCGCCGACCGGGTGCAGGAGCTGCTCGGCATCATGAGCCTCACGGAGTTCGCGAAGGCGCTCCCCCGCGAGCTGTCCGGTGGCATGCGCCAGCGCGTCGCCATCGCCCGGGCGCTGGCCCCCGAGCCCGACGTGCTGCTGCTCGACGAGCCCTTCGGGGCGCTCGACGCCCAGACGAAGCGGTCCATGCAGGACTTCCTGCTCACGGTCTGGCGCCGCACGGGCACGACCATCCTGATGGTCACCCACGACGTGGAGGAGGCGATCTACCTCTCGCAGCGCGTCTACGTGCTCGCCGCCCGACCGGGGCGCGTGGCGGCCGAGGTCGGCATCCCGTTCGGCCACGACCGCGGCCCCAACATCAAGCGCGACCCCCGGTTCCTCGACCTCCGCGACGAGCTGTCCGACCTCGTGACGCACTGACCCCGGCCGCCCGGCGCATTCGTGCCGACGGGCGCCGGGTTGCTTGACTACCGAGCATGAAGCAGTCCGTCGACTTCGGCCACGACGACCATCCCGAGGACGATCCCGAGCGCCCGCGGGCGTGGTGGATCGTGGCCGTCACCGACGACTGCGACGGCTGCCAGGACCTGCGCGTGGAGCTCACCGTCGAGCTCGGCGGCGAGATGGGCGAGCGCGCCACGGCCCACTTCAACCCGGAGACCGCGCGGCGGGTGCGGGCCGCCATCACGTCCGCGCTGCGAGAGATCGGGGCCGACACCGAATGAAGGTCACCTCGGTCGGCCACGCCGGGTTGTTCGTCGAGACGCGCGCCGGCACCGTGCTGTGCGACCCCTGGGTCACCCCGGCCTACTACGCCTCGTGGTTCGTGTTCCCCGACAACTCCCAGCTCGACTGGGACCGCCTCGGAAGCGCCGACTACCTGTACGTGTCGCACCTCCACCACGACCACTTCGACCCCG
>Ga0302299_10002889_pt1 | contig 10453 bp, 10 predicted proteins | sample III_Fen_N3_4_FD_198795 | JGI IMG/M metagenome (GOLD analysis project Ga0302299, IMG submission 198795) | Peat permafrost microbial communities from Stordalen Mire near Abisko, Sweden - III_Fen_N3_4 | ecosystem: Environmental > Terrestrial > Soil > Wetlands > Permafrost | place: Sweden: Abisko...
GCTTCGTATTGCGCGGGAGGCACTCGACGTCGTTCTGGCCTCATTTGATCGGAAGTTGGAGAAGCTCGATCCGAAAGAGCTTTTGCCCCGCTACAATCGCCTGCGGATCAGCCTGAGCTGCCGGGCTCCGCACACCGAGCGGCCAGTGTTTCTCACCGTTAGGCGGCACGGCTCGAAGGTCGGAAGAGAGAATTTCTATACCGTTCCATTCTTTCCTGAACCGATCTCGGTCGGCGAAAAGTCGCCTACCATCTACTTTCGTTCGATTCGTTCGCCGTGCCGTTCGAGAGCATCACCGTCGAGATGTGCCGACCGGAAGATTACGAGAAGCGACGTGTCTCTGCCGAGCACGTCAGCAGAGCGAAGAGCTTTGCCACGCGAATAAAATAGGAGGGCCAATCGGGTAGCCGGTGGTGATTAGCCACCGGCCCCCACCCCGCCCGGCGTACGGGTCCCTCCGCCGCTGAAGCTTTGCAGGGCAGGCCGTACCGGGTGGCTCCCGTCTCCACCATCCGGTGACACTGCGGGGGGATAGTGGCAGGCGATTAGGGTGGGTCTTCAAACTGGCCTGGGCCGGCGCTGGCGGCGCAGCAGGTGGCAAACGATGCGGTTGGTCGCCATCCGCCAGCAGGCGGGCCGCCATCGCCATGCCCCGCGGGCGTCCGGTCAGATGCCGGACCTCCGCGCGGGAAGGTTCCATCGCCCGCCGGCGTTTGTTCATGGCCGGCAGCTTGTCGCGATCGCGCCACGCCGCCGGCCACCGCTCCGGCATTTCTCCTTCGGGCTCCACGAGCGTGGCGGGGCGCCGTCGCCCACCACGGCTCCCCACCCCTCGGCGCGGAAGCAACCCGCGAGATTTCCGCCGTTCGCCGGCGGCCCGCCACGCTCTAGGCTTGAGCCTGTACCGCCAGGCCCTTTGCTGGCGCTCTCTACCGTCTCCCTCGAATGCCGCCGCCCTCGAATCTTCCCTCCCCCCTGTTGCGCTTTCCGGCCGAGGTCCGCACGGCCTACGAGCGTTTCTGCGCGACCGGCGACCCCGCCGCCCTGGAAATTGTCGTGCAGGCGGCGGTGCGCGATTTCATGCCGCGGGGCGGCACCGCCGACCACGACCAGCCGTTGCAGGCCGACCTCCGGCTGGTGGACGACCTCGGTTTCGATTCGCTCGCGCTCGCCGAAACTGTGTTCTTCTTCGAGGACCTCTTCAAGGTGAGCATCGACAACCGCGACCTCCTCGGGCTGCGCACGATCGGCGAACTGCAGGGGTTCATCGCCCGCCGGAACAACGAGGAAAGACCTCCCGCGTGACTGCGTCCGCCGCCCCCCGCCGCGTTGTCGTCACCGGGCTGGGCTTCATCTCCCCGATCGGCAACGACCGCGCCACCGTGAGCGCGAGCCTCCGCGAGGGCCGGCACGGCCTCGCCCCGGTCGAGTTCCTCGGCAACCCGCGCATTCCGGTGCGGCTCGCCGGCACGGTGAAGGATTTCGCGGTCGAATCGCCCAACTGCCGCGACTGGACCTGGCCCGCGCGCTACCTCATTCCGCGCGAAACCCTGCGCGGTCTGGCCCCCCACGGGGTGTTCGCCCTCTGTGCGATCGAGCAGGCGCTCGCCGACGCCGGCCTCACGCCCGCCGCGGTGGCCGGCGATCCCGCCACCGGCCTGTTCTGCGCCTCCGCGGGGTCGGCCATGCTCCTCCACCACCACCTCACGCAACTGCGCGCCGCCGCCGGCGAGCGCGGCAATCCGATGGGGGTGGTCAGTTCCATTTCGGGCACGCTCAATTTCAACCTCGGCGCGCACTTCCGCATCACCGGCGCCGTCTGCGGCTTCGTCTCCGCCTGCGCCTCGTCCAGCCATGCGCTCGGCTACGCCTGCGACGAGATCCGCCTCGGGCGCCTGCGCCGGGTGCTCGTGGTGGGCGCCGAGGAGCCCAACGCCGACACCCTGCTGCCCTTCGCCGCGATGCGCGCGCTCTCGACCCGCAGCGAGCCGGCCCTCGCCTCCTGCCCGTTCGACGCCGCCCGCAACGGCTTCGTCGGCGCCGGCGGGGCCGTGGCCCTCGTGCTCGAGGACGCCGCCACCGCCGCCGCCCGCGGGGCACCCCTCCTCGCCGAATTCGCCGGCTGGGGACAGAGCGCCGATGGTCACAGCATCGCCATGTCGCACCCGGATGGAGCCGGCCTCCGCCTCGCCATGCAACGGGCGCTGGCCGACGCCGGTGCCGCGCCCTCAGAAATCGACTACGTCAACGCGCACGCCACCTCGACGCCCGTCGGCGACCGCGCCGAGGCCCTCGCGTTGCAGGCCGTCTTCACCGCGGCCGGGGCGCACCCGCGCATCAGCAGCACGAAGGGTCTCACCGGACACCCGCTCTCCATGGCCGGGGCGATGGAGGCCGCCTTTTGTGCGCTTGCCCTGGCCGAGGGGTTCACGCCGGGCAACGCCCACCTGCGCACTCCCGACCCCGTGTGCGCGGGGCTCGACCTGCCGCAAGCCACCCTCGCGCTCGCTCCGCGCCTGGTCCTCAGCAACAGCAGCGGGTTCGGCGGCAGCAACGTCTGCCTCGTCCTCCGGCGCTCCGCGGGTTGAACGCGCCGGCGCGGGGGCGGAAGAATCTTGGTCTTTCGCCGTCTCCGGGCTTGCCCGCCACGGAGAGTCCCGCCTCATTCGAGTGTCAAATCCCCGCATGGCCGACCCCCTGACCCTCCGTCTCAAGCATCTGATCGTCGACACCCTCCGCCTTGACGACGTCGCCCCGGAAGGCATCGACGACAATGCGCCGCTGCTCGGCTCGGGCCTCGCGCTCGATTCGATCGATGCGCTCGAACTCGTCGTGCGGATCGAGAAGGAATTTGGCATCAAGATCAGCAGCAGCGAGGAATCGCGGGAGGCCCTCGCCAGCGTCGCCAGCCTCGCGGCCTTCGTGCGCACCCGGGCCGATCCGGCGCGCCTCCCCGCCTGAGCTCCGCCCAACCCGCCGCCCCCGCATGGCAGGCCTCGTCGAATCCGGATCGGTCCGCCTGACGGCCTGCGATTGCCTCACCCCTTTCGGCAACGCCGCCGCCACCCATGCCGCGCTGCTCCGCGGCGAACGGGCGTTGCGCCCCACCCCGGTGCTCGGCGCGGACGGCGGCGACGCCGTGCCGCTGGCATTGCTGCCCGGCCGCGCCCTCGACGAAACGCTGCCGCCCGCCTGGCTGCCGGCCCTGCAAGCGCTGCTGGCGCCCCTCGCGGGCGGCGGGTGGGGCACGGCCCGCCGGCCGGTCTGCGTCACGAGCAGCAACTTCGGCATCGGCAGCCTGTATGCGTTCCACCGTCACGGTGACGCCGCCCAGGCCGCCCACGGGACGCCGCACACGGCCGTGGAGCTGCTCCGGCGCACGCTGGGCTGGGGCGAAAACGTGGCGGTGTTCTCGCACGCCTGCGTCTCCGCCCACCTGGGACTGCTGCACGCGTCGCGCCTCGTCGCCGCGGGCGCGGCCGAGTCGGTCCTCGTGCTGGCCTACGATTTTCTCAGTCCCTTCGTGACGGGGGGCTTCCACGCGCTGAAAATTTTGAACGCCGAGTTGCCCGCGCCCTACCAGGATCGCGCCACGGGCTCGATCGGGCTGGGCGACGGGGCCGGCTTCGCCGTGCTCTCGCCCACGGGCGGCGACCTCGTGCTCTCGGCCCAGAGCCTCCACAACGAGATGCACCACTTCACGGCCAACCGCCCCGACGGGGCCGGCTTCGCCGCCGTCCTGGCGCCGGTCGTCGCCGCCGCCGCCGGCCGCCGGCTGTGGTTGAAAGGCCATGGCACCGGCACGCTCGAGGCCGGCCGGCTCGAGTCGACCGCCCTGGCCCGGGCCTTCCCCGGCGCGCCGCTCGTCAGCTGGAAGGGCAGCCTGGGGCACACGCTCGGCAGCTGCGGTCTGGTCGAACTCGCCGTGGCCGCGGCCGCCCTCCGGACGGGGCGCACGCCCGGCACCGTCGGCAGCGGCAGTCCGACCTTTACGGATACCGTCGCCCTCGCGCCCTTCGCCACCCCGGACTTCGCCGGGGTCGTCTGCGCCAGCAACGCCTTCGGCGGAGCCCACGGCGCCCTGCTCCTCTCCCATGCTTGAGCGTTTCCTCCAGGCCGTCCGCACCGACGATCCCGGCGCCGAGGCGCCCGCGGCCACGCGGGACCGTTTGAAGGCGTGTTTCGCCCCGGGCGCCGTGCGCCGGATGACACAACTGGGGCTGCTGGTCGGCGGCGTGTTGCGCGACCTCGCCCCGGGCCCCGACGACACCCTCGTCTACGCCACCCAGTTCGGCGAGAGCCGCGCCCTCGAGGGATTCCTCGAGAGTTTTCCCACCCCCAGTCCCACGCTCTTCCAGACCTCGATCCATCCCAGCGGCGTCCAGCAGGGGCTGATCGGCCGCCAGCAGGCCGTGCCGGAGCTCTTCCCGCTCGCGGGCGGCCCGCAGCTCGTCGCCCAGGCGGTGCTGGCCGCCCTGCTCGCCCCGGCGCCGCGGGTGGTGCTGTGCGGCGGCGAGGAACGGGGCACCTGGCTCGTCGCCCCCGGCGCGGCGAGCGACCGCGCGTTCGCCTTCGCGCTGGCGCTCACGCGTCACCGTGAGGCGGGCACGCAGGGCCGGCTCGCCCTGGAACCCACCGCGGACCCCGCCGGCACGCTGGCCCTGGCCGACTGGTTCGACCTGTTGCACGCCCACCGCGGATACACTGGCCACGTCGCCCCGGGCTGGCGGCTCCAGCTGGAATGGTCGTGAACGCCCCCGCCCCCGAGCCCCGCAACCCCGGTCCGAGCTGGGGGTACGCGTTCCTGCGCCTCGCCGACCGGGTGGTGCCGGAAGCGCTGTTCCGCCCGCTGCGGGCGGTCGGCACCTTCGTCGCGCTGACGCGCATGCCGGCACAGCGCCGGCATTCGCGCGCCTACCTGGCGGTCGTGCTCGGCCGCCCGCCCACCTGGCGCGAGGTTTTCCGCCACTTCTTCGCCTTCGAGGAGACGTTGATGGTCAAGTTACGGGTGGGCAACGGGCGGCCGCACCGCACCGTCTATGCTCCGGGCGCCGACGATTTCCGCCACTGGATCGACCACGGCGGACCGGTCCTGCTCGGCACGTTCCATGTCGGTGTCTCCGATTTGCAGGGCTGCCAAATTGGGGGCTACCATGCGCGCGAGATCTACGTCGTGCGGCAGCGGGTGGGCAACTCCCACGACACCGACCGGCTCGCCCGGCAGTTCGGCCACCACCTGCATTTCCTGTGGGTCAACGAACCCGGGGAACTGCTCTTCGCGCTCAAGGCGGCGGCGGCCACCCCGGCGGCCATCGCCCTGCAATGCGACCGGGTGGAGTTCGCCGCCCGCACGGAGAGCTTCGATTTTCTCGGGGCGCGGCGCCTCTTTCCGTTCACCATTTACCACCTCGCCGCCATCTTCGGCCGCCCCGTGCTGCTGTCCGTCGGTGTGCCGGACGGGCCGGACCGGGCGGTGTTGCACGCCTCGCCGCGGTTCGACCCGGCCCCCGGCGAGTCGCGCGCGGCGCTGCTGACCCGCGCCCGCGCGCACTTCCAGGGTTTCCTCGGCGAGGTCGAGGTGCTGTTGCGGCGCGACCCGTACTTGTGGTTCAACTTCACGCCGCTCAACCCCCCGGCCTCATGCCCCCCGTGAGACTGCTGCGCTCGCGCGCCTGGCTCGTCGGCGCCTGCTACGCCTCGTGGGGCGTGTTCTTCCTCGTGGGCCTCGGGTTGAACCTGGCGTGCGCGCCCCTGCTGCTGCTCCCGCACCGCGCCCGCTACGGCCACCGGGTGCGCGCCGTGATCCGCCGCTTGTTCGCCTTCTGGCTCGGCTGGTTTCACGCCAGCGGCGTGCTGCAGGTCGTCTGGCACGGCTTTGAAACGCCGCTGCCGTCGGGCTGCGTGTACATCGCCAACCATCCGACCCTGCTCGACGCCACCTTCCTGCTCGCGCGCCTGCCCGAGGCCATCTGCATTTTCAAACCCGCCCTGATGCGCAATCCGGCCGTGGGCCCGGCCGCCCTCATGGGCGGCTACGCCGCCGGCCGGCCCGGGGTCGATCTCGTGCGCGACGTGGCCGGCCGGATCGCCGCCGGGCAGTCGCTCCTGATCTTCCCCGAGGGTACGCGTACCGGGCCCGGTGAGACCCTCGGCCCGCTCAAGCCCGGGTTCGCCCTCATCGCGGCGCGGGCCCACGCGCCGGTGCAGCTCATTCTGATCCGCGCGACGCCCGGCGTCGCGCCCCGCGGCCGCCCCTGGTGGCGGCCCCCCGCCCTGCTGCCGGCCCGGGTGGACCTTTTCCTCGACCGCCGCTGGGACCACGACCCGACCTGCTCCGCCCTGGAGTTGACCGGGCAGGTGGAGCGGCATCTGCTGGCCTCCCTGCCGCCACCCCCGCCATGACCTGCCCCCGCCAGTTGGTGCTCATCCCGAGCTACAACACGGGGCCGCAACTCGTCGCCACCGTGCGCGAGGCGCTCGCGCACTGGCCCGCGGTGTGGGTGGTCATCGACGGGAGCACCGACGGGAGCGAACGCCCGCTGCTCGAACTCGCGCGCACCACGCCGGGCCTGCGCGTGCTGGTGTCGCCGGAGAACGGGGGCAAGGGCGCCGCGGTGGAGTGCGGCGCCGCCGCGGCCCACGCCGCGGGGTTCACCCACGCGCTGTTGATGGATTCCGACGGCCAACACCCGGCCGCATGCATCCGCGCTTTCATGACGGCCGCGGCCGCCGACCCGGCGGCGATGATTCTCGGCCGGCCGGTGTTCGGGGCCGACGCCCCGCGCCTGCGGTTGTGGGGGCGACAGCTCAGCGTCGGCCTGGCCGCCCTCGAGGTGCTCGGGCGCGGCCTCGCCGATCCGCTCTTCGGGTTCCGCCTCTACCCGCTGGCGCCGCTGCTGGAGGTCTTCCGCACCACGCGCGGCGCGCGCGGCTTCGACTTCGACCACGAGACCGCCGTCCGGCTGTTCTGGCGGGGCGTGCGCCCGCGCAACCTCGCCGCGCCCTGCCGCTATGTGCCGCGCAGCGCCGGCGGCGTGTCGCACTTCCGCTACGGTCGCGACAACGGCCGGCTGGTGGTCATGCACCTGCGGCTGCTGGCCGCGCTGGCCCGCCACCTGCCCCGCGTGATCGCCTTGCGCCGCCGCTGGTCCGGCGACTACAACGCGGTTGTCACTAATCCTGCATGACACTCCGCCCCCGCCTTCTCCTGGCCCTGCTGCTCGCACCCCTCGCGGGGCGGGCCGGTTTGTTCGACCCGGAGAACCGGATCGAGCTGCCGGCCCTGCGCGCGCAGTGGGACGGGCTGCTCGGCCGCATGGCGGCGACCGACTGGGTGCGCACGCCCTTCACCGAGAAACGGTATTTTTCGGTGCGCCGCATGCCCGTCGTGCTCAAGGGCGACCTGATCGTCTCCCGGCAGCACGGCCTCAGCCTGCACTACGACAGCGCCGCGATCACCGGCTGGTCGTATGTGATCGTCGACTCGGCCGGCCTGCTCCTGCGCGACGACCAGGGCCGGGAGCTGACGCCGCCCGGCGATCCCCGCGCCGCCGGCCCGCAACGCCTCCTGCTCAACGTGCTGCAACTCGACCTGCCGCAGCTCGCCGAGGCGTTTGAATTTCGCGCCACCGGCACGGCCGACGCCTGGCAGCTCGGGTTGTTGCCGCGCACGGCCGACGCCCGGCGCGCCGCGACCAGCGTCACCCTCGCGGGCGCCGGGGTGAACCTGCAGCGCATCGTGCTCGAGCGCACGGCGGCGCAACGGGTGGAGATCGAGATCGGCACGGCGGCGCTCGGCCGCGCCGCCGACCCGGCCGAATTGCAGGCGCGCTTCCGCCGCCCCGGCGGGGAGGCCAGACCATGAAGCGGGTGCGCGGGAGCACGGTCCTGCTCTGGAGCCTGCTCGCCGCCGCGGCGCTGTTCCTGTTCCGCCTCGACTACGCCCGCCGGATCACGACCGACGTGCTGGATCTCATCCCGGTGGCCGAACGCTCGCCGGAGCTGGCGCTGGTGCGCGCGCTCGCCAACGAGCAGCAGGCGCGCGTCGCGTTGTTCGCACTACAGGAGCCGGACGCCGCCCGGCGCGAGGCCGCCGCACAGGCCTTCACCGCGGCCCTGCGCGCCTCGCCGGCCTTCGCCGAAGTGGTGCGGATGGGCGAGGCCGGCGGCAACGACGCGTTGTCCCGCCAGATCTTCCAGCAACGCCTCGACCTGCTGCTGCCCGGCTGGCTGGCGGCGCGCCAAACCGAATATGCCGCGGCGGCCCGCCCGGAGCCCTGGCCGGCGTGGCTGGCCGAAACGACCGCCGCGCGCCTGGAAACTTTTCTGGCCCGGCCCGAGGCGCTGGCCTTCCAGGATCTGCTGCCGTCCGATCCGCTGCTGCTGCTGCCGGACCTGCTGGTGCAGGCCCAGGGTTTTCTCGCCGCCCGCCCGGCCGCCGGCGACCAGGCGCTCGTCTGGGCGCGCACAACTGCGGCCCCGTTGCGGGAGGAGGGGCAGGCGCCGGTATTCGCCGCGGTGGGACAGGCGCTCGCGGCGGCCCGCGGGGCCGCCCCGGGGGCCACGCTGCGCTGGAGCGCCATCAGCCGGTTCGCCGTGGAAAGCCGGCGGCGCATCACCCAGGAGATGTCGTGGCTCAATCTCGTCTCGCTCGGCGCGGTGCTCGGCGTCGCGGCGGTCTGCCTGCGCCGCGCCCACAAGGCGCTGCACCTCGCGGCCGTCGTCGCCTGCGCGATGCTGGGCGCCTGGACGTTCACGACGCTGGCGTTCGAGCGCGTCCATGTGCTCGTGTTCGTGGTCGGGGCGCTGCTCGGCGGCGTGGCGATCGACTACGGTTTCTATCTCTACCTGCAGCCGCCGCAGCCGCCCGACGAACCCTACCGCGCCAAGGTGCGCCGTCTCGCGAAGCCGCTGCTGGCGAGCGCGCTCACGACGGTGATCGGGTTTTCACTGCTCCTGCTCTCCGAGCTGCCGTTGCTCCGCCAGCTCGGCGTATTCGTAAGTGCGGGACTGCTGTGCGCGCTGGCCGGCGCCGTGTTGTGGTTCGACCAGCTCAAGGTCACCTTCATCGAGACGCGGCCGTTTGCGCGGGCCCGGTGGACCGGCGGCGGCCCCGCCGCCCGGTCTGTCGCGCGCGGGCTTTTGGTCGCCGGCGGCCTCGTCGCCCTGCTCGGCCCGTGGCGGCTGCACTGGCGCGACGACATCCGCGAACTCGAAATTTCCGCGCCGGAACTGCGCGCCGAGGCGGTGGAGCTGCGCGCGCTGTTCGGCGAGACGGGCAGCCGCACGGTCTACCTCACCCGTGGCACGACCTCCGCCGGGGCCCGCACGGCCCTGGGGCATTTTCTCGCCTGGCATGCCACGGCCTTTCCCGGCCGCGGCGCCGCGTCGCTGGGCCTCGTCGTGCCCACGCCGGCGGACTGGGCCGCGCTGCCCGAACGGCAGCAGGCGCTGGCGGGATTTGAAACGGAGTTTCGCGCCGCGCTGGAACGCCACGGCTTCGAGGCCGCGGGCTTCGAACCGTTCTTCGCCGCCTGGCGCACCTGGCGGCAAACTCCGTCGCCCGCCTATGACGAGGCCGTCCGCGCCCTCACCGGCGCGCTGCGGGGGCCGGCCGCCCTCCTGCTCGCCACGACGCCCGGTGCCTGCTGGTTCGCCACGATCGCGGACCACCCGCCCGGGGCCGAGCCGCCCGCCGCGACCGCGACGGTCAGCTCGAGCCAGCTCGAACACCTCAACGGGTTGTTCTCCCGCTACCGGGCCTCGGCCCTGCAGCTCAGCGCCCTCGGCCTCGGCCTGGTCGGCGCGAGCGTCTTCGCGTTGTACGGCTGGCGGCGCGGTCCGCGGATCTTCGCGCTGCCCTGCGGGTCGTGCCTGTTTGCCTTCGGCCTGCTCGGGCTGGCGGGCCAGACCCTGAATCTCTTCCACCTGCTGGGCGCGTTCCTCGGTGTGTGTCTGAGTCACAACTACGCCATTTTCTCCGCGGAGAACGCCGCCCGGGGCGACGAGCCGCCGCCCTCGATCCGGCTCTCCGCCCTGACCACCGCCGCCTCGTTCGGCGTGCTCGCCGCCAGCCGGATTCCGGTGGTGGCGGCCCTGGGCACCACCGTCACCCTCATCGTCTGTGCCGCGCTGGTGGCGGTGGAACTCGAGCCGCTGGCCCGGAGCGGGAGGCGCCCGACGTGAAGGCCGTCCCCAGCGAGCTGCTGGCCGGCTGGGCGCACACCCTGCGGCGCTGCGGGGAACGCCCCGCGCTGACCGATGCCGCGACGGGCGCCACGACGAGCTTCCGCGCCCTCGAGGCGGCCGCAGAAGCCGAGGCGGAACGCTTCGCCGCAGCCTTCGGACCCGTGCGCGGCCGGCTCGTCGTTTTTGCCCGGCCCAACGGCGCGGCGTGGTTCGCCGCGTTGCTCGCGGTGCGGAAACTCGGCGGCCTCGCCGTCGCCCTCGATCC
>Ga0302299_10002891_pt1 | contig 10445 bp, 5 predicted proteins | sample III_Fen_N3_4_FD_198795 | JGI IMG/M metagenome (GOLD analysis project Ga0302299, IMG submission 198795) | Peat permafrost microbial communities from Stordalen Mire near Abisko, Sweden - III_Fen_N3_4 | ecosystem: Environmental > Terrestrial > Soil > Wetlands > Permafrost | place: Sweden: Abisko...
GCACGGTGTAGGGCAGCTCGCCGAAGCCGATGACCTCGCCGTCGGCGAACAGGCGCACCTCGGCCGGGGAGCCCTTGCCTGCCAGGAAGTCGGGCGGACCGGTGGGGGCCAGCTCCATGCGCAGCTCCACACCGCCCTCGGGCACCGGCGTGGTGGCCGACACCGTGAACGAGGCCAGGCTGAGGTAGTTGTGCACGTAGTGCAGGCGGTCGTCGGCGACGTAGAGCGCGTAGCCCCCGTGGCGGTTGCCGTGCGTCAGCAGCACGCCCTCGGCTCCGCCCGACGGAATGGTGACGTGGGCCGTGATGCTGTGCGCGCGGTTGTTGGTGCGGGGCGCCGCGGCGAACGACACGGGTGAGCCGCCGGCGTACAGCTCGTAGACCTTGCGAGGCCCGCCCACCGGTGGACGCTTGGCGAACAGCCGGTTGATGCCGCTCGCCGCGATGGGCAGCGCGCCGTGGCGCTCGGCCTCGGACCACCACAGCTCGATGAGCTCGGCCAGCCGCTCGGGGTGCTCGGCGGCCACGTCGTGGCACTCGGCCGGGTCGACCTCGAGGTGGTAGAGCTCCCAGTCCTCGGCTTCGAGCTTGTCGAGCAGCTCCTCGGTGAGGGGGGTGCCGAAGGGGTGACCCCGCTCGACGCCCTCGGCCAGGCTCGGCCCGGGGTAGGGGCACACCGCCTTCCACCCCTCGTGGTAGATCGAGCGGTGGGCGAACATCTCGAAGTACTGCGTCGTGTGGCGGCTGGGCGCCTCGGGGTCCTCGAAGGCGTAGGCCAGGCTGGTGCCGTGCAGCGGCGACTGCTCGACGCCACGGATGTGGCCGGGCGCCTCGAGCCCGATGACCTCGAGCAGCGTGGGCATGATGTCGATGGCGTGCGCGTACTGCTCGCGCACCTGGCCCTGCGCGGCGATGCCCGCGGGCCACGAGACGATGCAGGGGTCGGTGATGCCGCCCCGGTACGTCTCCCGCTTCCAGCGCCGGAACGGCGTGTCGCCGGCCCAGGTCCAGCCCCAGGAGTAGTGGTTGAAGGTGTTCTCGCCGCCCCACTCGTCGATGACGGCCAGATTGTCCTCGAGCGTCTCGGGGGCGAGGTTGAAGAACAGCCCCTCGTTGCGGGTGCCGTGCTCGCCGCCCTCGGCGCTGGCCCCGTTGTCGGACACGGCGACGACGATGGTGTTGTCGAGCTCACCGAGCCCGTCGATGAAGTCGAGGACGCGCCCGATGTGGTGGTCGGTCTGGCTCATGAAGGCCGCGTAGACCTCCATCTGCCGGGTGTACATGCGCTTGGCGTCGTCGCTCAGGGAGTCCCACGGCTCGACGTCGGGGTCGCGGACCGACAGCTCGGTGCCGGCCGGCATGAGGCCGAGGGCGAGCTGCCGCTCGAACACGATGCGGCGGTACTCGTCCCACCCCATGTCGAACTTCCCGGCGTAGCGCTCGATCCACTCGGGCTCCACCTGGTGGGGTGCGTGCCCCGCGCCCGTGGCGAACCAGAGGAAGAAGGGCTTGTCGGGTGCGTTGGTGTGCGCGTCCTTGATGAAGTCGATGGCGTGGTCGGCCAAGTCGGCGTTGAGGTGGTAGCCCTCCTGGGGCGTGGCCGGCTGGGGCACCGAGTGGTTGTCGTGGGTGAGGTCGGGGTGCCACTGGTCGGTGTCGCCGCCGAGGAAGCCGTAGTAGCGCTCGAAGCCGCGCCCGAGCGGCCAGCGGTGGTAGGGCCCGGCCGGCGTGGTCTCCTGCGGCGGGGTGAGGTGCCACTTGCCGACCGCGAAGGTGTTGTAGCCGGCGGCCAGCAGGGCCTCCGAGACGAAGCCGTGCTCGAATCCCATGGTCCCGTTGTGCGCGGGGTAGCCGAGCGACATCTCGGTGATGGCCGACAGGCCCAGCGTGTGGTGGTTGCGCCCGGTGAGCAGGCAGCCACGGGTGGGGGAGCAGAGCGCGGTGGTGTGGAAGTTGCTGAAGCGGAGGCCCCGCTCGGCGAGGCGGTCGAGGTTGGGGGTCTCGCAGAGGCCGCCGAAGGGGGAGAGCTGGCCGTAGCCGACGTCGTCGAGGACGATGACCACCACGTTCGGCGCGCCCTCGGGTGGCTCCGGTCGGGCGGGCCACGCGGGCGTCGACGTCTCGAGCGTGCGCCCGATGGTGCCGGGGAACGGCTGGCCCGGTGGGTACTGGATGAGCTTCTCGGCCATTGCTGCCCCCTGCCGGCACCGCCCGGCGGGCGCTGGCGCCTCACCCTAGAGGACGCGCGGATGGTCCTGGTCGGCCGCGTGGCCCACCACGCCGTGCTCGTCGGTCACGGGTCGAGCCCCCTGCGCGGCAGCACCATCGCGCACGTCGCGGTGCTCGGCGACCCGGCTGTCGGTGTTCAAGCCCCGGGGCCGCACGCCCCACGGCCGCCGCGTGCTCGACGCCCGCCGGTCCGGCTGATGGTCGCGCCGGAGGCCGAACGCGGCCGCCGCACACTGCCCCCGGTGGTGGCCCGTTCACCCGATACTCTCGATCGGGTAATCCCCCCGAAACGTCAGCGGGGGATCCTGACGCCCGAGCCCGGCCACCTGGTCAGGCCGAGGCCGTCGATCGTGAGGTGGTGATCCGTCGTGGCACCCGATCCGATGGACGTCAACACGGGGCTGATCTCCCCGGTCAAGCCCTACGTCATCGTGCTGTTCGGGGCCACCGGCGACCTGTCGCGCCGCAAGCTGCTGCCGGGCCTCTTCCACCTGGCGCAGGCCGGGCTGGTGCCCGCCTGCCGCATCGTGGGCTGCTCGCTCGACGAGCTCGACGACGAGGGCTTCCGGGCCTTCGCCCGTGCCTCGCTCGACGAGTTCGCCCGCCACGGGGTCACCGACGCGGAGTGGGACGCCTTCTCCCGCTCGCTGAGCTTCGTGAGCCAGTCCGAGGGCGCGGCCGGGCTCGCCAAGGCCGTCTCCGAGCACGAGAGCGAGCTGGGCGGTGAGCCGCGCCGCCTGCACTACCTGAGCGTCCCCCCGCGGGCCGCGCGCGAGGTGGTGCGGCTGCTGGGGGAGGCCGAGCTCGTCGACCGGTCCCGGATCATCATGGAGAAGCCCTTCGGCACCGACCTCGCCACCGCGCTCGACCTCAACCAGTCGCTGCACGAGACCTTCGCCGAGGGGCAGATCTTCCGCATCGACCACTTCCTCGGCAAGGAGGCGGCGCTCAACATCCTCGCCTTCCGGTTCGCCAACGGCCTGTTCGAGCCCATCTGGAACCGCGAGCACATCGACCACGTCCAGATCGACGTGCCGGAGACGCTCGGGCTGGGTGGCCGGGCGCCGTTCTACGAGTCCACCGGCGCCTACCGGGACATGGTGGTGACCCACCTGTTCCAGGTGATGGCCTTCATGGCCATGGAGCCGCCGACCTCGCTCGAGCCCGTGGCGATCAGCGAGGAGAAGAACAAGGTGTTCCGGTCGATGCTCCCGATCGACACCGCCACGGTGGTGCGCGGCCAGTACTCCGGCTACCTCGACGAGCGCGGCGTGTCCGCCCACTCCGACACCGAGACCTTCATCGCCCTGCGGTGCGACATCGACAACTGGCGCTGGGCCGGCGTGCCGTTCTACCTGCGCACCGGCAAGCGCCTGGCCGAAGGCGCCCGGATCATCTCGATCGCGTTCCGGGAGCCGCCCAAGAGCATGTTCCCCACCGGTTCGGGCGTGGGGTCGCAGGGACCCGACCACCTCACCTTCGACCTCGCCGACGCCTCGAAGCTCTCGCTGTCGTTCTACGGCAAGCGGCCCGGCCCGGGCATGAAGCTCGACAAGCTGAGCCTCCAGTTCGCCCTCCACGAGACCGGGCGCACCGCCGACGTCCTCGAGGCCTACGAGCGGCTCATCTACGACGCCATGGTCGGCGACCACACCCTCTTCACCACCGCCGAGGGCATCGAGCGGCTCTGGCAGCTGTCCACGCCGCTCCTCGAGGACCCGCCCCCCGTGCGGCCCTACGCACCGGGCTCCTGGGGCCCCAACGCCATCCACCAGCTGGTCGCGCCCCACGCCTGGCGGCTCCCGTTCGAACGGGCCTGGCGCTCCAGCTGACCCGCTGACCCGGCCTGCCGCCCGCATCTACCGGTTCTGCGTGCGAAAAGCGTCGCCCAGCGACGCTTTCCGCACGCAGAACGGGAGGAGGGATGACCTTCGCCCCTGGTCCGGCGGCCGGTGACGGCGGAGGATGAGGTCAGTGCCAGCACCGAGGGGACGGCCATGAGCACACGCAGCCAGCCAGGCGGGAGTCCCACGCCGTGACCGACGCACCGCACCCCGAGTTCCGCCTCGCCGTGGTCGGCGCCGGCTCGTGGGGCACCACCCTGGCCGGGCTCGCAGCGGGCGCGGCCGGCGGCGAGTCGGGTGGTCCGACGGTGCTGTGGGCGCGGGAGCCCGAGGTGGCGGACTCGATCAACCACGCCCACGTCAACCCGCTCTTCCTCAGCGACCACCGGTTGCCGCCCACCCTCCGGGCGACGACGTCGATCGCCGAGGCCCTCGACGGGGCCGACGCGCTGATCATGGCCGTGCCCTCGCAGTTCTTCCGGTCGGTGTTCCAGGAGGTCGTCCCCCGGCTGTCGCCCGCCGCGCCCGTGCTCAGCGTGGTCAAGGGCATCGAGCGCGGCTCGCTCCAGCGCATGACCGAGGTGATGCGCGACGAGTCCGACCACGACCCGGCCCTCATCGGGGTGCTCAGCGGGCCCAACGTGGCCCGCGAGATCGCGCTGGGGGAGCCGGCGGCAACCGTGATCGCGCTCGGCGACGAGGTGTGGGCCGACCGCCTGCAGCACCGGCTCCTGAGCCCGACGTTCCGCGTGTACACGAACCCCGACGTGGTCGGCTGCGAGATCGCCGGCGCGGTGAAGAACGTGATCGCGATCGCTGCCGGCGTGGCCGACGGGCTCGGCTACGGCGCCAACACCATGGCCGCCCTGCTGACCCGGGGCCTGGCGGAGCTGGTGCGCCTGGGCACCGCCGTCGGGGGCCAGCCGCTGACCTTCCTCGGCCTGGCGGGAAACGGGGACCTCGTCGCCACGTGCAGCAGCGAGAAGAGCCGGAACCACCAGGTGGGCTTCGAGCTGGGACGCGGCCGCAGCATCGAGGAGATCGTCGGGGCCATGCACATGGTGGCCGAGGGCGTGGAGACGACGCCGTGCGTGCTGGCGCTCGCCGCGCAGGTCGGGGTGGAGATGCCCATCGCCGAGCAGGTGCAGGCGGTCATCGAAGGGCGCTGTGCTCCGGCCGAGGCGGTGGAGCTGCTGATGGGGCGCCATGCCCGACCGGAGCTGGACGGGATCCCCGAGCAGGCCTGAGCGGCACGTCGGGCGGGGGACCGGACACGACCCTGCCGTGGTCGAGCCACAGCCAGTGGTCGGCCTGCTCCGTGCCTTCGGTGCGGTGGGTGATCACGAGGGTGGTCCGGCCGTCGGCAGCGCTGAGCAGGTCGTGCATCACCTCGCGCGCGGTGTCGGGGTCGAGGTTGGCGGTGGGCTCGTCGAGCACCACGACGGGCCGGTCGGCCAGCAGCACCCGGGCGAGGGCGAGCCGTTGGGCCTCACCGCCGGACACCTCGGTGCCGCGGACGCCGACCATCGTGGCGAGGCCGTCGGGGAGCCGGCGCGCCCAGGGCCCGAGCCCGACCGCGGCCAGCGCGTCCCACAGCTGCTCGTCGGTGGCCCCGGGCGCGGCGACGCGCAGGTTGCGGGCGAGGTCGGTGGCGAAGAGGTGGGCATCCTGCGCGCACCACCCGACGAGCCGGCGCACGTCGTCGCCGCAGAGCGCCTCGATGTCGACACCCCCCAGGCGGACCGAGCCGGAACGGGGCTGCAGGAAGCGGACCAGCGCGGCGGCGAGCGTGCTCTTGCCGGCGCCGCTGGGCCCGCACAGCACCGTGCTGCTCCCCGCCGCGAGAGAGAAGCTCGCCCCGTCGAGGACGGGGACCTCGTCGCCGGGCCAGGCGAGCACGAGGTCGTGCACCGCGACGTCGATCGGGCCGCTCGGACGCGCGACCGGGTGCGTGGGCTCCGGGAGGTCGGTGGGATCCGGCGCGATCTCGGTCAGGCGTCCGACCACGGCGCGCAGCGACGCAGCACGGCGGGCGGACTCGGGCAGGCTGCCGGTGACCTCACCGAGGGACAGGCCCACGAGCACCAGCGCCGGGACCAGCAGCACGTCGAGATGACCGCCGTGCGACGCGGCCGCGCCCGTGAGCAGCAGGGTGGTGGCCAGCAGACCGGCCGTCGCGAGCCCCAGGGCGTCGGCGACGCCTGCCGAGCGCGCCGACCGCTGCTGGGCGTGCTGCAGGCGACCGTCGATCGCCTCGACCCGTGCGAGGCGGCCGCCGGTCGCGCCGTAGGCGGAGAGCTCCTCGGCGGCTTCGGTGAGGTCGACGACCTCGACAGCGAGCGCCGCCCGCTCGGTCGCGACGGCTGCGCCCGAGCGCCGGTCGAGGCGCACGCCGATGGCGGGGACGAGCCCGCCTGCCAGGACCAGCGCCGCGGCCACGAGGGCGCCTGCGGCGGGCAGGACCAGCGCCGCAGCGACGACGACCGCCACGCCGGCGACCAGGGCCACGAGCGGTGGCAGGGCGGCGCGGAGCAGGAGCAGCTGCAGGTCGTCGAGGTCGGCCACGAGTCGCGAGAGGACCTGGCCACCACCGAGGCGGACGAGGCGGGACGGGGCCATCCGCGTGAGGTTGCGGTACAGCTCGGTGCGTGCCCGGCGCCCGAAGCGCAGCACCGCGTCGTGCGACGCGAGCCGCTCCCCGTAGCGGAGCACCGCCTTGCCGATGGCGAGCGCTCGCACGACCACCGCGACGGCCGCCAGGGCGAGCACCGGCGGGTGCTGCGAGGCGCGTGCCAGCAGCCAGCCCGACGTGGCCAGCAGACCGAGCCCCGCCAGCACGGCCCCGCTCGCGGCCACGACCGCCAGCGCGAAGCGCGCCCCGAGCGGGCGGGTGCGGCCGGCGAGCCAGTGGAGGGGACGGTCGTCGGCCCCGGGGTCACCGGTGGCAGCGGGGGCCGTCCCGGGTGTCGGGGGAGCCGTGGCGGCGGGGGAGGCGAGGGCGGCCGGCAGGGGCACGACCTCGACGGGCTGGTCCTGGTCGGCACCGCCCTCCGCTCCACCTGCGACCGTGACGACCCGGTCGGCCACGGCGACCAGCGCCGGCCGGTGGGCGACGACCACCACAGCTGCGCCGAGTGCGGCGAGCTGCTGCACCGTGGCCACGACGGCCTCCTCGGTGGCGGTGTCGAGGTGGGAGCTGGGCTCGTCGAGCAGGGCCAGCCGTCCGCCGTTGCGCACCCGCAGGACGGCTCGGGCGAGTGCCACGCGCTGGCGCTCCCCGGCGGAGAGGGTGCGCGCCGGCCGGTCGAGCAGGGGGGCGATGCCGAGGGAGGCGGCGACGTCGGCGACCTCCCCCTCGCCTGCCGTGGGGGCGCCCAGCACGAGGTTCGCCGCGACGGTGTCGGCCGTGAGCACCGGACGCTGCGGGACCCAGGCGAGGGCGCGGGTCCACGCCGCGTGGTCGAGCTCGGCGAGGGGCACACCGTCGACGGTGATCGTGCCGCGGGTGGGAGTGGTGCGCCCGCGCAGCACGTCGATGAGGGTGCTCTTGCCGCACCCCGTGGGGCCGACGAGCGCCACCACCTCACCGGGGCCGACGTGCAGCGACGCGTCGTCGGGCCGCTCATCGGCACGCCCGGGCCGCGCCACGCTCAGGTGGTCGCCCCGGATGTCGAGCCGCTGGGGCAGCGGGCGGGTGCCCGACGGGCTCCCGGGCTCGTCGAGGATGTCGAGTGCCTCGCCCGTGGCGGTGAGCCCGTCGATGGCGGCGTGGTACGAGCTGCCCACCCGGCGCAGGGGGCCGAAGCACTCCGGCGTGAGGATCAGCACGAGGAAGGCGGTGGCGAGCCCGATGTGGCCGCCGACGAGCCGGAAGCCCACCGAGACCGCCACCAGCGCGACCGCCAGGCTGGCGAGCAGCTCCAGCACCACGCCCGAGAGGAAGGCCGCCCGCAGCCCGGCCATGACCGAGCGGCGGCTCTGCTCACCGAGCTCGTCGATGGTCTCGACCTGGGCCTGGTCCCGCCCGAACAGGCGCAGCGTGGGCAGGCCCTGCACCACGTCGAGGAGGTGGGCGGCGAGGTCGCGCACGCTGGTCCAGCTGGCCTCGGCCCGGGTGCCGGTGGCGCGGCCGACCAGCGCCATGAAGAGCGGGACGAGGGGCAGGGTGACGGCGAGCAGCAGGGCACTCGTCGGGTCGGCCACCGCGATGCGGAGCAACAGCAGGACGGGGACGATGGCGCAGGCCACCAGCGAGGTGAGGTGGTCGGTGACGTAGGGCTCGAGCGCGTCCAGGCCCCGGGTCGCGAGCACGCCCACGCCGCCCGGCGGCCGGGGCCGGCCGTCGTCGAGGACGCGTCCCAGCAGGTCGCGCCGCAGCTGGCCCGACACCAGCACCGCCGCGCGCTGGGCGCGGGCCCGGTCGCCCCAGTGGAGCAGGGCCCGCAGGAGGGTGGTGACGAGCAGCACCACGGCCGGGCCTCGCACCGCCGCGGCGGTGACGTGGTGCTCGACGACGCGGGCGAGCGCGGTGGCGACCGCTGTGGCCTGCGCCACGAGCAGCACGGTGTCGACGACCGCGACCCCCGCTGTCGTGATCAGGAACGGGCGGGTCGCCCGGGCCCGTCGCAACAGTCGGGGATCGAGCGGCTTCACGACCCCGCGGTGGCAGGTTCGGGAAGGGGCGCGGGGGCGGTGGCCGCGACTGCGGGCAGGTTGTCGGTGCCGATGCGCTTGCGGAAGACCCAGTAGGTCCAGGCCTGGTAGCAGAGCACGATCGGGGTGAAGATCAGGGCCACCCAGGTCATGACCCGCAACGTGTACGGCGTGCTCGAGGCGTTGTGGATGGTGAGGTTGAACGCGGCCGACGTGGTGGACGGCATCACGTTGGGGTACAGGCACCCGAAGAGGAGGACGACGGCTGCGGCCACGGTGATGCCGGTGCCGATGAACGCCAGGCCCTCACGGCCGGAGCGGTTCATCAGCGCCGCGAAGATGAGGCCACCCGCGCCCAGCGCGACCGGCACCCAGGTCCAGCCCTTGCCGTAGGCGAACTGCGTCCACAGCAGGAAGGTGGCGCCGAGGACGATCACCAGCAGCACGACCTTCTCGGCCATCGCACGGGCCCGCTCACGGATGTCGCCGGTGGTCTTGAGGGCGACGAAGTGGAGGCCGTGCAGGAGGAAGAGCGTGAGGGTGACCAGGCCACCCAGGAGAGCGTACGGGTTCAGCAGCGTGAAGAAGGTGCCGGTGTAGTTGCCCGCCGCGTTGATGGGGACGCCCCGCACGATGTTGGACAGGGCGACCCCCCACAGCAGGGCGGGGATGGTGGACCCGACCACGATGACGACGTCCCAGCGGGCGCGCCAGGTGGGGTCGTCGCGCTTGCCGCGGTACTCGAAGGCCACGCCGCGGATGATGAGCGCCACCAGGATCACGAGCAGCGCCAGGTAGAAGCCCGAGAAGAGGGTGGCGTACCAGTTCGGGAAGGCGGCGAAGGTGGCGCCGCCGGCGGTGAGGAGCCACACCTCGTTGCCGTCCCAGACGGGCCCGATGGTGTTGATCAGGACGCGGCGCTCGCCGTCGTCCCTGGCGAGCAACCCGACCAGCATGCCGACACCGAAGTCGAAGCCCTCCAGGAAGAGGTAGCCGGTCCACAGGACCCCGATCAGCAGGAACCAGAAGGTGGTGAGTTCCATGTTCGTCCTTCCCTCAGTACGCGAAGCTCAGGCGCTCGCCGTGCTCGTCGGCGGGGGCGGTGATGGTGCCGTCGGGGCCGTTGCGCACGGTCCGCAGCAGGAGCCCGACCTCGACGACGGCCAGGACGCCGTAGAGGACGGTGAAGACGATCACGGAGATGAGCAGCGTGAGGGCCGACACGGACCCCGACACGCCTTCGGCGGTGAACATGCGCACCGCGTCGAGGCCGGTGGGGTTCGGCGCCACGATCCAGGGCTGGCGTCCCATCTCGGTGAAGATCCAGCCCATGGTGTTGGCCAGGAACGGGGTGGCGATGCCCCACACCGCGAGGCGGGTGAACCAGCGCCCCGTGGGGGTGCGTCCCTTGCGGGTCAGCCACAGCCCCCACGCCGCGAGTGCGGCGGCGAGCAGACCGAAGCCGATCATGAAGCGGAAGGACCAGTAGGTGATCGCGAGGTTGGGCCGGTAGTTCCCCGGGCCGTAGCGGGCGGTGTACTGAGCCTGCAGGTTGTGCACGCCCTTGACGGTCGAGTTGAAGTTGTCGCTGGCCAGGAACGAGAGGCCGCCGGGGATGTCGAGGGTGCGGACGCTGCACTCCCTGCCGACGTCGCCGAAGGCCAGGATGGAGAAGCCGGCACCCTTCGTGGTGGTGCAGAGCGCCTCGGCCGCCGCCATC
>Ga0302299_10002892_pt1 | contig 10443 bp, 9 predicted proteins | sample III_Fen_N3_4_FD_198795 | JGI IMG/M metagenome (GOLD analysis project Ga0302299, IMG submission 198795) | Peat permafrost microbial communities from Stordalen Mire near Abisko, Sweden - III_Fen_N3_4 | ecosystem: Environmental > Terrestrial > Soil > Wetlands > Permafrost | place: Sweden: Abisko...
GGCCGGGCAGCGCAGCAGGGCGAGGTGGTGCCGAGGGACTGACCACGGCGCGCCCGGCGGGGCGGCCGCCCGCCGTCGCCGGCCCGACGATCGCCCGGCCGCCGGCCGGCCCACCACCGGCCGGCCGACCACCAGCCGGGCCTCCGTCCGGCGGTCCGGCGTCAGGCGGGCCGGCGTTCGTCGGGCCGGCGTTCGGCGGTCCACCACCAGCCAGGCCGCCAGGTCCCGCCGGCCGGGCCAGGACACCGCTACCACCCGAGTCAGCACCCGCCCCGCCGGTCCTGGTGGCTCCGGCCCGACCGGCGAAGGCGTCGCGGCCGGCAGCGACGCGTCGCCGACCCGCCGGCCGGACGGGTCGACGGCCGCGGCGGGCCGCTCTCGCGGGTCTCGCTGCGGTCCTGGTGGCGACCGGTGGTGGAGTCGTCCTGTGGCTCCACGGCCGGGGCGACGGCACGACGGGCGCGCCCCAGGCCACCTCGGAGGCGGGCGGCGAACCGACGTCCGGCGGTGACATCACCGTGGCACGGGTGCTCGACGGCAGCGCGCCCGTCCCGGTGGTCACGGCCGAGCGGACCGGGCCGACGGCCGTCCGGTTCAGCTGGAAGGTCACCGACCCGACCGGGGTGTCCGGCTACCTCGTCACCCGCGACGATCCCGGTCGCGGCACCCACCCCGTCAGGCAACGGATCAACGGCACCAGCGTCGAGCTCACCGGCCTCGGGTCGAAGGACCGCCCGTGCCTGCTGGTGAGCGCCACCGATCGCAGCGGCAACGCCGGCACCGCAAGGAGGCTCTGCGCGACATGACCACCGACGACAGCGACGACGCCGGCGGCACCGACGGGACCGACGGGACCGGGGCGATCGACCCCACCGCGGAGCTCGAGCCGGTCGGGCTCGACCCGGCCGGGGACGCCGGCCCCGGCGGACGCGCGCCGGGCCTCACGGTCGACTTCTGCGGGCTGCAGTACGTGCCGGACCCCGACCAACCGTTCTTCCTCGGCCGGGAGGGCGACATCGTCCTGGACGAGAACCCGTACCTCCACCGCCGGTTCCTGATGATCACCCGCGGTGACGGCCTGTGGTGGCTGACCAACCTGGGCAGCCTGCTCGCCGCGACCGTCGCCGACGAGTCCGGCCATCTCCAGGCCTACCTCGCGCCGGGCGGGCGGCTGCCACTGGTCTTCCCCAAGACGATCGTCTGGTTCACCGCCGGCCCGACGACGTACGAGTTCGAGGTCCTCGTGGCGGACGCCGGCTTCACTCCGGTCACCGTCGGGGTGCCCAGCGGCACCGGGACGACGACGATCGGTCAGGTGTCGTTCACGCCGTCGCAGCGGCTGCTGATCCTGGCGCTCGCCGAGCCGCTGCTGCGCAGCGGCCGCGGGACCAGCTCGATGCCGACGTCGGCACAGGCCGCCGACCGCCTGGGCTGGCCGCTCACCACCTTCAACCGCAAGCTCGACAACGTCTGCGCCAAGCTCACCCAGGCCGGGGTGCGCGGCCTGCACGGCGGACCCGACCGGCTGGCCGTCAACCGGCGCGCCCGCCTGGTGGAGTACGCGGCCGCGGCCCGGGTCGTCACGGCGGACCTGCTCCCCCTGCTCGACCGCAACCCCCGCTCGAGCTCCGTCGCGCCCCGACCGCCGGCCCGGCCCGCCGGGGCCTGACCGCCGCTCGCCCGACCCGCGCCAGACCCGCTCCGGTGCCGCGCTCGCGGCGGCGCCGGTGCCGCCCTCAGCGGGCGAGCGCGCGCAGCGGGATCGCCGTGTCGCGGGAGATCCAGACCCGCGGCGGTGGCTGCCCCACGTGCGCCGCCCGGGAGACCTCCGCCGGCCCCGCCACGGCGGTCGCGACAGGGACGGCGGCGGGCATCCGGATCGGCATCCTGATCGGCATCCTGATCGGCACGCCGACCGATCCGGCGGCGCCGACCGGGCGGGTGAGCGGCACCGCGATCGACACGGCCCCGCCCACCACCTGCGGTCGAGGAGCCCGGGCAGGCCGCGCCGACCCCACCGGGACCGATCCCACGGGGGCCGACCCCACCGGCACGGACCCCACCGGCACCGCCGATCCCACGGGCACCACGGGAACCACGGGCACCGCGGCCACCGCCGTCGACGCGGGCAGCAGCCCCACGAAGATCCCGGTGGTGATGGCCACCAGCCCGAGGACCAGGACGACGAAGCCGAGCATCCCGCCCTGGACGCCCTCGTGCAGGACGGTCACGCCGACCGCGAACGCGGTCACCGGCTCGGCCGCGGCCAGCGCCGGCTGCACCGCACGCAGCGGCGCCACCTGGTACGCACGGTGGATGGCGACGGTCCCGATCATCGAGGCGCCGAAGAACCCGGCCAGGTCACCGGCCGCGGACAGCGCCGCCACGCCCGAGGTGAAGGCGGACCCCACCCCGTGGTCGAACAGGGCCGCGACACGCTGCAGGAAGACGGCGTCCACGGCGAAGCAGGCCCCGCCGGCGGCCGCCAGCAACCGCGCCCCCCAGCGTTCTCCCACCTGGTGCCGTGAGCGCAGGATCGCCCCCAGCGTGACGAGCGCGACGAGGACGGCGGCCACCACGGCGCCGGGCCCGGTGGTCGCGCCCGGGTCGGCCGCCCGGCTCACCGCCACGACGGCCGCGACGCCCGCCACGACCAGGGCCGCGCCGGCCAACTCGTGGGCGTGCATCGCGCGCCCCTCCCGACGCGCCTCCACGGCGAGCGCGACGACCAGCCCCAGGGCCATCACGGACTGGACCACCATCACCGAGCCCCGGGCCAGCGCCACCGCGTGCAGGGCGAGGGCCGCCGCGCCGATGAGGCCGCCGAGCAGCCAGCGCCGGTCGGTGACCAGCCGGCGGAGCAGGTGCAGCGGGCCGGTCCCCACCGACGGCACGCTGGACGCCGCCGCCCGCTGCAGGTTCGTCGTCAGCGCGAAGAGCCCTGCCGCGGCCAGCGCCGTCAAGGTCGACACCACCATCACTGCTTCCCCCCTCGATCGGCCGATCGGATGATCGACCGGGTCCTACGCTAGGCATCCCGCCACGTCGCCACATCGGCCGAGGTACCTACACCGCCGGGCCCGACGTACGCCTTTCGGACGACACCAGTCCACCCGAAGTCAGGACGCACGGGCCAACCGGCTGGATCCATTCCCGACCGGCCGTCAGCCGTACCGCCGACCCCCCGGGCAGCCCCACCCCCCCGACCGCGGGGGTGGTTCCCCGGGCATGATCCTGCCGACGGGCGATCCCGGACGACAGGGGACATCCCCCGTCGGATCCCCCCTGCGCCCGACACCGCCTGCATCCGGCGACTCAGGTCCGGCGCTCCGGCAGCCGACACTCCCGAAGGTCACGGGTCACGCGGCCCAGGTCCCCGGCGGCAACGCGGGGGGTCCGACGAGAAGGGGGTGCCGGTGCGGCTGGGTCTGCGGGTCGGTGTGCTGGCCCCCTTCGTGGGCGGCGACCACTTCGGGACGATCATCGACGGCATCAGCGCCGCGGTCGGCGAGGACGGCGGCAGCCTCATCGCCGTCCAGACCCTGAGCCCTGGCACGCGCAGCGCCGACCACAGCGGCACGCCCCTGTTGCGGTACCCGATCGGCTGGGACCACTTCGACGCGGCCGTCATCGTGGGCCGGGCGATGGGGCCGGACGACGTCCGCCGGCTGGAGCGGGCCGGCAAGCGCCTGGTCTGCATCAGCCAGACGTTCGCCGGGATCCCGAGCCCGCTCGTGGCGGCGGACAACCGGTCGGGCATGGGCGAGGCCGTCCGGCACCTGGTGGGGCACGGTCACCGCCGGATCGCCTTCGCCGGGTTCATGGGCCAGCAGGACGTGCGGGAACGACGGATGGGGTACGTCGAGGCGATCGCCGAGGTCGGCCTCACCGCGACGCCGGACCTCCTCTTCAACGCGCCCGACAACCACGAGACCGGGGGCCGCGCGATCGGCCGTCACCTGCTTCGCCTGGCGGAGCGGGACGGCGGCACGCTGCCCGCGACCGCGTTGATCGTGGGCACGGACCGCAACGCCCTCGGCGTCCTGGAGGTCCTGGAGGCGGCCGGGGTCTCGGTGCCCGGGGACCTCGCCGTCGTCGGCTTCGACGACATCATCGAGGCCGCCCAGCTGCGGCCGAGCCTGGCCACCGTCCGGCAGCCGCTGGTCGAGCTGGGCCGGGCGGCGTTCGAGCAGCTGCACTCCCTGGTGCTCGGCACCTGCGGACCCGACGCGGTGACCAGGATCGCCACCACCTTCCTGCCGCGCGAGACCTGCGGCTGCCCGCCCGCGGGAGCGGGCGACGGTGAGGCGCACTCCCCCGTCCGCGACTGGTTCCACGACACGCTCCGCCTGCAGCAGGCCGTAAACGTCCAGTACGAGCTGGGCGTCGAGCTGCTGAGCTCCCACCAGCGCGACCCCCGGGCCATGGGCTGGCTGGGCCGGACCGGTGCGCTGGCGGGCTACCTGGGCCTGTGGCCCGCCGAGGACGACGCCGACGGCGCCGGCGGGGACCGGACGGCCGCCTCCGCCTCGGACGGAGCCGACGGCCCCGAACTCAAGTCACCCGAGGCGCGGGCTGCGGAGATCCTCGCCACGGCCGACGTCCGGACCGCGATCGACGCCGGCTCCGGGGGCGGCGTCCCGTCGGACGCCCCGCTCAAGGACCGTACCGTCGAGATCGTCGGTGCCTACCCCGCGGACCCCCGGACGTCGGGATACGGCAACTTCACCGTCCCGGTCAGCGCCTTCCCCCCGGCGTCCCTGCTCGCCACCGCCGACCTGGCCTCGGGGGCCATCGTGCGGGTGGTCCCGGTGCGCAGCGACGGCAACGACTGGGGGGTGGTCGCGATCGTCGACCGGACCCAGGCCCTGACGCCGCCCGGCCGGGAGATGGTCAACAACGCCGCGTCCCTGCTGTCGGTGGCGCTCGACCACGACGCCGTCCTGCGCTCGCTCAAGGAGCAGAAGGAGCAGCTGCACCGGGCGGCCCTGTTCGACCCGCTGACCGGGCTGCCGAACCGGGCGCTGCTGCTGGACCGGTTGCGGCAGTCCGCGCACCGCGCCTCGCGGCGGCCGGACCGCCAGTTCGCGCTGCTCTTCCTCGACCTCAACGGCTTCAAGAACATCAACGACACCCTGGGCCACGCGGCGGGCGACCGGTTGCTCATCGAGGTCGCGCGGCGGTTGACGACACTCCTGCGCCGGACCGACACCGCGGCCCGGATGGGCGGCGACGAGTTCGTCGTCCTGCTGGACGGGCTGCGCAACCCGCAGGAGGCCACGCTCGCCGCCCAGCGCCTGCACACCCGCCTGACGGCTCCGATCGACCTGAACGGCCAGGCGGTGGCGGTCGGGGTGAGCATCGGGGTGTCCCGGTCCGACGAGGGCTCCTTGGACGTCGACGAGCTGCTGCGCCGCGCCGACAGCGCGATGTACCGGGCCAAGCTGGCGTCCCGCACCGAGCAGCAGCGACCGGTCTGACCGGTCCGGCCGGTCCGGCCGGTCCGGCCTCGGTCGGCGCCGGTCGGCGTCGGTACTGCCGGGCGGCGACGCTCAGGTCGCCCGCCCCGCAAGCCGACAACGAGAACGAGGAGGTGGCCCGCCATGTCATCGGGACTCCACGTCGGCGTGCTGTCGCCCTTCGTCGGCGGCGACTACTACGGAGCGATCATCGCCGGCGTCAACGCGGCGGCGTCCGCGGACGGCGGCCGGGTCATCGCATGCCAGACCCTGGACCCCGGCTCCCACGGCGCGGACTACAGCGGCGTGCCCGACCACCGGTACGCGCTCGCCTGGCGGCACTTCGACGCCGTCGTGGTGCTCCCGGGCGCGGTCGACAGCGCCTGCGTGCGACGCATGCAGCTGGACGGCAAGCACGTCGTCCTCGTCAGCCACAGCTTCCCCGACGTCGTGGCGCCGGCGGTGTCCGCCGACAACCGCGCCGGCGTCCAGGAGGCCGTCGAGCACCTGGTGGAGCACGGCCACCGCCGGATCGCCTTCGGTGGGATGATCTCCGTCAGCGACATCCGGGAACGCTACGAGGGCTACCGCGACGGCCTGCGGGCCTGCGGCCTGGAGCCCGACCCGGACCTGTTCCACCCCGCCCCGGACAACCACGAGACCGGCGGCGTCGTCGTCGCCGAGGAGCTCCTCGCCGCGCTCGGGCCCGAGGGCCAGCTGCCCGCCACCGCGCTCGTGCTGGGCACCGACCGCAACGCCATCGGGCTGATGGCCCGACTGGTCCGGGCCGGGCGGCAGCTGCCGGCCGACCTCGCCGTCGTCGGCTTCGACGACATCGCCGACGGCTGGTACGTCGACCCGAGCCTGACGAGCGTCCACCAGCCCCTGGCACTCATCGGGACGGCGGCCTACCAGCGGGCGCAGAGCCTCGCCGAGGGCGCGAGGGTCACCGGGCGGGTCGAGCTCGTCCCGACCCGGCTGGTGCGCCGGGGGTCCTGCGGGTGCCCGCAGGACGGGCTGCGGATCTCCGACGAGCAGGCGCGCAGCCAGTTCGAGGACAACGCGTTCCTGCAGATGACCCTGAACACCCAGTACGAGCTGGGCATCGAGCTGCTGCGCACGCACGAGCGCGACCCCCGCGCCATGGCGTGGCTCAGCCGGACCCCGGCCCTGGCCGGCTGCCTCGGCATGTGGCCCCAGGCACCGGAGATCGACCTGGACGACGAGGCCCCCGGCTCCGGCCCGGTCGACCGCGACGACCCGGACCCGGCGATCGAGATCGTGGGCGGGTTCCGGGCGGACGGCGAGGAGCCGGCGGGCGTGGGCCGGATCGTCCCGGTGAGCGCCTTCCCTCCCGACGCCCTGTTCGAGGTCGCCGACGGGAGCGCCGGGGAGATCGTGTTCGTCGTCCCGGTGCGCAGCCGGGAGCGGGACTGGGGGATCCTCGCCGCCGTGGGCCGGATCCAGGACTCCACCCCGCCCGGACGCGAGATGATGAACCACTCCGGGTCGCTGCTCGCCGTCGCGCTGGACCACGACACGGTGCTGCGCTCGCTGCAGGAGCAGAAGGAGCGGCTGCGCCGGGCGGCCCTGTACGACCACCTCACCGGCCTGCCGAACCGCACGCTGTTCCTCGACCGGCTCGCCCAGGCCGGCCACCGGCTCGCGCGGCGACCCGACCGGCAGTTCGCGCTGCTGTTCCTCGACCTGGACGGCTTCAAGGCGATCAACGACACGCTCGGACACGCCGCCGGGGACGCGGTGCTCGTGGAGGTGGCCCGGCGGATCACCTCGGTGCTGCGGCGCACGGACACGGCGGCCCGGCTGGGCGGCGACGAGTTCGTCGTCCTCATCGACGGCCTGGCCCGACCCGAGGAGGCCGACATCGCCGCGGACCGGATCCGGGACGTGATCACCCGCCCGATGACGGTGAGTGACGAGCAGATCGGGGTCGGGGTGAGCATCGGGGTGTCCCGGTCCGAGGACGGCCCCCCGGACGCCGAGGACCTCCTGCGCCGTGCCGACGCCGCGATGTACGTGGTCAAGACCGCCTCCCGCGCCGGCCGCTGAGGCGCCGGCCGCGGCCGTCAGCCGGGAGTGATCTCGGTGCCCTCGGCGGGCTCCGACCCGGCACCGGCGGCGTCGGCGGGCTCCGGCCGGGGCCCCGCGGCGTCGGCGGCCTCGGTGCGCTCGTCGGCGGTGACGGCGGTGGACGTCGCGGCCTCCTCGGCGGCCCGGCGCGCCTCGCCGATCGCCTCGCCGACCCGCTCCAGCCGGGCGTCGTCCTCGAACAGGGCGCCGTCCTCGGACCGGGCGCCGCCGGACGCCGCCTCGGGAGCGCCCTGGCTCTCGACGGGCTCGAGCCGGTCGGACGGCGTGGCCGGTTCGGCGGTGGGTGGGGTGGCTTCGGTGGACTCCGTCGACATGCCGCCATCGTGACGCCGATCCGCCGTCCCGCGACCCCGCGTCACCACGCCGGACACCCCGGCCCCGGCCCACCGGCCCCGGTTCCGCCCTGACCGGGACGCGCGGCGTTGTTACGGTCGGGCCATGTGCCGGAACATCAGGACCCTCCACAACTTCGAACCCCCCGCCACGTCCGACGAGGTGCAGGCGGCCGCCGTCCAGTACGTGCGCAAGGTCGCGGGGACGACGAAGCCCGCTCGGGACAACGCCGAGGCCTTCGAGCGGGCCGTCCAGGAGATCTCCGCCGCGACCCAGCGCCTGCTCGACGCGCTGGTCGCCCATGGCGCCCCCAAGGACCGCGAGATCGAGGCGGCCCGCGCCCGGGCGCGGTCCGCCGAGCGCTACGCCCGCTGACTCGTCGAGCCACCGACCGGAGGGGACGGGTCGGCGAGGCGGCAGATGTCGCGCGACAAGGATCCGGGGCTCGGTGCGGGATTGGATCCGCCGGGCCCGGGTACGTCAGGGTGACCACGCCGTTCCGCAGCGCAGCGGAAGGCGTGTCCGCTCGACAAGGAGGACACATGACGACGCAGACACCGCAGTCGTTCAGCGCCACGGAAGCCGACGGCGATCCGACGCTGTCGTCGTCCGCAGGCGGCACCTCGGCCCGCGACCGCGCCGCGCACGTGGGCGGCACCGCCAAGGACCAGGCGGCGGGCGTCGCCCAGGAGGCCAAGTACCAGGCCCGGGACCTCGCGGGCGAGGCCCGCAGCCAGGTGCGCCAGCAGCTCGACACCCAGAAGGGCCGGCTCAGCGACCTGCTCCGGGAGATCGGCGAGGAGCTCGAGCAGATGGCCGACGGGAGCGACCGCAACGGGGTCGCCGCCGACCTGGTGCGCCAGGTGGCCTCCCGCACCCGCGACGTCCGCGGCTACCTGGACGGCGACGGGGACATCCTCCGCGACGTCCGGCGCTTCGCCCGGCGTCGCCCCGGCACCTTCCTGCTCGGGGCGGCGGCAGCCGGCGTCCTCGCCGGCCGCGCGACCCGGGCGGCCGCCGCGGCCCGCAAGCAGCAGCAGTCCAGTTCGTCGTCGTCCGCGTCCGAGTCCACGGGCTGGACCGCGGGCACCGGGACGCCGAGCACCTCACCGGGCTACGCGGGTGAGTACGCCACGGCCGGCAGCTACTCGGGCTACTCGACCGGCCAGCCGACCGGCTATGCGACCGCCGAGCCGACCGCGGGCTTCGCCGCCGCCGGCGCCGCCCCCACGGCCACCTACGCGACACCGGAGCCGACCGGCTCATACGTCGTGGAGCAGGAGACGTCCGGCGGGCAGGAGTTCTACGCCGAGCAGGGCACCGCGTACTCGCCGGCGACCGGCGTCGGGGAGTACGTCGAGGACGAGTACGCGGCGGGCACCAACCCCGCCGGCACCACGCCCGCGGGCACGACCCCTGCCGCAGGCGGCTACGTCGTGCCCGACACCTCCGGCGTCCGGACCGACGAGTACGGCAACACCTACCCCGCCGGCACCCTGCCCCCGGAGGAGGAGCGCCGGTGAGCAGCTACGGATCCGACGTGCCCGGGGCCACCCGGCACGCCGACCCCCGCACGGCGGACGTCGGCGACGTGTCCGTCGGCGACCTCGTCGGCCGGCTCACCGGGGACCTGTCCCGCCTGATGCGCGCCGAGCTGGCCCTGGCCAAGGCCGAGGCCAAGGAGGAGGCCGGTCGCGCCGGCCGCGGGGCGGGCATGCTCGCCGGCGCCGGCGTCGGCGCGAACCTCGTCCTGACGTTCGTCTCGCTGGCCGTCATGTTCGGGCTCGGTGCCTGGATGCCGCTCGGCTGGGCCGCCCTGATCGTCGGCGTCGTGTGGGCGATCGCCTCGGCGGCGCTCGCGTCGTCCGGCCGCAAGGCGCTCACGACGGTGAACCCGTCCCTGCCCCAGACCACCGAGACTCTCAAGGAGGACGCCCAGTGGGCGAAGAAGCCGCGCGGCTGAGGGAAGAGATCGAGCAGACCAGGTCCGACCTGACCCGGGACGTCGATCGGCTCACCGAGAAGACGAGCCCTGCTCGCATCATGGAGCGACGGGTCCAGCGGACGCGTGGCCGGCTCTCCGGGCTGAAGGAGAAGATCATGGGTGCGGACGACGCGGCACGGCGGCCCACGTACGGGCCGACGTACACGGACGACGTCTACGACCGTGGCTGGTCCACCGCCGGCTACCCGGCCGGCGGCAGCTCGACCACCGGGTCGGACTCCGGCTCGCTGCGGGAGTCCGTCACCGGCACCGCATCGCACGCCGCCGACAGCGCCAAGGAAACGCTGGCGGGGGTGCGCTCCGGGGTGGCCCATGCCGGTGAGCGGGCGTCGGGCGCCGCGCACGACGCGGTGTCGGGCGTCCGCGAGCAGACCGAGGGCAGCCCGGTCGCGGCGGGAGTCGTCGCGTTCGGCATCGGCTGGCTGGTGTCGTCGCTGCTGCCGGCGAGCGAGGCGGAGACGCAGGCCGCCCAGCGCGCCGGGGACGCCGCCAAGGAGCACGGCGGCCCGGTCCTGGAGCAGGCGAAGCAGGCGG
>Ga0302299_10002893_pt1 | contig 10443 bp, 9 predicted proteins | sample III_Fen_N3_4_FD_198795 | JGI IMG/M metagenome (GOLD analysis project Ga0302299, IMG submission 198795) | Peat permafrost microbial communities from Stordalen Mire near Abisko, Sweden - III_Fen_N3_4 | ecosystem: Environmental > Terrestrial > Soil > Wetlands > Permafrost | place: Sweden: Abisko...
TCGCCGTGCCGCGCGGTCCGACGTCCGTGACCCGGGCCAATCCCGCCGGGCTCACCGGGCGCCAGGGGCAGGTCGTCCAGCTGCTGGCGGAGGGGCTGACCAACGCCGAGATCGCCGACCGTCTCGTGACGTCGGTGCGGACCGCGGGCAACCACGTCGCCGCGGTGCTGGAGAAGCTCGACGTCCACGACCGCCGGGACGCCGTCGCCCGCGCCCGCGAACTGGGTATCGCGCCGGAGAGATCTGAGTAGTCGCCACTCACGACCGTCCGCCCGGCGCCCGGCGAGCCTTACCGCACGAGGACGTCGAGCGGACGTCCCGCGGACGTCGGGAGGACGTGGTGGACATGACGGTGGACAGGGCGATCGACCAGGACCGGCTGATGGACTTCCTGCACCGGTTCGTCGGTGATCTGGGGGCGACGGTGTCAGCAGGCAGCGTGGTGATCGGCGACCGGCTGGGGCTGTACCGCGCGCTGCGCGAGGGGCCGCTGCTGCCGGCAGAGCTGGCCGGGCGGACGGGTACCGCGCCGCGCTACGTGGAGGAATGGCTGCGCGGCCAGTCGGCCGGTGGCTACGTGCAATACGACCCGGCGACGGGCCGCTACGGCCTGACCGAGGAGCAGGCCTTCGCGCTGACGGACCCCGACGGGCCGGTCTTCGTGCCCGGCGCCTTCCAGCTCGCACTCGGCACCCTGCAGGCGTTGCCGCGGATCACCGAGTCCTTCACGACCGGGGACGGCGTCGGCTGGCACGAGCAGCACGACGACGTCTTCGGCGGCTGCGAGCGGTTCTTCCGCCCGGGCTACGTGCAGAACCTGCTGCCGGCGTGGTTGCCCGCGCTGGACGGCGTCGTCGAGCGGCTCTCGGCCGGGGCGCACGTCGCGGACGTCGGCTGCGGCCACGGCGCGTCCACCGTGCTGATGGCGCAGGCCTTCCCGCGGTCGACGTTCGTGGGGTCGGACTACCACGCCGCGTCGATCGACCTCGCGACCAAGCGCGCCGCCGAGGCCGGGGTGGCGGACCGGGCCCGGTTCGAGGTCGCCGCCGCGCAGCAGCTAGGGGGCGGCCCGTACGACCTCGTGACCAGCTTCGACTGCCTGCACGACATGGGCGATCCGCTGCGCGCCGCAACGCACGTGCTCGGCTCGCTCGCCCCGGACGGCACCTGGATGATCGTCGAACCGATGGCCGGCAACGACGTCACGGACAACCTCAACCCCGTCGGCCGGGTCTACTACTCCTTCTCCACCTTCCTGTGCGTCCCCAACGCGCTGTCGCAGGACGGCGGGTACTCCCTCGGCGCGCAGGCGGGCGAGGAGGCGATCCGGCGCATCGTCACGGACGCCGGGTTCAGCCGCTTCCGCCGGGTCGCCGAGACGCCGTTCAACCTCGTGTTCGAGGCGCGTCCCTGACGTGCCGCTCGGGGCGGCGGGACATCTTCGCGGGGACCGCCCACTCCTGAGCGGCGGGCCGTGACCAGTGGCGTGGAACGGTGACGGCGGGGGTCACCGTCCTACGCCACTGTTGGCAGCGTGTAGTAGTCCTCGGTGGCGACCGGGCGGAACCCGACAGAGGTGTAGAGGCCCAGCGCCCGGTCGTTCCCGACCTCGACGTCCAGGTGGACCCGGCCGGCGCCGTCCGCCACGGCCTGCCGGACCAGACGCCGCAGCACGCCGCGACCGATGCCCCGTCCCTGCAGGTCAGGACGGACGACGAAGCCGTAGATGCCGACGCCGCCGAGGTCCTCGCGGGCGACGGACACGGTCCCGACGACCTCGCCGTCGCGCTCCACGACGAGCGTGCCGTCCCGGAAGCTCGGCGCCTCACCGACCGACCGCTCCCACCCGAAGCCCGCCCGCAGCAGGTCGTCGACCGCCGTCCCGTCCCGCGCGGCGTCGACCGCGCGGATCGTCAGTCGGTCGTCCTCCGGTGCCGTCGCCTCGGACGGCTCGGCCGGTCCGCGCCTCAGTTCGAGCGCGTGCTCGCTGTGGTCGAGCACCCCGCCGCGCGCCAGCGCGAACTCGTGACCGCCGGCGCCGGTGCGGGCGGTGACCAGCAGGACCGGGCCGTACGCCCGCTCCTGGCACAGGGGCAGGGCGGCGTCGACCAGCGCGGTCGCGATCCCTTGCCGTCGCCGCTCCGGGTCGACCATGCCCGCCAGCTCCACCGCCGGCGCCCCGAACGAGTACAGGCCCAGGAAGCCTGCGAGCCGGTCGCCGTCCCACCACAGCAGGTCCTCGACGCGGTCGCCGGAGCGGGCGCGCAGTGTCCCCCACTCCAGCTTGAGCCGGCCGCCGTCCGCAGCGACCACGCGCCGCTCCAGGTCGGCGACGGCAGCGAGTTGAGGGGCGCCCAGGCCGGCAGCACGTTGCAGCACGCCCCCAATCAACCACCGCCGTCAACCTGGTTTCACGCCGCCCCCACCCCGCGCAGCGGCCGGCGACGCGGGACAGGACGGCGCGGGACGGGACGGCTAGCGTAGGGACCGTGTCGGACCACGCCTTCTCCCCTTCCCCCGACGGCGACCTGATGCCGGCGTCCGGGAACAGAGCGGTCACGGCGGCCGCCGACAACCTGCCGGCCACGGCCCGGCGTTCCGTCGCGGCAGGCCTCGCCGACGGGACCGGTGACGTCATGCGCGCCGCCCACGGCGCCTGACGGCACGCAGTCGGCGAGTCGAGGCGGGCGAGGCGGGATGGAACAGCTGCTGCGGCCCCTCGTCGCCGGGACGACGTACCGGCGCGGGGTCTACCTGCTGCTCGGCGCCGTCCTGCTGCTGCCGTACCTGCTGCTCGGCCTGGCCTTCGTCGGCATGCTCCGCGAGCCGGGAACGCCGGTGGGGCTGACCCTCGTCCTGGCCCTGCTCGCAGCGGTGATCGGGTTCGTGCCCGCCTTCCTGTCCGGCACCCGGGCGCTGGAGATCACGGCTGCTCGCCTGCTGCTCGACGTCGACCTGCCCGACCCGCCCGCCGTCGAGGTGGTGGGCCGGGAGACCAGGTTGCGGGCGGCGCTGTGGTTCGCCGTCCACCTCGCCGTGGGCGGGGCCGTCGGGTTCGCCCTGCTCGTCGGGGTGCCGCTGGCCCTGTCACCGCTCCTGGTCCGGGCCGGGCCGCTGGCGCCTGCTCTCACCGACCCCGGCCTCGGCGCGACGAGGCCCGGTGGGGCGTGGGTGCTGAGCGCCGTCGGCGTCCTCCTGCTGATCGGCGTCGGCTACGCCGTGGCAGGGCTCGGTCTGCTGGCCACGGTGATGGCGCCCGTGCTGCTGGGACCGTCGCCGACCGAGCGCATCGCCGCACTGGAGGCCGACGCGCGCCGCCTCGCCGCCCGCAACGGCCTGGCGCGCGAGCTGCACGACTCGGTCGGGCACGCGCTCACGGTGACGGTGCTGCAGGCCGCCGCGGCCGGCCAGCTGCTCGACACCGATCCCGCCTTCGTCCGCCGTGCCCTGGCGGCCATCGAGGACTCCGGCCGGGCCGCGATGGACGACCTCGACCGCGTGCTCGGCGTCCTGCGCGACGGCGAGGCGGCCGCGCTCGGCCCGCGACGGACGCTGGCCGACCTGCCGCAGCTGGCCTCCGAGGCGCGCGCCACCGACCGCGACGTCACGCTCTCGATGCGCGGTCCGGTCGCCGACGTCCCGGGTTCGGTGTCCCGGGAGGGGTACCGCCTGGTGCAGGAAGGGCTGACGAACGCGCTGCGGCACGCCGGCGCGGTGCCGGTCGCCCTGCTCGTCGCCGTCACGGCCGACGCGCTGACCATCGAGGTGTCCAACGCGCTGCCCGCCACCGGAGCGGCCGGCGCCGCATCAGCCGACGCCGGCTCCGGCGTGGGGCTGGCCGGGATGGGCGAACGCGTCACCCTGCTCGGCGGCCGGCTCACCGCCGGACCGGACGGCGGCCGGTGGCGCCTGCATGCCGAGCTGCCGCTGTGAGGGCGGACCTGTGAGGGCGGACCTGTGAGCGCGGACGGTGGCGGGGCCGGGCTGGTGCGGGTGGCAATCGTGGACGACGACGAGCTGGTCCGCATCGGGCTGCGCGCGGTCCTGTCCACGGCAACGGACCTGAGCGTCGTCGGCGAGGCGGCGGACGGCGCGGACGTGCCGGACCTGGTGGCCCGCACCACTCCCGACGTCCTGCTCGTCGACGTCCGGATGCCGGGCATCGACGGTCTGCAGGCGACCCGGCACCTGCTCGCGACGTCCGCCCGGCCGCCGCGCGTCCTCGTCGTGACGACGTTCGAGAACGACGAGTACGTGTACGAGGCGCTGCGGGCCGGGGCGAGCGGGTTCCTGCTCAAGCGGGCCCGCCCGGCCGAGGTCGTGCAGGCCGTACGGCTCGTGGCGGCCGGGGAGTCGCTGCTGTTCCCGGCCGCGATCCGGCGGCTGGCCGGCGCCTACGGCGGTCGCACCGCGGGCGACCGGCTGGCGGCGGCCCGGCTCACCGACCGCGAGGGCGAGGTACTGCGGCTGATGGCGGCCGGACTGTCGAACGCCGAGGTCGCGGCCCGGCTCGTCGTCTCGGTGGAGACGGTGAAGACGCACGTCGGCAACGTGCTCGCCAAGCTCGGCGCGCGGGATCGGACCCAGGCGGTCATCACGGCGTACGAGTCGGGCTTCGTCACGCCGTCGGGCTGACCCGGGCCGTGATGCCCTCCCTCCTGCGGGGGAGGCGGATCCCGCCCTCTCGGGATGGCCCGGCGACGCGCGCGGGCGAGGGTCGAGAGCATGACGACGACATCCCCCACGTCCTCCTCTCCCGTGCCCCGCGCCCCGGCGCCACGCCCGGCGGCGCCCACCCACGCCGCCGGCCGGATCGGATACGCCTGCGCCGCTTTCTGTGCCGCGTACGGCACGCTGGCCCTGGCCTGGACGGTCACCGGCCGCGGCTACCCCTTCGGCGCCAACGACTCCGACGAGAAGTTCGCGGTGCTGCACCACGTTCCTGTCGCGGTCGGGGCGCCGCTGTTCGCCGTCGGACTCCTCGCCGCCTCCGTGCTGGCGCTCGCCGCGAGCGGCCCGTACGCCACCCCGCCGCGGGGGGCCGCCCGCCGGGCGCTGCTCGCCGTCGGCTGGGCCATCGGCGGGGCCCTGCTCGTCGCCGTCCCGACGACGACCGCGCTAGCCCTGGTCGCGTACGCGCCGATGCTGCTCGCCGGCGCCCCGTTCGGCTGGCCGGCCGGCATCGACTACGGCCGCCTGCTCGACTGGTCACTGCTGAACCAGGTGCTGTGCCTGGTCGGCGGGGTCCTGCTGGCGCGGACGATGCTGCAGTGGCAACGCCGGACGCGTGGGGCCTGTCCCGCCTGCGGCCTGGACGTCGACGCGTCCGCGCGTGCCTCGACGGGCCTGACCGCGGCGCGGGCGGCGCGACTGGGCCGTCGGGCCGTCGGGGTCGCCGTCGTCATCCCGCTGGTCTACGCCGTGACGCGCTACGCCTGGGTGCTCGACGTCCCGCTGCTGATCAGCGAGCAGCACCTGCGGGAGTTGCGGGCGGAGGGCGGTCAGTGGGTCGGCGCCGGGATCGCCACCTTCGCCGTCGTCGGCTCGCTGCTGACGCTCGGGCTGGTGCAGCGGTGGGGCGAGACCTTCCCGCGGTGGATCCCGTGGCTGGGGGCGCGGCCGGTTCCGGTGGCGCTCGCCGTGGTGCCGGCGAGCCTCGTCGCCGTGCTGGTCCTCGCGGGCACGCTGGGCCCGATCAGCAGCCCCGAGTTCTGGCGCCGGCATCCGGTGGAGGCCCTGCCGCTCGCGCCGATGCCGCTGTGGGCGATCGCGCTCGCCGTCGCGACGTACGCCTACCGGGTGCGCCGGCGCGGTACGTGCGCCGGCTGCCGGAGCCAGGCATGAACGCCGCGACCACCGGCCGCACCGTGGCACAGGAGCTGCCGGCGGGCTTGGCGCAGGACCTCGCGCAGGACCTCGCGCAGGACCTGGCGGCCTGCGACGTCCTCCTGCACGAGACCGTCCGCAGCCCCGGCCATCCGATGCTCACCGCGGTCGCCGACCACCTGCTGCTGGCCGGCGGCAAGCGGCTGCGCCCCCGGCTCGCGCTGCTCGCCGCGCGGTTCGGCGATCCGGGCCACCCCCAGGTGGTGCCCGCGGCGGCCGCGGTGGAACTGCTGCACGTCGCGTCGCTGTACCACGACGACGTGATGGACGAGGCGACCCTGCGGCGCGGCCGGACGAGCGTCAACACCCGCTGGAGCAACAGCGTGGCGATCCTCGCCGGCGACTACCTGGTGGCCCGCGCCGCCGAACTGGCCGCGCCGCTCGGCGTCCCGGCCGCGCTGGCGCAGGCCCGCACCCTGCAGCGGCTCGTCGAGGGCCAGCTCGGGGAGACGGCGGCCACCGGCGGCAACGCCGTCGATGCCGCTGCGGATGCCGCGACCGATGCCGAGGAGCGCTACCTGCGCGTCGTCGCGGACAAGACGGCGGCGCTGTTCGCGCTGGCGGTTCGCCTCGGCGGGGACGCCGCAGGTGCGCCGGCCCCGCACGTGGACGCGCTCGTCGGCTACGCGGAGGAGCTCGGCATCGCGTTCCAGCTCTGCGACGACGTCATCGACCTCGCCGCACCGACCCGGCGCTCGGGCAAACCGGCGGGGTCCGACGTCCGACAGGGCGTGCTGACCCTGCCGGCTCTGCGGGCCCTGCGCGGCCGCGGCAGCCGGCGGCTGCGCCGGGCGCTCCTGGCCGGGGCCGCGGGCGACCGGGCGGCCCACCGGCTGGCGGTGGACCTGGTGCGCCGGTCGCGCGGGCTCGACGAGGCGTGCGAGGAGGTCGGCCGGTACGTCGGCCGGGCCCGGGCGGCCCTGCTGCGGCTGCCCGACACCCCGGCCCGTCAGGAGCTGGACCGGCTGGCCCTCGACGTCGCCCGCTCGGCCGCCTCGGTCACCCGGGATGCCGTCCCGTGCCCACGGCGGTGAGGTCCGGACGCCGTACCCTCCCGTTGTGGAACACAAGCCACCCACGGACGACGGGCGGTCCACCCGGACGGGTGGCGACCTGTCGTTGCCGGAATGGGTCGCCCTGGCGGTCATCTGCGAGCGGCCCACGCACGGGTTCGCGATCGCCACGCTCACGACCAGGACCGGTCCGGTCGGTCGTGTCTGGCAGATCCCGCGACCGGTGGTCTACCGGGCTCTGGGCCGCCTCCTGGACGCCGGGCTCATCACGCCGGAGTGCGTCGAGCCCGGGCTCGGACCGCAACGCACCCGCTACCGCGCCACCGACGCCGGGCACCGGGCCGTCGAGGGCTGGCTGGCCGTGCCGGTCGAGCACGTGCGCGACGTCCGGTCGCACCTGCTCGTGAAGCTGGCGCTGCTCGAGCGGACCGGGCGCGACCGCTCGGCACTCCTCGCGGGACAGCGCGCGCGGCTGGAGCCCATCGCCGAGGCCCTGGCGCGGGCGGAACCCGGACCGGGGTTGGACGAGGCGCTGCTGGCGTGGCGGCGTGCGTGCGCCGGCGCCGCCCTCGCCTTCCTGGACGACCTCTCGGCGCGTTGAGGTCGGTCAGCCCGCCGGGACGGCGGCGTCCTGGCCGGCGTCCAACCGCTCGGACTCCTCGTCCGTGAAGAGGCGCGACCGGATGATGAACCGGTGCCCGGTCGGCGCCTCGAGGCTGAAGCCCGCACCCCGGCCGGGGACGACGTCGATCGTCAGGTGGGTGTGCGACCAGTAGGCGAACTGGGAGCGGCCCATGTACACCTTCACCGGCTCGAACGTGTCCACCGACGTCGAGATGTCGAGCTCACCGAGGTACATGTCCGACGACCCGACGATGAAGTCCCCGGCGGGGTAGCACATCGGCGAACTGCCGTCGCAGCAGCCGCCCGACTGGTGGAACATCAGCGGGCCGTGGTCCACCCGCAGACTGCGGAGCAGCTCCGCGGCGGCCGGGGTGACCGCGACCCGTTCGACGACGTCCACGGGTCTCCTCTCCTCGCGCACTCGGACACCCGGACGGGCGGACGGACGGTGCGGGCCGGCCCGGGCCCGTGGACGCGCGGGTGCGCGTCCACGGGCGCCGTGGTCCGATCAGAAGAAGCCGAGCTTCTTCGCGTTGTAGCTGACCAGCAGGTTCTTGGTCTGCTGGTAGTGGTCGAGCATCATCAGGTGGTTCTCGCGGCCGATGCCCGAGCCCTTGTAGCCCCCGAACGCGGCCGCGGCCGGGTAGGCGTGGTAGCAGTTGGTCCAGACGCGGCCGGCCTGGATGGCGCGGCCGGCCCGGTAGAGCGTGTTCGCGTCGCGCGCCCACACACCGGCACCGAGGCCGTAGAGGGTGTCGTTGGCGACCTTGATGGCCTCGTCGAAGCCGTCGAACCGGGTGACGGACACGACCGGACCGAAGATCTCCTCCTGGAAGATGCGCATGGAGTTGTCGCCCTCGAAGACCGTCGGCTGGACGTAGTAGCCGCCGGAGAGGTCCCCGCCGAGGTCGACGCGGTTGCCGCCGATGGCGACCTTGGCGCCCTCGGCCTTGCCGATCTCGATGTAGGAGAGGATCTTCTCCAGCTGGTCGTTGCTGGCCTGCGCGCCGATCATCGTGTCGGTGTCCAGCGGGTTGCCCTGCTTGATCTGGCCGGTGCGGGCCACGGCGTCGTGAAGGAACTGGTCGTAGATGCTCGACTCGATCAGCGCCCTCGACGGGCACGTGCAGACCTCGCCCTGGTTGAGGGCGAACATCGTGAAGCCCTCGAGCGCCTTGTCGTAGAAGTCGTCGCGCGCGCTCGCGACGTCGGCGAAGAAGATGTTCGGGCTCTTGCCGCCCAGCTCCAGGGTGACCGGGATCAGGTTCTGCGACGCGTACTGCATGATCAGCCGGCCGGTCGTCGTCTCGCCGGTGAAGGCGATCTTGCGGATCCGCGGGGACGACGCCAGCGGCTTGCCCGCCTCCACCCCGAACCCGTTGACGACGTTCAGCACGCCCGGCGGCAGCAGGTCACCGATCAGGTCCATCAGGAACATGATCGATGCGGGCGTCTGCTCGGCCGGCTTGAGCACGACGGCGTTGCCCGCGGCCAGCGCCGGGGCGAGCTTCCACACGGCCATCAGGATGGGGAAGTTCCACGGGATGATCTGGCCGACGACGCCGAGCGGCTCGTGGAAGTGGTACGCCACGGTGTCGTCGTCGATCTGGCTGATCGAGCCCTCCTGGGCGCGCACCGCCCCGGCGAAGTACCGGAAGTGGTCGACCACCAGGGGCAGGTCGGCGGCCAGGGTCTCGCGGACCGGCTTGCCGTTGTCCCAGGTCTCGGCGACCGCCAGCATCTCGAGGTTCGCCTCGATCCGATCAGCGATCTTCAGCAGGACGTTGCTGCGCTCGGTGATCGAGGTGCGCCCCCAGGCTGGGGCCGCGGCGTGCGCGGCGTCCAGCGCGAGCTCGATGTCCTCGGCAGTGCCGCGCGCGATCTCGCAGAAGGGCTGGCCGGTGACCGGGCTGACGTTCTCGAAGTACTGGCCCTTGACCGGAGCGACGCGCTCGCCACCGATCCAGTTGTCGTAGCGCCCGGCGTAGGTGACCAGGCTGCCCGGCTGACCGGGGGCGGCGTAGACCGTCATCGGAACTCCTCGCGTCGTTGCGTGGATGGATCGTGCGGAGGGAAGGCGGGGTGCATCAGGTGTGCAGTACGACGCCGCGGACCGACCTGAGGACCTAGTCACAGTGGCACTAGTCGGCCGGCATCGCGCGCCGGAGCCCGGCGAAACGCCGGGCGGGAGTCACCGAGCGGTCACGGCACCCTCGGCGGTATCGGGACGTTCTCCCCACCGGTAATTTTTCGACCAGGTATCGTGCAACCGGTAGTTGCCGTGCGCCAGCCGTTGCATCCGGCTCACGGACCTGGTCGACAGTTCGGAGCACGGTGACACCGGTCAGCGCAGGGCGCCTCGCCTCCGTCGCGCTCTCCGGCACCGCGCTCCTGCTCGTGGCCCTCGCGGTGATCGGGGCCCTGACGCCGACGGCACCGGTCGTCCTCCCCACGACACCCGTGGACCTCCCGGCGGCGCGAGCACAGCCGTCACAGCCGTCACAGCCGCAGCGGCCAGGGGAGGAACGGCCCGGGGAGGAACGGCCCGGCGAGCTGCGGCCGGGCGAGCTGCGGCCGGGGTGCGACCCGGCGCCGTCCTGGCTCGACGCGACCCCGGACCGCACGAGCCGGCCGGCGCCGGCGCTGCTCGTGCGCAGCTGGCACGGGGCCGGTCACGACGGGGCGCGCCTGCGCGTCGTGGCGGTCCAGGTGGACACCGCGCGGGCCCACCTGTCCGTCGCGGTCCCGGTCCGGTTGGGCGCCGTGCTCTCTACGGCGGACCTGACCCGGCGCGCCCACGCCGTCCTCGGGATGAACGGCGACTACTTCGACCGGGGGCCGGCGGGCGCGTTCCCGCGCGGCGTCGAGGTCCGGCGGGGCGTCGTGCTCCACGCGCCGGCGGGCCCGACCAAGGGGGTCG
>Ga0302299_10002894_pt1 | contig 10442 bp, 8 predicted proteins | sample III_Fen_N3_4_FD_198795 | JGI IMG/M metagenome (GOLD analysis project Ga0302299, IMG submission 198795) | Peat permafrost microbial communities from Stordalen Mire near Abisko, Sweden - III_Fen_N3_4 | ecosystem: Environmental > Terrestrial > Soil > Wetlands > Permafrost | place: Sweden: Abisko...
GGCGGCGCACCTCGTCCTGCGTGGCTCCTGCCAGGGACACGGCTCGACGTCCTCGCTGCGCTAGCGCCCGGAGGCCGCGGCGCGACGCCGCGACAGCGCGTCGACGCTCGCCGCGACGAGCAGCACCAGGCCGGTCACGAAGTACACGACGCCGGCAGGCTGGTTCAGCAGCGCCATGCCGTTGGCGATGATCGCGACGACCAGGCCGCCGATGATGGCGTCGATCGGCCGGCCCTTGCCGCCGAACAGCGAGGTGCCGCCGATGACGGCCGCGCCCACGGCGTAGAGGAGGGTCTGCCCGCCGCCGGTGCTCGGCGTGACGCCGTTGTCGCGGCTCATGAGGATGATGCCGGCGACCGCGGCGAGGGTGGAGCAGATCACGAAGCAGAACAGGCGGATGTTCGCCACGTTGATGCCCGAGCGGCGGGCCGCCTCCGCGTTGCCGCCGACGGCGTAGACGTGCCGACCGAACGACGTGCGGTTGAGCGTCACGCTGGTGACGACGAGGAGCACCAGCAGGACGGGCACCACGATGGGGACGCCCCTGATCGAGGTGACGGCGGGGTTCACGCTGCGCTCGATGCTGAGGATGTAGGTGACGATCCCGAGCAGCACGACGATGGCAACCATCTTGAACGCCCACACGGACGTGCGCTCGGCGTGAAGGCCGTCGGCGCGCCGCTTGGTCATCCGTCGGAACGTGAGGACGCCGTACACGATCACCACGAGCACGTACAGGGCCCAGCCCGCGCCGACCGGCATGTTGCTGTTCATGACGGCGAGCAGGGTGTTGTCGACGAGCGCGATCTGGCCGCCCTCGCCGATGAGCTGCAGCTGCACGCCCTGCAGCGCGAGGAAGAACGCCAGCGTCACAACGAACGACGGGATTCCCAGCCGCGCCACCAGAAGGCCGATGAGGAGGCCGATGAACGCGCCGCAGGCCAGGCACGCGAGGACGCCGACGTACCACGGGGCCCCGTGGTTGGTGACGAAGATGCCCAGCACCGCCGCGCATACGCCGGCGGTGTAGCCGGCCGACAGGTCGATCTCGCCGAGCAGCAGGACGAAGACCAGGCCCATCGCGATCACAATGACGCCGGCGCCCTGGTTGAGCAGGTTGCCGAAGTTGAACGCGGTCGGGAAGGTCTCCGAGCGCACCGACGAGAAGACGGCCGCGAGCACCAGCAGGCCGAGCACGGCCGGCAGGGCGCCGACGTCGCCGCCGCGCACCTTGGCGAAGTACTCCCCGATCGCCGTGCTGAGGCGGTTGTCGGGGACCTCGGTGGCGGAGTTCTCGAGCTCCTTGTCCATCATCGTGCTCATGACTGGGCCTCCCCGGAGGTCTCGGACTCGACCGTCTCGTCGAGGGCGACGGCCGCCGGTGGCGGTGTGGACGACAACCGTCCGGTGGTGATGAGCTCGACGATCTGGCCGTGCGTCACCGACTTCGCGTCGATCTGCGCGGCCATCCGCCCGAGGTAGAGCACCGCGATGTCGTCAGCCACCTCGAGCACGTCGTTCATGTTGTGGCTGATGAGGATGACGGCGAGCCCTTTGTCCGCGAGGCGGCGGACCAGCTTGAGGACCTGCTCGGTCTGGGCGACGCCGAGGGCCGCCGTGGGCTCGTCGAGGATCACGAGCCTGGAGTTCCAGAGGACGGCTCGGGCGATCGCCACGGTCTGGCGTTGGCCTCCGGAGAGGCTCGCGACCTTCTGGCGGATCGACTTCACCGTGCGCACCGAGAGGCCCGCCAGTGTCTCGTTGGCGCGGCGCTCCATCTCGGCGTCGTTGATGAATGTGGCGGAGGTAATCTCACGCCCGAGGAACATGTTCTCGACGATGTCGAGGTTGTCGCAGAGCGCGAGGTCCTGGTAGACGACCTCGATGCCCATGGCGTTGGCCTGCTTGGGACCGGTCACGTGGACCTTCTGGCCCTCGAAGAGGTACTCGCCTCCGTCAAACGAGTGGATGCCTGCCAGGCCCTTGATCAACGTGCTCTTGCCGGCGCCGTTGTCACCGACGAGGGCGGTCACCCGGCCGAGCCGAACGTCGAGATCGACCTCGCGCAGCACCTCGACGGCACCGAAGCTCTTGGTCACACCCCGCAGGCTGAGCAGCGGCTGGTCGCTGCTCGTGGGTCCGGCAGGCGGAGCCGGCGTGGTCATGGTCATGGAGATCCTCGCAAGGTGACGTGGGTGGCACAACGCGACGGGCTCAGAGTGGCACGACGGCGCACGCCGGACAGCCCGATCTGGCGACGCACGAGAAGGGCGCGATGATGCAGCACGGGGGTCCGGCCCGAAGGCCGGACCCCCGTGATCCTGCTACGAGATGCCCGCTGCGGTGCAGAGCGAGGCGTAGGTACCCGTGCAAACCTTCGCGGCCGTGGTGTAGCCGGCGTCGAACGGAACCTTGATGTTCGCCTTGGTGATCCAGACCGGGACGGCGTACGCCGCACCGATCGTGACCTTCTGGTTGTTGATCGTCTGGTCGGCGGTGGTCTTGTCCGTCCCGTCGCCCTTGATCATGCCGATCGCCAGCTTCGCGGCGAGGTTCGCCTCGAGGTTGGTGTCCTTGAACACGGTGCCGCACTGGGTGCCAGCGAGAACGCGCTGGAGACCCTCGTCACTGGCGTCCTGCCCGGTGATCGGGACCTTCCCGGCGAGGCCGTTCTTCGCGAGGACGACATTCACGCCGCCGGCCATCGTGTCGTTGGCCACGAGCACGCCGTCGATGGCGCCCTTGTTCTGGGCGTACATCTGCTCGAACACGGTCTGCGCGACGGTGGCGTCCCACTTGCCGGTCTGGTCGGCGACGATCTTGTAGTCGCCCGCCGCGACCTTCGGCTGGAGCACGCCGTTGTAGCCCTGCGCGAACAGCTTGGCGTTGTTGTCCGTCGGGTCACCGTCGACCTCGGCGACGTTGGCCTTGGTCTTGCCAGCGGTCGTGAGGCAGTCGACGAGGCCCTGGCCCATGAGCTTGCCGACCTGCACGTTGTCGAAGGACACGTAGTAGGTGGCGTCGCCGTTGAGGGTGAGGCGGTCGTAGTCGATGCTCGGGATACCGGCAGCCTTGGCCTTGCTCTCGCAGGCCGCGCCGCTGGCCGAGTCGAGGTTCACGATCATGAGGACGTTGACCTTCTCGGCGATCATGGCGTCGCAGATCGAGGAGAACTTCGTGACGTCCTTCGTGGCGTTCTGGATGTCGTACGTGTAGCCGGCCGCGTCGAAGGCCTTCTGCAGGCTGGGGCGGTCCGAGCTCTCCCAGCGGGGGGAGGTCGTGGCGTCGGGAAGGATCACGCCGACCTTCCCGGTCGTCGCGCCCGAGCCGCTCGAGGTCGCCGAGCTGGAGCTCGAACCGCCCGAACTGCTGCCACAGGCTGCGAGCAGCAGGGCCACGGCGGCAACGCCGGCCGCGCCCAAGTAACTCTTGCTCATGCTGGTCCTCTCTTGCACGGGTCCGCCGTGCGTCAGGGTCCGGACTTGCGCCCGGGTCGGGCTTCAGGCGCACGGAGTGACACGCCTGATGAATGTTGCCAGCCCGAACATATTCACCTTCGCGTGGTCCACGCCACACCTGCGGGTCACGAATTCGTTGTGTCCGGTAACAATTCCGTCACGCGAGCGTCGTACCCTGCCCCGCTATGTCCGGATTCGCGCCGGATGGTCGCCCTCGGCGCAACATCCCCGTGATGCGCGGTGCACGTCTCCGTGACCGCCGGACCCCGAACCGGATGCTTGCCGCCTACAGGCGGGGGCGCCATCGGGCGCCGCGCAGCGCCTCCTCGACCAGGGCCACCTCACGATCGGCGCGGGCCAGCCGAGCCCCCTCCTCCTCGAGCGCCCGCAGCGCCGCGGTGAGCGTCTCGGGGTCGACCTCCTCCCCCAGCTCACGTCGGGCGCCGGCGTACGCCGCGCGCGCGCCGGCCAGCGAGGCCGCCACATGGTGGGCGGCGAAGCGGGCGAGCACGAGGGGATGCCGCCGCAGGACGTCGTGCGCGCGGTAGTCCGACGGGCACTGGTCGAGCAGCCAGCCGGCGGCCGTGCCCTCCCACCCAGGGGCCCCGGGGGGCAGCACCGACCGCGGCCACCCCGGCGGTGCCTGCGCCTTGTCCACGTCCGGAGCCTACGAGAGGGGGCGGGCACGACGATGGCCCCGCGCGGTGCGCGGGGCCATCGTCACGAGCCGGGGTCAGGAGACCAGCCGTCAGGAGACCAGGCTGCGCAGGACGTACTGCAGGATGCCGCCGTTGCGGTAGTAGTCGGCCTCGCCGGGGGTGTCGATGCGCAGCACGGCGTGGAAGTCGACGGCGCTGCCGTCGGCCCGCACCGCCGAGACGAGCACCTTGCGCGGGGTGACGCCCTCGTTGAGCTCGGCGACGCCGGTGATGGCGAACGTCTCCGTGCCGTCGAGCCGGAGCGAGTCGGCCGACTCGCCCTCGGGGAACTGCAGGGGCAGGACGCCCATCCCGATGAGGTTCGAGCGGTGGATGCGCTCGTACGACTCGGCGATGACCGCCTTGACGCCCAGCAGCGCCGTGCCCTTGGCGGCCCAGTCGCGGGACGAGCCGGAGCCGTACTCCTTGCCCGCGAGGATCACGAGCGGCGTGCCGGCGGCGGCGTAGGCCCGCGCTGCGTCGTAGATGAAGGCCTGCGGCGCGCCGGCCTGGGTGAAGTCGCGGGTGTAGCCGCCCTCGACGCCGTCGAGCAGCTGGTTGCGCAGCCGGATGTTGGCGAACGTCCCGCGGATCATCACCTCGTGGTTGCCGCGGCGAGAGCCGTAGGAGTTGAAGTCCTTGCGCTCCACGCCGTTGGCCGACAGGTACTGGCCGGCCGGGCTGTCGGGCTTGATCGAGCTCGCCGGGCTGATGTGGTCGGTGGTGACCGAGTCGCCGAGCTTGGCGAGCACGCGGGCGCCGTGGATGTCGGCGACCGGGTCGGGCTGGGCCTTCATACCGTCGAAGTAGGGCGCCTTGCGGATGTAGGTCGAGCTGTCCTGCCAGTCGAACGTGCTGCCGGTGGGCGTGGGCAGCGACTGCCAGCGCTCGTCGCCCGCGAAGACGTCCTCGTAGCGCGAGGTGTACATGTCGGCGTCGATGCAGGCGTCGATCGTGGCCTGCACCTCGGCCGGCGAGGGCCAGATGTCGCGCAGGAACACGGGGTCGCCGTCGGCGCCGGTTCCGAGCGGCTCGGTCGTGATGTCGACGTCCATCGTGCCCGCGATGGCGTAGGCCACCACCAGCGGCGGCGACGCGAGGTAGTTCATCTTGATGTCGGGGTTGATGCGGCCCTCGAAGTTCCGGTTGCCCGACAGCACCGACACGACGGCGAGGTCGTCGGCGTTGACCGCGGCGCTGACCTCCACGGGCAGCGGGCCCGAGTTGCCGATGCACGTCGTGCAGCCGTAGCCGACGAGGTCGAAGCCCATCGAGTTGAGGTAGGGCGTCAGGCCGGCCTTGTCGTAGTAGTCGGTGACGACCTTCGACCCGGGCGCAAGAGTGGTCTTCACCCAGGGCTTGCGGGTCAGGCCCTTCTCGACCGCCTTCTTCGCCAGCAGCGCCGCTCCGATCATGACCGACGGGTTCGACGTGTTCGTGCACGAGGTGATGGCCGCGATCGTCACGGCGCCGTGGCCGATCGTGACCTCCTGGCCGTCGATCGTGAACGTCGAGGTCGTCTCGGGCGCGGACGTGTAGGTCGGGAGCGCCTCGGCGAACTTGGCCTTCGCCTCCGACAGCACCACGCGGTCCTGCGGGCGCTTCGGGCCGGCGAGCGACGCGACGATCGTGCCGAGGTCGAGCGTGATCCGCTCGGAGTAGTGCGGCTCGTGGTGCGGGTCGTGCCACAGGCCCTGAGCCTTGGCGTAGGCCTCGACGAGCGCGACCTGCTCGTGGGTGCGGCCGGTGAGGCGCAGGTAGCGCAGGGTCTCCTCGTCGATCGGGAAGATCGCGACCGTGGAGCCGTACTCCGGGCTCATGTTGCCGATCGTCGCCCGGTTCGCCAGCGGCACCGCGGTGACGCCGTCGCCGTAGAACTCCACGAACTTCCCGACGACGCCGTGCTTGCGCAGCATCTCGGTGATCGTGAGGACGAGGTCGGTGGCGGTCGCGCCCTCGGGGAGCGAGCCGGTGAGCTTGAAGCCGACGACGCGCGGGATGAGCATCGACACGGGCTGACCGAGCATGGCCGCCTCGGCCTCGATGCCACCCACGCCCCAGCCGAGCACGCCGAGGCCGTTGACCATCGTGGTGTGCGAGTCGGTGCCCACGCAGGTGTCGGGGTAGGCCTGCCCGTTGCGCACCATGACCACGCGCGCGAGCGACTCGACGTTCACCTGGTGCACGATGCCGGTGCCCGGCGGGACGACCTTGAAGTCGTCGAAGGCGGTCTGGCCCCAGCGCAGGAACTGGTAGCGCTCGCGGTTGCGCTCGTACTCGAGCTCGACGTTGCGCTCGGCGGCGTCGGGCAGCGCGAAGAAGTCGGCGATCACCGAGTGGTCGATGACGAGCTCGGCGGGCGAGAGCGGGTTGATCTGGTCGGGGTCTCCCCCGAGGTCCTTCACGGCCTCGCGCATGGTCGCGAGGTCGACCACGCACGCGACGCCGGTGAAGTCCTGCATGATCACGCGAGCCGGCGTGAACTGGATCTCGTCCTCGGGCTCGGCGGCCGGGTCCCACCCGCCGATGCTGCGGATGTGATCGGCGGTGACGTTGGCGCCGTCCTCGGTGCGCAGCAGGTTCTCGAGCAGCACCTTGTGCGTGAACGGCAGGTGCTTCGACCCCGTCACGGCGTCGACCCGGAAGATCTCGTACGTCGTCCCACCGACCTGCAGGTCGGAGCGGGCGCCGAAGCTGTCCTTGCTCGCCATGAGGTGTCCCTTCGCGTGCGGCCACTGTGACCCGCGCGGGTCCGGTGCGGTGCCGGGCCCGACGGGAGAAAAGTATCTTGACGTCAAGATACTTCATCGTAGCGACTCGCCCGACGGCTCGCCAGGCCAGGTCGACCCCCGGTCTCAGTCGGGGGGCAGGAGCAGGGCGACGGTCTCCACGTGCTGCGTCATGGGGAACAGGTCGAGGCCGCGCACGGCCGCCGGGCGCCATCCCCGCGCGCGAGCGAACCCGATGTCGCGACCGAGCGCCGCGGGGTCGCAGGCGACGTAGGCGACGGCGCGGGCACCGAGCCCGAGCACCGCCCCGATCACGTCGCGCCCGGCACCGCTGCGCGGCGGGTCGAGCACCACGAGGTCGACGCGCTCGGGGGCGCTCGTGGCGAGCCACTGCTGCACAGGGGCGTTGTGGATCCGCACCTGCGGAAGGTCGTGGAGGTTGCGACGCGCGTCCTTGCACGCCGCGACGGACGACTCCACGGCGTCGACGGCACCGGTCACGCCCACGTCCTCGCCGAAGCAGCCGGCGAACAGCCCCACGCCGGCGAACAGGTCGAGAACACGCTCCCCCGGACGCGGCGCGAGCATCTCGCGCACCGTCGCCACCAGGGCCTCGGCTGCGCCCGGGTGCACCTGCCAGAAGCCGTGCGCCTGCACCCGCCAGTCGCGTCCTGCGGCGCGCTCGGACACCCAGGTGCGGCCGCGCACCCCGACGATCGCGACGTCCTTGGGGAGGCTCGACCCGCTGCGCGCGGCCGAGCTCGGATCGACCACCACCGCGCGGTCGCCGCCGGAGCCGGCCACGACCTCGACCTCGACCGCGCCCGGCCAACGTCGCCGCGTCGCACCGACGGCATCGACGCCGGCGCTGGCCAGAGGGCACACGTCGACGACCTCGACCTCGTGCGACCGGTGGCGTCGGAACCCGAGGCGACCGTCGTCGGTGGCCGCGAACCTCACCCGGGTCCGCCAGCCGAGCCCGTCGAGGTCGCCGTCGACCGGTGACACCGTCACGGCGCCGGCGAGCGGGACGCCGTCGATCTCGGTGACCCCGCCGAGCCGCTCGAGCTGCTCGACGACGACCTCCGCCTTGAGGCGCCGCTGGGCCGGAAGGGACGCATGCTGCCAGTCGCAGCCGCCGCAGGTGCCCGCGTGGGCGCAGGGCGGCTCGACCCGGTCGGCGGACGCCTCCACGACGCGCACCACGTCGGCGCGCAGGAAGCGGCCCTTCGGCCCGGCCGAGGTCACCTCGACCTCGACCAGCTCACCGGGCAGGCCGTGGCGCACGAAGACGACCTGGCCGTCGCTGCGGCCCACGACGTGACCGCCGTGCGCGACCCGCTCGACCCGGACGACCAGGCGACGTCCGACGGCGTGCGAGACGGGGTTGGGCATGTGAGGAACTCTACGTTCGGGCTCGGCGACGGGCTGAACCGGCGACGTGTAGCGTTCCCACCCGTGCACGTCATCATCATGGGTTGCGGTCGCGTGGGTCTCGCCCTCGCGCAGACCCTGGACCGCGCCGGTCACTCGGTCGCCGTGGTCGACCAGGACCCGGGTGCGTTCACCACGCTCGACCCGGGCTTCGGCGGCACCACGATCACCGGCGTCGGGTTCGACCGCGACACGCTGCGCAAGGCGGGCATCGAGCACGCCGACGCGTTCGCGGCCGTGAGCAGCGGCGACAACTCCAACATCCTCGCGGCGCGCGTGGCCCGGGAGACGTACGGCGTCCCCCACGTGGTGGCGCGCATCTACGACCCCCGCCGCGCCGAGGTCTACCAGCGCCTGGGCATCCCCACGGTCGCCAGCGTCATGTGGCAGACCGACCAGATCCTGAGGCGAATCCTCCCCGAGGCCGTCGGCGACGAGTGGCGCGACCCCTCGGGCACGGTGGCCCTCACGCAGATCAACGCCGCCGACTCGTGGGTCGGTCAGCGCGTCACCAAGCTGGAGAAGGAGTCCGGCGCGCGCATCGCGTTCATCACCCGCTTCGGCGAGGCGCTGCTCCCCGACTCCGAGACCGTCGTCCAGGCCGACGACGTCATCCACGTCCTGCTCTCCCACAGCCGTCGCGACGACGTCGTGGCCAGCTTCGCCCGCGGACCGGAGGCACCCTGATGCGCGTCGCCATCGCCGGCGCCGGCAAGGTCGGCCGCGCCATCGCGCGCGAGCTGATCAGCAACGGTCACGACATCCTGCTCATCGACCGCGACCCCGAGAAGGCACGTCCCGACGTCGTCACCGGGGCTGGGGTGCTGCGCGGCGACACGTGCGAGATCGCGGTCCTCGACCAGGCTGACCTGCCCGCGTGCCAGGTGCTCATCGCGGCCACGGGCGACGACAAGGTGAACCTCGTCGTCTCGCTGCTCGCCAAGACCGAGTACGGCGTGCCCCGCGTCGTCGCCCGCGTCAACCACCCGAAGAACGAGTGGATGTTCGACGAGGCGTGGGGCGTCGACGTCGCCGTGTCGACGCCGCGCATGCTCTCTGCCCTCGTCGAGGAGGCCGTCACGGTCGGCGACCTCGTCCGGCTCTTCACGTTCCGCCAGGGCAACGCCAACCTCGTCGAGCTCACCCTGCCGCCGTCGTCGTCGGTGGTCGGGTCGCGCGTCGGCGACGTCGTGTGGCCGGTCGACACCTCACTGGTGTCGATCATCCGCGACACCCGAGTGATCACCCCGAGCGCCGACGACTCCCTCGAGGCCGGCGACGAGCTGCTGTTCGTCGCCTCGCCCGACCAGGAGCAGGCCCTCGAGATCCTCCTCGCCGGCGCCCGCTGACCCTCAGGCCCGGTGGGCTCAGCCCTCGGCGTGCTCGGGCAGCGGCGCCTCGCGCCGCGCCTTCATGATCACCAGGTACGAGAACCACGCGGCGAGAGCCGTGAGCGGCCAGCCCATGATCAGCCCGACCGTGCCGAGCGCGGCGACGTTGGCCGACCAGTAGAGCGGGGCCTTGGCGGCGACGCGCAGCAGGTAGGACCCGATGAAGAACCACGTCGCGAGCGTGTAGGCGCGTCGCTGCTCGGGCACCTGGCGCCACCCGGTGAGGTCGCCGGTGAGGGCGCCGACGAAGTAGCCCGCGAGCGGGTGACCCACGACGACCGAGATGATGAGCACCACGGCCGACCCGAGGTTGAGCACGAGACCCGGGAGGTAGAAGTCCTCGGCCTTGCCGGTGCGAGCCGTGAGCCAGGCCGAGAGCAGCAGGATCGGGAACCCCGCGATCACCTGGCGCAGCGACTGACGGCGCAGCAGGCGCAGCACGGCGACGACGACGCCGCCGGCCGCTGCGGCCCACAGGGCGACGCTCACGCTCTTGCCCGACGCCAGGTAGGCCAGCAGGAACACCAGCGACGGGAGGCTGGTGTCGAACAGCCCCCGCCACCCGCCGATGGCGTCGGCCATGAGCTGGTCGATGGTCGCGTCGCCCGGTTCGCCGGAGCCCTCGTCCACCCCCCCGAGCAGGATCTCGGAGATCTCGTGGTGCTCGTGCTCCTGGTGCTCGTGCTCCTGGTGCTCGTGCTCCTGGTGCTCGTGCTCGAGGTGCTCGTGCTC
>Ga0302299_10002895_pt1 | contig 10441 bp, 10 predicted proteins | sample III_Fen_N3_4_FD_198795 | JGI IMG/M metagenome (GOLD analysis project Ga0302299, IMG submission 198795) | Peat permafrost microbial communities from Stordalen Mire near Abisko, Sweden - III_Fen_N3_4 | ecosystem: Environmental > Terrestrial > Soil > Wetlands > Permafrost | place: Sweden: Abisko...
GCCTGGGGTGCGCGTGCTGGTCGACGGATCGGCGCCTGGTGGTCCGGGCGCCCACGGCGCGCCGGTCATCCTCTCCGCCGACGCGACGACGGCGCTCGAGGAGCACGAGCTGCTGCGCACCGAGTGCTTCGGCCCCGCCGGTCTGATCGTCGAGTACGCGTCCGACGCTGACCTGTTCGCCGTGCTCGACCACCTCGAGGGCTGCCTGGTCGCCACCATCCACGGCACCGCCGACGAACCGGTCGCGGCCGCCATCGTCCAGCGCCTGGCCCGAATTGCCGGCCGCCTGGTCTGGAACGGCTGGCCGACCGGCGTCGCTGTCACCGCTGGCCAGCACCACGGCGGGCCGCACCCGGCGACGACGAACTCGCTGCACACCTCGGTGGGCACGGCGGCCATCCACCGGTTCCAGCGACCCGTCGCGTTCCAGGGCCTGCCGTTCAACCTGCTCCCCGCGGGTCTGCAGATCTGAGCCGCGTCCCTACCGCGGGGCTTGCGCGTCCAGGAGTTCGAGGTATCCGGCGCTGGCCCGCCAGAGGGCGTCGGCGATCGGCCCCATCTTGGCTGGACCCCAGAGCCGATCCTCGTACTCCTGGGTGCGGGTCCTCACCGACGCAAGGCTCACAGTGAGCTCCTCGGCCACCCGGCTCGCAAGCTCGGGCGCGGTCGGTTCCGCTAGGCCGGACGCCGCGCCGCGCCCCTCCCGCAACGCTTCCAGCGCGTCGTCGTGCAGCCCGGTCGCTTCGTCCCACACCAACAACGGAGACACGATGCGGTGGTTCCAGACCGGCGCATGCGCCGACCGCCAGAAGACGTGCACGGGCTGCTTAGCCAGGCGGGTCATGTTCAGCCAGTGCTCGGACGCGTGCGGCTGGCTGAGCCACGGGATCTCGGCCGCGGGCAGGTCCACGGACAGCGCGATCGTCACTCGTTCCAACTCGTGCGGTGGGCCGAGTACGTCGCCGAACGCCCAGAGCTCGGTGACCCGCAACGAGATCATGGACGCAGGCAGCTCGGTCATCCGCGCGCACTGCTCTGCGGCGGACTCGACGTGGTGGACGGCGCGGGTCCAGTTCATCCGCTGGACGGCGTCCAGTCCGGAGATCGGCCGGAGAAGGCGACGAGCCGATCGACCGTGCCGGCGGACTCAGCCACCTCTGTCTCGAAGCCGAACGCCTGACCCGGCCCGCGGTACTCGGGCTTCAGCATGCCCTGGGCCATAGCGAGCGCCGGCTCCGCCTCGTCGGACGTGAAGGGCACTGCCTGCCCGGTCGCGACCGCGATGTCCCAGCCGTGAGTGAGGTACTCCATCAGCAGCAGTCGGATGGGGACCCGTTCCGTCGCCTCGCCGCCGCGCTGGTACACCTCCACGATGATGCCGGCGGCGCGGCCGAACTCTGCAGCGGGCTCCGGCCCCGGCTCGTACGCGTTGGGGTCGCCCTCGAACGGCCGGTCGGTGAGCTGGGCGGCGAACTTGCTGACCCAGCCCACCTGGTGGGCCACCGCCTGCTCGACGTCGTACTCGGCGCACGGCGTGGGCAGGTGGGCCTGGTCGGGCCGGACCCCCGCAATCAGCGCGGTGGTCTTGCCGAGGACGGACTCGAGCAGCTCAATATCGCTGGCCATGCACCGGACAGTACCGCCGCCCGGGACCTTTGGCTCTCGCCCCTCGGTCTGCTGCCGACGACGATCGAGGGGGACCGCCCGTGCAGCACGAGGAGGGAGACCCATCATGGTGTCGCGCGCATTCGATCATGACGTTGTCGTGGTCGGCTCGGGATTCGGTGGCAGCGTCGCCGCGCTGCGTCTGGCCGAGAAGGGCTACGACGTCCTCGTCCTCGAGTCCGGGCGCAGGTTCGCCGACGCCGACTTCGCCGAGACCAACTGGCGGTTCAGCCGCTTCTTCTGGGTACCCAGGCTGCGGTGGTTCGGGATCCAGCGCATCCACGCGCTCAACGACGTCGTGATCCTCGCGGGCGCAGGCGTGGGCGGTGGCTCCTTGGTGTACGCGAACACGCTGTACGTCCCGCCCCCGCCCTTCTTCGCAGATCCGCAGTGGAGCGACATCACCGACTGGTCGGCCGAGCTGGCGCCGTACTACGAGCAGGCCAAGCGGATGCTCGGGGTCGTCGAGGAGAATCCGTGCGACGGTCCGGTCGAGGCGCTGATGCGTGAGACCGCCGAGTCGATGGGCGTAGGGCATACCTTCCGCAAGACCCCGGTGGGGGTGTTCTTCGGCCGCGACGGCGCGCGCGAGCCGGACGTGTCCGTGGCCGACCCCTTCTTCGGAGGGGTGGGGCCGGCCCGCACCGGTTGCACCGAGTGCGGCAACTGCATGGTGGGTTGCCGCGTCGGAGCCAAGAACACCTTGGTCAAGAACTACCTGGCTCTCGCGGAGCGAATGGGCGTCCGGGTCGAGCCGCTCCGCACTGTGGTCGATCTCCGTCCCGTCGATCCGGCCGACCCCGACAGCGGTTGGCAGGTCACGTCCGAGCGCACGGGCGCGTGGTTCGACAAGGAGACCCACACGGTCTTCGCTCGTGACGTCGTTATGGCCGCCGGAACGTGGGGTACGCAGAACCTCCTGCACCGGATGAAGGTGAGCGGTGTCCTGCCTCGGCTGTCCGACCGGCTCGGCGACCTGACCCGCACCAACTCCGAAGCGCTGCTGGGGGCGATGACTCGCTCGGTGCCGGACGGGGTGGACCTGACCCGAGGCGTCGCGATCACGGCGTCGTTCCACCCGGACGACCAGACCCACGTCGAGAACGTGCGCTACGGCAAGGGATCCAACGCGATGGGCAGCCTGCTCACTTTGATGGCGGACGGCCGCGCGGACGGCGCGAAGGGCGGTCGGATCCAGGGGGTCGCGAGCCTGCTGGCGTCGCAGCCGTCGCTGATCCGCTTCCTGCTCCCCGCGCCCGCCAGAAAGTTCTCCGAGCGGACGATCATCGGCCTGGTCATGCAGCCGGTCGACAACTCGATCACCGTCCGGCCCAAGCGTCGCCGGGTGCTGCCGGGTTGGCGGCTGTCGTCCACCCCGGGGCACGGGCTGCCCAGCCCGCGCTGGATCCCGGCCGGGCATCGAGCCATGCGGACTCTGGCCGAGAAGCTTCAGACGCGTACGGGCGTGCCCTCGATCGCGGGCGGCTCGCTGCCCGAGCTGCTGGACGTCCCGATGACCGCGCACTTCCTCGGCGGCTGCGCGATCGGCTCGTCAGCCGAGCGCGGGGTCGTCGATGCCTACGACCGGGTCTGGAACTACCCCGGCCTGCACGTAGCAGACGGCTCGACGGTGTCGGCCAACCTAGGGGTCAACCCGTCGCTGACGATCACCGCGCAGGCGGAGCGGGCGTTCGCCTTGTGGCCCAACCAGGGTGAGGACGATCTGCGTCCGGCGCCGGGGTCGGCGTACGAGCGGGTCGAGCCGGTCGTGCCGAAGCACCCCGCGGTGCCGTCCAGCGCGCCAGGCGCCCTGCGGTTCGGCTCCCCGACGCGCGGCTGAGTCTCGCAAGCCGAGGAAGGCCGCTAGGGCGAGACCTCTGCGACCACGTCGAGGTCGATGAACTCCGGCGCGCCGTCGAAGATCTCGGCCATGTGCGCCTGGGCGACCGTCATCGCCTCCTGGCGACGCGGGTCCTGCTCGCGGGCGCGTGCCTGCTCCTCGGAGCCGAAGACGACCATGATGTACAGCGCGGTGGGGTCGTTCTGATCGCGCATCGTCATCGTGCGGATCAGGCCTGAGCCTGGCTGTTCCATGGCCTGCATCTGCGCCATCAGACCCGGCAGGTCCTGCTCCCGCTCAGGCTTCACCCGCATCTTGATCAGCTGAGCCCACATATCGGGTCCTCTCCCTCGCGTCGTCGGTGGGCGGAGGTTACCGCCGGACGAACGCGAGGGACAGGGGCCCGCGGTTGGAGCTGGTCAGTGCCACTTCCGGCCGGCGCCGACGACGGCCGCCAGGGTGGCGATCGAACCGGCGCTGATGATGGCGCGTGCAATGAGTCGACTCTTGAGTGCGTCCATGGCCGTTACCACCACTTGGCACCGGCGCCGACAACGGCGACCAGTGCAATCAGGCTCGAGGCCGCGACAGTGCCGCGGACCAGGAGTCCCTTGGTGAATTGCGTCATGCGAATTCCCTCCCCTTGGTTATCGCGCTGAGACGGCCGATCCGGACGACGTGCGGCCGAGTGATCCCCGCGCTTACCCAAAGTTGTCGGTCGGTCTGAGGCATGCGCGAATAGCCCGAACGGGGGAATCTCGGCTGGTGCCGCCCAGCCGCAGGAGTCAGACGACTTCTAGGTGGCGGACCCCGAGCTCGGTGAGCTGGGTGCCGTACGCGTCGAGCTTGCGCTGGTCGGGCTCCGGCCAGTGGCGCGCAGACGCTCGAACGCCGTGCCTGCGGAACCCGATGACCTTGACCCGCATCTCGGGGTCGACGGCCAGCAGCCAGTGCGCGGTGGCGCTCAGGGCAGCGGGGTCGTCGTTGATGCCGGGGATCAGCAGCAGCCGCACCTCGTACAGCTTGCCGCTCTCGGCGAGCTGGCGGATCGAACGGACCACCTGGACGTTGTCCTCACCGGTGAGGTAGCGGTGCGTCGCGGGGTCCAGGGCCTTCAGGTCCAGCATCACGCCGTCAGTCACCGGGAGCAGCGAGCGCCACACCTGCGGGGTGGTGAACCCGTTGCTGTCGATGAACCGGGACAGGTGCGGCAGACCGCCGTCCGCCCCGAGGGCGGCGAAGAACTCCTCGACGAACGCCGCCTGATTGGTCGCCTCGCCCCCGGACACGGTGACGCCGGAGAGGAAGGCCGCCAGCGGTCTGACCTCGTCCACCAGGTCCGAGACCTCGACCACCCGCGCGCGCGAGGTGGCACCGGGAATCGTGTGCGGGTTGTGGCAGGCGAGGCAGTTGAGATTGCAGCCCTGCAGGAAGACCACGAACCGGTTGCCCGGGCCGTCGACCCACGAGAAGCGGACGACGTCAGCGACGAGGCCCGGCGCTGCTCTCTTCACTGATCACCCGTTTCGCGGTGCGCTCCGTGACGTGGCTGCGCTCGACCGAACCAGCTCCGAGGAACGTGCTGGAGTGCCGGGCACCTTCCTCGGGCAGCTTCGCCAGATCCGACTTGCGGACGAGGTACCCGGTGATCCGGATGAAGTCGTTGCTGTCCAGGTTGAACGTGAAGTCGCGCATCCCCAGCTCGAAGGCGCCTCGGATGACGTCGACGACCGCCCGCGGGTTGCGCCGGGCCGTGTCGTCGAAGGCAAGGACGTCGCTGACGCCTGAGGCGAACCAGCGGTGGTGCGGGGCGACGGTCTGCAGGTGGTCGATGAGCGACGGCTCGGTACCGACCGGTATGCGCGTGCCCGCGGTGACATCCTGATCCGAGTCGATTCCCGACTGCGAGTGCAGGAAGCAACGTCCCGCGTTCCCGTCGCAGTGCGGCATCGGTCGGGCCGCAACCAGCTCGGCCACCCGCTGGACCATGCGGTACGACAACTCGTTCGCGGCACCGTCGTGCCCGTAGTGCGCGTCGGGTGCACCCTCGCGCTCCATGAGGAGGTCGACCGCCTCCGCCAGCCCGAAGATCCCGAACATCGCGGAGAACCGGTCGAGGGAGATCAGACCCTCGGCGACGAGCCAGCTGTGGTCGTAGAAGCGGGCCTGCTCGACGAGGAACCGGATGCGGGACTCGGCCAGCTCTGCCGTCAGCTCGACGTACCGGGGCAAGGTCTCGGCGAGGAAGACGTCCGCGCCGCCGTCATGATGGACGACGGCTTCCTTGAGGTTCAGCCGCACGAGGGTGTGCGACCCCCCGCCGATCTTGAGCGAGTTGTAGCAGCTGACCGCGGCGTACTGCTCGCCGAGGTCGTGCGTCATCAGCGCGTGGTTCACGAAATGTGGTTTGCCACACTCGAAGACCGTGCGTACGGCGTCCAGGAGGTAGTCGTCGGACGTGCGCTCGGGGTCCACCCGCAGGGTGAGGTTAGGGACGACCTGGAGCAGCTCCCGTTCGAGCCGGAGCACGGTGCGACCGACCCGGCTGTCGTCCGGCCCGAGATCGGTGTGGGTGAACGCGTCGGGGAACATCCGGTCGAGACTGATCCAGAACAACCGCAGCCGCCGGTACAGCTCGTCGTCGCTCACGTCGTCGACGTACGGCGCGAGCAGTGCGTCGAGGTCGCCGAGGTAGACCGGGTAGCCGGTGATCGAGGGCACCTGCGTGTACAGGATCAGCAGGAAGGCCAAGGCCTCGTCGAGGTCGCGGGCAGCGGGCAGCTCGAGGAAGTCGGATCCGCCGGCGAGGGCCACCGCGTAGTCGGGCAGGAGGTACCGCGGCCGGTAGGGCGCGTTGCCCTCGTACATGTCGCAGATGACGCGCTTGTCGAGCGCGAGCGCGCACGCACCAGAGACGGCCGGCGGGGGGAGTGCGTTCTCGGCGAGTCCGGCCAGCTGCTGGACGCGTTGGCGATACGTGAGGGCCGGGTCTTCGATGACGCGCCGCACCTCGGTCTGCAGCTCAAAGTTCTCCACGCTCCGGACGGTAAGCGCGAGCTGCTGGCCGGGCCAGGGCACAAGGTCCTAGCGGGCTCAGTGGGCGATCCGTTGCAGGCCGGAGCCGGCCGCCTTGGCGGCGTACAGGGCTGCATCAGCGCGGGGGTAGAGGTCGTCGACGCCGGCCGGCCCCCGTGCGCAGGCCAACCCGACGCTCACGCTCACGTGCAGGCCGGGCTGGATCGCCGACCAGCCTTCGAGCAGAACCAGGGCGCCGATCTGGTCGGCGCGCTGCTGAACGGCATCGGCGGGTGCGCCCGTGACGACCGCGCAGAACTCGTCACCGCCGAGCCGCAGCGCGAGGTCGTCTGTTCGCAGTACTGACCGCAGGATCTCGCCCACTCGGCACAGGACCTGGTCGCCCACGGCGTGGCCGTACGCGTCGTTGACCGCCTTGAACTCGTCCACGTCGACGATCAGCATCGCCACGGGACCGTCGTCGGCCAGCTCGGCGCGGTCACGGTCGAGCCGCTGCTCGAGGGCTCGCCGGTTGCCGAGCCCGGTGAGGGGATCCTCGAGGGTGCGCCGGACCAGGCCCTCGTGCTGCCCGCGCAGTCTCTCCGACTCGATCTGGTCGCGGGCAGCGGCGAGGCGACCCAGCCGCTCGTCCCAGCGCTGCCGGGCGAGCACCGACGCATACGTACGGGTGGCCGTTCCGATGTCGGGGTTCTGTCGCTGCTCGACGAGCGTTGCCGTCCAGTGCGCGAACGAGCGCTGGTAGACCGTGCCCTGGATGCGGGTCAGCTCCTCGGCAGCCGCAGCCTGGTTCGCGGCCTCGGCCAGACGACCGGTGCGGATCGAGTCGTGGGCCAACGCCAAGTGGACCTGCATCCGGGCCAGCCACTCCAGCTCGCGGTAGTGGAGGTCGAGCTGCACACCGAGCTCGCGCAGCTCTTCGATCTCACTCGGATCGGCAGCGTTGAGCAGCGTCAACCGGGCCAGGCGGCTGATTCGGAGCTCGAGCGCCCAGCTGGCGGGCAGGTCGAGGGTGGAGTCCTCGGTGCGGTCGCGCAGCAGCTGCTCGGCGCGCTCGGCCTCGCCTGCCTCGAGCAGGGCGGCGGTCCACCAGAACCAGGCCAGCCCCCGGTTGAGCTCGATCACCGGTCGCAGCAGCTGGTCGTCGCACTCGGGCAGCAGCAGCTCGGCCCGGGTGTAGAGCTCGTCGCCGAGCTCCCACAGGCTCAGCGCCTCGTAGGACACGCCGGCGCTGATCAGCGCGCTGGCGCGGGAGATCGGCTCTGCCGCGGTGTCGAGGAGGACCAGAGCCCGGGCGCAGTCCGCGCCGTGGCGCACGACGTCGCCGTCGCGTAGGGCGAGCTCGGCGCGGATGGTCAGACCGGCCGCCAGCATCGCCGGCTCCTGGAGCGCCTCTGACCGCTCGATGAGTCGTCGGCACGCCTCGACAGCCCGGTCGGGGAGATTCGTGATCGCGTCGACCGCCTCGGCATACATCAAGGTGGCGATGGTCTCGGGCCACCCCGCGTGCTCGGCAGTGGCCAGCGCCTCACGAATCGCGCGGCGCGCCTGCTCGACGGCCGGGGTCTGCACGTCCTCGACGAGGTGGAAGGCGGCGTTGAGTGCCGCCCGCCGGTCAGGATCCAGCTGCGGAACCACGTCGTGCCCGCTGGCTACGGCTTCCACTTCCTCACATTGCAAGACAACCCGTGGTGTTTCATCGGCGTCGCGCCGTTGCGCCCTTAGCCGGGGGGCTGGCCTTAGGCCTGGTGCAGCGCCTCGTTGAGTGTTCCCCAGACCCCGGTGCGGGCCCGGGCCTCGAGAGCACCGGTGACGCTGTTGCGCAAGAAGAGCAGCCCGGCGACCCCGGACAGTTCGACCCCCTTCACGATACGGCCATCCGACAGCGTCACCTTGGATCCAGCGGTGACATAACAGCCGGCTTCGACCACGCAGTCGTCGCCCAGGCTGATCCCGATTCCGGCATTGGCCCCGATCAGGCAGCGCTCGCCGACGCGTACGACCGTCTTGCCACCGCCTGAGAGCGTTCCCATGATCGACGACCCGCCGCCGATGTCGGAGCCCTCGCCGACGACGACCCCTGCACTGATCCGGCCCTCGACCATGGAGGCCCCGAGCGTGCCGGCGTTGAAGTTGACGAACCCCTCGTGCATCACCGTCGTACCGGGCGCCAGGTATGCACCGAGTCGGACCCGGTCGGCGTCGGCGATGCGCACGCCGGACGGGACGACGTAGTCGACCATCCTCGGAAACTTGTCGACCCCGAGCACGGTGACCGGCCCGGCGGCCCGCAGCCGCAGCCGAACTGCTTCGAAACCCTCGACGGCGCACGGGCCGGCGCTCGTCCAGACGACGTTGTTGAGCAGGCCGAACACGCCGTCGAGGTTGAGCCCGTGCGGCGCCACCAGCCGGTGCGAGAGCAGGTGCAGCCGGAGGTAGACGTCGGCCGGGTCAGCGGGTGGCTGATCCAGGTCGATCCGGACCACGACCACCTCGGTGCGCACGCCCCGGATGGGATCGACGACGGCGAGGTCCGCGAGCCCGGCCGGCACCGGAGGCTCAGGCGTGAGGACGGGTGCGGGGAACAGCACTTCGAGGATCGCGCCGGTCGCGTCGTAGGTCGCGAGGCCGACCCCGGACGCAGGGCGGGCGGTGCTGAGGTCGGTCACGGCATTACCGTAGCGCCGTGACTCTTCTCGACCTCAGCCAGGACGGCCCGGACCTGACCGCCGCGCTCGTCGACTTCTTCTCGGTCAGCGGGTCCGAGACGCAGGTGGCCGACGCCGTCGAGAAGGCGCTCAGCGGGTACCCGCACCTGCAGATCGACCGGGACGGTGACGCGGTCGTTGCGCGAACGCAGCTCGGCCGCGCGGAGCGGGTCGTCGTCGCTGGGCACATCGACACGGTGCCGGAGGCGGGCAACTTCCCGTCCCGCCGCTCCGACGGCCTGCTGTACGGGCTGGGCTCGTGCGACATGAAGGGTGGCGTCGCGGTCGGGCTGCGGCTGGCCGCCCACCTGGCCCAGCCGACGCGCGACGTGACGTACGTCTTCTACGACGGCGAGGAGGTCGAGGAGAGCCGGAACGGTCTCAAGCGGATCGCGACCGTTCACCCCGAGTGGCTGGCCGCCGACTTCGCGGTCCTCATGGAGCCGACCGCGGCGGCGATCGAGGGCGGTTGCCAGGGAACGTTGCGGGTCGACGTCACCACCACCGGACGGCGGGCGCACAGCGCTCGGTCCTGGCTGGGCCGCAACGCCATCCACGAGGCGGGAGGGGTGCTCGACCGGCTGCGGGACTACGAGCCGCGACGCGTCGACATCGACGGGCTGGAGTATCGGGAGGGGCTCAACGCGGTGTACGTGAGCGGGGGAGTAGCCGGCAACGTCGTGCCTGACTCGGCCACCGTGACGGTCAACTACCGGTTCGCACCGGATCGTTCGCTCGCCGAGGCCGAGGCCCACGTCCGCGAGGTCTTCGACGGGTACGAGGTGACGTACGTCGACGGTGCCGCCGGGGCACTGCCGGGGCTGAGCCGGCCGGCGGCGGCTGCGTTCATCGCCGCCATCATGGGCAGCGACGGGGCGCCTCCGCGGGCGAAGTTCGGCTGGACCGATGTGGCCCGCTTCACCGAGCTCGGCGTCCCGGCCGTCAACTACGGGCCGGGGGACCCCTCGCTCGCTCACACCCGGGAGGAGTTCGTCCCCGAGGCGGAGATCGTGCTGTGCGAGGACCGGATGCGCGCCTGGCTCATGAGCTGAGCCGAGGCACGCACCCGGTCCGACTGGCTACGCCTGCTTGATCGCCGAGACGTCGAGCGTGATCTTGATCTTGTCGGAGACCAGGAGCCCGCCAGCCTCGAGCGCGACGTTCCACTCCAGACCGAAGTCCTTGCGGCTGAGGG
>Ga0302299_10002896_pt1 | contig 10440 bp, 6 predicted proteins | sample III_Fen_N3_4_FD_198795 | JGI IMG/M metagenome (GOLD analysis project Ga0302299, IMG submission 198795) | Peat permafrost microbial communities from Stordalen Mire near Abisko, Sweden - III_Fen_N3_4 | ecosystem: Environmental > Terrestrial > Soil > Wetlands > Permafrost | place: Sweden: Abisko...
GATGTATGGCCCAACCGAAGGGGAAATGAAGCAGAACCCCAAGAAGGTGGATTACGGGGTTTCCTTTCTCAAGCATGCCAAGTTCCAGGGCCTGATGACCGCCTTCAAGAACGGCACCGCGTTCAAGTTCGACGTCACCGCCGGCGGCAGGATCTTCACCATCGACACGGACGGATCGCACATATCCTTCGACGGCAAGGTGATCTTCTATTCCCGGCCCCTGAACAAGTACGAAGACAACCTGATGCTGGACCGGGCCTCGGCGGTCCAGCTCCAGACCACCGACGCGGTGGTCCACCTGGTGTTCGCCGTGCTGCGCAGCCTGCCGGAGCTGGGCGAAACGCCCTTCTCCTACCTGCACCACAAGTTCTACCACGGCACCGGCAGCCTGGAGACCGGGGCGACCGACCAGGGCTCCAACCTGCTGGTCGGGCCGTACCGGCACAACAAGACGCACGAGAAGCTCCGCTATTGACCTGACTGCGCGATCAGTCGCCGAGGATCCTTTCGACCTTCCCGACCTTGAACACCACCGCCGCCCGGCACCAGGGGAAGCGCTCCTGCAGATGCCGGTGGACGGGCGTATCCGTCTGCAGTTCCGCCGTGCCGGTGAGCCGGAACCCCTGCAGGTCGGCCCTGCTGCCGACCACCATCTGGCACGTGGATCCGGCCGCCAGGTTCGCCTCCGTGGTGAGGTAGCCGCGGGGGGCGGCGGGAAACGCCAGGCGGGAGCCGTCCAGGACTTCCAGGTAGCTCTGCCAGGTGGCCACCAGGTGCGGTCCGGACGGGCCGGTGGTCACGAAGGCCGCGGGGCCTTCCGCTTTGAGGGTGGAAAGGACTGCGGCGTCGAGCATGGATCTGCCTTTCGGAAGAGGGGGGGCGGATCCAGCCTGCCCCCAGGGTGTGGGTGATGGAAGGGGATGATATCCCAGGAATTCGGCCGATGGAGGAAATTGGGCGCTAGACTGGCTTTTTATGGATGGTTTTTTCCATGGCCGAGCCCAAGATCGACCTCAAGCCCCAGACGCCCGCACCCGGGAAGAGCCCCCTGGAAGACGGCATCATCCGTGATTTCGGCGCCAACTCCTGGATGGTCCTGGATCTGCTCGACCAGTACCGGCGCGATCCGGCGGCCGTGGCCGGGACCTGGAAACAGTATTTCGAAGGCCTGGCCCCGGCCGCCGGCGCCGCCGTTCCGCCGCCGGGGCCCGCCTTCGCCGGCGACGCCGCCGCGCCCATGCAGGGGGCGGCCCTGCGCATCGCCCAGAACATGGAGGCCTCCCTGGGCATCCCCACGGCGGCTTCCATCCGGGTCATCCCGGCCCGGATCATGGAAGAGAACCGCCGCCTGCTGAACGAGCACCGGGAGGCGGCCGGGGAGTCCAGGATCAGCTTCACGCACCTGGTGGCCTGGGCCCTGCTGCGCGCCCTTGAGGCGTTTCCCCGGCTCAACGACGCCTTCCTGGATGCCGGGGGCAGGCCCCAGCGCGTGCGCCGGGATGTCGTGCGCCTGGGCATCGCCGTGGACCTCCAGCGCAAGGACGGCACCCGGGTCCTCCTGGTGCCGAACATCAAGGGCGCCGAGAGCCTGGATTTCCCCGGCTTCCTCAGGGCCTTCGACGACGCGGTCGCCCGGGCCCGCAAGGGCACCAGCGCCCCGGACGAGTTCGCCGGCACCACCGTCACCCTGACCAACGCCGGCATCAACGGGACCACCTTCTCGGCGCCCCGGCTGATGCCCGGCCAGGGCCTGATCGTCGCCACCGGGGCCCTGGACTACCCGGCGGAATTCCGCAGCATGTCGCCCCAGACCCGCACCGCGCTGGGCATCAGCAAGGTGATGACGGTGACCTCGAGCTACGACCACCGCATCACCCAGGGGGCGGAATCCGGGCTCTTCCTGGCCCGCCTGGACGCGCTGCTGGTGGGCGAGGACGCCTTCTTCGAGCGCATCTTCGAGGCGCTCCGGATCTCCGCCCGGCCGATGCGCTGGGAGCTGGACCAGCCCCTGGCCCTGGGCGGGCCCGCCGAGGCCCGGGAGGAGCTGGGCAAGCAGGCGCGCCTGCTGCAGCTGATCCGGGCCTACCGGGTGCGCGGGCACCTGGTGGCCGACCTGGATCCCCTGGGCACCCTGCGCCCGGCCCCCATGGAACTGGAGCCGGCCACCTACGGCCTCACCCTGTGGGACCTGGACCGGGAATTCTTCACCATCGGGCTTTCCGGCAAGGAGCGGGCGACCCTGCGCGAGACCCTGGAGGTGCTGCGCGACACCTACTGCCGGAAGGTGGGCGCGGAGTACATGTTCATCCAGGAACTGGACCGCCGGGAGTGGCTGCAGGCGCGCATGGAGGCCTGCCGCAACCAGGCCGCCCTGGACGGGCCGGCACGCCTGCGGATCCTGGACCGGCTGGTGGCGGCGGAGAGCTTCGAGCGCTTCCTGCACACGAAGTACATCGGGCACAAGCGCTTCTCGCTGGAAGGCGGCGAGGCCCTCATCCCGCTGCTGGACGGCATCCTGTCGGAGGCGGCCCGCTCCGGGGTCAAGGAGGCGGTGCTGGGCATGCCGCACCGGGGCCGCCTGAACGTCCTGGCCAACACCGTGGGCAAGCCCCTGGCGAAGATCTTCGGCGAGTTCGAGGGCAACGTCGATCCCGATACGATCCAGGGATCCGGGGACGTGAAGTACCACCTGGGCGCCGCGGGCATCCACCGGGCCCCCGGCGGCCAGAGCCTGGCCGTGACCCTGTCGCCGAACCCCAGCCACCTGGAGGCGGTGGACCCGGTGGTGGAGGGCATGGTCCGGGCCCGCCAGGACCTCGACGGCGACACCGGGCGGAGGAACTTCCTGCCCATCCTGATCCACGGCGACGCCGCCTTCGCCGGCGAGGGGGTGGTGGCGGAAACCCTCAACCTCGCGGAGCTGGACGGCTTCACCACCGGCGGCACGATCCACGTGGTGGTCAACAACCAGATCGGCTTCACCACCGCGCCGGAGGACGCCCGCTCCTCCACCTACTGCACCGACGTGGCGCGCATGGTCCAGGCGCCCATCCTGCACGTGAACGGGGACGACCCGGAAGCGGTGGCGCACGCGGGCGCCCTGGCCTTCGAGTACCTCCAGCGCTTCCGGCGCGACGTGGTCATCGACATGGTGTGCTACCGGCGCTGGGGGCACAACGAGGGCGACGAGCCCAGCTACACCCAGCCCCTGCTCTACGCCAGGATCAAGCCCCATCCCTCGGTGGCGAAGATCTACGGCGAGACCCTGGTGCGCAAGGGCGTCCTGAAGGACGCCGAGCTGGAGGCCCTGTGGGCCGCCCGCAAGGCCCAGATGCAGCTGGTGGAGGCCGGGCCCGAAGGCGCGCCGGCGGAACCGGCCCGGGCTCCGGCCGCAGCGGCCCCTGCCCTGCCGGCCGAAGGGTTCCGCACCATCCTCGCGGCCCTGGGCTCGGTGCCCGAAGGCTTCGAGGCGCACCCCAAGCTGCTGCCGTTCCTCTCCAGGCGCCGGGAACTGGCCGAAGGCCGGGGCGAGGTGGACTGGGCCACCGCGGAGGCCCTGGCCTTCGGCACCCTGGTGCGCAAGGGGACCGGCGTGCGCCTGACCGGCCAGGACGTGGCCAGGGGCACCTTCAGCCAGCGCCACGCCCGGCTGACCGACGTGACCGGCACGCGCGACCACGTCGCCCTGGACGCCCTCGCCGCGCCCCCGGCCCGCTTCCAGGTGTTCGACAGCCTCCTCTCGGAGTTCGCGGTGCTGGGCTTCGAATACGGCTACGCCATCGCCAGCCCGGACACCCTGACCCTCTGGGAGGCCCAGTTCGGCGATTTCGCCAACGGCGCCCAGGTGATCATCGACAACTTCCTGGCCTCATCCGAAAGCAAGTGGGCCCAGGCCTGCGGCCTGGTGCTGCTGCTGCCGCACGGCTACGAGGGCCAGGGGCCCGAGCACAGCAGCGCGCGCATCGAGCGCTTCCTGCAGCTGTGCGCCGAGGGCAACCTGCGGGTGTGCGCGCCGTCCACCCCGGCCTCGTATTTCCGCCTGCTCCGGCGCCAGGCCCTGGATCCGCGCAGGAAGCCCCTGGTGGTGTTCACCCCCAAGAGCCTGCTGCGGCACCCGCGCTGCGTCTCCGCCCTGGAGGCCCTGCCCGGGAGCTTCGAGCCGGTGCTGGACGACCCGGTCGCCGATCCGGCCGGCGTGCGCCGCATCGTGCTGGTGAGCGGCAAGCTCGCCTACGACCTCCTGGAGGCGCGCAAGGGCGCCGCGGAGGGCCGGGTGGCGGTCATCCGGATGGAGCAGCTGCACCCCTTCCCGGGGGAGGAGCTGGGCCGCGCGCTGGCGCGCTACCCGGAGGCCGCCGAGCTGGTCTGGGCCCAGGAGGAGCCCCGCAACCAGGGCCCCTGGCAGTTCGTGCGCGGCGCCTTCCTGGACGGGCTGGTGCCCGACCCGGGGCGGCGCCTGCCGGCCTACGCCGGGCGTCCGGCGGCCGCGGCCACGGCTTCGGGTTCGCACAAGGTGCACCTCGACGAGCAGGCGGAGCTGGTGCGCCAGGCCATCGGCACGCCGGCCCCGCTCGCTCCGTAGCTAATTGCCCAGCTCGATCTCGGCTTCGTCGACCGCGGCGGTGAGCGCCCCGAAGGTGTTCCAGCTCACCTTCACCAGCGTGGCGTTGGGAACCAGCTGGGCGAAGAAATCGGCCTTGGTGGTCGCCGGCAGGGCGAAACCGGAACCGGCGCGCCACGTGCTGGCGCCATTGGAGGCGAAGCTCCTGCCGAAGATGGTCAGGGTCCCGGCGGCGGCGTCGGCCGAGCTGACCGGGCCCTGGAAGGAGGCGCGGGTCGACGGCGGCAGGGCATCGACCCGGGTGGCCATCAGCGCGCCGTTGCGGTCAAGCACGGCGCTCACCTGGACGTGCCGGTTGAGCAGGAGGTCGATCCCCGAATCGACCTGGGTGAAGGGCGTCAGGCTGACCGGCAGGCCCAGCACGGTCAGCCCGAAGTCGGTGAGATCCCCTTCGAGCTTGTACTGGGCCGCGAAGCGGATCCGGGTCGCCGTGATGGCGCCGGCGGCATCCAGCGTGCCCTCGGCCTGGAGCAGCAGGCCGATGGCGAAATCCGATCCCGGCCCGCCTTCGTACAGCGTGGCGCCGTCGGTGATCACCTCCTGCCCGTCGAGCCTGAAATCGGCCAGGACCCCGTTGGCGACATAGCCTTCCAGCTCGACCTTGTCGCCGGGCGCGCCGATCGGCGCCTCCAGCGTGATCGTCGAGGCGGTGAGGGAGTTGCTGAAGGGCGGGTTGTTGATGGCCGCCACCTCGACCAGGGAACCGTTGACCGCCGCGGCGGGCAGCACGGGCGGCACCGTGCCGCTCAGGAAGTTGACCTGGAACCCGTTGCCGCTGAAATCGAGGGTCGGGACCAGGCTGAAGGAGATGTCGGCGAGGCTGGAGATGAACCCCTTCACCCGCGGGTCTCCGGTGGTGAGGGCGGCGATCTTGTCGACCCGGGTGGCGCGCAGGCCGTTGACGCTGTCGGCATAGCCGTGCACATCCACCAGGTCGCCCGAGTTGTAGGCGGCATCGGCGAAGGTCTTGGGGGTGTCGTCGCCCAGGTGGGTCAGGTTGTCCTCGATGTGCACGGTCTGGCCCATGACGGTGATGGTGCGGGCGTTGGCGTCGATGCCGTCGATGGGTCCCTGCAGGGCGTCCCGGAGCTCGATCTGGGCGGCGCTGCCTTTCCGGGTCAGGTCGTTGGTGGTGCCCTTGACCTTGGCCACCCTGCCCAGGGTCAGGTCGCTCAGCGACCCGGCGAGGCCGTCCACCAGGACGGTGGTCGCCGCGGTCGTGGCGTACTCGATGCCGTTGACGGTCACGCTGGCCGGAGCCGCGCCGCTGCGGGCGGTGATCACCCCCCGGCTCACCGTCGGACCGACGGCGGAGACCGTCGGGGGGACCACGCTTCCGGCCGTGCCGCCGGTGCTGCCGCCGCCGCCCCCGCCGCAGGCGGTCAACAGCAACAGGCTGGCCAGGGCGCCCCATGACATCCGGCATTTCACGCTGGTCGATTTCATAGAGAATCTCCTATCCAAGGCCCCTGCTGGTTGAACCGCGCCTCGTGGGTATTTGCCTGTCAATACCCGTTCTCCTTGCGGGGAGTCGAGACCGGTAAGCCACTGATTGAGCTGTGCAACACAAGTTAGGGGTGAACGCAAAAGATAGCTAGACTCAATTTCAAAAAAATTACATTTTTTTCATCAAGGCTTCAGAGCGTGTCGCCGGTGATCCGGAGGACCAGGTCGAGCCCATGGCTGTGGCCCTCCGTGCGCGGCAGCAGCAGGGTGCGCACCCCGAGGAGCGCGGCGCCGGCGTCGTCGAACGGGTTGTCGCCCACCATGAGGGCATGGCCCGCCGCCGCTCCGAGGGCGTCCAGGGCGGCCTGGAACATCCGGGTGTCGGGCTTGACCACCCCCAGCTCGAAGGAAAGGATCACCGCGCCGAACAGTTCCAGCATGCCCCAGCGGGCCAGGACGGGGCGCAGGTCGCTGGCCGTGTTGGACACCAGCGCCAGGGCGATGCCGCGCCGCCGGAGTGCGAGGAGGGTGGGCAGGGTGTCCTCGTAGGGCCGCCAGAACGCCGGCAGGACCTCATACAGGCTCCCGGCCAGATCAGGGTCCGCCCCGGGCAGGCGGCGCATGAGCGCGTCGAAGACGGCCCGGTGCTGCGCCGGCGAAAGGTCGCGCCGACCCTCGGGGTCCACTTCCCGGACCCGGTCCCAGAGATGATGGACCGCCAGCGCCAGGCGCCGGCAGGGCTCCCGGCCCAGCCCCTCGGCCGCGCTTGCGCCCCGGCCGCAGCGGGCCCAGGCCGCGTCGAGCGCGGCGCCGGGATCGCCCGCGTCGGCCAGGGTGGCGTGGAAATCGAACAGGACCGCACTGACGGGCAGCGGGCTCACCACCAGACCTCCGCCTGCACCCCGTAGCTGGTGCCGCTGGTCCTGCCGGCGAAGGTGCCGTTGGCGAGGGTCTGGGCGCCGGCGGCGTCGAGGCCCGCCTGATTGGCGACCGGGTTCCAGTCGGCGTGGGTCACGAACAGGCGCAGCTGCGGCACGGACAGGAAGGCCGGCTCCGGCCGCCAGACCACCCCGAGGGTCGACTTCAGCAGCTGCCCGGTGTCCCCGGCGGCCGCGCTGGCGTTGCCGTTGGGCGCGAAATCGCCGGCGTAGCGCACCCGGTCCAGGCCGGCCTCCAGGACCACGCTGACGTGCCGGGTCACGAACCACATGGGCCGGGCGCCCAGGGAGGTCCAGATGGTGCTGGCGCCCCCCGCGTCCCGGCTGTTCTGGTAGGTGCCCACGGCCTGCATGGCGAAGCGCGGGGCCAGCGCCACGGTCAGGGCGTCCACCAGCCGCACGGTCCGGTTGCGGCCGCCCAGGGACGGGTCCGGTCCGGAGTTCAGGGTCGAGGCGGCGCCGGTGCCGAAGCCGAGGCTGAACGTGTTGTCGCCGCCCAGCACCCGGCTCTGGACATGCTCCAGGTAGATCGACACGCCGTTGCGGGCGTTGGCCACCCCGGCGCCGGTGCCCGGGTCGGCCGCGGCGCTGCTGTCGTCCAGCGCGGCCTGGCGGTAGGGCCGGGCCCGCGCGTATTCCAGCCCGATGCTCAGGGCGCCGCCGGGATTGGTCTCCAGGCCGGAAAGGCGGAGCGCGTGCGTGCCCACCACGTTCCGCCCGGTGACCGCCTGCGCGGCCGGACCGGTGTTCAGGTTGTTCATGTTGTCAGTCTGGATGTAGGCGTAGTGCAGCTTGCCGAAGCCCAGGTCGATGTTCTCGATGCCGGCGCCGCTGCCCTGGTTGGTCCAGGTGAAGAAATCGACGATCTCGACATGGTGGCGGTTGTAGTAGCGCTTGCCGATCCACAGGCCGGCGTCCCTGAAGGCGGCGCTGCCGCCCAGGATCCCCCGGGCCTCGACCCAGTACTGGGCCATGTCGAAGTCGCGGCTGGGTCCGGCCGCGCCGACGCTCTGCGCGTTCTGCCCGGCCGCGTAGGGGTTCAGGAACTGGGCCATGGTGTGCACCTCGAAGCGCGCCCCCTCCCGGTCCCAGACCACGGCGTCGGCCGCGAGTTCGCCGTAGTTCTCGGCCTCGTTGCCGAACCGGTACTTGGTGACCGCACCGGGCAGCTGGAAGGCGGCCATCTGGCCCCCCGCCGAACTCACCCCGGTGCCGGCGCGGAAGTAGCCGTGGAACGCCACCGGGAGCGGGTCCGCGGCCAGCAGCGGCAGGGCCAGGGCCAGCGCGGGCAGCAGGATCATCGGATGTCTCATGCCTTGTCCTCCTTGAGCGCCAGCGCCTTGGCCAGCTGTCCCGCCTCCAGCCCGACGATCAGGTCGCGTTCGCCGTCCGGCAGGGTCATGACGGCCTTCACCCCGGCCCCTTCCAGGGCCTTGGCGTCGATCAGGCCGGGATCCGCGAGCCGCACCCGCAGGCGGGTGGCCGCGACGGCCTCCAGGGCCAGGACATTGCCGGGCCCCTTCAGGGCGGCCCGGATGCTCCGGGCCTGCCCGAGCTGGGCCGCGGTGACGGCCTGGGCGGCCGGGACGGGGACCGGGGCCGCGGCGGGAGCGGCGCCATCCGCTTCGGGCCCGGCCTTCCTGAGGTAGATTTCCATGTCAGTCTTCAGGTTCTCGGAGGCCGTGCCGAAGATCGCCTGCTCGCTGTTGCCCACCTGCAGCACCTCGGCGGCGCCCATGGCCTTGAGCCGGGCCCGGTCCACCCGGGCGGGATCCGCGACCGAGACCCTGAGCCGGGTGATGCAGGCGTCCAGGGCGGTGATGTTGCCGCGCCCGCCGAAAGCCAGCACCAGGTCCCGGGCGCGTTCATCGCCGGTGGTCGCCGCCGCGGCCGCGGCTTCGGGCTCGTCCTCGCGCCCCGGAGTCTTGAAATCGAAGGTCCGGATCGCCCAGCGGAAGAGGCCGTAGTAGACCGCGCCGTAGGCCGGGCCCAGCACCAGCACCAGCCACCAGCGCTGGGCCAGGTGGCCGAGCGCGTTGAACATCACGAAATCGATGCCGCCCTGGGAGAAGGTGAAGCCCATGTGCATGCCCAGCGAGTTCGCAAGGAACTGGGTGGAGGCGGCCAGGACCGCGTGGACCAGGTAGAGGCCCGGCGCCACGAACATGAAGGAGAACTCGATCGGTTCGGTGATGCCGGTCAGGAACGAAGTGAGCGCCGCCGAGATCATGATGCCGCCCACGTGCTTGCGGTTCTCCGGCCGGGCGCTCTGCCAGATCGCCAGGGCCGCGCCGGGCAGGCCGAACATCTTGAACAGGAAGGACCCGGCGAGGATGCCGGCGCTGGCGTCCCCGGCGAAGAAGCGGTTGATGTCGCCGCTCACCACCTTGCCGGCGGCGTCCTTGAAGGAACCCATCTCGAAGAAGAACGGGACGTTCCAGATGTGGTGCAGGCCGAAGGGCAGCAGCAGCCGCTCCACGAAGCCGTAGACGGTCGCCGCGGAGCGCGGGCTGTCGGCGGCGGCCCAATGGGAGAACAGGTCGATGCCGGCCTGCACCGGCGGCCACAGGAACGACAGCGCCACCCCCAGGGCGATCGCGCCGACCGCCGTGATGATGGGGACGAAGCGCTTGCCGGAAAAGAACCCCAGGTAGGTGGGCAGGTCGATCCGGTAGAAGCGCTGGAACATGAAGGCCGCCAGGCCGCCGGCGAGGATGCCGCCGAACACGCCGGTGTCCATGGTGGGAATGCCCATGACCTGGGCCGGGGTGACGTGGAAGATGCCCGCCATGACCCCGAGAGTGGCGTTCATGACCAGGAATCCGACGGTGGCCGCCACGGCGGACACGCCGTCGTTGCCGGTGAAGCCCAGGGCCACGCCGATGGCGAAGATCAGCGGCAGGTTGCCGAAGATCACGTCGCCGGAGGCCTTCATGATGTTCGAGACCTGGGCCGGGATGATGCCGAAGTGGGCCGAGCCGATGCCCAGCAGCAGCCCCGCCACCGGCAGCACCGCCACCGGCAGCATCAGCGACTTGCCGATCTTCTGCAGGGATCCGAACAGGTTCAGCTTCTTCAGCGCGGCTGGCAAGTTGATGGACATGGACAGGCTCCGATCCGGTTATTCGGCGAAGGAGGCGAGGCGCGCGCGCACTTCCGCGGCCGTGCTCAGCTGCAGGAGTTCATGGGCAAGCCCGGCGCATCCGCCCTTGCTGAGCCGGGCGATGCGGGCCTTGACCGCGCCGATGACCGGCACGCTCACCGACAGCTCGTCCGCCCCCAGGCCGAGGAGCGCCGGGAGGGCCAGGACATCCGAGGCCAGGCCGCCGCAGATCCCCACCCACTTGCCGTGCTTGTGCGCGCTTTCCACCGTGAGCCCGATCAGCTTGAGCACACTGGGGTGCAGGGCGTCGGCCTGCCTGGCCAGCTGGGGAT